>Ga0137371_10001182_pt1 | contig 20578 bp, 22 predicted proteins | sample SagtaG_7_FD_104919 | JGI IMG/M metagenome (GOLD analysis project Ga0137371, IMG submission 104919) | Vadose zone soil microbial communities from Sagehorn Ranch, Mendocino, California, USA - Sage1_R_40_16 metaG | ecosystem: Environmental > Terrestrial > Soil > Vadose zone | place: USA...
CGCGCGGAGCTGGGCTTGTTGTGAGTGGAAACTGCCGTGCTGCTTGCAGTACACGATTTTCTTGCCCCCGCGGTCAAAGACGGCTTCGCTCGGGATGGAGACCGCGTTGGACAGCTGGTCGCCGCGGATACCGAGCTCAGCAGCGAAACCTGGTCGGAGCCGTGCGTCGGGCTTGTCGAGAAGAATGGTGACGTCAAATTTGCGCTGGGCGTTATCGTCCCAGAATTCATGGGACGTCGCGCCGCCGACGGTTTCCACTTTGCCCGTGAAACGATCGCCCGGCAACGCGTTGACTTGGATGTCCACCGGCTCACCGGGCTTGAGGTTGCTATGATCGCTCTCTCCGACTTGCGCGTAGACCTCGAGATGCGAAACGTCGATCACCTCCGCGATCGGGCTGCCGGGATTCACCTGGTCGCCCACGTGATAGTCGGGAAGTGTCATGCCGTCAAAGAACCATCCCCCCGTCGAATCGCGATTGCCGTGAATGACTACGAGGCCATCGATGGGCGCGGTAATCCTCATTTTCTTAATGTTTTCTTCTGCCTGGTCCATGGCCAGACGCGCTTTGTGACGTTTTTCCTCGCTGATCGCCAGCGCGGCTTTGTTGGAAGCGCTGTGGGAGTGGATGTCCTGTTCGAGCTGCGCCAGGGCTCGCTTGGCCTCGTCCAACGCAAGAACGTTCTTCTGCGCATCGATTTTGCTGACCAGCTCGTTCTTGCTGACTTCCAGCTCCGCTTGACGCACCGTGTACTTGGCCTTCAGCAGCGCGGTCTGATCCTCGCCGGTTTGCACCGCAGCGTCCGCTTTGGCTTTTGCGATTTCCTGCTCGGCCTGCAAAAGGTCGCTGCGGTTCTGTGCCAGATTGTATTCCTGTTGGCTGGGATCAAATTCGAGCACGACGTCGCCCTTGTGAACCTGTGCTCCGAAGCGGGCCAATTTGACGATTTGCAGGGTTCCCCCGGCGATGGGCGGAGCCGCGATCACCCGCGAGTCCTTGCTGCGCAAGGCGCCGGTGGTGAGCGTTTTCAGCTGCACATCGGCCTGCTTCACCGTGGTCGTGGGAACATCCAATTCGCCCGCCAGAGCGCTGGCTTGTCGGCACGCAACGACGGAGCCTGCGAGAATCAGGAGCGATAACAGTGTTCCGGTTTGGGTTATCCTGCCGTTCATGCTGTCTTCTTAGTGCGTTAGCATCGGATCTTTTGTAGCGACGCGCTTCCCGGGTTCGAGCCCTCGCGCCAGCAGGACTTCCTCCGGGTTCCTCCGTGAAACTTCGACGGGTGTTTCCTCAAATTTCGATCCTCGCTGCACGTACACGACCGACCGGCCGGCTTTGCGAAACAGCGCTGTGGACGGAATAACGATTCCGTCGGGAATCTTGGCCACGGCTACGCGGACGGTCGCACCCATCCCTGGAGTGAGGCGCGAGTCGCTTTCGGAAAGCACGACATCCACGGAAAAATTGCGCGGAATGGGCCAACCTGCCGTGAAATCCAGGCTCGCTGTGGGACTAATCTCCTCGACGCGACCCGGCAGATTGCGGTCCGGGACGGCATCCACGTGCACCTCGGTCGTCTGGTCCGCCTTCAATTGTCCGCGCTCCGCCTCTTCCACACGCGCGGAAATTTTCAGAGAACTGGGATCGGGTAATTCTGCGATGGCCGCCCCAGGCCAAGCGCGATCGCCCGGCTTGAAAGGCGTTGGACCACCTTGCGGCTGCCAGTGGTTCTGAAGCGCGACCACGCCTTCCAGCGGAGCGCGCAAGCTGAGGGATGCCACGCTGGTTTCGTCCTGGCGCACCTGAAACTCCGTTTGCTTCAGTTTTTCCTTTTTGCTGGCTAAATCCGCCGCGGCGGAGGAACGGTCGGCTTGGAGCTTGGCTTCGGCGGCCTTCAGGGTCTGCTCGGCGTCTACAACTTTTAGCTTGGCCTCCTCGCCATCAATCGCCGACAGGATTTCCTGCTTGCTTGCATCCATGCGCGCTTTTTCGGCTTCATATTTCGCTTTCATAACGTCGGTGACGTCCTGCTCTTCTTTCAGCCGCGCCGCGGCTTGAGATTGGTTGATTTCCGCCTCTGCGGATTTGACGCCGGATTGATCCTGCGCCAGCTTCTGTTTCATCGTGGTGGCGTCGAATTGAACCAGCAAATCACCCTTCTTGACCTTCGCTGAGTTGGCTACCAGGCTGACGATCTGCAAATCGCCCGCGCCGTACGGCGCGGCGATCACTTTCGAGTGCAGGGCCTTGACTTCGCCCTTGATTTCCAGCGTGTCCACGAAATCCTTGCGCTGCACTTCGGCGGTCGGGATGGCCACGGCGGAATTCGCCATTCGAAACGCACCGAAACCGAGACCGCCAAGCAACGCCAGGGCGGCGCCGGCAACAACCTTGTGGCGCAGTTTCCAGGACCGGATGCCGCGAATCATGACCGCTCTCCCGATAGCGGTTCTGCCGGCGTGGTCCGGCGGACGATGTCGCCCGGTTGCAGGCCGGAAAGAACCACGACTTCTGTATCGTTGTGGGGACCGATTTTCACGGGGTGTTTCTGAAACGACCCTCTGTCTTCCACCCAGACAAACGCATTCCCGGAATCGAATTCCACGCTCTGAAGGGGAACCACCAGCGCGTCTTGTTCCGTTCCGAGATCAAGATCTAAAGCCGCCGAGAGGTCCGGCAAGAGCTTCGGGTCGGTGCCTTGCACGGAGAAGCGCGCCGCGAATACCCGAATCGTTTCGCTGAACTGGCCGTTGTGGCCGAGCGGCGAAATATCTTCGAGCGTTGCGCCCAGCTCGGTGCCGGGGTACGCATCCAAGCGCATTTTTGCCAGCTGGCCCGGATGGACCTTCAACAGGTCCACCTGATTGAGTTCCACGCGCACTTCCATCTGCGAGGGATCCACGACGGCCATAAAAGGCAAGCCCGGGCGGACCTGGTCTCCCTGCTGGACGGTGCCCATGCGTCCGCCGAGCCAGATGGTGTTGTAGACCACCACGCCCGCCATGGGAGAGTGCACGACCATTTTGGAGGCGTTGCTTTGGGAGTAGCGCATGGCTTCCAGCGCGCGGTCTCGCTGAATCTCAAGAATGCGGATGCCGGCCTTCGCGGCGGCGCGCTTCAACTGGTAAGTCTCTTTGAGCTGCTTCAAAGTGGCTTGCGCTTCGTCCGCGGCTTCCTGGTTCTTCTCCGCATCGATGCGGGAAACAATTTCATTCTTTTGCAACTCGAGTTGCGAATGTTTCAATTCATCTTCGGCCTGTTGCAAGGCGGTGTCGTCCTTGGCCCGGGCAATATCTTCGTCGGCTTGCTTCTGGGCCACCTGGCCCACGAGATTGTCGTAGTTGGCTTTCTTGTCGAGATAGTCTTTCATCTCGGCTTGCGGATCGAATTCCACCAGCACATCGCCGTTCTTCACGGGCGATCCGGCAGGAGCCAGCTTGGTGATGACCATGGAACCGACCTGCGCCCCTTCGAGCCGGGGAGCAAGGACCGCGAACGAGTGGGCAGCCATGGTGGTTCCATTCAGGCGGAGTGTGTGAGAGAACTTCTTTTTCTCAACGCGATAGATCGGTTCTCCGCGGTTGACCGACGCTTGTGCCCGGCGGAGATGGGTGAAAAGGAGGGGAACGAGAACGCAAATCAGCAAAGAAAGTGCGCTGAAGAAGAGGACCTTAGGCTTACTGCGAAAAATCGGATGAGCGCGCATAACCTCAACCATCCCTGGACATCCGGGGGCCTAGTCCCTCAGGGCAGTTGGAATTCCAGGCCGGGAAAATGGTTGTTTCGCGAAACTTCCTGTCAAAACGCAAGCGCAACCCATTCGCCCGGAGTCTCTCACTTTACCGCATACTCGAGACCGGGAATATCCATAGAATACCCTAAGACAGCTAGCCCTCGACCGGCTGGATCCCTCTATTAGACGCCACCGGCAAGCCTTTGTCCTACGAAAAAATCCGCGCTTTCTCGCCGAGGGCGCAAATTCCTCTGCATGATCCCAAACGGCTAGGCGGATGGCGAAAAATCAACCCCTGGAACGCAACTCGAAGGCCGGGTGTTAAGCAAGGACACCAAGCTAGTTAGCCCGCGGGCACGGGGTTCTAGAACTTAGCTTCATCAGTCTCGAACGCAACTCCGGCATGTTTCATCGCGACGGCCTGGCTCGGCGAGCTATCTGCCCTCCCGGCGCGCGGCGAGTGTGGATCCCCGGGGAAGCCCTTGCACCAGCGACCAACGCGTCCGGGCTAAGGAATTTTTAGGCTTTTCCCGAAATTTCCGCCTTGCGCAACCTCCGACCGAAGCGACGACCAGGACCTCGCTGTCCTCGCATTTACGGTATCTTCGAGTCGCCCGGTCGACAGAGGATCCGCACTTTGAACAATCACGCCGAATGGTTCGTAAATGCCGTTGCTCCTTTTCCAAGATCGGCTGGTTGGACGGAATCCGGCGCTTTCGTTACACTGAAGGATTGATTCGGCCGAGAAAGATCCGCTCGAAATGACCGAGGCGACTCAAAACACCGCGGGCGTGCGTGTCCGCTTTGCCCCTTCTCCCACCGGCTATTTGCATGTCGGTGGAGCCCGCACGGCCCTGTTCAACTGGCTCTTTGCGCGGCATCACCGCGGGGTGATGATCCTGCGCATCGAGGACACCGACGCCGAGCGTAACAAGGCGGAACTCGTCGAGGGCATTATCGACGGCTTGAAATGGCTGGGCGTGGATTGGGATGAGGGACCGTTCTACCAGTCGCGGCGAACGGAACTGTATCGCGCGGCTGCCAAGAAATGCGTTGCAAGCGGCAGCGCGTTCCTCTGTTACTGTCCGGCGGACAGATATGCCGGCGGCGATTACGCCGAGCCCGCTCAGGATGAAGAGCCAAAAGGAGGCGGACCGCGCCGCGTTACCCGCTGCTCCTGCCGCGACGGCAAGCCCTCGACGCCCGGGGCGAAACCCGCGATCCGCTTTAGGGTGCCCATTGGAGGGACGACCAAATTTACAGACGCGGTGTTTGGCGAGCGCGAGTTTTCCAACGACGAAATCGAAGATTTCGTCCTGCTGCGCTCCGGCAAAGGCGACGAAGAATTTGGGCAGTCCATGTACCAGCTCGGGGCGGTGGTCGATGACATCGACATGCGCATCACGCACGTGATTCGCGGGGCCGACCATCTGTCGAACACGCCGAAGCAGGTGCTTTTGTACCGGGCGCTTGGCGCCAAGCCCCCGGTCTTCGCCCACGTCCCCCTGATTCTCGGCGCAGACAAGACGCGGCTTTCGAAGCGCCATGGCGCCACCGACGTGAACCTGTACCGCAGGGAAGGATTCTTGCCGGAAGCGTTCCGAAATTTTCTGGCCCTACTCGGCTGGTCGCCGGGCGGCGACGAAGAATTTCTTCGCACGAAAGACTTGATTCAGAAATTTTCCCTCGAAGGCGTGAGCCGCACCAACGCCGTCTTCGACCGGCCGAAACTCGAATGGTTCAATACCCAGTACCTGCAGCGGCTTCCGATTGAAGATTTGCTGCCCGAAGTGGAAAACGAACTGAAGCGCAGCGGCTTGTGGAAGCCGGAATGGGCCGCTGGCGCGCCGCCGGGCCCGGACGGCCGCGATCGTGCGTGGTTTGCGCGCACGGTGGATTTGCTGCGTCCGCGCATCCGCTTGCTCCCGGATTTCTCCAGCTGGGCGCGCGCGTTTTTCAGCGATGAATTTACGCGCGACGCCGCGGCCAAGGAAAAATTCTGGAAGGATTCCAAAGTGCCGGAGCTTCTGGCCAAGCTCGCCGATGCTTTGGGAAATCTCAAGGAATGGAATCACGACGCCTGCGATCACGCCACACGCGCCGTCGCCGAAGCTGCGGGCGTGAAAGCTGCGCTGCTGATCAACGCAACCCGCGTCGCCATTGTGGGTCAGGCCGTCGCCCCGCCGCTTTTCGACACGATGGTGGCGCTCGGTCAGCAGCGCGTCGTCCGCCGCCTCCACGAGGCCGTTTCGGGAGCGGCTAAAGCGTGAGGGCAGTTCTCAAATCGCCGGGCCGCGAGCTTTAGTCGCGGTCGCGATGGTCTCGCCGCCATTTCCAATCATCGCGCTGTTCTTGTTCGTTGGGACTCCTTCGGAGTCGCGGTATCGTTCGCGGTGTTCGTCCCCATACCGGCGGTGCGCGCGGTCTTCCCGGGCGTCCCACCGATGATCGTCACGGTAGTACGCATCCTAGTAACGAACCTGAGCGCTCTTGGATTAGCTTGCTTCTTTTGCATTAAACGCAAAGCCGAGAAGAAAGACGCGGCCGCCTCCCGATCGCCAAAACAGCATTGCAACGCCGGGAAGTCAAAGGGCTGCTAGCGGTTCGAAAAAATCTCCAAATGCGCGGACCTTGCTTCCGAGGCGGAGGCGGCAACCTTGACGGCGGCATCGAGCGGAAGGGTGGTAGGCGGCAAGCAAAGTTCCGTGCTGCAGGCCTGGTAGCGCAGTTTCAGGGGAATGTGCTGCTCCCCCAGCGGAGCCGTTGCCAGCGCGTCCACCGGCAGGCGGAGAATCACCGTTCCCTGGTACACGTTGAGGGACTTTTTGGAAAACGTGAAGGTTTCCAGCTTTCCCTTGGGATACACCACCTCGCCGCTCGTGAATCCCGGCGGCGGTTGGGCTTTGAGGTCCGTCGCGATCAGATACTCTTCCGACTTCTCGCGCGCGTTGACGTGGAATCCGGGACGAATGTTCATGACCACGGCAATTTGAAACGAGCCGCCGCGTGCCGCGGGTTCCATCGATAGAAATACTTCCGGTTTCACCACGTCGCGCCCGGAAGGCACTTGCGAGTTCGTAGCGGGCGGCAGGGGGGCGCAAGCAAGCGCGACGCCAAACGCAAAAGCTGCGATGAAGCGCGTCACACCGTCACCTCTTCGCCGAGTTGCTGCGAGATCACGCGGCTCATCACGCCGTGGAGGTCCTCCCCGGTTTTTTCCAGCACAAAAGCGTTTCGCGAGGCGTTCCACGCGAGCTTGAAGCTCGTGGAAAGCGCGGAGATCCAGATTTCGCGCACCGGCGTGTTCGGTGAAATCACGAACTTGGCTTCCTGGGGTTCTTCGAAAAGCACTTCGAGCTTGCCGGACTCGCCTTCAACGTCAAAACCGTGGGCATCGCCAAGGGCCAGCAGGCGCTTCTTCAAGTCGTCAAACGCCGCATCGGCTTTTCGCTGAAAATCCTTTTCTTCGAGCATGAGTTCAGCCTACACGACGGAAATTCTTCCGGCAAGCGAGCAAGTCGATTTTCTTAGTACTGCCAGGCAGCCAAGCTACTACGACCCGCGCTTCGGCAGCTGATTCCGCTTCCCGGCTGTTTTCGACTTGCCCGGTTGCTTCCCGTTCCATCGGATCGGACACCCGCTCGTGCCGCCGTACTTATGATTTCTCGAGCAGGTCTTCCTCCTCGATTGCCTTCTGGCATGGCTCCTCCGGCGAGACCATGTAACTGGTTGTGTTTCGATCTGCCGACGCGCGTGACCGCGCTCAAAAAGCCTTGATCTCGCGCAGGCGTCCGCTGACCACGTCGTAAACGAAGCCGCGCACCGCCACTTCTCTGGGAATCCACGGATGCGTTCGCAGTTTCTGCAATTGATGCTGCACGTTTTCTTCGATGTTCTGGAAAGCGTAGAAAAAGGCCGGCGCGACGGCGGCGGTGCCAGCGCGGTTCTGGATGCGCGTGCGCAACTCCTGCTCGGTGGCGTGCATCAAGCCGCAGTCGGTGTGGTTGATGACCATGAATTCCTGGGTTTCCAGCAAGTAGTGGGAGACAAGCAGCGAGCGCAGGGAGTCGTCGGTGACGATGCCTCCCGCGTTGCGAATGATGTGCGCGTCCCCGGTCTTCAGTCCCATCGTGCGAATGGAGAGGCGCGTGTCCATACAGGTCAGAATCGCGAGCTTGCGCGCCGGGCGCGGAGTCAGCGGGCGCAGCTCATGCGTGCGCGCGTAAATCTCGTTGGCTTCGAGGACTTCGTCGATGACCGTCATCGCACGGCACCGGCGTTGCCCGGACCGCCGACAGGCTGAAGTTTCGGGATGCGTGCCTCCGCCGGAGCCAGCGGCGGAAACGTCGCGTGTGGTTCGCTCTGATACCAGTAGGCCACGGAATAATAGTTGTCCGAGCGGTGATTGGCGTGTCCGTGCTCGATGGTGGCGCGGATAGATTTTGTGAAGGGAACGGGAGAATCAAGGTGAAAGCGATAGACCGAAGAGCGACTGCCCGCGCGTTCTTCGCCCTTGACCGGGGCGCCGTAGAGCCGATAGGAGAAAGCACTGCGGCCAAAATCGAACGCGCCAAGAAAATAATCCTCCGAGCCCGTTCCGTTGATGGACGGACGAGATTCGCCGTCGATGAAAAACATGTCGTCGCCTTCGCCCCACCAACCGTCTTGATTTTGCAGCACCGACATGGTCACACCGACAAACTGGCCGCGGCCCTTGGCCTCCATCCAAACGTAATTCCCTTCGCCGTCCAGGTTCTTCTTGTCTTCGACAAGGGGATCTCCGTTCGATTCCCATTTGTTGGTCCAGCCAAGATTGGGCTGCGCTTGGCGAAACTGCGCATGAAAGTACAGCGTATCGGCGGGCAGAGGCTTCGCGAGCGCGCGGTAATCAAGGTTGAAGTAAAAAGAGGAAACTTTTTGCTTCCCTTCGTTGGTGACGGTGAGGCGGGCGTGCTTTTGAAAAGGCATAAGAAAGAAGCAATTCAAGGCGCGTTCATTCGCCACAGAGAGAAGTTCGGACTCCCAGACGTGGTAGTCTCCCAGGCCAAGGCCGAAGAAATCGCCTAGCGGGGTCTCGACGCTTGGCGTCGCTTCGCCATCCCAGTACATGCGGAGAACCAGTTTTTTCAAATGATACGGTTCGGGATCGTAGAGCGTGAACCACAGATGCGTGAGCACGGCGGGACCGTCCACGTCGAAGACCGTGAGCGTTGCGCCGGGCTCGATGGAGCGGAAATCGGCATTGCCGCCGGTGGGGTCGGCACTGGAAACCCGCTTTAGCACGTAGGGCTGCGGCTGCGTGAGGTCGGCTTGCCAGTGCGCAGGACCCTGAGCCTGCGCTTTGGGCCTACCCTGGGCAAACACCAGAACCAGCACGACCGCAAGGACTGAGAAGAGATGCTTCATGGAATTCTCCCGCGCGTGCTACTTTACGACCGTCGCAACGGAAAAGGAAAGCCACACCAGGAAACCTAACCTTCCGCCAGCTCGGAGGCAAAACTTGCGGTTACTGCCCCAGGCAGTGTAATAAGAGCGCCTATGAATCGCGTTCTGCTGGGAATCCTGTGCGGAATTTTGTTTGGCGCCATGGATCCGTCGATGGTTCTTTTTGGCAAAAGCCCGGAGAAATCCAAAACGCTCCTGCTGCAAGCGTTTTTCAGCCGGTTCGTGCTGGGCATTCTGGCCGCTAACGTGACTTTTCGGCTGCACCCGCCGTGAGCGGGGCCATCGTGGGTTTCCTCATCAGCCTGCCGGAAGCGATTGCCATGAAGTCCGTACGCGGGAATCCTAGGCACGGGCCTCGTGTTTGGAGCGTTGACAGGATTGGCGGTAAAACTCTGGGTGACATAGTCGGCACCCAATGAAGTTCTCCTATAACCAAATTGCAGGCCAAACGCGGAGCGGCTGGCGGCGGCATGTTCGCCGTAGCGATGACGCTGCTTTTTCTCGAGTTGCGCGTCCCGGTGGGAGTCGCTTCAGGCTCTCCGGGCGGCTTGCCTTGCAGTGTGCAGCTTCTCGTGTGCCTGTACGCTGTATCTGGGTCGTGCTGTACGCGCTTCGGCGCTGCCGTCTGCGTGATCCATACCTATTGGAGCATCGCCTTTATCGTCCTCGTGCAGCGCAACTCGCCTTTCCCGTTCGGGAGGAAGAAGAATCAGGAGCTCAGCCTCCTATTTAGTTGATTCTACATGGGTTGCTGGCGTTAACGAAACCGTGGGCCATACTCTCGAGTCATGAGTACAGAGTCATCCACACCCATCGGCTCCTTATTGCAGCAACCGCCTGAGCAGGTCGTCCAGGAGCACTCGCGCTTGAGGGCACATATTGGTGAATTCCACGCCCATTCCCTCGTTGGGGGGAGATGTTACGCACAACCGCCTCGGCTTGAACCAAGCCTCCGGGAACTTCAAAAAGCAGCGTCAGTGTGGTGCCCACTGGCCGCACATGGTCTGCCAAAAGGAACAGTCCTCCCGAACCCAGGGTCTTGAGGCGGGAAACCTGGGAGTCGCCGCCGCCGTACCAGGCGACCGTCATGCCTTTCGGCAGGGAGATACGCTCGTATCTCCTCTGAGTTTTACAGGGGCTTCACTCGCCATGATTCTGTGGGGCAGCGTACTGATTCGGGAGCGTGAAGCCAATAGAACGCGAGTTCCCGGTTTACAGTACCCTGGCCATCAGCCTGGCAAGGGAGCCGCGGGATTGCCATGCACGATTTTTGCTGGTTGGGTAAGCTCGCTTAGAGTAGGGATGAAAGAGAAAAACAAAACCTCGGTACCCGGCCCGTCTTCGGCAAAGGGAACCGCTGCCAGGGGATACGATGTGACCAGGCGATTGCGGCGAAACGCAGCGTTGACGATTGTTGGAAAGGACCCGTATAATGAGAGTTTGTCTCAAGCCATTTAGAGCCGCCGATAGGGCGCTGGAGGAGAGATGTACGCCGTTATCCAGACCGGAGGGAAGCAGTATCGTGTCGCGCCCGGCGACACCATCCGTATCGAGCGGGTGGAAGGTAAAGTAGGTGAGAAGGTGAATTTTGGCAACGTCTTGGCTGTCCATGGGGACAAGAAGGTGTTTGTGGGCGCCGAGGCGGAGAAAGCCACCGTGACCGGGAAGATCGTACAGCAGGGGCGGGCCAAGAAACTGACCGTGCTCAAGTACAAGAGGAACAATCAGTACAAGATTCAGCGCGGCCACCGGCAGAATTTTACGGCCGTGCAGGTCAGCGACATCAAGATCTAGCGGCGCGCTCCAAACAGTTTCGTGAGTTAAGCGAGGGGACACGCTAAAGCGCGGCCCTAAAAGGCTTTGAGAAATGGTTCTAGGCAAAGGATTAGGTCATGGCACACAAAAAGGGTGGCGGTTCCTCAACGAACGGCCGTGATTCCCACGGGCAGAGGCTCGGCGTGAAGCGCTTTGGGGGGCAGCTCGTCAACGCGGGCACGATTCTGGTCCGTCAGCGCGGCACCAAGCATCAGCCGGGCGAAAACGTCGCGCGAGGCAGCGACGACACGCTGTACGCCATGGTTACAGGCTTCGTAAAGTTTCAAGACCGGGGCCGGCAGGGCAGGTTCATCAGCATCCAGCCGGCGGAGCGGGCCGAGTCCGCAGCGAATTAGACGGGACTGACTGTTGAGTCATGCAAGACCCTCGCTGTTGTGTGTCCAAGGGATCCTTTTGCGCTGCGCGAAATATAGGGTCGCGAGCGGTTAAGAAAAGCGCCAGCAAGCTGTCGCACTCCCAACACTAGCCATCTCGTGGAGTTGGCTGAGCCTGCGGACGATGCGATCCGCGAGAGCCGGGCGATCGTCGCTGTCGCGCAGGAGCAGCGCCTTTCCCACGCGGTTTTCGAAGCCGGGCTCGTCGTCCACGCTGTCCCTAACGTAAAAGAACCGCCGCGTGGGTGAGAGGTTCACAAAGATGCCGACGCTTCCCAGCGTGTGGCCGCCGAAGGGCACCACCACGACGGAGCCATAGAGGTAAAGGTCCGCACCTTCATCGAAAAATTTCCTAGGGTTTCGCCTCGAATTGCAGCGTGGGTGCACTTGGCTTGGGCAGCACTTTGCCGTATGCGCCGAGGACGTAGCCTTTGGCCTGGGCGCCGGGGTCGTTCGCAAAGAGGAGTTCTTCGCGCGTGGTCAAGACGGTCAGGTGTGGCAAGTCCGTCAAGCCGCCCGCGTGGTCGAGATGGACATGTGAAAGAATCGCCCAGCGCAGCTTCGCGGGATCTTCCCCTCCGCGGCGAAGCATTTCCGGGAGCGGAACGTCCGGGTTTAATTGTCCGGCGAGGGATGCGAGCTTCAGGCGGAACCAGAATGGATAGATGCCAACGTCCTGGGCGAAATGGCTGGAGTTGCCGGTGTCGATGAGCAGATCACCTGCCGGATGCCTGACCAGGATGCTGCCGGCCGTCATACCGACTGAAAAGTGGCTGAACGTTTTTCCGGTTTCGATCCAGCAGGCGGAAAGGCCGGGCACATTGGCGATGCTCGGGATGGCGCGGGAATGCGGCGTGCGGTGGAGGACATAAAACGCGGCTGCGCCGATGGCAACGAGGAGAACAAGCAGCAAGAAGATGCGTTTTGAGAAGGCGGAGCATCCTGGCTTATGCCTGCGTTCAGGGAAAGGCGTTTCGCGAAGTCGCTTATGTTATCTTTTTTGAGAGGACGCGCCTAGCGCCCAATCAGTTTGGAGTTCATCCCGGTGTTTGTTGATGAAGCCAAAATTTATGTGAAGGCCGGGAACGGCGGCAATGGCTGCGTGGCGTTTCGCCGTGAGAAATACGTTCCGCGCGGCGGGCCTTCCGGTGGCGATGGCGGCAACGGAGGCAACGTGTATCTGGAAGCGAATCCCAACGACAACACGCTGCTGCGCTACCGCTACAATCGCGAATTCAAGGCCGGGCGCGGGCGTCACGGCGAAGGCTCGAATCGCACGGGGCATTCCGCCGAAGACTTGATTTTGCAAGTGCCCGTCGGCACGCTGGCATTTGACGACCAAAACGGGCAAACAATCGCTGATCTGGACGCGCCGGGACAGCGCGTCCTTGTGGCGCACGGCGGCCGGGGCGGGCGCGGGAATCAACATTTCGCGAAGCCGTGGCATCAGGCGCCGCGCGAGCACGAAGATGGCTTCCCTGGCGAAGAGCGGCATCTCCGGTTGGAATTGAAACTCCTGGCCGATGTGGGGCTGGTGGGATTCCCGAACGCGGGCAAGTCCACGCTGATTTCCGTGATTTCCGCTGCGCGGCCGAAGATTGCCAATTATCCCTTCACCACGCTAGAGCCCAACCTCGGCGTTGTGAATGCCGATGGCGGCACCGGCAAGGAGGGCCGCGAAATTGGCCGCACGTTTGTGGTCGCAGATTTGCCCGGACTTATCGAAGGCGCCCATCTGGGCGCGGGCCTCGGAATTCGCTTTTTGCGGCACGTGGAGCGCACCCGGCTGCTGGTTCATCTAATCGACACGAGCGACGCGAACGCCGATGACCCGGTGCATTCCTTCGAAATCATCAATGGGGAGCTGGCCGCGTTCAGTCGATCGCTCATGCAAAAGCCAATGATTGTGGTGGCCACCAAGCTCGATGCCACGACCGATCGCACGCGCCTGGCCACACTCGGCGCCTATTGCCTAAAACACAGCCTGGAATTTCATTCCATTTCTGCGGTTGCCGGTGAAGGCGTGAAAGAACTGGTTCGTTCCATCGCCGATGCGCTGGAAAAGATTCCGCGCTCGAGCCTTGAGCGTGCTTCCACCGACGAGAGCGTGTCGGCCAACGTTCCCGTTGATCCTCCGGCTCGTCATGCTGTCGAGAAGCGGAATTCATGAGAAAATGGGGATAGAGATTCCTCGGGAGGCGCATTGACCATAGCGCAGGCGCACCGCACCGCCGCGAAACATCATCCTCGCCGCATCGCCCTGTTCGGCGGCTCTTTCGATCCCATCCACAGCGGACACCTTGGCGTGGCGCGTGCCGCCGATCGCCGCTTCAATTTCGATGAAATTCACTTCATTCCCGCGAGCCGGCCGCCGCACAAGCTAAAGCAGCACCTTGCGCCGTTCCCCCATCGCTTCGCGATGGTTGCGCTGGGTTGCGCCGAGCATCCGCACTTCGTCCCTTCGCTGGCGGAGGCGGGCGAGGACTTCAGCGGTACGCAGCTGCACTACTCGGTGGACACGGTCCGCTACTTCCGCCACGCGTATCATGGCGACGGCGATCGCATTTTCTTCATTATCGGGGCGGACGCGTTTCTCGACATTCCGGTGTGGAAGGAGTACGAGGCGCTGCTCGGCCTCTGCGATTTCATCATCGCCAACCGTCCCGGCATCCGCCCGGAAGCCCTTCGCCTGGTGATTCCACCCGAACTGACGGCGCGGCCCGGCGGCAGGAAAGAAACGGCGGCGCCTCCCTCACCGGTGGTTGCGCATCTTCACTGCACGACGGTTTATCTGCTCGAAAACGTTTCCAACGACGTTTCCGCGACCGACATTCGCCGGCGCGCGCAGCGCGGGCAGTCCGTCCACGGGCTTGTTTCCTCGCGCGTCGAGGAATACATTCTCAAACAAGGCCTATACCGGTGAATTTCGAATCCTTGCCGCAAGGCGTGCGCGCCGCAGTTCAAGCCGCCCAGGAAAAGAAAGCCGCGGGCATCGTGGTGCTGGACCTGAGCGGTGCGAGCACGTTTACCGATTACTTCGTCATCTGCACGGGCTTTAGCACGCCGCAGGTGCAGGCGATCTGCACGGAAATCGAAGACCAGCTCTACAAACAAATGGGCCGGTCGGTGCGGCACCGTGAGGGCTATCGCTCGGCGGATTGGGCGCTGCTGGATTTCGGCGGCTTCATCGTGCACGTTTTCAGCGAGGAGGCGCGCCGCTACTACGACCTCGAGCGCTTGTGGCGCACGGCGCCCAAGTTGGAAATGGCTGACGCGCCGGAAGGCTTTTCCGTCGCGGATGCGGGCGACAGCCCGGATTTTCAACACGAGCCTTATTCCGAAGGACGCATTTCGAGCCGCGGGCACGGCGGCCGTTCCCGGACATGACCACTGGGCGTTTGCCGTGGATCGCGGAAGACCCGGCCTCGGCGCGCTTGCTGGAGCTTGCCGAAAAAGTGGCGGTGGCGCCGACGACGCTTCTCATCACCGGGGAAAGCGGCACCGGGAAGGACCACCTCGCGCGGCTGATTCATGAGCTTGGCCCGCGCCGGGACGCGCCTTATTTGAAAATCGACTGCGCCAGTCTGCCGCCGCAACTCGTCGAAAGCGAGCTTTTCGGACATGAGCGTGGGGCATTTACCGGCGCGGTCGAGCGCAAGCTCGGACGTTTTGAATTGGGCGGCAACGGCACGATTGTTCTCGATGAAGTGGCGGCGCTTTCGCCCAACGCGCAGAGCAAGCTGCTCCGCGTTTTACAGGAGCGGGCGTTCGAACGCCTGGGCGGCACGGAAACGCTGCGCATCGAAGCGCGTGTCATGGCCCTGACGAATGTGGACCTTCCGGCGGCTGTCAAAGCAGGCAGTTTTCGGGAAGATTTGTACTTCCGCTTGAACGTGCTCACGCTTACGGTTCCACCCCTGCGCGATCGGCGCGCTGATATTCTTCCGCTCGCCGAGCATTTATTGGGTGCGCTTCGCGCCGCTCACGGGCGTCCCCACGCGCAACTCGGGGAGTCCGCGCGGCGCATGCTGGCGGCTTACGCCTGGCCGGGAAATGTCCGCGAGTTGAGAAACGCGCTCGAGCGCGCTGTGGTTTTTTCCAGCGTTGCGCGCGGCGCCGGGAGTCCGGGGCCGGACCTTCTGGAGCCGGAGAATTTTGCAGAGAACGTCCGCGCAGCGGCCCCCGGCGCGGCGAGCCCGGTTGCCGGGCTGCGGTCCCTCGAAGACGTCGAGCGCGAGGTGATCGCGGCGACCCTCGAAGCTACACACTACCAAATCAGCCGCTCGGCGGAGATTCTGGGCATTAGCCGGAAGACGCTGTTGGAGAAGCGGAAGAAGTATGGACTGAGATGAAGGTGGAAAACAGCAGGTGGAATTCCCCCCTTCCTGTTCAAAACTTAAAACTCCCGGCCGAAGGATTCGCTTATGCGCCTCGAACTGCTGATGATCGGCAAAACGCGTCGCCCCGAGATGTGCGCCGTCATCGACGATTACGTGAACCGCATCCGGCATTCCTGCCCATTGGAGGTCGTCGAGGTGCGGGACGCCGATCGAGCGCTTAAGAAACTCGATGCCGACCGTCGAGCGCTGGCCATCCTGCTCGATGCCGGGGGCAGAACCATCGATTCGAATGCCCTTGCCAAGTGGCTTGGCGAACTTCGCGACCGCGGGACGCGGCAGGTCATCTTTGTGTGCGGAAATGCCGGGGGCTTCCCGGAATCGCTGCGTGAGCGAGTCAGGCAAAAACTTTCGCTCAGCGCTATGACACTTTCGCATGAACTGGCCCGGGTGGTACTGGCTGAGCAACTCTACCGCGCCTTTGCCATTCTCTCAGGCAGCCCCTACCCGAAATAGCCCGGCGGGTGTACAACCGTAGCTGCCATGCCCATGCGCGTGATTCCCGATCAGAACCAGCCTTCCGCGGCCATTGAGATTCCGCTCGAGAAACCGCTGCCCGATTACGACCTAGAAGAGCTTGAGAAGGCCACGCCCCGCGACGTGGACGGCATTCTCGTGACGCAAGGCTTCCGCGACCTGGTGGATGATGCGCGCGGCATCCTGACCGAGCTGATCGCCGCGCCTCCGGCGGAGCGCCGTGGCAGCGGGAAAGTGCTTGAAATCGATTTGGCCACGACGCAGCCGCATCCTCTGGAAATCACGCAACTCACCGGGGCGATCTGTCCCACCGATGACGAAATCTACCGTCCGGGTTTGTGGATCGTTTTGTTCGATCCCGTCGCGCGACCCAGATCTTCGCTTCCCGAACCCACGCTGCGGCGCATCTCGGCCATCGCTGCGGAACTCGTCAAGCGGCTGGAACTCGCTTGACGTTTCGCGCGGGGCTGCGCACACTTTTCTCTCCGCCATGCACCAAGGGAAATCATGCCGGAAGAAAAAGGATTGCTGATCGTTTATACCGGGCCGGGGAAGGGCAAGACGACTTGCGCGCTGGGCACGGCGTTCCGCGCCGTGGGCCAGGGGCTGCGCGTCATGATGGTGCAGTTCATTAAAGGCTCGTGGCACTACGGCGAGCTCGATGCAGCCAAGATGCTCGGCGACGACACATTTGAAATTCGCCCGATGGGCCGCGGCTTTGTGAAAATCGGCAAAGCGGAAACGGATCCCGAAGATATCAAACTGGCGCGCGAATGCTGGCAGGCCGGCCGCGAAGCCATTTACAGTGGGAAGTACGATCTGGTGGTGCTCGACGAAATCAATTACACCATCAGCTACGAAATGCTCGACCCCGACGAGGTCGTGGAGGCTCTGAAAGGCCGCCCCGAACGCGTACACGTGATTTGTACCGGCCGCAACGCGCATCCGAAGCTCGTCGCGCTGGCCGACCTGGTCACCGAGATGCGCGAGGTGAAACATCCCTACACGAAAGGTATACTGGCTCAGCGAGGGATCGATTATTAAGAGTCCAAGGTTGCAGGTTGGAAGTTAGCAAGCATTCTTGCAGGCCTTTGCGAGACGGGAAGGGCCGCGTCTGGCTACATCTCAGTTTTCTAGAATTGTTGACTTAGACCTTATTACCGACGACGGAAACTGCCTCTATGGCTTGGTTCAAACGCGAGAAAAAACTAATCGAGCAGCCCACACCGCCCGAAGAGCGCCGTGTGCGTACCGAAGGGCTGTGGGTCAAGTGCGAGTCCTGCCGCGCGATCGTCTTTCGCAAGGACCTCGAAGCCACCCTCCACGTCTGCCCGAAGTGCCAGTTTCATTTTAAGATGGGCGCGCGCTCGCGCCTGGAAATGCTGCTCGACGGCCGCTGGACAGAACACGATGCGGGTATGACTTCCACCGACCCGTTGAAGTTCGTGGACACCAAGCCTTACGCGCAGCGGCTCAAGGAGGCCCGGAGGAAACTCGGCATGAACGACGCCATCATCACCGCGGAGGGCCAGCTCAACGGGCGACCTGTGGTGATGTGCGCGATGGAATTCGGCTTTATCGGCGGCACCATGGGTGCCGTAGTCGGTGAGAAGGTCACGCGTGCCATCGAACTGTCCATTGAAACGCGTCAGCCGTTCCTCGCCGTTTCCTGCTCGGGCGGCGCGCGCATGATGGAAGGCGCCGTGAGCCTGATGCAACTCGCGAAAGTTTCCGCAGCGCTCGCGCGGCTCGACGACGAAAAGCTGCCGTACATTTCGGTTTTGACCGATCCCACCACCGGCGGTGTTACCGCCAGCTTCGCCATGCTCGGCGACCTCAACATCGCGGAGCCCGGCGCGCTGATTGGTTTCGCCGGCCCGCGCGTCATCGAGCAAACCATCCGCCAAAAACTCCCGGACGGTTTTCAGCGCTCGGAGTTTATGCTTGAACACGGCTTCCTCGACGCCGTCGTTCACCGCAAAGAACTGAAAGCCTACCTCGCCAAGGCGCTCGACCTGCTTACGGGATGAGATGAATTACGACGCGGCGGTTCGCTATCTTTTGACCTTGGGAAGGGAATTGGCTGCGCCTACGCAGGCCGCGGCGGCCAAGTTCGACCTGGAGAACATTACCGTTCTTGCCGAGCGCCTCGGTCGCCCGGACCGGGCTTATCCGAGCGCTCACATCGCGGGAACCAATGGCAAAGGCTCGACATCGGCTTTTCTGGAATCGATTCTTCGGCATGCGGGCTTTCGCACCGGGCTGTATACCTCCCCGCATCTCGAGAGAATCAACGAGCGCATGCGCTTCGATGGCAGGGAAATCGAAGATGAATCCTTTGCTCGAATTTTTACTCGCCTGCTGGAGCTCGTCGAGGAGCTTCTCGGTCGGCACAGGCTTCGCGCTCACCCCACGTATTTCGAATGCGTTACTGCCATGGCGTTCGAATCCTTCGCGCGCGAACGCGTTGAATTCGGGGTTGTCGAAGTTGGCTTGGGCGGCCGCCTCGACGCCACCAACATTCTGTCGCCTGTCCTCACGGTCATCACGCGCATCGACTTCGACCATGAAAATTTCCTCGGGCACTCACTAAGAGAGATTGCCAGCGAGAAAGCAGGAATCCTCAAGCCCGAAGCGCCGGTCATTGTTGCAGCCCAACGTCCGCAGGCGCGCGAAGTGATCCTTGCTCGTGCCGCTCAGGTTGGCTGCCCGGTAATCGAAACCTCGCAAGCATTCGAAACCAAGGAGCAACCCTTGCCAAACGGTTTCTTCCGCGCGCTGGTCAAGGAAATCTCTTCCGGTGATGCGTTTGAAATTGCGCCTGGTCTGCCCGGCCGCTTCCAGTTGCAAAACGCTTTGAACGCTCTTGCAGCCGCGCGCGAACTTAGCAGACGCGGCTTCCGCATTTCGGCGGGCGCTATCAGCGAGGGCATCGCCACTACGGTCTGGCCGGGGCGTCTTGAAAAACTGCAATCCAACCCGGATATTTACCTCGATGGCGCGCACAATCCCGGCGCCGCCCGCGAAGTCGCGCAATTCGTCGCACAAAATTTTGCCGGGCGCAAAATCTGGCTCATCTATGGAGCGCTCCGCGATAAGGCGGTCGACGAGGTCGCCGGCCAGCTCTTTCCTCACGCCGCCGAAGTCATCTTCACCGAGCCGCGCACTTCCCGCGCGATCTCTGCCCCGCGTCTCGCCGAGATCGCCTCCCATCACGCCTCGAGCTTCACGGTCATTTCTTCGGCGGAACAAGCGCTCGACCAGGCGCTCGCGGAAGCTGCTCCCGGCGACGCTATTTTCATTACTGGCTCGTTGTATTTGGTCGGTCAGCTTCGGCACCACTGGAAGCAGCGAGAGCAAGTCGCCGCGCACTGAAAAAAGCCGTAAAATATCGCCTTCATGAAAAACCGAACCATTTGCTCGAGAAAGGCATAGAGGCGCGTGAATCGACCGGACCACAACGACGCCAATCCTCTTGTCGGCATCATCATGGGCTCCACTTCCGACTGGGAAACCATGGAGCACGCCTCGAACATCCTTGCGGGCCTGAAAGTCCCACATGAAACACGCATCGTTTCCGCGCACCGCACCCCGGACCTGCTTTTTGAATACGCCTCCGCCGCCGAACAACGCGGCCTCGAGGTCATTATCGCGGGCGCTGGCGGCGCGGCTCATCTCCCCGGCATGACCGCCTCCAAGACCGTTCTTCCTGTGCTCGGTGTTCCGGTCGAATCGAAAATCCTCAAGGGCCTGGATTCGCTGCTCTCCATCGCGCAAATGCCCGGCGGCATCCCGGTTGGCACGCTGGCGATCGGCAAAGCCGGCGCAATCAACGCCGCCTTGCTTGCCGCCGCAATCCTCGGCGCGAAGCACCCCGAAATTCGCGAGGCGTTGCGAAAGTTTCGCGTCGAGCAGGCCGACCGCGTCCTGGCGCAGCCGGACCCCTCGGTTTCCGCAGTCGCGGTTCCCATGAAAAACTCGCAGAAAGGGAAGCGGCAGTGACCCTGGGCATTCTCGGCGGCGGACAGCTCGGGTACATGCTCGCGCTGGCCGGCTATCCGCTCGGCCTGCATTTCCGCTTTCTTGACCCTTCTCCGGAAGCTCCGGTGGGCCGCATCGCCCAGCGCGTCACCGCCGACTACGGCGATCACGCGGCGCTTGAGAAATTTGCGAATGGGCTGGAACTTGTCACCTACGAATTCGAGAACGTCCCCGTCGAAGCAGCGCAATTCCTTGCCCAGCGCGTTCCTGTCTATCCTCCTCCCGCTGCTCTCGAAGCGGCGCAGGATCGGCTCGGAGACGGCCAGGTCGTCGA
>Ga0137371_10001198_pt1 | contig 20504 bp, 19 predicted proteins | sample SagtaG_7_FD_104919 | JGI IMG/M metagenome (GOLD analysis project Ga0137371, IMG submission 104919) | Vadose zone soil microbial communities from Sagehorn Ranch, Mendocino, California, USA - Sage1_R_40_16 metaG | ecosystem: Environmental > Terrestrial > Soil > Vadose zone | place: USA...
CGGTCGGCGAGGCGGTCACGACGCGGGAGGGCGGCGGACGGATCGACCTCGTCCACGCCGACCAGCCGCTCGTCTTCACCGAGCCGACGGGTCTCTCCTTCGGGCTCGTCCAACGCGGCCGGCAGCTCTCGCGGACGCTCACGGTCACGGACGCGGGCGGGGGCACCGGCGACTGGCAGGTGAGCATCCAGGAGCAGCGCTCCGACCCGGACGTGACGCTGACGGCGCCGCCGGTCGTGACGGTGCCCGGCTCGCTCGCAGTCGGCCTGACGGTCGGCGCAACCGCGGGCGAGCACGACCTGACGGGCTTTGTCGTCCTCTCGCGCGGCGCCGACACGAGACGGATCCCGTACTGGTTCCGCGTCGAGGCGCCGAAGCTCGGCCAGGAACGGCACACGACCCTGGCGCGGCCGGGCGTCTACCGCGCCGATACGCGCCGCGGCGCCTCGCTTGTCTCGTCGTACCGCTATCCGGAAGGAGCGCTCTCGGGGCAGGTGCCGACGCAGCTCCAGGGGCCCGAGCTCGTGTTCAGGTTCACCCTGCAGCGCCCGGTCGCGAACTTCGGCGCCGCCGTCGTGTCGGCCGCCCCCGGGGTCCGCGTCCAGCCGCGGCTCGTCGTCGCGGGGGACGAGAACCGGCTCGTCGGCTACACCGGCCTGCCCGTCAACCTGAACCCGTACGCCGACTTCGGGCGGGTCGAGCCCGTCGTCGGGGCCGTGCTGCCCTCGCCGGGCAGCTACGACCTCGTCTTCGACACGGCCGCCCGCGCGCAAGCGGGGCGCTTCACCTTCCGGTTCTGGGTGAACGACGTGACGCCGCCGTCGGTGCTGCTCGTGGGCCGTCGGGGAGGCTCGCTCGTGCTGAGCGTGCGCGACGGCGGCGCCGGCGTCGACCCGCGCTCGCTGGGGGCGACCGTGGACGGCCTGCGACGGCCGGTCGGCTGGTCCTCGGGCCGCGCGGCCGTCGACGTCGGCCCGCTCGCGGCCGGCAGGCACCGGCTCGTGTTCACGGCCGCCGACTTCCAGGAGACGAAGAACATGGAGGACGTCGGCCCGGTGCGGCCGAACACGCGCACGTTCCGGACGACCTTCCGCGTCCCCTAAGAGCGCGGGTCGCTATTCGAGCGTGTCGAGCGGTCGTTTCCGACGGACGCGCAGGAAGCTTGCGCGTCCTGAGGGCGGCGCCGACAAGCGGCGCCTAGCGGCGGTCGGTCTCTTCGATCGTTGGCAGCTGGGCGAGGTCGCGCTCGACGCTCGCTGCGAACTCGTCGCTCTCGGTGCGGAGCAGCTTCAGGCTCGCCTTGCGGCGGGCGCGCTCGCGGCGGCGCCGGCCCTCGAGCCCGAAACGGGCCTCGAACCGGGGCCACTCCGCTCCCACGAGCACGACAACCGCGAGCGCGAGCAGAGCGATGTACAGCCAGCCCACGCCGCAATCTTACCGCGGCGCGGCAGTCTCGCGAGGTCGGGGTCGACCGCTAATCCGATTCGTTCCCCGCGCCGATAGGACCGGGTATGAGCGGCCCCCTGATCGTCACGTACGCCCTCCTGTGGACGACGCTGCTGCGGGCGCTGCTGGTGCGCGCGAAGCTCCTGCCGCCGACGTGCGCACGCTGCGGCCTCCCGTTCGAGCGTCGGCACCTCGGCGAGCACGTCTGCCGCTGTCGCGGCGACGAATAGAACTCCGCCGACTACCCCGGCGGCCGGATGACGTAGACGATGCCTCCCGTCGAGGTCATCCAGTTCTGCTCGAACTGCTGCCGGTCGTAGACGCGCCGCACGGCCGCGTCGCTCGGGGCCGCCGGGTCGTTGACGATCGGATCGCCGGCGGCGGTGAAGCCGACGATCACGAGCAGGTGGCCGCTCGTGCTCTTGAACAGGAAGCCGTCGAGCTTGTTCGACGTGAAGGCGATCGAGGCGACGAGCGGGATGCCCGCCTTGATGAACTGCTCGGCCTCCGCGAGCGAGTGCAGCTGCGTCACCTCGCTCTCGAGCCCGAAGTGAGCCGCGTAGGCCGTGTTGAACGGCCAGTTGCCCGCGCCCTGGTAGTGGTAGTCATAGGTGTAGCGGGCGGCGTAGTCGACCCACGGGTCGGGCGTTCCGGGGTAGTCGTTCAGCACGTACGCGTAGTCGGCCGGGGCCGGCTGGCCCGTCCCCGCGACGTTGTGCCAGTAGCCGACGACCATGGACGTGGACGTGGGGCTGCACCAGGCCTCGCCGCCGTTGTCGAACTGCGGGTACTGGCCGGCGTGGATCTCCTGCGAGTACGCCGGCACCGGTAGCTCGACCGTCTTCGTCATCGTCGTCGCGCTCGGCAGGTACGGCTTCGTGTTCACCGGGTCGGACGCGACGGCGCCGATTCGGGTCAGCGTCGGGCTCGCGCTCGAGCCGGCGGCGCGGTACAGCGTCACGCGCAGCCGGTACGTCCGCATGGGATGGTCCTTGGCGAAGAAGGTGTCGATCGCGACGTAGCCGTCGGCGTCGCCCTGGCCGCCCACCGATGTGCGGTGGAAGTCCGTGTCGCCGTAGGCCCAGCGGCCCAACACGTACCACTTCGTCGGGTGGCCGTCGTCGGCGGTCGCCTGCAGCTCGACCTGGATCCAGGTCCCGGCGGGCGTGTCGGCGTTCCACGAGGAGACGAGCTCGGTGAACGCGAACGCGGGATCGAACCACGGCGACGTCCACGTGCCACCCTGGTAGCTGCGGGTGCCGTAGCCGAACGGGTCCGTGTACGAGATCGACGAGAGCCCCGACCTGGCGAGCCTGAGCGCGCCGCCGCTCAGCGTCGTGCCGGCCGTCTGGCCGGAGGCGAGCGGGAAGGCCTGGTAGCTGACCGGGTAGGTCTGGGCTGCGAACGAGGGGGCGGCCAGCGCGAGGGCGGCCGCCGCTGCGGCGGTGACGGCGACTTTGATCATGCGCTCGATCCTAGAACGGCGGAAACGCGATGTCGACGAGGGGAGCCCCGCCCCGGCAAGCAGACCCGCCGCCTGACTACCATGACCTGCGTGAAGGAGATCGTCGGCGACATCGAGCGCTGGCGGGCGGCAGGCGAGCGGGTCGCGCTCGCCACCGTCGTCGCCGCGCGCCGCTCCGCTCCGCGTCCGATCGGGTCGAAGCTCGGCGTCTCGTCCGGCGGTGAGCTGGCCGGCTCGGTCTCCGGCGGCTGCGTCGAGAACGACGTCTACGGCGAGGCCCAGGAGGTGCTCGGCGGCGGCGGCCCCCGGTTGCTCACCTACGGGATCTCGGACGAGCTTGCCTTCGAAGTCGGCCTGCCCTGTGGCGGCGAGATCGACGTCTTCGTCGAGGCCGCCGACGAGGAGCTGCTCGGCCGGCTCGAGCGGATCGTCGACGAGGAGCGGCGCGCCGTTGTGTTCACCGTGCTCGAGGGCGAGGACGCGGGCGAGAAGCGGCTCGTGGAGGAGGGCGAGGCCGACGAGCTCGTCGCCGGGCTCCTGCGCGGCGGCCGCAGCAAGGTGCTCGAGCTCGAGGGCCGCAAGGTCTTCGCCGAGGTCTTCGAGCCGCCCCCGCGTCTGCTCGTCATCGGCGCGGTCGACACCGCCGAGGCGCTCTGCCGCGCCGCAACACAGCTCGGCTGGACGACGATCGTCGCCGATGCCCGCGGCAGGTTCGCGACGGCGGAGCGCGTCCCGAGCGCCGACGAGCTGATCGTCGCCTGGCCGGACGAGGCGCTCGAGCGCGTCCGGCCCGACTTCGGCACCGCCGTCGTCGTCCTCACGCACGACGACAAGTTCGACGTGCCCGCGCTGAAGGGCGCCCTGGGGACGGAGGCGTTCTACATCGGCGCGCTCGGCTCACGCCGTAACCAGGAGCGCCGCCGCGAGCGGCTGCTCGAGGCCGGCGTCGCCGAGGAGGCGCTGGAGCGGATCTCCGGGCCCTCCGGGCTCGACATCGGCGCCCACACGCCGGCCGAGACCGCGCTCTCGATCCTCGCGGAGATCCTCGCCGTCCGCGCCGGCCGCGAGGGCGGCGCGCTGAAGCGCGCAGCAGGCCGGATCCACGCCGAAGTCGCGTAACAATTCCGGTCGATGAGGCAGGCTGCGGCCGCGCTCGCCGTGGTGATCCTCGCCGCGGGCTGCGGCGGCTCGAAGCACGCCGCCAAGCCGCCGACCCCGCAGGAGCTGGTGCGCGGATCGCTCCTCGCCGCGGCCCGGTCGGACGGAGGCCGCTACGTGCTCGACGTCCGCGGCTCGTTCGAAGGCCTGGCGGGCGCACCGCTGCCGGGCTCTCTCCGCCTCCATCTCGCCGGCGCGGTCGGCCGGGACGGCGTCACCGCGCTCGTCTCGGCCACGCCGAAAGCCGCGGTCCCGGCCCACGAGATCCGCGCGGCGCCGGAGTTCGCCTACGTGCGCTACGCGCGCACCTGGTACGGGAACCCGACACGCGGTCTCGACGGTTTCTGGCCGGAGCTGCCGCGGCTCCTCGTGCCGCCCGAGCGGCTCTCGGGCTCGAGCGTCAGGGTCCCCACCGAGGACGACCTGCTCCGCCTGCTCGAGGGAGCGATCGACGGGACGATCGCGGCGGGCCCCCAGATCGGAGGTGACTCGACCTGGGAGCTCGCCGGCACGCTCGACCCGCACGCGATCGCCTCGCTCCTGCACGCGCTGGTCGGCGATCTCCCCGTGACCGCGCTCGAGCCGATCGTGGCCCGCTCGCACGCCGTCTACGACGTCGGCGTCGACGACGAGCTGCCGCGCCGCCTCCGGATCGACCTCCACTTCGTCCGCGCCGACCTGCCCGCCGAGGTGCGAAACCAGGTGCGCGACTTCCGCAGCGTCAGCGTGCACGCCGACCTCGCCCTTTCGCACTGGGGCGAGAAGCCGGTCGTCGAGCGGCCCGCGCACGCACGCAGCTTCGACGACTATCTGAACACGCTCGGCCTCGGCGGGTAGCTACGAGCGGCGCTCGTCGCCGCGGTAGATCTTCATCTCGAGCCCCGCGAGCGGCGTGCCGCCGTCGGGGCCGACGAGCCAGGTGTCCTGCATGTACAGGCACGCCCTGCCGTCGTCGGCGATCGCGTGCGGGTGCATCGAGAAGACCATGTTCTCCTGCAGCTCGGTCTCGACGCCCTCGCCGATCTTCGGGAACTCGATCATCGTCATCCCGATCGAGTGGCCCGTGACGTGGCCGAGCTTGTAGCCCCGGTCGGCGAAGCCCTTCGAGACCGCACGGTGGACGTCGTGCGCGGTTGCGCCGGCCCGCATCAAGCCGTGCGCGACCTCGTAGTACTCCTCGTAAGCCTCGAGCATCCGCTTCGTGTCGTCGCTCGGCTCGCCGGCGCAGATCGCCCGGGAGACCTCGACCCAGTGGCCGCCCGGCCCCGCGACCTCGAGCGAGGGGAGCACGCAGTCGGTCGCCTCGATCCGCCGCTCGCCGGCGATCTTGAACTCGGGCAGCGCGGAGCCGCCCGGCCCGTCGAGCACCATGTCCATCGTCAGCCGGCCGCACCCCTGAGAGACGAAGTACTCCTCGCACGGGGCGAGGATCTCGCGCTCGGTCTTGCCCGGCGCGAAGTGCTCGAGGAAAACCCAGAAACCCTCGGTGTTGATGCGGACGCTCTCGCGCACGGACTCGAGCTCGAGGTCGCTCTTGACGGCGCGGGCGAGGTCGAATTCGACGTCGAACGGGACGAGCTCGGCGGCGCCGTCGAGCCCGCGGTAGTCGCGGACGGTCATCACGTACTCGAGCCCGTAGACGCCGACCCGCTTGCCGCGCGCCTGCTCGGCGAGCCACTCGCCGGGCCGGTCGACGAAGACCTGATTCTCGATCCACGTCGTCGCGTGCTCCCCGACGTAGCGCGCCTCGCTCGGGAAGACGATCGCCGGGTCGCCATCGCGTGGCAGCAACACGTACGCGTAGCGGTGCACGATCACGAACCCGGACATGTAGGTCACGGCCCCTTCGAAGCCCGTGTACTCGTTGCCGGACACGATCACCGCGTCGACGCCGTGCTCGTCCATCGCCTGCCGGACGACCTCGTACCGGCGCTGGACCTCACTCACTGGGACCACGACTTCTCCACTCCCTTCACGAGCGTCCAGATCACCTCGTTCAGCGGCGTCGGCACGCCGTGCTCGCGGCCGAAGCGGACGATGCCGCCGTTCAGGTAGTCGATCTCGGTCTGCCTGCGAGCCTCGACGTCCTGGAGCATCGAGGCCTTGTGGTCGTACGCGACCTCGGGCTTCGCAGCGTGGTCGATCAGCTCCTCGGGGTCGGCGTCGAGCTCGATCCCCTGCGCCGCCGCGACGGCCTTGCCCTCGTCGACGAGCTGCGAGACGAGCCGGCGCAGCGGCTCGAGCTCACAGACGCGGCCGTGCGTGAGCCCGGTCAGGGCGCCGATCGGGTTCGTGGAGGCATTGAAGATCACCTTCCGCCACTGCGGCCCGCGCGCGTCCGGGACGGCCCTCGTCGGCATCCCGCCGCGGGTGCACGCGTCGGCGAGCCGCTCGATCTCCTCCAGCGGCGCCGGGCGGGCCTCGAACGGACCGAGCGTCGTGTCGCCCTTCACGTCCCACTGCACGTGCCCGGGGGCGACGACCTTGCCCGCCGGGAACGTCGTGCCGCGGATGACGCGTTCGACGTGCCTCGCGAGCACCTCTTCGTTTCCGATCCCGTTCTGGACGGTCGCGACGCAGCCGCCGTCGAAGGCGTGCGCCGTGGCGCGGATCGCCCGTTCGGTGTGCATGGCCTTCGTCGCGACGATGCCGAAGTCGCTCGGCGGCAGCTCGGCTGCGTCGCTCGTGGCCCTCGGCCGGCCGAGCACCTCCCCCGCCCCGCTCAGGCGCAGGCCGTCGCGGTTGATCGCGTCGACGTGCTCCTGCGCGAGGTCGTAGGCCCAGACCTCGACGTCGTTGAGCTGCGCCAGGTTCGCGGCGAAGAGCGACCCGACCGCGCCGCAGCCGACGACGCAGACCCTCACGCCGCTCCTCCCCCTCCAAGTAACAACGTGTTACTTGGGTTGGGTGGGGTCACGAGTAGGAGTCCTCCCTCGCCTTGACCAGGCGGTAGAGGGCCGAGTGCAGGGGCACGGGGACGCCGAGGCGCTCGCCTTCGCGGACGAGGGCGCCGGTGATCGTCTCGATCTCCGTCGGCCGGCCCGCCTCGATGTCCTCCAGCATCGACGGGTAGTGCGTGCTGCCGCGCCGCGTCGCCAGCACGTTCATCTCCCAGGGATCCTCTCGCAGCTCGATTCCCGCTGCAGCGGCCACCGCCTTGCCCTCGTCGACGAGCGCGTGGACGAGGTGGCCGAGGTCGGAGGGACGCGCCTCGGCGGCGAAATGGAAGTCGTGCGGCAGCCCGGTCAGCGCCGAGACGGCGTTGACCGTCGCGTTGAAGACCAGCTTCGACCACTGAGCGGGCCGGAGGTCGGGGAACGCCTCCGCCTTCAGCCCCGACGAGACGATCAGGTCGGCCGCCTCCTGCACCGTCTCGAAGGACGTGCCGCCGTACGGTCCGAGCCAGGTCGCCGTATCGAGGATGTACTCGACGTGCGTGTCGGAGTGGCGCGTGCCGCTCATGAAGGTGACCGCCGAGACGAGCGGCCAGTCGCCGTGGCGGCGGACGACCTCCTCCGCGCCGAGGCCGTTCTGCACGGTCATCACCGCCGCTCCGGGCACCCGGCCCTCCAGACGCGAGGCGACCGCCTCGAGGTCGGTGCCCTTGCAGGCGCAGATGACGAGGTCGACCTCGCCGAGCGCCGCGGGATCGGTCGTCGCCTCCGGCTGCGAGACGAAGCTGCTGCGCCCGGAGACCTCGAGCCCATGCCGGACAAGCGCGCGCGCGTGCTCCTCGCGGCGGGCGAGCACGACGACGTCGCAGACACGCGCGAGATGACCCGCGTAGAGCGAGCCGATGGCGCCCGCTCCCGCGACGCACACTCTCCGCGTCACGCGGTGACGGCGGCGCCGAAAAGATCGTTGAGCTTGCGCTCGAGGTAGGCGAGGTACGGACCCGGGTCGATCGGCCCGCCGGCGGCGCGCTCGACCGTCTCCCGTGCCGTGAACTTGCGCCCGTGCCGGTGCAGCTCCTCCCCGAGCCACTCGCGAAGGGGCCGGAACTCGCCCTGCTCGAACTGCTCGTCGAGGTCGCCGAGATCGGCGCGCGCCCGCTCCCAGATCTGCACCGAGATAACGTTGCCGAGGGTGTAGGTCGGGAAGTAGCCGAAGCCTAGGTCGGACCAGTGCGCGTCCTGGAGCACGCCGTGGACGAGGTCGGGCGGGTCGAGGCCGAGGTAGTCCTTCATCTTCGCGTCGAACGCCGCGGGCAGGTCGGGCAGGGCCAGCTCGCCCGAGAGCATCTCCCGCTCGAGCTCGTAGCGCAGGATGATGTGGAGGTTGTAGGTGACCTCGTCCGCCTCGACGCGGATCAGCGACGGCTGCACCTTGTTGATCGCACGGTGGAACGTCTCGAGCGGGACCTCGCCGAACTGGGCGGACAGCTCGTGCTGCAGCCGGGGATAGAGGAAGCGCCACGCCGAGAGGCTGCGGCCGACGAGGTTCTCCCACATCCGGCTCTGCGACTCGTGCAGCGCGGCCGAGACCCCGCTCGCGAGCGGCGTCCGCTCGAGCGAGGGCGACACCTGCCGCTCGTACAGGCCGTGCCCGAACTCGTGCAGGCACGCGAGCACGCCGCCGAGGTGCTCCTCCTGGAAGCGCGTGGTCAGCCGGATATCGGAGGTCGAGAACGACGTCGCGAACGGATGCACGGTCTTGTCGAGCCGCCACGAGTCGGGGTCGTAGCCCCAGCACTCCATCGCCCAGAGCGAGAAGCGCCGCTGGGCGTCGACGGGGAACGAGCCGCGCAGGCAGGAGTCGTCCACCGGATCCGCCTCGGCGACGGCGGCGATCATCGGCACGAGCGCCCGCTTCAGCTGCGCGAATACCGGGTCGATGTCGCTCGTCTTCATCCCCGGCTCGTAGTCGTCCAGGAGGACGTCGTAGGGGTCGTCCTGGGGGCCGAAGCACTCGATGTAGGCGCGCCTCAGCTCGAGGTTCCGCTCCAGGCGCGGCAGCAGGATCGAGAAGTCCTCCCGCACCCGCGCCTCGAGCCAGGCCTGGTAGCCGAGCGAGCCCTCGCGGACGATCTCCGCATGCAGCTCGGCCGGGACACGGCGCGCCTTCTGGTGGTCGCGGCGCATGACCCGGATCAGGCTCGCCTCGTCCGAGTCGTGCTCGAGCTGCTGCTCCACCGGCTCGAGGTCCTCGAGCAGCCCCGCCAGCCGGTCGGAGACCCAGCGCTCGTGCGCCAGCCGCTGCAGCGTCGCCTTCTGCTCGGCGCGCGCGGCCGCGCCGCCCGGAGGCATGTGCGTCTCCTCGTCCCACGAGAGCAGGCCCGAGGCCCGCTCGAGGTCCCAGATCTCGCTGGCGAGGCTGTACAGCTCGGCCAGGCGCTCGTTCATCGCGGGGACGATACCGGCGCGCGCCCCGGTGCTGCCTCCTGTCGGCGCCCCCGCGGCAGGGTGACCTCGCGGCCGCCGGTGATGCCCGACGGCCGCAGGATCAGCACCAGCGCCATTACGGCCGCGACGGTGACGAGCCGCGTCCCGTCGGGGAGGTCGATGTGCACGCCGATCCGGATCCCGTTCTCGGCGTCGCCGAGGAAGGAGTCGAGGCCGCTGATCAGCAGGGCGCCGACGACGGCTCCCCACAGGCTCGTGACCCCGCCGACGACGAGCATGGCCAGGGTCGTGAACGTCAGCTCGAGGTAGACCTGGTCGGTCGTGATCGTCCCGAGCTGGTGGACGAGCATCGCGCCCGCGAACCCGGCGACCGCGCCGCTGAGCGTGAACGCGACCAGGCGCTGGCGGTAGAGGTCGATCCCGGCGGCCTGGGCCGCGGCGGGATCCTCGCGCGTCGCCCGCAGCTTCCGGCCGCTGCGGCTGCGCTGATAGGCGAACGCGACCGCGATCGCGATCAGCGTGCAGACCATCAGCGTCCAGATCCCGACCTCGGGCACAAGCGCGAGCGCCTGCGCTGCCGGTCCGATCTTCTCCCAGTAGCGGAGGACGTTGTACGTGATTCCGAGCACCGCGAAGGTCGCGATCCCCGCGGGCAGCCCGGAGAGCCGCATCAGCGCGAGCCCGACGACGAACGCGTAGATCCCGCCCGCCGCGGCCGCGAGCGCGAACGAGGGCGTGGTGCCGACGTGCGTGTGCCGCAGCCAGGGGTAGAGCGAGGGCAGGACGAAGTTCTTCTGCTCCGCCTCGAGCGTGAGGATCCCGGCCAGGTAGCCGCCGACGGCGACGAAGCTGATGTGGCCGAAGGAGATCACGCCCGAATTGCCGATGAAGACGTAGAGCGCGACGACGACGGCCGTGCGGACGAGCGCGTTCTCGAACTCGAGCTGCCGGGCCAGCGGCGTGAAGCTCCCGACGACAGCGACCGCGACGACGAGGAGCGCGGGCGCGGCCAGCTGGACGACAGGGTCGAGGCGGCGCCTCATACGCGCTCCACGGTCACGCGCCGAAGCCGGAAGAGCCCGCCCGGCCGCAGCAGCAGGACGACGATCACGGCGCCGAAGATCAGCGACGGCAGGTAGACGCTCTTGTCCGAGGGCAGCTCGCTGCCCACGAGCGAGTAGACGAAGCCGATCGCGAAGCCGCCGAGCGTCGCCGTCAGCAGCCGGTCCATGCCGCCGACGACGACGCCGATCAGGGCGAAGATCGTCACCTGGACGCCCAGGTCCGGCGTGACGAGCGGGTTGGACACCGTGTACAGCACGGCGAAGGCCGCCGCGAGCACGCCCGAGATCAGGAAGGCGAGGCTGATCACGCGGTCGGCGCGCACGCCGAGCATGCGCGCGGTCCGGAAGTCGACGGCGGCCGCGCGCATGTGCAGGCCGATTCCGGTGTAGTTGAGGATCAGCGTCGTCGCAGCCAGCAGCACCGCACCGACGCCGAGCGCGACGAACGAGATCCAGCGGACGTGGACGGAGCCGATCGTCGCCGCCTGGTTGAGGCTGCCGAGCGTCCCGACGATCTTGCCGCGCGAGCCGAAGGCGAGCAGATAGATGCTCTGGAGCAGGAAGCTGACCGCGAAGGTGGCGACGAGCATCGTGGCGGGCGACGCCGATCGCAGCGGCCGGAACGCGATCCGCTCCTGCAGGAACGCGAGCGCAACGACGACGCCGACGCATGCGAGGATCGCGACGACCGGCGGCTGTCCGTTCAGGTACGCGAGCGTGTAACCGCCCGCGGTGATCAGCTCGCCGTACGCGAAGTTGACGAGCCGCATCACGCCGAAGACGAGGCCGATCCCGACGGCGACGAGGCCGTAGAGCGCGCCGAGGGCGACGGCGTCGATCAGCGACTGGAGAAAGCTCATGAGAGGTATGCGGCGATCAGACGCTCGGTGTCGAAGGCCTCGTCGGGGAAGAGCGTCAGCCGGAGCTCGCTTCCGGACATCACGTGCGTCCGGTCGGCGAACGCCGCGGTCACCTGGGCGCGCTGCTCCACGAGCAGGATCGTGACGCCGCGGCTGCGGATCTGCGCCAGCGCCTCGAAGACGCGCTCGACGACGGTCGGGGCGAGCCCCAGCGACGGCTCGTCGAGGAGCAGGATCTCGGGGCGCGCGACGAGGGCGCGCGCGATCGCCAGCTGCTGCTGCTGGCCGCCGGAGAGCGTCCCCGCGCTGCGCTGGCCGAAGTCGTGCACGACCGGGAAGAGGTCGTAGACCCACTCGAGGTCGACGTCGAGCCCGCTGCGGCTGCGCCGCGCGGCGAGGCCGAGCCGGAGGTTCTCCTCGACGGTCAGGTGCGCGAAGATGCGCCGCCCCTCGGGCACGAGCGCGACGCCGTCGCGGGCCACGTCCTCGGTGCGGCGACCGCGGATCGAGCGCCCGCGGAGCCGGATCTCGCCCGCGGCGACGGGGACGACGCCCATGACGGCGTGCAGCGTCGAGCTTTTCCCGGCGCCGTTCGGGCCGATCAGGCCGACGATCTCGCCGCGGTTGACCTGCAGGCTCAGGTTGCGCACGGCCGGCACGCCGCCGTAGCGCACCTCGAGCCCGTCGAGCTCGAGCACGGGCGCGTCACTCACGCGGCGCCTCCTCCGTTCCGGCTGCGCTGCCGCCGAGGTAGGCGTTCGTGACGTCGAGGTTGCGCCGGATCTCCTCGGGAGGCCCCTCGGCGAGGGTCCTGCCCTGGTCGAGGACATGGATGCGGTCGCAGACCTCCATGATCAGCGGCACGTTGTGGTCGATCAGCAGGACTCCGGCTTCGAAGTCGTCGCGGACGGCGCGGATGACGGCTGCGAAATCGGGGATCTCGGCCTCGTGCAGACCGGCGGCGGGCTCGTCCATCAACACGAACCGGGGCCGCGTCGCGAGCGCCCTGGCGACGCCGAGCTTCCGCTCGTCCCCGTGCGGCAGGACGCTGCTCGGCGTGTCGGCGCGGTCGCGGAGCCCGAGCAGCTCCAGCAGCTCGTCGGCCCGGCGGCGCGCCTCGCGCGGGCCTGCGCCGACGCCGAGCGCCGCCACCTCGACGTTCTCGCGCACGCTCAGACCGCGGAAGAGGTGACCGTGCTGGAACGTGCGCGCGAGACCGGCGCGGCCGCGCCGGTGCGCGGCCCAGCGCGTCACGTCGCGCTCCTCGAGCTCGACCCGCCCCGAAGTCGGGAGGTCGAAGCCCGTCATCACGTTGACGAGCGTGGTCTTGCCGGCGCCGTTCGGCCCGATCAGGCCGACGACCTCGGTGCGGCCGAGCTCGAAATCGACCTCCTGCAGCGCCGCCACGCCCTCGAACGAGCGAGACACGCCGACGGCCCGGAGCGTTCCGGGCCGTCGGCGCGCTTCGGAGCTGGACTCCGTCACCGGCGCGGGCTCAGTGGATGTTCGCGGGTGACTTCGCCCTGATCGTCGCGACGACCTTGGCGTTGTTGTCGTTGACGTAGACGACGCGGTACGTGCGGCCGAACACGCTGTGCAGCTGCGCCGAGAAGCTCACCTTCCCCGAGAGCGTCGGGATGTTCCTGAACTTCTCCATGATGGCGGCGAGCTTGGCGCCGTTCGTGGATCCGCCCGCCTTCTTGATCGCGTAGACGATTCCGTCGATCGCGGCGGCGCCGGTGACGAAGCCGCCGGTCTGCGCAGGCTTGCCCTGCTGCTTCATGATCGCCTCGAACGCGCGCACCCGCTTGTCCGGGTCGGGTGCGAGCGCCGACGCGTACGTGAGGAAGTAGAAGTTCGTCACGGCCGGGCTCTTCGTCCACCAGTAGTTGCCGTCGCTCGCCCAGCCGTCGATGATCGGCGTCGAGTTGCCGAGGCTGCGCAGGCCCGAGACGAAGGCCGGCTGGTCGCCGGCGAACGAGGTGCAGAAGGCGATCACCTGCGACTTCTCGCCGTTGACGCGGCTGACGACGTTGTTGATCGTCTTGTCGCCCTGGGTGAAGCTCTCCTGGGCCACGACCTTGCCACCGAGCTGCTGGTAGCGGATCGTGAACGCCTTGCAGACGTCCTTGAAGTAGCGGAGCAGGTTGTCGGTGACGACGACCGCCGTCTTCCAGTTGCGCTTGATCGAGTACTCCGCGACCGCGGCCCCCTCGTCCTGCGCGGCGTTGCCGAAGGAGAAGCCGAGCTTGCCCTTGGCGCCGAAGCGCAGCGGGCTGAGCTCGTCGGTGCCGATGCACGGCGCGATCGTCAGCTTCTTGGCGTTCAGGAACTCGTCGATCGCCGGCGTGGCGAAGTCGACGTCGCAGGTGACCCAGCCGATGTCGACGCCCTTGCCGATGAGCTGCGCCGCTGCCTGCTTCGTCTTCGCCGGATCGAGCTGGTCGTTGATGAACTTGAGCTGGAGCGGGCGTCCGTTGACACCGCCCTTGGCGTTGATCTTCTTGATCTCGATCTGCGCCGCCTGCAGCGCCGGCCCGTCGAACGTCGACATGTTCTTCGTCAGGTCGACGGCGGCGCCGATCACGATCGGCTTCCCCTTCGCGGGCTTCGCCGCGGCGCCCGTGACTGCGAACACCGCCGCGATCGCGACCGACGCCGCGAGTAGCACGCCGAGCGCGACCCCTCTACCTCGTCTCATGCTCTCTCCTCCACTCGGGGACGAACGGATATCTGCCGGGGACATCAGGCGAGGACAGGCTCCGCCTCCTTTCGGGCCGCCGAGCGGAAGTGCGGGATCACGCGTTCGGCGAAGAGCTCCTGCGCCTTGATCGCCTTCCAGTGCTCGACGCCGCCCGGGTTGACCGTGATCGAGATCTCGGTCAGGCCGTCGCAGACCTCACGCACCGCCTCGATCCGTTCGATCACGTCGCTCGGCGTGCCCACCCAGACGATGTCGCCCTTGATCATCTCGTCGTAGGGGGTCTCCGAGAGCTGCTCCATGATCCCGGAGGCATAGAAGCCGTAGCCCGAGGCCTCGAGCTCGGCCTTCGACTTCATCTCGTCCGGGTTCTCGAGCAGAACGGACGCATTGCCCTTCAGGAAGCCCCGCATCATCTGCTCGGCTTCCCGCTTCGCGGTCGCGCGGTCCTCGTCGAGGTAGCAGGCGTGGATCCAGACGATGTCGGGCTCGTGACCGTGCTCGCGGCAGGTGGCGCGGTAGATGTCGAGCTGCTCCCGGAGCGCCTCGTACGGGAGCAGCGGCGGCACGACCATCGCGTACCCGCGCTCGCCGGCGAGCTTGTACGTCGAGTCGCTCGTGCCGCCGAGGAAGATGCGGAAGCGCCGCGAGACCGGCCGCGGGACGACGTGCGAGTCCTCGACGCGGTACCAGCGACCGTCGTAGGAGAAGCGCTCGTGCTCGAGCGCGTCGAGCAGGATCGCGAGCGCCTCCTCGGTGCGGTCGCGCGTCTCCTCGATCGGCACGCCGGCCTTCGGCGGGATCCAGCCGTGGCCGCGGCCGACGCCGAACTCGTAGCGTCCCGGGTAGAGGTTGTCGAAGAAGGCGATCCGCGACGCGAGCACGGTCGGGTTGTGGTACGGCAATACGTGGACGAGCGTGCGGAAGGTGATGTTGCTCGTCCGCTGGCCCGCCGCCGCGAACAGGGTCAGCGGATCGGGGGACGCGCCGAACTTGGGGAAGAAGAAGTGCTCGATCGCCGCGTACGCGTCGTAGCCGAGCCGGTCGGCGTTGACGATCTGCTCCAGCACCTCGCGGTACAGCTGCTGCGGTGGCTTCCCCGGCCAGCTCTGGATCTCCGTGTAGATGCTGAACTTCACGGGCAGTCCTCGCTTTCTCCCTCTCGACGCCGGGGCGGGCGCATCGTCTCACGGGTTTGACATGTGATCAACCCCGTGTGACGCTCCGCACGTGAGCGCCCAGACGCCCGCCTCCACCGGGGCCCGCGCGCGCCATCGGACGATGGCCGAAGCGGCGCTGGAGGAGCTGCGCGAGGCGATCATCCTCGGAGAGCTGACGGCCGGGACGCCGCTTCGGCTCGAGGATCTCGCGCGCTCGCTCGGGATGAGCATCTCGCCGATCCGGGAGGCCGTCCGCCAGCTCGAGGCGCTCGGACTGGCCGAGCATGTCCCCCACCACGGCGCGAAGGTGGTCGCTCTCGACGTCGACGACCTACGGCAGCTCTTCGAGGTGCGGCTCGCGCTCGAGACGCTCGCCGTGCGCGGCGCGGCGAAGCGGTTCGAGGACGACGACGCCGCTCGCGCCCGCGTGCACCTGGACGCATACGCGGAGGCGCGCCGTGCGGGCGACGTGCGCGAGGCGCTGCGCGCGCACACGGCGTTCCACTTCACGCTCTACGAGGCGGCGCGCTCGCAGTGGCTCGTGCGCCTGATCCGGCCCGCGTGGGACAGCTGCGAGCGCTACCGGCCGGCCCTCGTCTCGCCGGAGGGCGACCTCCAGGACCGCCATCAGCAGCTCGACGAGGAGCTGCTCGCGGCGTGCGCCGCGCACGACGAGGAGCGGACGGCCGCCGCCCTCCGCCGCCACCTCGAGCTGGCGGGCGAGTTCTACGCGGTCGAGCTGGGCGACCGCGGGATCTTCGAGCGGTAGTGCTAGTCGGTCGCTGCGCGACCGACCAGGGCGCGGAGCTTCGCCAGGGCGCGCTCGCTCGCGGGCGGGCGGAGCAGCTCCTCGGCGACGATCGTTCCCGAGCCGGCGCCGAGCCCCGGGCCCGGCCAGGTGCTCGCGCCGATGTGGTAGAGCCGCCCGATCGGGGTCGCGTGACCCGGGCTCGCGCCGAACGGGCGCCAGAGGAAGTTCTGGTCGAGCGAAAGCGCCCCGCCGTAGGGGTCGCCCTGGCGGAGGTTGATGTTCGCCGCCTGGAGATCGGCCGGCGAGAGCACCGTGCGGCGCATGATCGACGACTCGAGGTTGGGGATGTGCCGCGCCAGGCGTGCCTGGATCCGGTTCGCGTACCGCTCGCGGAGCCGCTCCGTCCACGTGCCCTCGCCGACGTCGAGCTCTCCGGCGGCGTCTCCCTTCACGCGCCACGGCAGCTCCTGGAGCTGGATCCAGAGCATCCCAGCTCCTTCGGGCGCCCGCGAGGGATCCAGGGTGAGCGGCTGCCCGACGACGATCGTGGCCTCCGCGGGGAGAAGCCCACGCACCGCCTCGTTGACCGCGCGCGAGACGCCGTCGAGACCGGGCGTGACGTGGACGATCGCCGTCCGGCCGAGTCGGTCGTCCCCCTCCCATCGCGGCGGCTCCGACAGCGCGAAGTGGATCTGCATCTCGGCACGGCCGTAGCGAAAGCGCCGAGCACCCTCGGCGACCTCCGCGGGTACGTCCGCGTCGGCGAGCAGCCTCGCGTAGAGCTGCGTCGGCGTGACGTCGCAGACGACGGCGCGGTCGGCGGTGACCGTGTCTCCCTCGGTCGTCCGGACGCCGACGGCCCGGCCGGCCTCGACGAGCACGCGCTCGACGTCCCGACCCGTCTCGGCGGCTCCGCCGTGATCCGTGATCAGCTGGACCAGCGCGTCGACGAGCTGCGCGCCGCCGCCACGCGGGACCGGGATCCCGCCCTCCTGCACCGCGACTGCGATCACCTGCGTCATGAACCCGGAGGCCGCGTCGTCGGGGCCGAGACCGGTGTGCAGGACCCACGGCGCGAGGACGCCGTGCGCGCGCTCCGACGCGAACGTGGTCGTCAGCCAGTCGCGGCTGGACTGGACGAGCTCGCCGGCGAACCGGGCGAATCCGCGCCGGCCGAGTCGCCGAGAGGCCTTCAGCGCAAGCGCCGGACCGCCGCGTCCCCAGAGCTCCGTTCCCAGCACGCTGAAGGCGAGGTCGGCGTTGGGCAGGAAGCGGTCGAGCACGCCGCGCCACTCCTCCCCGAGCTCGGCCGCGTTCCCGTCGGCATCGCGGACCAGGAAGGCGGCCGCCCCGTCCGGGAACGCCGCCCCCGTCGGCAGCTCCGTGTTCAGGTACTCGAGCCCGCGAGCGGCGAGCTCCTCGCCGAGTTGCGTGTGCGCCGCGCCGCCGACCCAGAGCGGGTGCCAGGCGCTGAAGACGTCGTGGCGGAACCCGGGCTCGGTGATCTCCGCGGTCTTGATTGCGCCGCCGAGCCAGTCGTTGCGTTCGAGGACGCACACCCGCCAGCCGCCGCGTGCGAGCAGCGCGGCGCAGGCGAGCGAATTGATCCCGCTCCCGACGAGGACCACGTCGTAGTCGGCCACGGCCCGGGACTATCGCAGGATTCCCGACGGGCCCGCGCGACCCTGCGGGCGATCGGCCGCTACGACTTCGTCGCGTCCGCCGCGAGCTCGCGGAACTCGTCGTCGGTGACGAGCGCGCGTTTGCGCACCCCTAGCTCCTTCACCTTTGCGAGTAGGTCGGCTCGACGCTCCTCCGGCACGTCGAGCCCGAGCTCCACGGCCTTGATCCGGATCGAGTCGAGCCCGCTCTTCTTCCCCAGCACGACCGCACGCTCTGCGCGAACAAGCTCGGAGGAGTACGGCTCGATCGACGGCGGATCGTGGAACTGGCTCGCGACGGCACCGCTCTCGCGGCGGAAGAGCGTCTCCCCCGTTACGGGCTTCCACGGGTCGAGCTCGTACCCGGAGAGCTCCCGGACGCGCGCCGAGACGTCACGGACGCGCTCGAGTCGCAGGTTGGACTCGACGCCGTAGAGCGCGCGCAGCGTCAGGGCGACCTCGCCCAGGTTCGCGTTGCCGGCACGCTCGCCCATGCCGTTGATCGTCCCCTGGACCCAGCGTGCGCCCGCGCGCACGGCGGCGACGGCGGCGGCCGTGGCGAGGCCGAAGTCGTTGTGGCCGTGGAAGTGAACGGGAACGTCGGGACCGACCCATTCCACCGTGCGGCCGACGAGGTCGGCCACAGCCTCCGGGGAGGCGATTCCGAGCGTGTCGACGACCACGACCTCTCTTGCGCCCGCATCGACCGCGCTCTTGTAGACCGACTCGTAGAAGTCGGCGTGAGCGCGGGTCGAGTCGACGCCGAAGAAGGCCGCGTGGATGTCGTGCCCGGCCGCGAAGCGCATCGCCTCGGTGATCCGGCCCAGCATCTTCTCGCGCGAGACGCCGATCGCCTCCAGCTTCAGGTCGGAGATCGGTGACTCGATCACCGACGCTTGCACGCCGAGCTCGACGAGCGCCTCGAGGTCGGCCGGGACGGCGCGGGAGAATCCCCAGATCTCGGCGTCGAGCCCGGCGTCGGAGATGAGCTTGACGGCATCCCAATCGTCCCGGCTGACGCGAGGGAAACCGGCCTCGATCCGGTCGATGCCGAGCTCGTCGAGCAGGCGCGCGATCTCCAGCTTCTGCTCCGGATCGAGCACGACGCCGACGGTCTGCTCGCCGTCGCGCAGTGTCGTGTCGTAGAGGCCGACCGCCCCGCCGACGCGATACGGATCGTTGAGCGCGCCGGTCCAGATCTGGCCGCTCACCCGCACACGACCCCGTCCGGGAAGGGCGAGAGCTTCTCGGCCCCGTCCGCCGTGATCAGGAAGTTGTCCTCGACGCGGAGACCGCCGCCGCCCTCCCAGTAGGCGCCCGGCTCGATCGCGAGCACCATCCCTTCCTCGACCGTGCCGCCGCCGGCCTGGTGCGCGTAGGGCGGCTCGTGCGCGCGGGCGCCGACGCCGTGACAGATCGGGTGCGAGGGCTGGCCGGGATAGCCCGCTTCGGCGATGCCCGCGCGGACGAGCCGATCGAGCTCGGGGAGGCTCGCCCCCGGGCGGCAATGGTCGATTGCACATGTGTACACATGTATAAGAGCCTCTTCGAGGCACGCGTACTCGGGCCGGAGCTCGCCGGGACAGAGGTTCTTCGTGTGGTCGGCCCAGTACCCGTCTGCGCAGACCCAGATCTCGAAGAGCGTGGGCTCGTCCGCCTGCACCGGCCGATCGCCCGTGGCCGTGAAGGTCTTGATCCCTGGGCCCGACCAGACGAGCGAGAACGGCAGTGCGAGCTCGACCTTGCCCTGCCAGCCGGTGCCCTCGCCGTGGACGAAGCCCTGCCAGATCACCGCCGCCTCCGACTCCTTCATCCCGGGCCTGAGGTTCGTTCGCGTGTGCTCCATCGCCGCGGCCGCGATCTCGTTCGCGAGCCGCATGCGCTCGACCTCCTGCTCGGTCTTGATCGCGCGCGCCTCGGCCAGGAGCGGCGTGGCGTCGTCGGCGTGCTCGAAGGCGTCGAACCACGCCTGCGTGTATGTCGTCGGCTCGCCGACCATCCGGTCCGAGGCCTGGGTGCCGAGCGAGAGCTCCAGGCCGACGCGCCGGTGGCCGCGGGCCGCCTCTTGCGCGAGCTCGAGCGTGCGCGCCGTCGGCGGCCGCGGGTCGTGCTCGTCGTAGCCGGCGAAGAGGCGGACGTCATCGGTCCACGCCGTACGGGCGGCGTCCTCGGCAGAGGCCTCGAGGCAGATCAGCGTCGCGTCGCCCTCGCGGCGGAAGACGACGGCGTCGTAGCCTTTCATCCCCCAGAAGTTCGTCAGGTACACGACGTTGTCGGGCGCGCGGACGACGAGTGCGTCGAGCTCGCGCTCCGCCATCAAGGCGCGGACGCGCGCGAGCTTGGCCTCGTCGCGAGGCCAACTCACAAAGTCACACTTTCGGCACGAAGAAGACGATGCGCCGCGGCCCCCCACGGGTTACGCTCGCGCATGAGCAGGGGGAGGGTCGGGACCCGAGTTACACGCGCGTGTACCTGAATACGGCTCACCATTCGACGCGCGGCGGAGCCGGCTCGCCGTGGCCCTCCTGCCACGAGATCACCGGGTTGCGCAGGACGCCGATCCGCTCGATCTCGGCCTCGATCACGTCGCCGGGCTTCAGGTAGAGGGACTCCGCATCGTCGCTGAATCCCGCGACGCCCGAGACGGTTCCGGTCGAGAGCACGTCCCCTGCCGAATAACCCAGCGGCGAGTAGTGACTGAGGATCTCCGGGATCGTCACGGACATGTTCCCCGAGTGCGAGGTCTGGCGCGGCTCGCCGTTCACGCGCAGCTCCATCCGCAGGTCGTGCGGGTCCGGGATCTCGTCCGCCGTCACGATCCACGGCCCGAGCGGGCAGAACGTGTCGATCGCCTTGCAGAACGCCAACACGCCGCTTCGCATCTCGCGCCGCTGGA
>Ga0137371_10001206_pt1 | contig 20450 bp, 20 predicted proteins | sample SagtaG_7_FD_104919 | JGI IMG/M metagenome (GOLD analysis project Ga0137371, IMG submission 104919) | Vadose zone soil microbial communities from Sagehorn Ranch, Mendocino, California, USA - Sage1_R_40_16 metaG | ecosystem: Environmental > Terrestrial > Soil > Vadose zone | place: USA...
AGCCGGGCCCGTGGATCGTGCCGTAGACGCGCCGCGGCTCGCGGCCCACGACCTCGGCGACGTCGATCTCGCCGCACTCCGGCCAGCCGACCCGGTCGATGTCGGCGCCGAGCGCCCAGACGGCGGGCCAGAGGCCGGCGCCGCGCGGCACACGCGCCCGCGCCTCGATCCGGCCGTAGCGGAGCTCGAGCTTCCCCTTCGTGACGAGCCGTGCGGACGTGAAGCCGCGCTCTTCGTCCCGCCTGGCTGTGATCGCGAGATTCCCGTCGCCGTCGAGCGCCGCGTTCTGGCTCCCGCCCGTGTACCGCTGGAGCTCCCGGTTGCCCCAGCCCGGGTTCCCCTGCGCGCTCCCGTCGCCGACCTCGTGCGTCCAGACCGCGGGATCGACCGGCGCGCCGGCAGGCCCGTCGAACTCGTCGCTCCAGACGAGCCGGAGATCGGCGGCGATCGCCCGCGCGGCGTGGCTCACGGGCGCTTCGGCGGGGCAGTCGAGTTGCGAACGACGAGCTTGGTCGCGAGCTCGACACGCAGCGCCTCGACGCGCTGGTGGTCGAGCAGCCGGGTGAGCAGGCTGACCGCGATCCGGCCCATCTCGGCGAGCGGCTGGCGGACGGTGGTGAGCGCGGGCGTGACGACGTCGGCCACCTCGGCGTCGTCGAAGCCGACGACGGACAGGTCGTCGGGCACACGGAGTCCGCGCTCCCGCGCAGCGCGAAGCGCGCCGATCGCCATGTTGTCGTTGAAGGCGAAGATGGCGGTCGGCGGCTCGCGGAGGTCGAGGAGCGAGGCGGCCGCGGCGTACCCGCCGTCGAGCATGTAGTCGCCCTCGGCCACGAGCTCCGGTGCGCGCGACGTGCCCGCCCCGGCGAGCGCCGTGTAGTAGCCGTTCAGGCGGTCCTCGGTCGCGACCCAGCCGCGCGGCCCGGCGAGCGCCGCGATCCGCCGATGCCCGAGCGAGAGCAGGTGGTCGGTGGCCGCCTTCGCCCCCGCCCAGTGCGTGGCGGACACGGCCGGCACCCCTTCGGCGAGCGGCCAGCGCGGATCGAGGACGACGAACGGATAGCCGTGCCCGCGGAGCGCCACGAGCTCGTCGCTCGACTCCGTCGGCAGGAGCAGGATCGCGCCGTCGGTCGTCCCGTGCATCACCTTGTCGAGCAGCGTGACCTCGCGCTCGTGCTCCTCGGCCGTGGGGCAGAGGACGATGCGCATGTCCTGCTCGTAGAGCGCCTCCGAGGCGCCCGAAAGGATGAAGGCGAAGTACGGGGCGTGGAGGAACGGGATCGCCAACGCGACGAGGCCCGTCCGTCCGCCGGACAGGGCGCGCGCGCTGCGATTGGTGCTGAACCCGTGCTCGCGGACGACCTGCAGCACCGCCTCGCGCGTCTCGGGCGCGACGTCCGGACGGCCGTTGAGCACGCGTGAGACCGTGGCGATCGAGACCCCTGCGAGGTCGGCGATGTCGCGGATGGTCGCGCGCGGCCTGACGGCGTCGCTGTCGGGCGGCGGCATGGCGCGAATCGAAGCAGACGGCTGTAAACGGTTACGCAATGTCGCGCAGTCTAGGCCCTGTCCAGAGCCAAGTCAAAGGAGCATGTCCTGTATCAATGGGGTTGACTCCGTGGAAACGATCTGTAATCGTTCCCGGAAATTCGGTTTCGATCGAAAGGAAGGGAGCATGGAGAGTCCAGTTCGCGTCGTCCGCTCCGGGTTCCGAGCGGCCGGCGCCGTGGGCGCGGTCGCCCTCCTCGGAGCGCTGGTCGCGCAAGCCGCTCCGGCCGCGCAGAGAGTCTCCGGCGGCGCCGCGGCGTCCGGGCACAAGTGCCTCGTCGCCACCGGCGCCGGCGACCCGGCGTTCGTCCGCAACTTCAACCCGTATGTCCAGGGCATCCCCTCGTCGTCTTTCGTCCGCGGCGGCATGTACGAGCCGCTGATCATCTCCACGCCCGCAGGCGGCGGCCTCCAGTACAAGTGGCTTGCGCAGAGCTACAAGTGGAGCAAGGACGCGCGGACGCTGACGCTGAACCTTCGCAAGGGCGTCAAATGGTCGGACGGCAAGCCGCTGACCTCGGCCGACGTCGTCTACAGCATCACGGCCGGCCGGCAGGACAAGACGATGGACATGATCGGCCTGACGCGGCCGGACACGAACATCGCCTCGGTGAAGGCAGCCGGCCCGTACAAGGTCGTGATCGGCCTCAAGACGGTCGACTCGCAGTTCGTCGGCTCCGACCTGAACAGGCAGTTCATCGTCCCGAAGCACGTCTTCTCGAAAGTCGCGGACGTCAACAAGTGGACGAACCCGAATCCGGTCGGGTCGGGGCCGTTCACGCGGGTGGTGCGCTTCAACACGCAGGACTACGTGCTGGGGAAGAACCCGCACTACTGGCTGAAGGGCGCGCCGAAGATCCCGTGCGTCGAGTACATCCAGGCGACCTCGAACGACGCCGCGCTGCTGCAGATCGTCAGCGGCCAAGCGGACTGGACGCACAACTTCGTCCCCAACGTCGAGAAGGCCTACGTCGCCAAGGATCCGAAGCACTACCACGCCTTCTACGACACGACGGCGTATCCGATCTCGCTCTTCTTCGACACGTCGCAGTATCCGTACAGCCTGGTCGCGTTCCGCAAGGCCGTCAGCATGGCGATCGACAGGCAGAAGGTGTCGAAGATCGGCGAGTACGGCTACGAGCCTCCGACCGACGCGATCGGCATCAGCCAGCTGTTCCCGGCGTGGAAGCCGGACGCGGCCACGAAGGCCGAGTCGAAGCGGCTGGCGACCTACAACCCTGCGGCGGCGAAGAAGCTGCTCACCGACGCGGGCTTCAGCTACAAGGGCAGCAAGCTGATCGACCCGAAGGGCAATCCGGTCGGCTTCCAGGTCCACGTGATCTCGGGCTGGTCGGACTGGGTCGCGTCGCTGCAGATCATCACGAAAAACCTGCAGGACATCGGCATCGACGCGAGCGTGAAGCTCGAGCCCGACTGGGGATCGTGGTTCCCGTACGCGACGAGCACGAAGTACGTGACGCTGCTCTGGCAGATCGGCTCGACCGCGTCTCCGTACGGGTTCTTCTACCCGAACATGTCCCACAACGCGTACACGCCTCCGGGTGAGGACGGCGTCAACACCGGCAACTACCAGCACTTCTTCGACCAGCCCGCGACGACGCTCCTCGACCAGTGGAAGGCGACGCTGAGCCTGAGCGGGCAGAAGAAGATCGCGGCGAAGCTGCAGGCGCGCTGGCTGGACACGATGCCGATGGTCCCGATCATGATCGGCACGCAGTGGTCGACCTACAGCACGAAGTACTTCAGCTGCTTCACGACGCCGAAGAACTACTACGCACGGCCGATCTACAACAGCTTCCCCGACAACTCCCTCTCGCTGACGCGCATCTGCCCGGCGAAGGGCGGGGTTCGCTAACCGGTCCCTCGAGGCGGGTGGGCGGGCATGCGGCCCGCCCACCCGCGAGACTTCGATCCGAGGCTCTCGATGCGCTTCTTCCTCCGTCGGTTGATGTTCTACGCGGTCGCCCTCTGGGGCGCGATCACGCTGAACTTCCTGCTGCCGCGCCTGATGCCCGGATCGCCGCTCGACGGGCTCATGGCGCGGCTCTCGCCGGCGCAGCTCTCGTCGAACCCGCACATGGTGGACAACCTGCGCGCCTACCTCGGCGTCCAGAAGCAGCCGTTCTTCCAGGCGTACTGGCACTACGTCGGCCAGGTCTTCACGGGCAACTTCGGCATCTCCACCTCGAACTTCCCCACCCCCGTCTCGGACGTGATCGGGCGGACGCTGCCGTACTCGATCGTCCTCGTTGGCGTGGGCTTCCTGCTCGCGTTCGCGCTCGGGACGTTGCTCGGGATGCTCGCGGCCTGGCGGCGGGGCGGCCTCGTCGACAACGTCGTCACGCCGGCGCTGATCTCCTTCGGCGCCTTCCCCGCATTCTTCACGGCGCTTCTCGCCGTCTACTTCCTCGGCCTCAAGGCGGGCTGGTTCCCGATCCAGCACGCGTACGACAGCGGCATCGAGCCGGGCTTCAACTGGACCTTCGTCAGGAGCGCGGTCGGCCACGGCGCGCTACCCGTGCTGATCATCGTCTTCGTCTACGCGGGCGGCTGGCTGTTGAACATGCGCAACGTCATGATCAACACGATCGAGGAGGACTACATCGGCATGGCCCACGCGAAGGGCCTGCACGACCGGCGCGTGATGGCCGCCTACGCGGGCCGGAACGCGATCCTCCCGCCGCTGACGGGCTTCGCCGCCCAGTTCGGCTCCGCCGTCGGCGGCCTCGTCTTCATCGAGTTCGTCTTCAGCTACCCGGGCGTCGGGCTGACGCTGCAGCAGGCGGCGCTCGGCTCGGACTACCCGCTGACGCAGGCGCTGCTGCTCGTCCTCGCCGTCTGCGTGCTCGTCGCGAACCTGATCATGGATCTCCTCTACGTCGTGCTCGACCCGCGGGTGCGCGCGTCGTGACGAACCTCGCGCCCGACTTCCACCTCGCGACCGAGGACGCCGCGGCTCCTGTCGAGGTGGTGCCGCTCAAGCCGCGTGCGTCGCGCGTTCCGCTGTGGCTGCGCCTGCTGCTCGCGAACCCGAAGTCACGCCTCGGGATCCTCGTCTTCTCCGCGATCGTGGGCGTCGCGCTCGCGGCGCCGTTGCTCGCCCACGACAGCCCGCACGAGATGCTCGGCTTCGACGCGCGGTCGCTGCCGCCGTCGGCGAAGCATCCCTTCGGCACGACAGACCAGACGTACGACGTCTTCGCGCAGGTCGTCTGGGGCGCGCGCCAGTCGCTCGCGGTGGGCGCCCTCGCGGCGCTGATTTCGACCGCCATCGCGACGACGCTCGGCCTTCTGGCCGCCTACCGCGGCGGCTGGATCGACGACGTCGTCAACCTGGTCACGAACGTCTTCCTCGTCATCCCGACGCTCCCGCTCCTGATCGTGATCGCCGCCTACCTGCCCAACCGCGGGCCGGAGATGATGGTCATGATCGTCGGCCTGACGACCTGGGCCGTGGAGGCGCGGGTCCTGCGCGGCCAGGCGCTGACGCTGCGCAACCGCGACTTCGTCCTCGCGGCGAAGGTCGCGGGCGAGTCGACCTGGCGGATCGTGTGGGGCGAGATCATGCCGAACATGGTCAGCCGCATCGCGGCGGCGTTCGTGTTCGTCTTCTACATCTCGGTTCTCTTCGAAGCGGGTCTCGAGTTCCTGGGCCTCGGCGACGTCAACCGCGCCACCTGGGGCACGACGATGTACTGGGCGCAGAACAACTCCGCGGTGCTCCAGGGCGAATGGTGGCACTTCGTCTTCCCGGGCCTCGCGCTCGCCATCACGGTCGCGGCGCTCGTGCTGATCAACTACGGCGTCGACGAGATCAGCAACCCGCGGCTGCGCCAGCGCAAGGCGAAGCGCCGGCTCCGTTCGTACGTGCTCGGGCGCGCTGCGGGGGAGATAGCGTGACCGTCGTGCTCGGAGGCGAGGCTCCCGTGTCGAGCGCCCTGCGGAGCGAGACGCTCGTCGAGCTGGGCGGGCTCGTCGTCGACTACCTGACGCCCCGGGGCCCCGTCCGCGCCGTCGACCACGTCGACCTCGCGGTGCACGCGGGCGAGATTGTCGGCCTCGCGGGAGAGTCCGGCTGCGGCAAGAGCACGACGGCGAACGCGATCCTCCAGATTCTCCGTCCGCCGGCGGAGGTGACCGGCGGCGAGATCCGCTTCCGGGGAGAGAACCTGCTCGGACGGAGCAGGGAGGAGCTGCGGCGGTTTCGCTGGCGCAACGTCTCGATGGTCTTCCAGAGCGCGATGAACGCGCTCAACCCCGTGATGCGCGTCGGCGATCAGTTCGTCGACATGATGCAAGCGCACGAGCGGGTCAAGCGAGGCGACGCGCTCGCCCGCGCCGCTGACCTGCTCGAGCTCGTCGGCATCGACCGGCGACGCGTCCGCGCCTATCCGCACGAGCTCTCGGGCGGGATGCGCCAGCGCGTGATCATCGCGATGGCGCTCGCGCTCGACCCGGAGCTCGTGATCATGGACGAGCCGACGACGGCGCTCGACGTCGTCGTGCAGCGCGAGATCCTCCAGGAGATCCAGGACCTGCAGGCGAGGCTCGGCTTCGCCGTCCTCTTCATCACGCACGACCTCTCGCTGCTGCTCGAGTTCGCCGACCGGATCGCGATCATGTATGCGGGCGAGATCGTCGAGTCGGGGACGGCGGACGCGCTCTTCCGCAGCGCCCTTCATCCGTACACGACCGGGCTGATGAGCTCGTTTCCGCCGCTCGCCGGCCCGATCGAGCGGATGACCGGGATCCCCGGCTCGCCGCCCAACCTCGCCGATCCGCCGAGCGGCTGCCGCTTCCACCCGCGCTGCCCCCACTGCAAGCCGGAGGACGAGCGTCTCTACGCGTTGCAGACCCAGGTTCGGCCGCGCCTGCGGGAGCTCGAGCCCGGGCATCTCGTCGCCTGCCACCTGTTCGGGGAGAGCAGATGAGCGTGCTCGCGGTCGAGGGCCTGACCAAGGACTTCGCAGCCGGCCGGCGCACGAAGCTCCACGCCGTCGCCGACGTCAGCTTCGCGCTGCACCCGGGCACGATCACGGCGCTCGTCGGCGAGAGCGGGAGCGGCAAGACCACCGTCGCCCGGATGCTCGCGCGGCTCTACGACCCGACCTCGGGCACGATCGTCTTCGAGGGGAAGGACGCGACCGGACGTGCGCGCCGGCGCGACGTGCTCCGCTACCGCTCGCAGGTGCAGATGATCTTCCAGGACCCGTTCGGGTCGCTGAACCCGGTCAAGACCGTCGAGCACCACGTGGCGCGGCCCCTCCTGATCCACAAGGTCGTGCCGCGCGCACGGGTGACCGAGCGCGTGCACGACCTGCTGCGGACGGTGGGGCTCGTCCCCCCGGACGAGATCGCGAAGAAGTATCCACACGAGCTCTCGGGCGGCCAGCGGCAGCGCGTCGCGATCGCGCGGGCGCTCGCGGTCGAGCCGACCGTGATCCTCGCCGACGAGCCGATCTCGATGCTCGACGTCTCGATCCGGCTCGGAATCCTGAACCTGATGGTGGAGCTGAAGCAGGAGCGCGAGATCGCGTTTCTCTACATCACGCACGACCTCGCGAGCGCCCGCTACGTCGCGGACGAGGTGCTCGTGATGTACGCCGGCCGCGTCGTCGAGCAGGGGCCGACCGACGAGGTGCTGCTGAATCCGCTCCATGCGTACACGCAGCTCCTGCTCTCCGCCGTCCCGCATCCCGAAGCGGGCCTCCGCCGCGAGCGGCTCGCGGCCAGAGCGGACCGCCGTCTCGACGCCGATGGTCCGTCCGAGCTCGTCGAGGCACAGCCGGGCCACTTCGTCCGCCGCCCCGCCGTCCCGTCCACGACCTGACCGAGAGGAAGCCATGCCGACCGACGCCGTGAACCTGTTTCCCGCCGACTTCGTCTGGGGCGCCGCGACGGCGTCGTACCAGATCGAGGGCGCGGCCGACGAGGACGGCCGGGGCCAGAGCATCTGGGATCGTTTCGCCGCGACACCCGGGAAGGTTCGCAACGGCGAGAGCGGTGCCGTCGCGTGCGACTTCTACCACCGCTATCCCGAGGACGTCCGGCTGATGCGAGAGCTCGGCATCGACGCCTTCCGCTTCTCGATCGCGTGGCCGAGGATCCTCCCCGATGGGCGCGGCCGCGTGAACCACGCGGGGCTCGACTTCTACGACCGGCTCGTCGATGAGCTGCTCGCGGCCGGGATCCAGCCGTTCGCGACGCTCTACCACTGGGACCTCCCGCAGGTGCTCGAGGATCGCGGCGGCTGGCCCGCGCGCGAGATCGTGGACGCGTTCGCGGAGTACGCCGAGGCCGTCGCCGGCCGGCTCGGCGACCGCATCGCCTTCTGGATCACGCACAACGAGCCGCAGGTCGCGGCGTGGCAGGGCTACGGCTGGGGCCGTCACGCGCCGGGGCGGACGAGCGCCGCCGACGCGTTTGCTGCGGCGCACCACCTGCTGCTCTCGCACGGCGCGGCGGTCGAGATCCTGCGGCGCGACGCAAAGGACGCGCAGGTCGGGATCACGCTCAACATCCACCCGGTCTATCCGGCGAGCGCGAGCGAGGCCGACCGCGAGGCCTCCCGTCGACTCGACGGGCTCGAGAATCGCTGGTTCCTCGACCCGGTCTTCCGCGGCGAGTACCCGGAGGACGTGCTCGGCGGACTCGGCGCCGACGCGCCCCCGGTCGCGGACGGCGACCTGCGGGCGATTGCGGCGCCGATCGACTTCCTCGGCGTCAACAACTACTCCCGCCACATCGTCGGCGCCGGCGCGAACGGGAGCGGTCCCGTCCATCTCCGCAATCCGCACTCGCCTTACACGGACATGGATTGGGAGATCTATCCCGACGCCCTCTTCGCGCTGCTCGTCCGCCTGCGCGACGAGTACGCCCCGCCGAGCATCTACATCACCGAGAACGGCGCGGCGTTCCCGGACGTGCGCGGCCACGACGGCTCGGTGCGCGATCCGGAGCGGCAGGCGTATCTCGCCGCATACATCGAGGCGGTCGGCCGCGCCGTCGAGGCGGGCGTGCCCGTGCACGGCTACTTCGTCTGGTCGCTGCTCGACAACTTCGAGTGGGGCTTCGGCTACTGGAAGCGGTTCGGCGTCGTCTACGTCGACTACCCGACGCTGGAGCGCGTGCCGAAGGGCAGCTTCCACTGGTACCGCGACTTCATCGCACGCCAGCGGGTCGCCGCACCGCGGAGCGCCGAAGAGACGCGCGCGCCCTAGGCGCCGCTTGCCGGCGCCGCCCTCAGGACGCGCGGCTCTGCTGCGCGTCCGTGTGCAACGACCGGTCGACACGCGTGAATACAGACTCGCGCTCGTAGGCGCCGCTTGCCGGCGCCGCCCTCAGGACGCGCGGCTCTGCCGCGCGGCCGTCTGCAACGACCGGTCGACACGCCCGAATAGCGACCCACGCTCCTAACTCGCTCCACCGCGGGCCTCCTCCAGCGCGCGGATGTCGATGTGATCGAGATCACGTCCGGCCGCGTACTTCATCGCGATCAAGTCGTCGAGTCCGACGTAGGCGATCCCGCCTTTCACGATCGCGGCCTCGAGAAGTTGCTCGTAGCTTCGTGCTCCTTCGACCGCCTGCATCACGTCGAGCCGGCCGTACCGGGTCGAGAGGAACCAGTTGCCTCCTTGCATGAGATCCTCGAGGCCGAGCTCGAGCGGCATCTCCTCGGCACGGAAGTCGCCGAGATCCTGGGTCGCGTCGAGGGTCTCGAGCGCGGCGGCGAGGCGGTCGAGGTTCTCCCGGCTCGGCCTGGGAATGATGTCGACGTCCTTCGTCGCCCGCAGATAGCCGTGGGCGGCGACCGCCACGCCGCCGATCACGAGAAAGTCGACGTCGTGCTCGCGGAGGACGCGGAGCAGCTCGAGCGGCTGAACCTGAGGCTGCCCGCGCCTCATTCGCTGTGGTAGTCGGCGGCGACTGTCGCCAAGGCTGAGCTCAGCGCCGCCGCCTGCGCGACGCGCTCTTCGACCGAAAGCTCCTCGTAGTCGCGACGGAGCTCGCCGACTGCCTGGTTCGGCCTCGGCCCCGGCACGGCTTCGAGCTGGAGGCGCTCACCCATCACGCCGAGTAGGCGTTCCAGCGTCGAGATCGTCGGCGAGATGACCCCGCGTTCGACCTTGGAGATCTGTCCCTGGCTCGTTCGCGCGCGGCGCGCGAGCGCGCGCTGGTCGAGGCCGTGTCGCTCGCGGGCCTCGCGGATCAGCATGGCCGCATTCACCCGGACGATTATAACTCAAATATGAGTTCGAAGCTGAACTGCGACCGCGTCGAGCCATTGCGCCGAGCGCGGGCTCTGGCCCCGCACGGCAGCCAGGTAGGCGGCCTGGATCTCGAGCGTAACCGGCCCCGGCGGTCCAAGGACGTGATCGTCGATCTCCCGGACCGGCGTCACCTCCGCCGCCGTCCCGGTCATGAACACCTCGTCGGCGAGATAGAGGTCGGTGCGGATCAGCCGCTTCTCGACCACGCCGTAGCCGAGGTCCCCAGCGAGCTGGATCACGGTGTCGCGCGTGATCCCGGGCAGGATCGAGGCCGAGAGGTCGGGCGTCGCGATCACGCCGTCGCGGATCACGAAGATGTTCTCGCCGGAGCCGTCGGCGACGTAGCCGTCCTGGGTGAGCAGGATGGCCTCCTCGTAACCGCCCCGATTGGCCTCCGCGACCGCCAGCATCGAGTTCAGGTAGATCCCGGTCGCCTTCGCCACGTGCGGGATCACGTTCGCGCCGACGCGCTGCCAGGACGACACCTTCACCCGGATCCCGTTCTTCAGGCCCTCGTCGCCGAGGTAGGCGCCCCGCGGCCAGCTCATGATCGCGACCTCGACCGGGTTACCGCGCGGCGCGACGCCGAGCCCGCCGGCGCCGAAGAAAGCGATCGGCCGGAGATAGCACTCGGCGAGCCCGTTCGCCGCCACGAGCTCGAGGGCTGCCCGCCGCAGCTCCTCGACCGAGAAGGGCAGCTCCATCGCGACGAGCCGGGCCGAGCGCGCCAGCCGCTCGAGGTGGTCGGCGAGGCGGAAGACGGCCGTCCCCGCCGGAGTCTCATAGCTCCGGACGCCCTCGAACACGCCTGTGCCGTAATGGAGCCCGTGCGCGCCGACGTGGACGGTCGCGTCGGCCCAGTCGACCAGCTCGCCGTTCATCCAGATCCGGCGGGTCGGCTCCACTGCTCAAAACTTTACACTTGAAAGTCCGGCCGCGTTTGTCTACTCTCAGGAAGAGGTCGCGCCTTCGATGGTGCGCCCTGGAGGCATCGGCGCCTCCGGAAGCTTCGGCTTCCGGGGCGCCTTTTTGTTGGTCCGAACCGAGTGGAGGCGGAATGGTGAAGGTGGAGGCAGTCGTGATCCGCGAGCGGGTCGAGACCGTGATCGACGCGGTGGAGGAGACCACGGGCCACGTGGGCGTGACCGTCGTCGAGGCGGTCGGGCACGGTCGCGAGCGCGGGATCACGCACGAGTACCGCGGCCGCGTGTTCGAGTCCCGGTTCCTGCCCAAGGCGCTGCTCACGTTCGTCGTCGAGGACGCGCTCGCGGCGGACGTCGTCGAGGCGATCGCGGACGCCGCCCGCAGCGGCAACGAGTCGGGCGACGGGCTCGTCTGGTCGGCGCCCGTCGGCAACGTCACCCACAACCGGACAGGCAGGCGACTCGAGGAGGTTGAGCTTCGTGCCTAAGAACCACGACCTGCTGATCGCGGCGAGCACGATCTGGGTGGTCATCACGGCCGTCCTCGTCATGTTCATGCAGGCCGGCTTCGCATTCCTCGAGGCGGGCCTGACGCGGATGAAGAACGCGGGCCACATCGCCGGCAAGAACGTGCTCATCTTCGGCGTCTGCTCGCTCGTCTACTGGGCGGTCGGCTTCGGCCTCGCGTTCGGCGACGGCAACGGGATCGTCGGCACGCACGGCTTCGTCCCGTCCGTCGAGGCGATGATCTCCGTCGGGCAGAAGCCTTTCGACTGGTTCAGCGAGATACCCGGCGCGGCGGGCTACCTGTTCGAGGTCGTCTTCGCCGGCGTCTCGCTCGCGATCGTCTGGGGCGCGATGGCCGAGCGGGCGAAGCTCTGGGTCTACTTCGCCTTCGGCGGCGTCTTCACGTTGATCTACTCGATCACCTCGCACTGGATCTGGAGCCCGCACGGCTGGCTGTTCCACCGCGGGATGCAGGACTTCGCCGGCTCGACGGTCGTCCACTACCAGGGTGCGCTCGCCGCGCTCGCCGGGGCGATCCTGCTCGGACCGCGGATCGGCAAGTTCGGAACCGACGGGCGCGCGAACCCGATCCCCGGCCACAACATCCCCTACGCCGTCCTCGGCACGCTGATCCTCTGGTTCGGCTGGTTCGGCTTTAACCCGGGCTCGACGCTGTCGGTCGATTTCGGCGGCTTCGGCTACTTCGGCTACGTCGCGCTGACGACGAACATGGCGGCCGCGTCCGGAGCCGTCGGCGGGATCCTCTCCGCGTGGCTCGTGCTGCGGAAGCCGGACATCTCGATGATGCTGAACGGCGTGCTCGCAGCCCTGGTTGCGATTACAGCGGCCTCCGGATTCGTGGCGCCGTGGGCGGCGATCGTGATCGGCGCCGTCTCGGGCTTCATCGCCGTCGTCGGCGTGATCGCCGTCGAGCGGATCGGGATCGACGACCCGATCGGCGCGGTGGCCGTGCACGGCATGTCCGGTGTCTGGGGCACGCTCGCGACCGGTCTCTTCGCCGTGCCGCTGCTGGCGAAGAACCTGGCCACGGGCGGCGGCGGCCTCGTCTACACGGGCTCGTTCCACCAGCTCGGCGTCCAGGCGCTCGGCCTCGTGGCCGTCGGCGCGTGGACGTTCTCGGCCTGCTTTGCCGTCCTCTGGGGGATGAAGAAGATCTGGGGGATCCGCGTCGAGGAGCACGCAGAGACCGCAGGCCTCGACGTCTCCGAGCACGGCATGTGGGGCTACCCCGAGTTCTACATCCCCGTCCCCGGCGGCTACGGGACGGAGTCCCATTCGCACCTGGGTGCGCCGAGCACACCGCGGACCGCGATCGCGCCCGCGCTGCGCCCGACCACCTGACCCACGCTCGACCCGGGGGCGGTGGCAAGCCCGCCGCCCCCGAACCCGCCAAGTAACACAGTGTTATTTGGAAGAGACAGGCGCTGGGAGCTCGCGGAGGAGGGTCGGATCCCGAACCTGACCACGCTCGATCCGAGGACCGTGGCGAGCCCGCCGCCCCAACCCCAAGTAACACAGTGTTATTTGGAGTAGGCAGGCGTTGGAAGCTCGCGGAGGACGGTCCGGATCCCGCGTGCGGCCTGCGCGATGCGCTGTTCGTTCTCGACGAGGGCGAAGCGGACGTGGCCGTCGCCGCCGGGGCCGAAGCCGGCTCCGGGGCTGACCGAGACCTTCGCCTCGCGGAGCAGCTTGAGGGCGAACTCGTGCGAGCCGAGCGACCGGTAGGCGTCGGGGATCGGCGCCCACAGGAACATCGTCGCGCGCGGCGGCGCCACCGGCCAGCCGGCGCGGGCGAGGCCGGCGCAGAGCGCGTCCCGGCGGCTGCGGTACTGCTCCGCGACCGCCACCGGATACTCCGCGGCCTGCCCCATCGCGACGGTCGCCGCGATCTGGATCGGCTGGAACGTCCCGTAGTCGAGGTACGACTTCAGCCGCCCGAGCCCGGCGATCACCTCGGCGTTCCCGACCGCGAAGCCGACGCGCCAGCCGGCCATCGAGTAGCCCTTGGTCAGCGAATAGAGCTCGACTGCGACCTCGCGCGCCCCCTCGGCCTCGAGGATCGAGGGCGGGCGGTAGCCGTCGAAGGCGATGTCCGCATAGGCGAAGTCGTGGACGACGACGATCTCCCGCTCGCGCGCGAAGTCGACGACGTGCTGCATGAAGTCCAGGTCTACCGTGGCCGTGGTCGGGTTGTGTGGAAACGAGACGATCAATGCGCGCGGGCGAGGACGGGAGCGCTCGTACGCCTCCGCGAGGTTCCCGAACGCCTCCTCGTCGGGGCCCATCGCGACCTGCGCGACCGTCGCGCCGGCGAGCACGGGCGCGAACAGGTGGATCGGGTAGCTCGGCGCGGGCACGAGCGCGACGTCGCCGGGCTCGACCAGCAGCCAGACCAGGTGGGCGAGACCCTCCTTCGCCCCGATCGTCGTGATCGCCTCGCGCTCGGGGTCGAGCTCGACGCCGAAGCGGCGCGCGTAGAGGTCGCAGATCGCCTGCCGCAGCTTCGGGATTCCCCGGCTCGCCGAGTAGCGGTGGTTGCGCGGCTTCGCGGCCGCCTCGGCGAGCTTTTCCACGGCGATCTCGGGCGACGGGAGGTCCGGATTGCCGAAGCCGAGGTCGATCACGTCCTCACCTTCCCGCCGCAGCTCGAGCTTCAGCCGGTCGATCTCCGCGAACGCGTAGGGCGGCAGCAGCGAGATGCGGCGAAGCTCGATCACCGCATGAATCTTTACAGACGGAAGTGACTTCATTTTTGATAGGAATAGCGGCCATGACGACGCGCGTCGCCCGCCCGCGCGAGCCCGCCACCTGGGAGCTCGTGCTCAAGCGCAATCCCGTCGAGCGGCTCAAGCAGGACAAGAGCCCGCTCGGGATCCTCGACGAGCTGCCGGCGCTGATCGCGTCCGGGTACGAGGCCGTCGCCGAGGAGGATCTCGTGCGGCTGAAGTGGTGGGGCCTCTACCACGACAAGCCGAAGGTCGGGACGTTCATGCTCCGGATCAAGCTGCCGGCCGGCCGCGCCGCACCGGAGCAGCTGCGCGCCATCGGTGAGCTCTCGAACCGGTTCGGCCGCGGCGAGGCCGAGCTCTCGACGCGGCAGAACGTCCAGCTCCACTACCTGGAGCTCGAAGCCCTGCCGGAGGTGCTCGCCGAGCTCGGACGCGTCGGGCTGACGACCGCCGGTGCCTGCGGCGACGCCGTCCGCAACGTCACCGGCTGCCCGGTCGCGGGCCTCGGCGCCGAGGAGCTGTTCGACGCGACACCCGTCGTCGAAGAAGTCGCGCAGTTCTTCTACGGCAACCCCGACTACTCGGACCTGCCGCGCAAGCACAAGATCACGATCGCCGCGTGCGCCGACCGCTGCAACGCGCCGGAGATCAACTGCATCGCGCTCGTCGGCGTGCTCCGTGACGGGGAGGCCGGCTTCGCGGTCACGGTCGGCGGCGGGCTCTCGTCTGTGCCGCGGCTCGCGCGCGACCTCGGCGTCTTCGTCCGGCCGGACGAGGCGCTGCCCGTGCTGCGCGCACTCCTCGACGCGTGGACGGAGGACTTGACCTACCGCGTCTCGCGCGTCAAGGCGCGGATGAAGTTCATGGTCGACGACTACGGGCCCGAGGGGATGCGCGTCGAGGTGGAGCGGCGGCTCGGCTACGCGCTCCCCGACTTCGAGGTGCCGCCGCCCGGACCCTTCGCCGACCATCTCGGCGTCCGCCCGCAGCGCGAGGGCGGCCTCGTCTCCCTCGGCGTCCCCGTCCATCTCGGCCTCGTCTCGGGTGACCAGCTCGTCGCCGTCGCCGAGCTGGCCGACGAGCTCGGCGGCGACATCCGGGTCACGCGCCAGCAGAACTTCGTGCTCGCGGGCGTCCCGCAGGACCGGCTCGACGAGATGCTCGCCCGGCTCGCCGGGATCGGCCTCCCGCTCGAGCTCGAGTCGGCGCGCGGCTCCTCGATCGCCTGCACCGGCGAGCCGCACTGCAACTTCTCGGTCACCGAGACGAAGACGCGGCTCGGCTCGCTGATCGAGCACCTCGACGCGCGCTTCGGCACCGCGATCGCCGGCCTCAAGCTCCACCTCGACGGCTGCCCGCACGCCTGCGCGCAGCACTGGGTCGGCGACATCGGTTTCCAGGGCACGACGGCGCGCGACGAGGAGGGGAAGCGGCGCCAGGCCTACGACGTCTTCCTGCGCGGCGGCCTCGGTCCCGACGCGGCGATCGCGCGGCCGGTGTTCCGCCGTGTCCCGACCGAGGAGCTCGACGCCGCCGTCGCCGGGCTCGTCGGCGGCTGGCTCGAGGCGCGCCGGCCGGACGAGAGCTTCCGGTCGTTCTGCGACCGCTCCACGAACGACGAGCTCGGCGGGCTCGCCGGGCTCGAACCCGCACGTGCGAAGGAGGAGGTAGCAGCGTGAGTGCCGAGATCCTCGACGAGCTGGAGGCCGGTGAGCTCTCGGTCGAGTTCGAGGGCGCCGAGCCGCAGGAGCTGCTCGAGTGGGCGCTCGAGCGCTTCTCGCCCCGGATCGCGCTCTCGACCGCGTTCCAGATCGACGGCGTTGCCCTCATCGACATGGCGTACGAGCTCGACGAGGAGATCCAGGTCTTCTCGGTCGACACGGGCCGTCTCCCCGCCGAGTCGTACACGCTGATCGAGCAGCTCCGCGAGCGCTACCCTCGCATGCGGCTCGAGCTGCTCTCGCCCGAGCCGCGCCAGCTGACGCGGATGGTCGCGAGGCACGGTCCGAACCTCTTCTACCGCTCGGTCGAGAACCGGCTGCTCTGCTGCAACGTGCGCAAGGTGCAGCCGCTGATCAAGCACCTCGCGGGCCTCGACGCATGGATCACCGGCCTCCGGCGCGACCAGTGGGCGAGCCGCACCGACATCCGCAAGATCGAGATCGACCACGACCACGGCGCGATCGTGAAGCTGAACCCGCTCGCCGAGTGGACCGAGGACGAGGTCTGGGACTACGTCCGCGAGCACGACGTCCCGACCCACCCGCTGTACGCGCGCGGCTACACCTCGATCGGCTGCGCGCCGTGCACGCGTGCGGTCGCGCCGGGCGAGGCGTCGCGGGCCGGCCGCTGGTGGTGGGAGACGAACGCGCCGAAGGAGTGCGGGATCCACTGCGCCGTCGAAACGGGCGGGCTCGAGCACGAGCTGCACGCGATCCTGAACGGAACCGATGACTGAGGGGATCAAGCTCCGGCCCGAGGAGCGCGAGGTGGCGCTCGCCGAGGCGCAGGCCGTCTTCGCCGTCGCCGCCGAGCCCGGCTACCGCGACGATCTGGCGCGGCTGATCGCGGCCGTCGACGAGGGTGAGCTCGGAGCGAACGAGGCCGGGACGCTCGAAGGCCTGGTCGAGCTCGGGCTGCAGGCCGGCCGCATCCGGGCCGTCTACGGGCCCGGCGGCGAGCAGGCCGCGTTGCGTCTCTACCGCCGGCTGCCGCGCGGGAGCGAGCTGCGCGAGACCGCCGCGGCCGTGAGCGAGGCGCTCGCCTCCCTGCGCGGCCGCCGGATCGAATCGATCCGCGTCGACGCGCTTGGACCGGGGGCCTTCGCCCTCAACGTCGAGGTCGACGGCGCCGACCTCTCGATCCGCCTGGATCGCCAGGGCGCCCGCCTCGCCAGTGTCGGAACCTGACCCACGAAGGAGACGAGCTTGACGTACGTGATTGCCGAGCCGTGCATCGACGTGAAGGACAAGACCTGCATCGACGTCTGCCCCGTCGACTGCATCCACGAGACCGAGCGGCAGCTCGTGATCGATCCGGAGGAGTGCATCGACTGCGGCGCGTGCGAGCCGGAGTGCCCGGTCGAGGCGATCTTCCCGGACGAAGCGCTCCCGGAGCGCTGGATGCCGTTCATCCGGATCAACGCCGAGCTCGCAGCGGCCCGTGCCTGACCGGCGCTACTACATGGCGTGCCTCGACCTCACGGGGCGGGACTGCCTCGTCGTCGGCGGGGGACGCGTCGGGCTCGAGAAGGCGCGCGGGCTGCTCGACTGCGGCGCGCGTGTCACCGTCGTCGCGCCGGACATCGTCCCCGAGCTCAATGATCTACCGGTCGAGTGGATCGAGGGCCGTTACGCGAGCTGGGATCTCGACAAGTGCTGGCTCGTCGTCGCGGCGACTCCCGACCGGGAGGTCAACCGCCGGGTGTTCGCCGACGCCGAGCGCCTCGGGATCTTCTGCAACGTCGCCGACGACCCGGCGCTCTGCAGCCTCATCCTCCCGGCGGTCCATCGCGTCGACCCGATCGCGGTCGCCGTCTCGACCGGCGGCGCCTCGCCGGCGCTCGCGCAGCGGCTGCGGCGCGAGATCGCCGCGATCGTCGGTCCCGAGCACGCATCGCTTGCGCGCCGGCTGCAGGCGCTGCGCCCCTGGGCGAAGGAGCACCTGCCGAGCTACGAGGCGCGGCGCGACTACTTCGCCGATCTCGTCGCCCGGGAGCTGCCGTGACTGTCGCGCTCGTCGGCGCGGGTCCGGGCGATCCCGGCCTGATCACCGTCCACGGGCTCGAGCTCGTGCGCGGGTGCGACGTGCTCGTCTACGACCGCCTCGTCTCGCCCGAGCTCGTCGCCGAGGCGCCCGACGACGCGCTGCTCGTCGCCCGCGACGGCCTTGCGCAGGACGACGTGAACGGGCTGCTCGTCGAGCTCGGCCGCGACCGGAGCGTCGTTCGGCTCAAGGGGGGCGACCCCTTCGTCTTCGGCCGCGGCGGCGAGGAGGCGCTCGCGCTCGCCGGGGCCGGCGTGCCGTACGAGGTCGTGCCCGGTGTGTCTGCGCTCGCAGCCGTGCCCGCCGCCGCGGGCATCCCGCTGACGCATCGCGGGGTCGCGGCCGAGGTGCGCGTGCTGACGGGCCGCTCCGCCGGGGCGGAACCGCCGGCGCCGACGGTCGTCGTCTTCATGGGACTCGAGTCCGCCGCCGACGTCCGCGACCGGCTGCTCGCCGACGGGCTCGACGGAGAGACGCCGGCGGCGATCGTCTCGCGCGGCACGCGACCCGACCAGGAGGTCGTCATCACGGAGCTCGCGCGACTTCCAGAGGCGACCGCCGAGGTCGAGGCGCCGGCGCTCCTCGTCGTCGGCACGGTCGTGGCGCTGCGCGACCGCGTCCAGGACGCCCGCCTCGTACGCGCCACCGGCTGACCCAGGCGCACCTATGCTGGGCCGATGCGAGCCGCGCTCGCCGCCGTCGCCGTGGCCGCTCTCGGCGTGGCGGCGCCGGCGACCGCCGGGCGCCCCACGTGCGCGCTGCTGCGGCCGCCGCCGCTCGAGGCGTCATTCGACCACGCCTCCTACCGCCCCGGCGAGGTCGCCGTGCTCGACGTCCACGCGCGCGCTCCCGAGATCGACGTGCAGATCCTGCGCTCGGCGCCCGAGGTCTCGCCCGTGGACCGTCCGGACCTCGTCGACGGCGTGCCGATCGGGCCCGCGCGCTCGTACGTGTGGGGCCCGGACGAGCACGAGGTCTGGATCGGCCTCGGCTCGAGCTGGCCGAGCGGCGTCTACTTCGCGCGTGTGCAGGAGCCTGACGGGCGCCTTGCGTTCGCGCCGTTCGTCCTCCGTCCGCGTGCGCTCGGCGCGACCCGCGCCGCTGTCGTCGTGCCGACGTACACCTGGCAGGCCTACAACTTCCGCGGCCTCGGCTCGTGGTACACGTGCGGACGGGTCCGCAGTGTCGACCTCGGGCGACCGTACCTCCACCGCGGGCTCCCACCGCACTTCCGCGCGTACGACCTGCCGTTCATCCAGTGGTTGACGTTCACGCACAAGGACGTGGACTACCTCGCCGATCACGATCTCGGCGCCGTGGCGAGCGGCGCTCGGCTGCGCACGCTCTACGACCTCGTCGTCTTCGAGGGGCACGAGGAGTACGTCACACAACATGTGTACGACATCGTCGAGCGCTACCGCGACCTCGGCGGCAACCTGATGTTTCTGTCGGCCAACAGCTTCTTCCGTCACGTGCAGATTCACCGGCGGCGGATGGCGCTGATCGGTCTCTGGCGCGACGAGGGACGGCCGGAGGCCGCGCTGGTCGGCGCCGAGTACGTTGGCGGAAACCCGCGCTACCGGAACAAGCCCTACCGCATCACACGCGCGAACAGGGTGCCGTGGCTGTTCGCCGGCACGGGCCTCGGCAACGGCGACCCGATCCGCGGCGCATTCGGGATCGAGATCGACGCGCGGACGCGCTCATCGCCGCCGCAGACGGTCGTCGTGGCGCGCATCCCGAACGAGTTCGGCCGAGGCGGGACGGCCGAGATGACGTACTACGAGACGGCGCGCGGCGCGAAGGTGTTTGCGGCCGGCACGCTCGCGTTTGGCGGCTCGGCCGAGATCGAGCCGGTCGCAACGATCCTCGAGAACCTGTGGGCGCGGCTCGTGGGCGAGGCCGGCTAAAACTTTACTTCGCACACCGCCTTGGCTAGCGTGGAAATATGGCCGCGAAGACGCTCTTCGAGCGGATCTGGGAGTCGCACGTCGTCGCCGAGCCGCCGGGTGAACCCGCCCTGCTCTACGTCGACCTGCACCTGATCCACGAGGTGACCTCGCCGCAGGCGTTCGAGGGCCTGCGGCTCGCCGGCCGCCGCGTACGCCGCTCCGACCTCTCGGTCGCGACGATGGACCACAACGTCCCGACGACCGAGGGTCCGATCACCGATCCGCTGGCGAAGCAGCAGCTCGACGCGCTGCGGCGGAACTGCGAGGAGTTCGGCGTGCCGCTGCTCGCGACCGGCAGCGGCCGCGAGGGAATCGTCCACGTGATCGGCCCCGAGCTCGGATTGAGCCGGCCGGGCCTGACGATCGTCTGCGGCGACAGCCACACCTCGACGCACGGCGCCTTCGGCGCGCTCGCGTTCGGGATCGGCACCTCCGAGGTCGAGCACGTGCTGGCGACGCAGACGCTGCCGCAGCGCAAGCCGAAGACGATGCTGCTCCGCTTCGAGGGCGAGCTGCCCGAAGGCGTGACCGCGAAGGACTCCATCCTCGGCGCGATCGGCCAGGTCGGCGTCTCCGGCGGGGTCGGCCACGTCGTCGAGTACGCGGGCGAGGCCATCCGCGGCTTCTCGATGGAGAACCGCATGACGATCTGCAACATGTCGATCGAGTGGGGCGCCCGCGCCGGGATGATCGCGCCCGACGACACGACCTTCG
>Ga0137371_10001213_pt1 | contig 20392 bp, 20 predicted proteins | sample SagtaG_7_FD_104919 | JGI IMG/M metagenome (GOLD analysis project Ga0137371, IMG submission 104919) | Vadose zone soil microbial communities from Sagehorn Ranch, Mendocino, California, USA - Sage1_R_40_16 metaG | ecosystem: Environmental > Terrestrial > Soil > Vadose zone | place: USA...
CCGAGATCAACGACCCGAAGGGGAGCGGCCCCGAGAAGCGGAGCGGCGCGGAGCGAATCGAGGATGTGGCGTTCGCGGAGCCTGCCTCGGTCGGCACGACCGATCATCCCGAAGGGGACGGCCTTCTCGAGGAGGAGACGCTCGTAGCGATCCAGTCGTTCGGCCATCTCGCTGCTGATGTGGAGGGCGAGCACCTGATCCCACCGACCCCAAGCCTCATGTTTCACGTGAAACATCCTCCCCGCCCGGGGCCCGGCGACCGGGTTCCTCACTCGGCGGGACTGACGACGACGAAACGGTTCGGGTCCTCGCCGCGGGATCCGCTCTGGACACCGTCGATCCCTGCAACGGCATCGTGGACGATCTTCCGCTCGAGGGCGTCCATGGGTTCCAGCTCCTGCTCCTGGCCGGTCGCCCGCGCCCTCTCCGCGGCCTCACGTGCACGCTCCTCGAGCTTTGACGCCCTGCGCTTCCGATAATCCTCGACATCGACAAGGACACGGATCCGCTCGTCCAGCCTTCGCCCAACGACATTGCGGGCGAGTTCCTGGATGGCGTCGAGCGTCTGTCCATGCTTGCCGATCAAGAGCGCCAGATCGTCCGGCGGTCCCTCGAGGATGTCGACGTAGAACCGATCGCCCTGTTGGGCCGGCTCCGCGATCGCGTCGATGTCCATGTGACCGAGGAGCTCCTCCACGAAGTCTGCGACGGCGTCGGCTTGTTCCTCGAGATCGACCTCGTCCGGCAGGTCGCTGCTCATCCCTCTTCCTCCGGTGGTTCAGGCTTCGGGTTGCGCCTCAGCTGATTGCCGGGGGCCGCCCCCTTCTTGCGCCGGCCGGGGTCCCCGGCGGGCGGCCGCCCCGTGCGTGACGACCCACCGCTCGGGGGCTTCCTCTGGCCGGGGTTGGGTTTGCCCGAGCCCTTCTTTCCCTGCGTCGCCTTGCCATCACCCTTGGGCGCCGGCTTCCGCGCCTGCTCCCGCTGGTTCTGCACGGCCTTCGCCCGGTCGGTCATCCAGCTCATCACACCACGCCTCGGCGGCGTCGGGTTCGCGGCTTTCTGGTTCTGTTCGGCCATGCGCCGCTCCAGCGCCTCAGGCCCGATGTGTCCTGCCCGCAGAAGGTACGTCTGTTGGGCTACCTGGAGACCGTTCGAAACGGTCCAATAGAGGACCAGCCCGGCGGGGAACTGCAGCCCGAAGAACGCGAACATCAGCGGCATCACGCGCGTGATGGCCTGCTGCTGAGATGATTGCGAGTCTTTCGGGCTCGCACGCTGCATCTGCCAGGTCTGGAAGAACGTCGATCCCACCATGATCGCGAGCAACAGGATGTACGGGATCATGTCGGGGAAACGCTGGTGCCCGCAGTCCAGGAATGCCTGTGTCTCAGCCTGGAACGGCAGGTCCGCGTTGTCCTTCCCGTAGATCTTGGCAGGCGTTTGGTCCGCTGGGTTCGGGTTCCCGGATCCCGGTAGCTGCTTGACCTGCCCATCGCGCGGGTCCTTGTACTTGATCGGAACCTGGGTCCCGGCCCCTACGAGGTTGCACTGCAGGTTCATGAACAGGAAATCGGTGTTCTGGTGCGTCAGGACGTTCTGGAACAGGGCGCTGTCCTGCGGGAGATGGTTGTTGGCCACGACGAACGCGCCCTTGTGCTGGGGATCCTGCGACGGGGTCAAGGTCGGAGGCCGTATGACGGCATACATCGCGAAAAGGAACGGCAGCGTGAGGAGCATGGGGAGGCATCCGCCGAGCGGGTTCACCCCCGCCTCCTTGTACAGCTTCATCTGCTCTTCCTGCTGCTTCTGGCGGTTGTTCTTGTACTTCTTCTGGAGTTCCTTCAGCTTCGGTTGGAGCGCCTGCATGTGCTGCATGCTCTTGATCTGCTTGATCCCGAGGGGAAGCAACAGGAGCCGGATCGCGAGCGTGAGGAGGACGATCGCGATGCCGTAGTTCGGCACGATGTCGTAGATCCATGCGAGGACCCAGCCGAGCGCGTTGAGGAGCCCTTGCCAAAGGACGTTGGCGACCAAGCTCTACACCCGTGCCTTCCGGTCAGATTCCTTCCGGTCGGATGCCTTTCGTACGACATCGTCATACGCAAGATCTTGCCCGCGTCCGTCGGCGTGATCGATGCCGCCGCCGCCGAATGGGTTGCAGCGCACCACCCTCCAGAGCGCCATCCCGGAGCCACGGACCGCGCCGTGCAGCCTGATCGCGTCTTCCGCGTAGCGACTGCAGCTCGGATAGAAGCGGCACTGACCGCCGAGCCAGCCCGAGAGGGTCAGGCGGTACAGCTTGATGGATGCGATGAGAAGCGCGCGGATCGGTCCCCCGGCCTCGTGCAGACCGCGTCGGATGGCGTTCATGGGTGCGTGATCTCCCCGCGGAGAAGCTGCCTCATCTCGGCCACCAGGTCCTGCGTCTTGGCCCCCCGGATGGCCTCTCGGGCCACGAGGACGGCATCGTGTCCGTTCCCGATCCTCGGAGCGACCTCGAACCACGCCGCTCGAAGGATGCGCCGAGCTCGGTTCCGCGTGACAGCGTTGCCGACCTTTCGACCGACGACGTACGCCGCTCCCCCGGTCCCGGGCGCGAGAAACACTACCACCCGGCTCCCGTGAACCGGCCGGCCTTCATCGAAGACGCGCTGCACATCGCGCGATCGCACCGGGCCCGTCCGCGCAGGTCAGACGGTGACCCGCGCTCGCCCTTTGCGGCGACGCGCGGCAAGGATCGCGCGCCCGGCCCGGGTCCGCATCCGGTGCCGGAATCCGTGCACCTTCGCGCGGTGACGGTTGTTCGGCTGATACGTTCGCTTGCCTTTGGCCATCCGTGGACGATCCTCGCTCGATGGGAGACCGGCTTCGCCGATCGAGCGGAGAGTATACGGGGCGTGCATCCTCGCTGGCCAAGCCTCTTGACAACAGAAAGAACGTCAAGACCCCGCGACGAGCGTGCGGCGTGGAAAACCACCGTGCTATCTTCCAGCCCGCCTTCCCCCCGGGGCGCGAGACCGGGCCGCCCCCTCGTTGTCGGAGAGCCCCTCCGTAGGGTTTTCCACCGTTGTGGAAAGGTTCTGTGGAATAGGCATGGTGACGGCCTACCCGGAGCACGCGGCACTCGAAGCGTGGTCGAGGGTGCTCGCGCGCGCGAGAGAAGAGCTCCCCGACACGACCCTCGTGATGTGGTTCTCCGACGTTCGGCCGGCCGGCCTCATCGACGACGTCCTCACTCTCGCGGTCCCCAGCCCGCTCGTCCGTGAGCGCTTGCAGCACAACCATCTCGCGCTGATCGAGGAAGTGGTCGCGGCTTCGTACGGCGGACCCGTGAAGATCGAGTTCGAGGTCGAAGAGGGGATCCGCCATCCGCTCGAGCAGACGCCCGCGATCAACTCCGCGCCGTCGACACAAGCTCGCACGCCCATCGGGGAGTCGAGCGAGGCGGTGCGTCGGCGCGCCGCGGCGATCTCACTCGGGGCGCCCGGCTTGCCCTTCCCCAACTACACGTTCGACGCGTTCGTGCCGGGGCCGAGCAACCGGTTCGCGCACGCGGCAGCGATGGCCGTCGCCGAAGCGCCACCGTCGACCGCGTACAACCCGTTGTTCATCTACGGCGGCGTCGGTCTGGGCAAGACACACCTGCTGATCGCGGTCGGTCACCACATGTACCGCGTTAACCCAGGGATCCGCGTGAAATACGTGACCTCGGAGCGTTTCGTCACGGAGTTCATCAAGGCGGTACGCGAACGCCAAGGCGACCAGTTCCGCCATCGCTACCGCGAGGTGGACGTCTTGCTCGTCGACGACATCCAGTTCCTCGCCAAACGCGAGGAGACACAGACGGAGTTCTTCCACACGTTCAATCATCTCCACGGGAGCGGCCGTCAGATCGCGATCGCATCCGATCGACCGCCGCACGAGCTGTCCGGTCTTGAGGAGCGTCTCGTGAGCCGGTTCCGTTGGGGTCTCTGCGTCGACGTGCAGCCGCCCGACCTGGAGACACGCATCGCGATCCTGCAGCTCAAAGCGGAGCGCGAGCGTCTGACCATCCCTCACGACGTGATCGAGTTCGTCGCGTCGAAGTTCGACCAGTCGGTCCGGGAGCTCGAGGGGGCGCTCGTCAGGGTGGTCGCCTGGTCCGAGCTCACGGCGCAACCCATCGACCAAGAGTTGGCCGAGCGCGCGCTCCAGGACCTGATCCCACAGACCGACCACGAGATCCCGCCGCAGCTGATCATGGAGCAGACCGCCGAGTACTTCTCGCTCTCCACCGGCGATCTCGTATCGAAGTCCCGCTCACGACCGCTCACCCAGGCACGGCACATCGGCATGTACCTCATGCGCGAGTGCACCGGGCTGTCACTGGTGAAGATCGGCGAGATCTTCGGTGGTCGCGACCACACCACCGTCCTCCACGGGATCAAGAAGGTGGAAGACGAGATGCGTGAGCGCGACGCCACCTTCCGGCAGGTTCAGGACCTGACCAGGATCGTCCGGGGACGCGTCCGAGGGACCTCCTGAGGTGTGGACAATGGTGTGGATGACCCGGGCTCACGGGACAGCATCCGGGTGTCGGGGGGAGAGCGGCACGACTTATCCACCGACCATCCACATGTCGGATATGGCTATTACGCTGCACGGATGACAGGGTTATCCACGGTTCCACCGGTCCTACTACTACAAGTCTTCATGAAGAACAGATACCGAAACAGGGGGTGTGCACGGTGAAGTTCCGATGCGATCGAGATGCGCTATCCGACGCCTTGCAGACGGTCCAGCGCGGTGTGTCGTCGCGGCCGGGGATCCCCGCGCTCACGGGCGTCCTGCTCGACGGGGCGGCCGAGGGCAGGCTGACGACGACGACGACCGACCTCGAGGTTTCTGCTCGCCTCACGATCGACGTGCAAGTGACCGAGCCAGGGATCGCGCTGATCCCCGCCCGGCTGCTGGCCGACACCGTGAAGTCGCTCTCCGACGCACCGGTCGACGTGGAGACCGACCAGTCGCAGGCACGGATCAGGTGCGCGGCCTACGAGGGCGCGCTTCGGTTGCTGCCCGCGGAGGACTTCCCCGGATTGCAGGAACCTGGGGGCACCCGGGTCGAGGCCGACGCCGGCGCCTTCGCGGAGGCCGTTTCGCAGGTCGCGCGGGCCGCCAGCCGCGACGAGGCAAGGCCGGTGCTGACGGGCGTGTTGGTGGAGGTGAGTCGCGAAGGCTGCGTGCTGGTGGCGACGGATTCGTATCGGCTCGCGGTCCGCGACCTCGTCGCGAGCGCGGACGGAGAGGCGAAGGCGATCGTCCCCGAGCGGGCGTTCTCCGAGGCCGGGCGTGCCGCTTCGGGTGACGAGAAGGGCAAGGTGGAGATCCTCGTGGACGACGCGCAGGTGTCGTTCCGCACCGGAGGGTTGACGCTCACGTCCCGGCTCATCGAAGGCGAGTTCCCGAACTATCGCCAGCTGCTCCCGGATACGCACGAGAGCAGGTTGACGGTCTCGCGCCAACAGCTGCTCGACGCCGTGCGCAGGGTTGGGCTCCTCGCTCGCGACACCACGCCCGTCCGACTCGAGTTCAACGCCCTCGGCGTCAAACTGTCGTCCAGCTCTCCCGATCTCGGCCAGGCGGTGGAAACCGTCGAGGCTCGTTACGAGGGAGACGATCTGACGGTGGCGTTCAACCCACAGTACCTGATCGACGGTCTCACGGCCGCGGTCGGTGAATCGGTGCGGCTGGACGTGCGAGACGGGCTGAAGCCCGGGGTGGTGCACGGGGAGAGTGATGGGTTCACCTACCTCGTGATGCCAGTGCGGCTCCCGGCCGCGGTGGTGTAGCCCGCTCCGACCCGGGTCCCGCCATGCGCCTGTCGTGGGTGGAGTTGCGGGACTACCGCAACCACACACATACGCGGGTCGACCTCGGACACGACGGGATCATCGTGGTGGCCGGACCCAACGGCGAAGGCAAGACCAATCTGTTGGAGGCCATGCACTTCCTGTATTCGCTCGGGAGTCCGCGCGCGAGCGCGAGCGAGCCGCTCGTGCGACACGGCACGGACGCCGCGTTCGTCCGAGGGGAATTCGAGACCCGCGATGGTCGCGTGCTCGTCGAGGTCGAGATCAGGCGGAAGGGTGCCAACCGCCTGCAGGTCGATCGCTCGACGGTCCGGAGGCGACGCGACCTTCGTCGAGCGGTCCGCGTCGTGTTGTTCGGACCGTTCGATCTGCCGATCGTCACCGGCGATCCGGCTCGACGCCGCGGATTCATGGACGAGGTCGTCGTGCTGCTCCAACCCACCCGCGACACGCTCACCAGCTCGTACGAGCGCGTGCTCAGGCAGCGGAACCGGCTCCTGAAGGAGCACGAGGGCCGAGGGGCCCCCCCCGAGCTCGAGGCATGGGACGAGCAGCTGATCCAGACCGGCGCCGCGGTGATCCTGGCGCGCGCCGAGTCCGTGGATGCGATCGCCCCGGAGGCGTCGCAAGCGTTCTCGGCTGTCTCCGGATACGACCTGGTGGTCCGGTACGCGCCGAACGTCCCCGCCAACGACGTGGAGGCGGGGTTCCGTCGGCGGCTCGACGAGCGGCGGTCCGACGAGCTTCAGCGTCGGACGTCGCTCGTCGGACCGCACCGGGATGACCTGGAGCTCGCCGTGCGCGACCTGGGAGCCAGGAGCTTCGCGTCCCACGGGGAGACCTGGGTGGCCGCGCTCGCCGTCCGACTGGGACTCGCGACCGCCGTCGAGGCCGCGATCGGCGAGCCTCCGCTCCTGCTGATCGACGATCCTTACAGCGCCCTCGACCCGTCGCGCAGGGACCGGATCGCGTCGATCCTCGCCGCGCGACCCGGCCAGGTCGTGATCAGTGTGGCCGACGAGGCAGACGTGCCGCCACGGGCGACGGCGATCCTGGACGTGCGCGCCGGCAGCGTCATCGCTCGCAACGAGGCGGCGTGATGCCGCATTCGAAGGGGTTCGGACGGCGCGCCGACCGGCGTACCGGAGACCCGGTTCCGATCGGCGACGTCGTCGACGCCTTGATGCGGGAAGAGGTCTTCAGTCGCGGGATGCCGATCGCGACGCTCGCCCGCCGGTGGCCGGAGCTGGTGGGGGAGCGGCTCGCGCGCGCGACCCAGCCCGCGTCATTGGAGGAAGGGATACTCATCGTCTGGGCGTCCGACGGACCCTGGGGGGCGCAGGCCAGATACCTCGCGGAACAGATCCGGGAGCGGGCCGATGCGGCGTTGGGAACGGGGTCGGTCAAGGCCGTCCGGATCGTCGTCGGCTCGGGGGCCCGGGAAGCGCGAAACCGCAGGTCACAGGGCTGATTTCGGCCCGGGAGATACGGTCAGACCACCCAGTCGTCCGGTAGAATAGGGGGGTTCGTGCGACACCCCGCCGCACGCCCCCGCAGGCTCGCGGTGGGTGGCGTGCGGCCCCGATCGGAGGACGGTTGGCAACCCCAGCGAAACGCACCACCAGGACGAGAACGACCAAACAACAGCCCGGCTACGACTCCAGCAGCATCCAGGTCCTCGAGGGGCTCGAGCCCGTCCGCAAGCGGCCCGGGATGTACATCGGCACCACCAGCTCACGAGGGCTGCACCACCTCGTGTACGAGGTCGTCGACAACGCGATCGACGAAGCGATGGCCGGGCACTGCGACAAGATCGTCGTCACGCTGCACGCGGACGGTTCGGCGAGCGTGCTCGACAACGGCCGAGGCATCCCCGTCAAGCCGATCCCGGGTCGCAAGGATCGTCGGCCCGCGCTCGAGATCGTGCTCACCGTCTTGCATGCCGGCGGGAAGTTCGGCGGCGAAGGCTACAAGATCTCCGGCGGCCTCCACGGCGTCGGTGTCTCGGTGGTGAACGCGCTCTCGCAGAGACTCGACGCCCAGGTCCAGCGGGACGGCTCGACGTACACGATGGCCTTCAGCCGCGGCAAGGTCACGAAGAAGCTCACGAAGGGCAAGGGCAGCTCGAAGACCGGGACCCTGATCCGCTTCTGGCCGGACCCGGAGATCTTCACCGAAGGCGTGGAGTTCGAGAGCAAGATCCTCGCGGATCGCCTCAAGGAGTTGGCGTTCCTCAACAAGGGCGTCGAGATCCAACTGGTCGACGAACGCACCGGCGCCAAGGAGGTCTTCAAGGCCACCGGTGGTCTCGTGGACTTCGTGAAGTACCTCGCGGAGGGCCGTGAGCCTCTGCACCGCGTCGTGTACTTCGAGGCGAAGGAGGGTGACGGGACGGCCGAGGTCGAGATCGCACTGCAGTGGAACAACTCGTACGCGGAGTCCTTCCATTCGTTCGCGAACACGATCAACACCCACGAAGGGGGCATGCACGAGGAGGGGTTGAAGAAGGCCTTGACGAACGTCTTGAATCGGTACGCGCGGAGCAAAGGCCTCCTCAAGGAGAAGGAGGAGAACCTGATCGGGGAGGACGTTCGCGAGGGACTGATCGCGATCGTGTCGGTGAAGCTCCGCGATCCGCAGTTCGAGGGTCAGACGAAGACCAAGCTCGGCAACGCCTCGATCCGTTCGTTCGTCGAGACGACGGTCAACGCGAAGCTCGCCGAGTGGCTCGAGGAGCACCCCGGCGACGGCAGGCGCATCGTAACGAAAGGCACGTCCGCGGCCAAGGCGAGGCTCGCCGCGAAGCAGGCTCGGGACCTGACCCGCCGGAAGTCGTTCCTGGAATCGGGTTCCTTGCCCGGCAAGCTTGCCGACTGCCAGCTGAACGATCCAGCCGCGTGTGAGATCTACATCGTGGAGGGCGATTCCGCAGGCGGCTCGGCGAAGCAAGCACGCGACCCGGTCACCCAGGCCATCCTTCCGATCCGCGGCAAGATCCTGAACGTCGAGAAGGCGCGGCTGCACAAGATCCTCGAGAACAACGAGATCCAGGCGCTCATCACGGCGATCGGCACTGGGATCGGGGACGAGTTCGACCTCGACAAGGCCAGGTACCACCGCATCGTGCTGATGGCCGACGCCGACGTCGACGGCGCGCACATCCGCACGCTCCTCCTGACGTACTTCTTCCGCTACATGCGCGATCTGATCGATGCGGGCTACGTCTACCTCGCCCAGCCGCCCCTGTACCTCCTGAAGGACGGGAAGCAGGAACACTACTTCTACACCGAGCGGCAGTGGGACGACTTCCGAAGCAGCAGCGGCAACGGCAACAAGAAGATGGATCCCCAGCGGTTCAAGGGTCTCGGTGAGATGGACGCGTCCCAGCTCTGGGAGACCACGATGGACCCCGAGCGGCGGACCTTGCTCCAGGTCACGCTCGAGGATGCCGCCACCGCCGATCATCTGTTCACGGTGCTGATGGGCGAGGACGTGCCGTCGCGCAGGGAATTCATCGAAACGAACGCCCAGTACGTCCAGAACCTGGACGTCTAGAAGGAGATCAGGAGCACCCGTGCCTCAGGAAGGCTTGTTCGCAGGGAACGTCGAGCCCGTCCAGCTGGAAGACGAGATCCAGCGGTCGTACCTCGACTACGCGATGTCCGTGATCGTCGGACGCGCGTTGCCCGAGGTGCGTGACGGTCTGAAGCCGGTGCACCGCCGGATCCTCTGGTCGATGCTCGAGTCCGGCCTCCGGCCCGACCGTCCCTACCGTAAGTCGGCGGCGGTCGTCGGCGACGTGATCCGGAAGTACCACCCGCACGGGAACGACGCGATCTACGACGCCCTGGTGCGGATGGCCCAGGACTTCTCGCTTCGAGCCCCCCTGGTGGACGGACACGGGAACTTCGGCTCCGTCGACGGCGACCCGCCCGCAGCGTACCGGTACACGGAAGCTCGGCTTGCCCCCGTGGCCTTGGAGCTCCTTCGGGACATCGAGGCCGAGACCGTCGACTTCGAGCCGAACTTCGATGGGTACGAGCAGCAGCCGGTCGTGCTTCCCTCCCGATTCCCGAACCTGCTGGTGAACGGTTCCGGGGGGATCGCGGTTGGGATGGCCACGAACATCCCGCCGCACAACCTCGGTGAGGTGATCGATGCGGTCGTCCATCTCGTCGATAACTCGGAGGCCACGGCGGCGGAGCTCCGGAAGTTCGTCAAGGGCCCCGATTTCCCGACCGGCGGCATCGTGTTGGGCAAGGACGGGATCCGTGACACGTACGAGACCGGGAGAGGCTCCATCAAGGTCCGGGGTGTCTGCTCCAGCGAGGAGGGGAGCGCCGGCCGATCGCGGATCGTCGTCACCGAGCTGCCGTACCAGGTGAACAAGGCGCGGCTCGCGGAGAAGATCGCGGACCTCGTGAAGACCGGAAGGGTCAAGGACATCGCGGATGTCCAAGACCACTCGAGCGGGCGCGAAGGGATGCGGCTCGTGATCGATCTCAAGCGATCCGCGAACCCGCATGTGGTGCTGAACCAGCTCTACAAGCACACGCAGCTACAGGACAACTTCGGGGTGATCATGCTCGCCCTCGTCGACGGGGTGCCGCGCACGCTGAACCTCGCCGAGATGATCGGGTATTACGTCGATCACCAGATCGACGTCGTCACGCGGCGCACGAAGTACGAGAAGCGGAAGGCCGAAGAGCGCGACCACATCGTGCAGGGCCTCCTGATCGCCCTCGACCACCTCGACGAGGTGATCAAGATCATCCGGGGCTCGCAGGACTCCGAAGAGGCCCGGACCAAGCTCATGGCGAAGTTCAAGCTCAGCGAGATCCAGACGAACCACATCCTCGACATGCCGCTCCGCCGGCTCACGCGGCTCGCCCGCGCCGAGCTGGAGCAGGAGCACAAAGACCTGCTCGCACGGATCAAGTACCTGGACTCTTTGCTGAGGAGCCCCAAGAAGCTCAGGGGCGTGATCAAGGACGAGCTCGCGGAGATCAAGAAGAAGTACGGAGATCCCCGCAGGACCCAGCTCAAGGCAGATGAGGGAGCCTTCGACGTCGAGGACCTGATCGCCGAAGAGGACGTCGTTATCACCGTCAGCCGCGCCGGCTACGTGAAGCGGGCGGCGATCGACACGTTCCGGCGGCAAGGGCGTGGCGGCAGGGGGATCAAGGGCGCGAACCTGAAGGAAGAGGACGTCGTCTCGAACGTCTTCACCACCACGACGCACCACTGGCTCCTGTTCTTCACCACGAAGGGCAAGGTCTATCGGGTCAAGGTCCACGAGGTGCCGGATTCCAGCCGGACGGCACGCGGTCTGTATGCGGCCAACCTGCCGGGGGTCGCCATCTCGGGCGACGAGAAGATCTCCGCGGTGCTCGACCTGAAGGAGTACGACGACGATCGGTACCTGCTGTTCGCCACCCGCCGCGGGATGGTGAAGAAAACCAAGTTGCCCGAGTACGACTCCCCGCGCACGGGCTTGGCCGCGATCAACCTCCACGCTGGTGACGAGCTGATCGACGTGAAGCTGACCAACGGCAAGGACGACGTGTTCCTCGTCTCGCGCAAGGGGCAGGCGATCCGGTTCCGCGAAGCGCTCGTGCGCTCCATGGGCCGTTCGACCGCGGGCGTGATCGGGATGCGGCTGGCGGACGACGACGAGGTCATCTCGCTGGGCCTCGCGTCGATGGGGGAGGAGATGATCTCGGTCTCGCGGAACGGGTACGGCAAACGCTCGAAGCTCACGGACTACCCGACGAAGGGTCGAGGTGGGAAGGGCGTGATCGGACACCAGATCACCAACAAGACGGGCCTCCTCGCGGGAGCCTTCGTGGGCTCGAAGGACCAGGACCTGCTGACGATCTCGTCGGGAGGCAAGGTGCAGCGGGTCGGCGCGGCCGACATCCGACGGGTCGGGCGATCGAGCCAGGGCGTCCGCACGATGCGGGTCGACGACGGCGAGAACGTCGCGGCGATCGCCCCCGTCATCATCCAGATGGACGAGGAGTAGGTCTAGCCGGGGAGCGGTACCTTCTTGAACACGCGCCACAGGATCAGGTCATAGACGGACTTCAGCCCGCCCGCGACGACCCAGGGCGCCCCGAGAGCGACCGAGTGCATGAGCGCTGTGCCGACCAGGGGACCGAACGGACGCGCCACGTACCGAGCCGTGTTGGTCGTTGCCGCGGCCGCCGTCCGTTCCTCCGGATCCACCATCGCCGCGATGTACGCCTGCCGGGTCGGCACGTCCATCTGCGACAGCGCGAACCTGAGCAGGAGGACCGCGATCGCGAGGGGGAGCGTCGGCATCAGCGGAACCAGGATCAGCAGGATGTTGGACGGCAGGTGCGTGAACACCATCGTGTTCAACAATCCGAACCGCGCGCCGACCCGGCTCGCCGCGATGGACGACGCGGCCTGCAGGAGCCCTGCCGCGAAGAACACCGCCGACATGAGCTCCTGCGACGCGCCGAACCGCTTGGAGAACCAGAACACCATGAAGACGGTCACGACGAAGCCGCCCGCGAAGGCGTCGATCGAGAAGAGTGAGGCGAGCCTGACCACCTGCTCGCGCGACCGGTCCAACCGGGCGCGCGAGCGGACCTCGACCTCCATCGTGCCGCTGAGTCGCGTCGCCAGCCACACGCAGACGATCGCGCCGATCGGGAACAGCAGGAACCACCGGCGGTCGGCGGGGGCGCCGGCCCAGATGTGGTGCAGGAACGCCGGCCCGCCCGCCGCCAACGCCCCGAGGGCACCGGTCAGGAAGGCGATCGCGTTGTACCGGCCGAAGACGCGCAAGCGTGACGAGGCCGGAGCTTGTCCGATCATGGCCTGCTCGAGCGTCGTGAGTGGGCCGTTCTCATTCGCGTCGGTCGACATCGTGCCGAACAGCGCGAGGACGATGAGGACCCAGACGCGGTCGGTCAGGGCGTAGCCCAGACCGACGATGCCGAGGATCACCAGGAGACCGGCGTACGTTCGTCGGCGACCGACCCGGTCGCCGACGAGGCCGACGGCGATCGCGGACAACGCCATGCCGGCAAGGATCGCCGCGCCGAGCATCCCCACCTCGAGGTCGCTCGCACCGTTGTGCGCGAGGACCGAGCCCAGGATCACGGCACCGAAGCCGTAGAGGAACGCGCGGACGGCCTGGATCCACAGGATGATCCGCAGGTCGCTCTCGACGCTCACGGTCGACACGGGCGCGGCCTCCTCACAACGCCACACCCACCAACATCCAGAACCACAGCACAGCCGCCGTGGTGCCGAGCCAGAGTCCCAGCACCGCGCCGGCGACCGCACGGGCCCTGAGCGCGGTGCCGGCGCTCAGGGCCCGCCTCGCCCGGACCCCCCCGAAGATCGACACCCCGGCCACGGCGGCGAGTCCCACCAGGTACAGGCCGGCACGGAGCCCGTGGGGCGCCAGCCCTACGAGCACGATGGTCAGGGGGATCCCGCCGAGACCGGTCAATGCGAGCCGAAGACCTCGACGAGCGTCGTCGTCGGGCGCGGGGATCGACGTGGCCACGACCGCATCATCGCAGGGCGTTCTGCCCTCGCGCCGCGGCCGGACTCGGGAAGGATCTCGCTCAGGCGGACTTGAGGCCGCGGAGCGCCACCAGGCTCCTGATCTTCGATCGCGCCTGGCCGTAGGTGAGCCCGGTGTCGGCCTCCGCGCCGACGACCTGACTCAGGAAGAACAGCGTCCTCGCCTGCGAGTCGGTCATCGGTTCGTCGAGGAAGCTCTCCACGACGATGGCGGACTCGCCGTCGGTGAGCGAAGGATCGAAGATCTCGTCGAACTCCTCGCACAGGAATCTGAGGTAGCTCGCCTGGGCGATGCTCATCGGGCCACGCCGCTCTTCAGGGTCACGATCGTCGTCCCATGCGTTGAGACCCCACGCGGTTCGCGGGTCCGCCCCGCCCCGCTCGATCCGGCACGGGAAGCACCAGGCCGACTCCATGCCGTGCACGCAGCCTTCCATACGGGTGTGCATCGGCATCGACCAACGACGCCTTGACGGCACCGTATCCTCGCGGTCATGAGCCCCGTGGGCGCCTGGACGACGCTGCTGGCAGCCTCAGCGGTGCTTGTCCTGGCCGCGTTCCCGCTCCGGACCCGGGTCCCGCCCCGGGTCGTCGATGCTGTGCTCGCCCTTGGGGGCGCCGGCATCGGCGTGGGCGGCCTGCTGTTCCTCACGGATGTGGAGCCGGCATCCTGGATCGTCGCCCCCGCCATGCTGGCGATCGCCGCCGTGGCGCACGTTCGCCTCCTTTTCGCCGGGGAGGGCCCGTTCCGAACATGATCCCGGGCTTCCGGGTGCTTGCCCTCTCCCCGGCGTACCCTTAGGACCTTCCCTGGTGCGAGGATGACCACGACGGCTGAAGAACCCTTCACACAAGCGCCCACCCCCGATCCTCCCGTCATCGACGTGGAGTTGGGCGGCACGGTCCGGCCACGCCGGGCGGAGCGTTCGCGCGCCTTCGGGGAGCCACGGCGCACCAAGGTCACGGTCAGGCGCTTCGGCCTGCTCTCGGTGTTCCGGTTCTCGCTGCTGTTCTCGTTCTGCATGATGCTCGTGATCTGGCTCGCGCTCCTGATCATCTTCTTGGTGCTCCAGGCCGCAGGCGTCACCGACCACGTGGCGCAGTGGATCGGTTGCCTGGTGAAGCCGGATCAAGGCACGTACGGATGCACACCAGCCGTCATCAACGGGACGAAGATCTTCAGCTGGCTCTTCTTCGCCGGGTGCGTGTTCGCGCTCGTGTGGACGGCGCTGACGGTGTTCATCGCGCTCCTGTACAACTTGATCAGCGACATCGTCGGCGGTGTCGAGGTCACGCTCTCCGAACGGCATCGGGGCTGACGGGTTTCGTTTGACGCGTTCCTGAACCCTGGCTACCCTCCATGAGTTCCTCGGGATCCTTCGATGTCTGACTGCACGGGCCTGTAGCTCAGCTCGGTTAGAGCGCTTCCCTGATAAGGAAGAGGTCGATGGTTCAAGTCCATCCAGGCCCACACCGATCGTCATGTCACGGATCCCACATGCTCTGAGCAGGCCCTTCCCGAACGCGGCAGGTAGCGGCTACCCTTCGGATGTCCTGATGATGCAGTGGTCGATGGGTTCAGATCCATCCAGTCCCACGATGAGGAGGATCCCCTTGGGCGACGAGAGCGAAGGAACGGGAAAGAAGAAGAAGGGCTTCTTCCGGAAGCTCCTCAAGATCACGGCGATCCTGGCGGCGATCGGAGCGGTGCTCACGTTCTGGAAGCGGAAGCAGGGGAGCGACCTCGACGACGTCGAGTGGCAAGAGCTTCCCCCTCCCGCCGGCGGGTAGACCGAGAGCGACGCCACCCCTTCCCTGTGAAGACCCGCGCCACAGGCGCGGGTCTTCCGCGTTGTTACGCTCGCCGTCATGACCGATGCGTGGGAGCTCGCCCGCGCCGCGGCCCACGGCGCGGGCGTGGAGCTCTGGCCGCTTCCCGGTATCGAGGACGCCGACCGGATCAACGGGGTGATCCAGGCGACGTGGGGAGGCCAGCGGATCGACCCTGAGGTGATCCGCGCCCTGGCGGCCAGCGGCAACGTGTGTTGGGGCGCGTTCGACGGCTCCGACCTGATCGGGTTCGTCCTGGGCTGGGCCGGCGTAGACGCAGGTGGGTTGCACGTCCATTCGCACATGCTGGCGACGCTGCCCAACCGCCGCCACCGGGGCGTGGGCTACGCGTTGAAGCTCACGCAGCGTGCGCAAGCCCTCGATCAGGGGATCCGCGTCGTGCGGTGGACGTTCGATCCTCTCGTCGCGCGGAACGCGTGGCTCAACCTCGGCAAGCTCGGCGCCGTGGTCGACGGGTTCGCGCGCGATTACTACGGCGCGATGACCGACGATCTCAACCTCGGGGAGCGGAGCGATCGGTTCATGGTGCGCTGGGACCTCCCGCGCGCACCTGGCCCGCGTTCCGTCACGGGCCCCGCCACCGAGATCCCGATCCCCCCCGATCATCAGGAACTGCGAACGCGCAACCCGGACGAGGCCCGTCGGTGGCGTGATGACGTCGCGACCGCCGCCGAGGAGGCGATCGCGCGCGGCGAGATCGGCGTCGCCTTCGACCGCGAAGGTTCGCGGTACCTGTTCGCGAAGGAGGGAGCGGCGCGGTGACAAGGGTCCGGCGCGTCGAGCTCCTGTTGGTGGGGCTGCCGCTCGTGCGGCCGTTCCGAACGTCGTTCGGCGTCGCCACACACAAGGAATGCGTGGTGGTCCGGGTCGAGACCGACGTCGCCGAGGGCTGGGGCGAATGCGTCGCCGACATCGAGCCCGGCTTCAGCGCGGAGTGGAACCAGAGCGCCTGGAGCGCGATCGAAGGGTTCCTCGGGCCCGCGCTGCTGCGCGAGGATGACGTGTCGGCGGAGTCGCTCCGCGCCGTCTTCGGCTCCGTGCGCGGGAACCCGATGGCGAAGGCGACGCTCGTGAACGCGGTGCTCGACGCGGAGCTGCGCGACCGCGATGAGTCGCTCGCCTCCTCTCTGGGGGCGGACAAGGAGGCCGTCGTCTGCGGCGTGTCGGTCGGCATCACCCAGACCGTCGAGGAGCTGCGCGCGCAGGTCGACGGGTACCTCGACGAGGGGTACCGGCGGATCAAGCTCAAGATCGCGCCGGGTCTGGACGTCGCCAGGGTCGCTCCGATCCGAGCCGACCATCCGGACATCCTGCTCTCCGTGGACGCGAACGCAGCGTACACGCTCGACGATCTCGACATCTTCCGCGCGCTCGACGATCTCGGTCTGCTGATGATCGAACAACCGCTCCATCACGAGGATCTGATCCAACACGCGAGGCTCCAGGCACAGATCCGAACGGATCTATGCCTGGACGAGTCGATCCGGTCGGCGGCCGACGCGGCCGCCGCCCTCGAGCTCGGCGCCTGCCGGATCGTGAACATCAAGCAGGGCCGTGTCGGCGGGGTGCTCGAGGCGCGCGCGGTCCACGATGTCTGCCTCCGGGCCGGCGTCCCGGTCTGGTGCGGGGGGATGCTCGAGACCGGGATCGGTCGGGCGACGAATCTCGCGCTCGCGGCGATGCCGGGGTTCACCCTTCCCAACGACACGAGCGCGTCGGGTCGCTACTTCCCGGAGGATCTGACCGAGCCGTTCGTACTCGAGAGCGACGGAACGATGCGCGTCCCGGACGGCCCGGGGATCGGCATCGTGCCGCTCCCCGACCGGCTGGACTCGTGCACCCTTCGCCGAGCGGTGCTCGAGGCCTAACCCGAGGGTTCCTCGCGGAGGGAACCGATGGCCACTACGCTTGCGATCGTGCCCGGTCGATACCTCGACGCGACCGAACGCCAACGGAAGGACACCTCACCGTGAGCGACCAGCCACCGACCGACGATGTGACCGGCCCTCCGGCCGATGCGAAGCCGGGTGACACCTGGAGCCTCGATCCTCAACCGCCGGCGGGCGGAGGCTCGATCCCGCCGGCTCCTCCGCAGGGCGCTCTGCCGATCACCATGGCGGAGGTGACCGAGGGGGGCGAGGTGTCGTCGCCGGCCCCCCGCCGCGGGCTCAAGGTCGCCGGGATCGCGCTCGCCGCGATCCTCGTACTGGCGGGCTCGGCCGCCGCGGCCGCCTTCATGCTGCTTCGGGGCAGTGGCGAAGTGATCCTGAACAAGGTTCCCGCCGGCGCCGACGTCGTCGTGACGGCCAACCTCGATCCGGCCGCGAGCCAGAAGGTGAACCTGCTCCGCATCACGTCGAAGTTCCCCGAGCTCGCAGACCAAGCCCGAATCAAGCAACAGCTCGACCGGACCCTGGACGACATGCTGCAGTACGTCGGCCTGACCCACGAGGACGTGGGATGGGTCGGATCAGAGGTTGGTCTCTACGTGGACGTAAGAAGCGCGACCGATACGTCGTTCGCTGCGCTGATCGCTGCGGACGATCAGGGTGCAGCTGAGGCTTCGCTCCAGAAGTTGCGGTCGGGGCTCGAGGCCAATGGCACGACCTTTCACACCACAGACCACGACGGTGTCCAGATCACGGTCCCCGAATCGTTCGGGGCCCGGAACGAGCCGGCCTTCGCGATCGTCGACGGCGTCGTCGTGCTTGGATCCGACGAGGCTGCGGTCTCGGCGGTCATCGACACCGCCCACGGCGGCCCCGCGATCGCGGACGATGCCACCTTCCAGCGCGTGACCGGCGCCCTGCCGCAGTCACGGCTCGGCGTCGCGTTCGTCGACACCGGACAGCTCCTCGGCACCTTCGGTGACGTCCTCGGTGCGGCCGGGCTGACGACGGGGGTCACGAGCCTGGATGCGCTCGATGGCGTCGGGCTGTCGGTGTCCGCCGAGTCTGACGGGCTGGCCCTCGACACGGTGATGATGTACGACGACGCGAAGCTCTCCGACGTTCAACGGCAGACCCTCTCCGCGGCCGACCATCCGAACCAGCTGATCGACCTCGTCCCCCAGGACGCGCTCGGGATGTACGCGGTCGAGCACCTCGATGCGGCGATCGCGGATCAGGTCGATCACCTATCTGCGCAAGACCCCACGTCCGCCCGAGAGCTCCAGCGGCTCGGCGTGGTCGGACCCGACGGATTGCTGTCGCAGCTCACGGGGGACGTAGCGGTCGAGGCGACGTCGCAGACCGGGACGATCCCCGTCGGCGGTGTCCTGATGGCGGGCACCCACGATCCGGCAGCGACCGCCTCCTGGCTCGGCGACACGCTCACGAAGCTGCCGATCGGTGGATCGAGCGTGAAGCCAACGGCGGATGGCGGCTACCGGATCGTTCGCCGTCCCGTCGGATGGTCCACCGAACGCCGCGGGGACGTGACGATCACCTACGTCGCATCCGGCTCCGAACTGCCGATCGCCTACGCGGTCATCGGCGATGTCGCGGTCGTCGGGACCTCCCTCGAGCAGGTCGAGCGGGTCGTCGACACGCATGGAACCGGGTCGTCGATCTCATCGAGTCCTCGGTTCACCTCGGCGACGGCGAGCGTTCCCACGGATGACGGCGTCCTCTATCTCGACGTGCCGGCGATCGTCCAGGCGATCCGCGGCCAGCTCCCGCCCGAGGAGGCTGCTTCCTTCGACAACGAGCTGGGCAAGGCGCTGAAGCCGATCGAGGCCGTCGTCGCCGGCACCAAGAACGAACCCGATCTCCAACGAACGCGGCTCTTCGTCCGGATCCCGTGAGCCTGGCCTGGGCGACCCGCGAAGAGTGACAAGATCCGATCCTCGACTTGACCGCGATCGCCGTCTCGGGGTAGAAATCACCCGAGAGGTCGTTGGAGCCCTCGGGTTTCGGCGGCCTCTCACTTCGCGTTCCCCCTCCTTCGGCGCTTGAGCCGCGCCCATGCGTGCGCGACGATACGCACGCGGTCCTTCTCCCGCGCCAACGGAGCCATGAAGAAGCGTGTCGTTCGAGCCGAGGAGTTCGAGGTCGTCGACGAGCAAGGCCATGTCCGGATGCGGATCGGCCTGTCCGGGGACGAACACCCGTTCTTCTCGATGCTCGACGCCGACGGGAGCGTGCGGGCTCGGTTCGGGGTGCAGTCGGACGGAGCGGCCGGTCTCGCCATCGCCGACGACAACGGCAAGGTCCGCGCCACGTTCGGGCTCTCCTCGGACGGGTCGGCTTCGCTCGCCTTCGGTGACAAGAACGGCAGGATCCGTGCGAAGTTCGGACTGGGTACGGATGCCTCGCCCACGATGGGCGTCGATGTCGAAGACGGAGAGCTCCAGCATCGCCACAAGCTCGCGGAGCAGGGGACCCCGACGATGGGGTTGTACGACCAGCGCGGGAAGGTTCGCGTCCGGCTCGGGCTCGCGGCCGGCGGTTCACCCGTGCTCAGGCTGCTGGACGCCGACGGGACGATCCGGGCGATCGTCGGACTGGCGAACGACGATTCTCCGTTCGTGCAGTTCCTCGAGGACGACGGCAAGCGACCCGGGTGGACGCAGCGCTGATCGTCAGCCTCGTTGCGTGAGCGACGGACGATCCGCCGCGAATCGGGGCAGCCGCCAGTCGGACGCACCATCGAGCGCCAAGGCGACCAGTTCGCGGCCGAACGCGCTCGCGAACTTGAACCCGTGCGCCGTCCCCAACCCGAACGTGGCGTTGGAGGTTCCCGGGATGAGGTCCAGGACGAAGTCCTGGTCGGGCGTGAGCGTGTAGAGGCAGGTGCGCACCTCGAGCGGCGGGCCGATCGCACCGGGAAGGTGCTCGAGGACGAACCGCTCGACCACGGAGGCGTAGCCCGGGTCGGGCTGGAACGTCCTGGTCTCGGGGGTCACCTCCGGGCCGCCGCCGTGGATCGCGACCTTCGGCCCGGGTTGGCCGAACGACGGCAGGCCGTACATGTGCGGAGCGCTGTGCCAGATCCACACGGGGAACGTGGCCGGATCGAACGACGCGGGGTGCGCAGCGTCGAAGTAGGTGACCTGCTCCTGGAGGATCCGAAGGGTAAGGTGCACGCCGAACGGCTCCAGCACCTCGTTCATCCACGCGTCG
>Ga0137371_10001218_pt1 | contig 20373 bp, 15 predicted proteins | sample SagtaG_7_FD_104919 | JGI IMG/M metagenome (GOLD analysis project Ga0137371, IMG submission 104919) | Vadose zone soil microbial communities from Sagehorn Ranch, Mendocino, California, USA - Sage1_R_40_16 metaG | ecosystem: Environmental > Terrestrial > Soil > Vadose zone | place: USA...
AGGGGGTCTCCCCGCTGATATGATGCCCTTTTACGGGCGTGCTGGTTCAAGCCCGTCTGCATCTGCCCCCCGACCAATTGCTGCACCGTCCGAGATCAGTCTGGTCGTGCGCAGCCTCTCCGACTGTCCTGATGTGCCAGTCGGGCCGGAAGGCGTCCATTGCCGCGTGGTGGTGGCGACCCATCCCGTGGGCAAAAAGAAGAGCCGGGTTGGCGTCACGCGGGAAGGCCTGGTCTATGAACTCTTTTTCACCCGCTTGCCCCAGCAGGGCTTCACGGCTTCCGACGTCGTGGAGCTGTATCTGCATCGCGGCGCTTTTGAACCCGTTCTGGCCGATGAGGATGTCGAGCAAGACCCGGATCGTTGGGGTAGTCAGTCCTGCTGTGGGCAAGAGTGCTGGCAGGTCGTGGCGCAGTGGGTCTGGAATCTGCGTCTGGAGCGAGGCCATCAGCTTCATCCTGATGAAGTCGCGCACCACCGCGTTTGCTCCTGCCTGTTCGTCTGCCCAGGAGAAGGCGGCCAATCTCCCTTCCCCTCCACAAGGATATGGGTCACCAGAGGTGGCTTTGCGCAGGATCGCTGGTCGCTTCTCTGGTCGAGAGTTTGTCCTCCAGCCAGATGGGACCCTGCGTTGCCCGGCAGGACAGACGCTCTCGGTCCACGAGCGACGCGGAGTCAGCTGATGGACGTCTGCGGATGGTGGATGCGGCCAGTATCCGCAGTTGCCGCCCCTGCCCTCTGCGTGAGCCATGTCAATGGCAGGGTCGTGCCACCAAAAAGCCTCGCCAGGTCAGTGTGCTGCTCCACCCTCTCATGGTCGGCTCGGCCCCTCTCCTCTGGCACGATTGGAGTCGCAGACGGTATCGACGCGCCTGCATCCAGCTCTTGCGCCATCAGAGGGGAGATGTGCTGCACAGTTGTGACCCTGAGGCCCGCCTTGCCCTGTCGCCTCCAGCCCTTTCTCGCGCACAACGGGCGCATTATCGGCTCTCGTTTGCTGAGCGGTTCGCACGCAATGCCTGGGTCTCTTCGGCAAGCAAACCTCTCATTACGCTCTTCGGGGTGCCAGAGACCTTCTCTGCCTTTCTCGGACTCTCGGCGATCTAGCGAGCTCTCGCTTTGAGCAAGAGCGTTTCATCTTTTCGGAAAGGTGGGCCTTTCCGAGGTGAGCTTATGCCTTTTTGGCCTGATATGACCTTGGTTGTCCTCATCTGCGACGCGTTTTGCTCTCTCTCCTTCTGCGATTGCCGCCCCCCCAGACACCCAAGCTTCAGACCAGGGACGCTTTCGAACTCTTTTCTCGCGATAAGCTCATCAACAACTCATTGCGCACTTCGTGGGTCACAGAGGCCGTCGATACCTACGGCCTATCCGCAGCTGCGCAAGCGATAGCCGCCGGACAGGAATGGTTCACGGCGAAGGAAGCAGCCCGCGTCTTAGCGGTGCACCCTAAGACCATCCATTTTTACAAGAAAAACGGGACCGTTACCAACTATCGGGAAGACCCGCACCTGCTCATTCACCGAGAGGAAGTCTTGAAGCTCCAGCAGAAAGGCTTCTTGCAACGAAACACCGAGGAGATGGTGCGCAGCCGGATCAGGATTACTTACTCGCCGAAATTGGGCATTGCGCGCTTGCGGGAAATGTCGACAGCTGACCAGGTATCCTTGCAGACGCGCAGGTAGGTATAAGTCTCCGCCAGCTGGACGCCTGGGATTTTATACAGTTTTTCGGTCAGGAAGCTCAGGAAGTGGTCGTTGTCGCGGCACACGACCTCTGCCAGCAGATCGAAACGACCGGTGCAGAGGATCAGGTAGATGACCTCGTCGAACGCCGCGATCTCCTCGGCGGCCTCCAGCAGTCGCTCGCCGGAGACGCGTATGCCGATCATGCTCGCCATCGAGAAGCCCAGTTTTACCGGGTTAGTGACAGCAACGATCTGCATAACCTGCGTGTTGATCAGGTGCGAGACGCGCTGCCGCACGCTTGCCTCCGAGATTCCCAGATCGGCGGCTATTTTTGTGAACGGACGCCGCCCGTCCTGCTGCAGCGCCTCGATGATGCGCTGATCGATCTCGTCTATTGCGTTTTTGTTGTTGTGAAGATCCATGGTGCGTCCAATATTACCATGATCATTGGCATTGTGCAATAATTAGTGTTGATGTTTGCTATAGGCTAGCAGTTTACCCTGGATAGGACGAAGGTGCATCTGCTTTGTTTGCGCCCCAGGTTGCTATTATCCTATAGCGGCTACGCGCAGGAGGATCTGGTTGCTCCAGGGATCGCTAACGCGAATGAGATCTTCTTGCTCCTCAAAAGAAACTTTATGGGAAAGCAGGCGCTCCTTGATCTCCTGCAATCCTTCGTGGGTAGGAATGGCGATCACATAGGTTTGCAGACCGGCAGCGCTCGCAGGTGTGGGTTCCGCTCCACGCGAGTGCCAGGTGTTCAAGCCGATGTGGTGATGATAGCCACCGGCGCTAACGAAAAGCGCTCCCATCTCCGCTAGATCGGCGGTAACGTCGAAACCCAGAATGGTGTGGTAAAACTCTCTGGCCTCTGCGATATCTCCTACCTGCAAGTGAATATGGCCGACGTGGGTCCCCGCTGGAAGCACGTCCCATGGTTCCGCGTCGCGCTCGCCCTCTTCAGCCAGGCTGCGGATATCGACCGGATCGGTGGCCATCTCGACCATGCCGTTTGTCCAACGCCATTCGCTCCTGGGTCGATCGCGATAGATCTCGAGACCATTGCCGTCGGGATCTGAGAGGTACAACGCCTCACTCACCAGGTGGTCTCCCTGGCCGATCTGTATCCCTGCTCTGGCAACGCGTAGGAGCTCGCGACCAAGGTCCGGCCTTGTCGGGAAGACGATAGCCACGTGATAGAGGCCCGTTGCCCTACGTGGCTGGCGTGCCGCTCCTGCAACCTCGATCAGCTCCAGTAGTGGCTGCTTATCCTGTCCGCCGAGGACTAGCTTTCCAGGTGTCTGCTCGATTGGCTGGAAGGCGAGAATGCCTTCGTAAAAGCGTCGTGAACGCTCAAGATCAGAGACCCGTAGCGTTACCAGGCCAATGGTAGTGCCGGGATGAATCGATCTGGCTGCGGATGATGCCTGTTGTTCTGTGGACATAAAATGCTCGCTATTCTTCGCACTCTGTGCGATTGTATGGGATGGAACTAATTCTCTTACCTTAACTAACAATAAGTAAGTATATTATAATCCCTACCACGGGAAAAATCCACCAGGGCGACAGCGAGGATCGCCCTGGTGGATTTTTCATCGCGTGCGATGGCGACCAGAACTTGATGCTCATGGGATGGGCATAAAGCCCTATCCCTTCTTCACTCTCACCTCGTTGCCGCGTGCCAGCGCGGTAAAGATGCCGAGCGCGGCGAAAAGCGCGCAGACGAGCAGGGCGGCATGGAAGCTAACCACAAACGTGTTTTGCAGTCCATCGATACTCGCCGCTGACAGTTGGTGTGCTTGCGGCGATGACAGGAACGTCCCTGCCGCAGCGCCTCCTAGCGCCGCAAAGACCGTACCGGTGAGAGCGACACTCAGGCTCTGTCCTATGACGCGTCCCGTAGAAAGCAGCCCGGACGCTTCGCCCTGCTGATCATGAGAGGCGGCACTCATCAGGGTGCGGGTATTGGGCGACTGAAAAAGACCCTGGCCCAGGCCGATGACGGCAAGACGCCAGATGATATCCCACGTGGTACTCTGTGCATTGATCTGACTGAGCAGGAACAGGCCGAAGCAGGCAATCGTCAGACCCAGAGGAGAGATCCAGCGCGATCCCTTACGATCTGCCAGCATACCGCTCAAGGGCGCGGCAACGGCGAGCATCAATGGTAATGGAGTCAACAACAACCCGGTCTGTATCGTGGAGAAACCGCGTAACTCCTCGAAGTAGAACGGAAGCAGGAAGCCAGGTGCGAACAATGCCATCATGCAAAGTATGAAGCTAATGTTTGCGAATGCGAATACGCGGTTCGTTATCAATCCTAGATTGAGGATGGGCGAATCAACGAGAGACTCTACATACACCGATAATCCTAGCATAGCTATACTGATTCCGAGAGAGACAAGCGTGCCGGCTGAGAGCCATCCCCACTCCTGACCGAAGGAGAGCCCCAACGTCAGCGCGGCCAGCCCGGCAGCCAGTACCAGCGCACCCGCTGGATCGAAGCGTCCATGTTCTCCCCGTTGCGGCCTCTGCTCCCGATAATAGTAAAATGAGGCCAGGAGGACCAGCATGCAGATCGGGACATTGACAAAAAAGATCCAGCGCCAGGTCAGGTACTGCGTGATGATTCCGCCGATCGTGGGACCTGCGGCCACGCCCAGCGATACGACCACAGCATTCAAGCCAAGGGCCAGGCCGCGTTCACGGTCTGGAAAGGTACTGGTGATCATAGCGATATTGACGGAAAAGATGAGTGCGCCCCCTATCCCCTGGAAGAGGCGGGCGAGAATGAGGAGTTCCAGAGAAGGAGCGAGTCCGCAAAGCATGGAACCGAGCACAAAAATGAGTAATCCTGCCAGAAAGATCGGTTTGCGTCCGAGCATGTCGGCGAGACGTCCAAACGTCAGGAGGACTGCGGCGATCACAACAAGATATCCAATAATGATCCACTCGGTAGCTCCGCTTATGCCCGTGTGAAATGTATTCGCGATATTCGGCAAGCCAATATTGACGATCGAGCCATCCAGCGTAGTCATAAAAGTCGCCGACGCGGCCAGGGCAAGAATGATCCACTTATTCATTTGATCGTTCGCACGTAGGGCGAAGGGCCTGGTCGCAGAGTGAATGCTGTGAGCAGGAGCCGTAGCGACCGTGGCGGTATTCATACTCGTTATTCTAAAATTTCCATATCTACTACTTCTTTGTTCTTTATTCATTATGTCCCCTTTAAAACAGCGTCTGCATCCTTTACTATTGTAAGGATGCAGACCTTTTTACCGATGCTACTGGTTTATATATTTTTGATGCCTCTGCGCCCGTTCCTTAATTAAAGTATAAGGTCATTAGACTTGCATGTCCAATACATAATTAGTAAGAGATTAATAGGTACAGCCTATGAAAGGAGTGATGGCAGAATGGAACTACGTCATTTACGTTATTTTATTGCCGTCGCGGAGGAGTTACACTTTGGCAGGGCCGCTACACGGCTCTTGATAGTACAGCCGTCTCTGAGCCAGCAGATTCGGCAGCTTGAGGAAGAGCTGGGTTTTCCCCTCTTACGGCGCACGAAGCGCTCTGTGGAATTGACAGATGCAGGTAAGGTGTTTCTCGCGGCTGCCCAGGGTATTCTTGTCCAGGTCCAGGAGGCGAAGCGTGCGGCCCAGCGCGCTTATCGCGGCGAGGTAGGTCGGCTGGTGGTTGGCTATATCAGTTCGAGCACCTACGATCTGCTGCCCGTGATGCTGCGAGCCTATCGTGAGCGTTTTCCTCACGTCGAGATTGTATTGCGCGAACTGACGACACCCGTGCAGATACGGGCGTTGGAAGAGGATGAGATCCAGGTCGGGCTGCTGCGCCTGCCGATCAGTACACCGCTCGTGGATGTGGAGGTGGTGCGCCGAGAACCGATCGTGTGTGTACTTCCGGAGGGGCATCCGCTTGCTCGGCAGGAACGGATCGCCGTATCGATGCTTGCCAATGAGCCATTTGTGCTCCAATCGCGTCAACATGGAGGTGGCTACTACGTGCAGTTGATGAAGTTGTGCCTCGCCTCTGGCTTCAGTCCCAATGTCGTACAGGAGGTAACGGAGACGCATACGATAGTGGGCCTGGTCGCGGCTGGGATAGGCGTCTCCCTGGTTCCCCAATCGATCCGCAACATGCGGAGCCAGGGGATAGAGTATCGCGAGTTGGAAGGCGAGGCGACAATGACGGAGATAGCGATAGGCTGGCAGCGTGGTACGCGTTCAGCGATTGTGCAAAACTTCCTGACGGTGGCACGGGAGACCATGAGAGACGTAACGTGATGAAAATAACGAGAGAGGAGCGTTAGACTGTTTTGGAAAACATACGGAGACCAGTTGCCTGACCATCGTCTGGGCCACAGTGAGATAGATGAAACCAATGACACTTACTGATCTCGACGGAAGCAAGTAAAGTATGCTAGACTAGGAGGCATGGGAGCACCAAAGAAAGTCGATTGGCGAGAAGAACGGCGTAAACGCGCCTGGGCCCTGGCGCGAGATCAGTAGTGGCAAACTGCACTTTCGGCAACGTATCCTGGCGAAGCCGTGCTAGTAAGCTCTACCAATCACGCTCAGAAGGCGGCAAGGTATTACGGCGAAGCTGTCATGGAATTATGACAAAGCACACGAGATGCCTCTCCGCCGCATGGTGCTCACCTACGACGAGGGCCATGGATTCTTTGGATACTCCAGGTGCGCGTGCGCACTACCCCGCGGATACACGACGGTCAGGTTCCCCTTTTGCCACTGGAACAGGAACGCGACCGCGGTGAAGTTCTCTCCGTCCGGGGCAAACTTCACGGGTCCTTGCAGCGTAGCGAAGGAATCTCTACGCAACTCTTGAGTGAGCCTGACGTTGTCAATGCTATGGATTTTCGTCACAGCCTGCTGCAGCACCTGCAGCACCGAGTACGCCTGCACGGTATCCGAACTGATGTCGGCAGCCGTTCCCCCGTATTTGGCGATATAGTCGGCCTGAAATTGGTCGTTCTGGAAAGCTTTGCTGTCAGGGTACCATCCCCCGTTGGGCACGAAGATACCCTCGGCGACTCTGGTGCCGCCAACCGGGCCGACGAACTGGTCGCCCTGGTCCGGGCCGCTCGACTCGATCAGAGCTTTCGGGTTGTAATGCTGTCGCTTAAAGGTTTTGACGAAGGCGATGGAGTCCGGGGTCAAGGTGCCCAGTACCACCAGGTCCGCATTGGACGCGATGACCTTTTGCGCGAAAGGCGTATAGTCGCTCGTCTTCGTCGGGTACACGGAGCTTTCGACCGTTTTGATCCCGCCTTGCTCCAACAGCGCCCTCGCCTCCTCCACCTGCGGACGGAGGAACGGGTCGTCCAGCGTCTCGTACGCGGCCGTCCTGGGACGCATATCAGCGGGGAGGGACAGGATGAATTCCGAGAAGCTGACCAGGTAGCGCTTCGCGGAAAGCGAGACAGAGAACAGGTTCGTCAGACCCTGCCGAAAGACGCCTACCGCCGTCCCCGACCCCTCGATCAGTGCATAGCCCGACCGTCCCGCGACCTGCGCGGCCGCCACCGACGTAAAATCGCCGAATGGTCCGACGAGTAGATTCACATGATCCTGGTTAATGAGCTTTTGGTAGGCCGTCGTCACGCCCTCTGGAGTGCTGTTGTCATTTACCAGGTCTAGTTTGACCTGGCGACCCAGCAATCCTCCGTGCTTATTGATCTCGTCTACCCAGAGTTGGTAGCCCTGGGCGGTGGGCTTCCCATCGCTGGAGAAAACACCTGTGGTTGCTATTGAGGCCCCAATTGTAATCGGTCCCTGGTTCTGGGTGGCATTGGGTAGCTGAGAACAGGCACCGAGTGCTGTCAGGATCATACCCACAATGGCAAAAAAGGGGAAAATTTTACTGATGGCGATGGTAGAACGTGCTAACACATTGCACCTCCTTCTGGGGTGCGGGCTGCGGAGAGTGCGCACGGCCTCTTCACATCGCACCGATGATGTGTAAGAAAAATTGCTCTCTTCCATTTAAGGAATATGCTCTATCATAGATGGTATACTACTATTGTAATCTGCCGCATAAATTAATTGGCTCCACCCACGGGATACGTGTATGACTTCCCTACCTCGTCAGAGGGAAAGTTTCCCCACATCGTAGACTCCGAAAGGAACAGATAGTACACTCCTCGATCAGCAAGGTTGCGTAAGAATCATTTTATGCTGTTAGTGACACCAGGTGCTGAGCCGCTTGAGCCTACTTATCCTTTTCTAACGGAGATTAAATTTGTCAGTCCGCCAACAAAAATGCACTTATGAGCCTATTGTGCGAACCATTCCTGCCGATTATTAAGGACTGAGCGGGACTGCTTCCCGCCGAGCAACCAGATCGAGGGCAGTCATCCATTTGGAGGTTCTAATGAACGTATTTTCTCTTCGACGACTGACACTCACGCGTCAGTTGAGCATCGGTTTCGGTTTCCTCCTGCTTTGCATGGTGGTGACATTGGGAACAGATATTGCAACCAGTGCCAACCAGGAGGCCATTACCAATCGGCTCATCCATCACCTCTATCCTGCTCGCCAACAAGCCAAGACCATTGTCCAGCTCATGCTTGCTGTCGATGACGATGGAGCCTGGTACCTCATGACTCGCGATCCACACCAGCAGGTGCAGCTCATGTATAGCTATCAACAGGATGTACGGCATATACGTGAGTCTCTGGCAGAGGCAACAGCCCTTGCTGATACCCCTCAACAGCGTGATGCATTGGCTCAATTGAGCTATTACTTCTTCGGCCAGGGGGGGTATTATGATGACAGTCAGACCTCCTTTGCCATAAAGCGTGCCGACCAGGGGGTGCTCGCTGGGATCAACTATACAGACACTCCTTTTCTCCCCACGATCCAGCACGACACGCAGATCTATCTGGACGTGGTGGACCGGGAAATTGCGCAGGCGGAAGCTGACGAGCGTTCGGCAGCCTGGATCGTTCAATCTCAGAGTATTGGCCTGGGCGGGGGGGGCGTTCTCTTTGGTATAGGCATTACCCTCCTCGTTACTCGTTCCATCAAACGCTTGTATCAACAGATCGCGCAGAAAAACGCGGAGTTGACCGCGATCAATACGCGTTTGCAAGCGTTGGCCACGACCGATCCGCTGACCGAACTGCCCAATCACCGGGCATTACTGAGCAGCCTGGAGAACGAAGCCGCGCGTGCCCGGCGCTACGGGCATCCCTTGTCGATCCTGTTTTTTGATGGCGATCACTTCAAAAAGGTCAATGATACCTATGGGCACGCGGTTGGCGATGCCGTGCTGCGGGAACTGGGAAACCGGGTTCGCAACCAGTTGCGTGCTGGCGACCTCCTGGGGCGCTACGGGGGCGAAGAGTTTGTGGTGCTGCTGCCGGAAACCGATCTGGCCCAGGCATGCCAGATGGCCGAACGGGTGCGCAAAGCGGTTGCCGAGCATCCGCTGGCGGCTGCTCTGGTGAAAGAGGGGGTGCCGATGACGGTCAGTCTTGGGGTGGCCTCATTTCCCGCTGAGAGCACAACCGCGAGCGAAGTGGTGGAGAAGGCTGACCAGGCGATGTATTGGGCCAAGCGACTGGGGCGCAATCAGGTCCGCACCGCGCGTGATGCCGAGCGCCTCAGTCGCGACGAGGCGCTAGCGGCAACTATCTCCCATCTGGAGCGCAGCCACGACCCGAGAACCGATGGGATGAGTCTTGAGCAGGTGACGCGGGCCAATCAGTTGAACACGATCCAGTCGCTGCTGTGGCTGCTGGATCTGCGTGACCAGGACACCTCGACGCATTCGCATGAGGTGAGCGACCTGGCGGCAGCGATTGCGCGGGAATTGGGAGCCAGCCAGGAAGAGGTGTTTGCCACCACCACCGCCGCGCTCTTGCATGATCTGGGCAAAATCGCGCTTCCAGACGGGCTTCTCTCCAAGGCGGGTCCACTCACACACGCCGAGCGGGCACTCATCGAGCAACACCCGGCTCTGGGCGCCCAGATCCTGGAAGTCAGCCCCTTTCTGCACCACCTCATGCCCGCCGTGCGACACCATCACGAGCACTGGGATGGAACGGGCTATCCCGATGGACTATGCGCAGAAGCGATCCCGCAGGCCGCGCGCATCATTGCCGTGGCGGAGGCGTACCAGGCGATGACGTCGGAGCGCCCCTATCAGCGACGCCGCAGCACCACAAAGGCATGCGAGGAACTCCTGCGGTGTGCCGGAACCCACTTCGATCCCCTCGTTGTCCAGGCCACGCTCCAGGTGTTGAGCCGTCAGGCCCAAGAGGTCGAAGAAGGAAATCCCTTTCCTTCACCCAAATCCCTGGCTCACTGAGGCGAAGCCGTGGATGCGACAACCAACGAGGAAAGAACCGCCTCTCGCCTTCATCCTCATGAAAGCGAGGGGGAGCGCATGCCAAACCGGGTGCTGGTCTTCACTGCCAGAAGCCTCGCCAGATCCTGGCAGTGAAGACCAGCACCCGGTTTGGAAGGTTGTGTTGCAAAAACGTTGGTGGTATGCTCAACCACCGTGAGCGAAGCCTTAGTACCACTATTCTTACCTTTCCTCGATTGAGCGACTCTCTCATTCAGGGATTCAACTGACACATAACCTGGGCTCATGGCCACTTTTGAAACGTCATGCGCCGCTGTGAACGCTACTTGCTGCACAAAGGGAAAAATTCCACATTGCCTTGACATATTATACAGAAATGATAAGATAAGGGAGCTATGTCGTTGTAATTATAAATTCATATTTTGTGTTCGGCATTCCTGTCAAACTCTATGGGATGACAGTATCTTCATAAAGCACGATAATTCGTGCAAAGTAGAATATCATCTGCTATAGTATACGCATCTGATAGAGTGAATATATAAGATATCGTACTGATTGAATAGGTCTGGGGGTTGGCTGATGAAGGATGTGGAGCAACAGTGTGAGCGGATAAGTGCGCCAGAAGTTTTAAAAGCGCTGCTTGGCAGGTTTAGTGCGGTTCCTGATTATCGTACACTGCGAGACGATCTACCGGGACACCTTACGACACTGCTCAGGTGTCGCAGTGTTCTCCTCTATCAGCGCGTGGGTGACGCGCTCCATTTCGTAGCGGGCTCATTCGACGATGAGCCTGGCTGGTCGGCATCTCTTCTGGCAATAGCGCACATCAATCCTATCAGTCTCAACAGTGATGGGCCAGAGGCGTCTGCCTGGCGTGTGCGGCACGTTATCGCCGTCCCCGAGTGCCAGCCCACGCTCGTTGCGCTACCGTTGATATACCGTCACCGCATTACCGGCGTGCTGGTAGCACTGCGAGGAAAAGGCGGACCACGGACGGAGTATGCATGGTCATCCGAGGAAGTGCAGGTACTGGACGCCGTTGCCGACGTTGTTGCTTTATTGCTAGAGAACACGCGTCTGCTCGAAAGTGATCGTGAGCGCATTCACGAACTCTCACTTTTGAACAGTATAAGCAGCCAGATGAACGCTTCCTTATATGAGCGAGAGCGTTTGAAGAGCGTCGTCATACAGCGCGCACGCGAGATCGCAGCCGCAGACCTCTGTGAGCTGATAGAGCCTTCTGTGGGTCAGGACGGCGTTTCATGGGTAACAGTGGAGCTGCGAGAGCAATTGCTGCAACATTTTCGTGAACAGAAATCGCTCGTGCCACTCATTATCGAGCGACCGGGGGACCAGAACCATCCGAGCGACTATGTACAGCACCTGCCCTCGGATATCAAAACCTTCTTCGCCTTCCCTCTCATGAACGGTCGTGCGATAGGCAAACGTGGGGGATCTCTCCTGCGTGGGAGCATTGGAACGGCGCGGAACCTCGTGCAAGACGTCCTGGGCGTCGTCGTGGGGGCATATCATCGCGTGTGCAAGCTGAAGCGAGAGGAGATCGTCCTACTACAGGTTCTGGCGAGTCAGGCCAGTGCGGCCCTCGAAAATGTATACTTGATGGAGGAGGTGGTAGAGGCAAGAAACGAGGCGCGCGACCTCCTGCGCCAGGTACTGGAAGATCAGCGCCTGAAAGAACTGATCCTGGAGAGCATGCCCAGTGGTTTGATTACGACGGATCGCAACGGATGCATTATCACCTTTAACCGGGCAGCCGAGGCGATTCTCGGCTATCACCCCTTTGAAGTATTGGGGCAGTCTCTGCATAAATTCCTTGACCTGCAGTCGGCGCCTTCCCTGAACCATACCCTGCAGCGCATGATCACTGCACAATGGCTGCAACAGCAAGAATGGTCTGGCCAGTCTCAGGCAAGTGCGATATGCAGCGAAACGGTAGTGACGGGAGATCGCCATGGGCAAGAGGTAGTGTTGGACGTCGATATGTTGCCTCTCTGGGACAACCAGGGCAGGCAGGTTGGCATCCTGGCAACCTTTATCGACGTCACCTCGGTGCATCGCTTAGAGGAAGAGAAACGCCGCCTCGATCGCCTGGCGTCCCTGGGCGAGATGGCCGCGAATGTGGCCCACGAAGTGCGCAACCCGCTCGCTTCCATCAAAACGGTCATGCAGATGCTAGGAGAAGACCTGACAAACGATCAGTCAATGCCCTTCCAGCAGCCAGCCGAGTCCATCGATGGCGTCCATGAGTCGATCGAGGTCGTCTTGAAGGAGGTCGAGCGCCTGGATACCATCGTACGTGATCTCCTCCTCTTCGCCAGGCCGCGCCAGCTTCACCGTGTGAGCTGCAGTCTCACCGAGCTCAGCGATCGTGTACTGCACTTTCTGCAGCGGCAATGTGAACAGGCGAACGTTGTCGTCCATCGTCTCTACGGCGAAGTTCCCACGGTCCTCATCGACATGGCGCAGATGGAGCAGGTGCTGCTGAATCTCTATATGAACGCAATTCAGGCCATGTCTGATGGAGGCATTCTTACTATTGCGTGCCAGGAGACCTCCTGCGCTCAGTGGGAAGCTGGAAACTCCGTCTCTGCCCAGAAGGATACTCTCGATGACGCACAGTGCGAGCCAGAGGATCAGCCGACGCGCTGGTTAGAGATCAGTGTAAGCGATACGGGCGGAGGCATTCCCCCCGATCAAGTCGAGCGCGTCTTCCAGCCGTTTTTTACCACAAAGGCACACGGCATCGGCCTGGGGCTGGCGATCACGCGTCGTCTCATAGAGGATCACGGAGGCCACATACTGCTAGAGGGACATTTCGGCTATGGAGCGACCGTGACGGTGCGTCTTCCCCTGGTAGGTGAAGAGCAGGCATGCAGCAATGAAGAGCGTGTCGAGGAGCTGAGAGGCTGAAATATGAGTCTCACGATATTGATTATCGACGACGAACCACATCTCCCATATCAACTGGCGCGTTTCCTGCGTAAGCATTCCTACGAGGTGCTTGTGGCTCCTGATGGAGAAGCCGGCCTCCGCGAGCTGCAAAATAATGTCATCGATCTCATTTTACTCGATCTGCGGCTGCCGCGCGCGGGGGGTCTGGAAGTGCTCTCCCGGGTTCGCAAGCTCGATAAGGAACTGCCTGTTGTGATAATCACCGCATATGGCGACGTGCAGAGCGCAGTAGACGCGATGAAACAGGGGGCTGCGGACTACCTGCTCAAGGGCTTCGATCTTGATGAACTGTTGCTTATCGTGCGGCGCGCTTTAGAGAAAAGCGCCATGTCACGAGAGCTGCGTCAACTGCGGCAAGAGCGCAACGCCCACTACCATTTCGACTACATCGTGGGGCACAGCGAGCGCATGCGTGAGATCTTCGAGTTTATCACAAGGATAGCAGAGAGCGATGCTCCTGTACTGATTACAGGCGAAAGCGGTACTGGCAAGGAGGTTGTGGCGTGCGCCATTCATGAGCAAAGTAAGCGGGCTGCCGGTCCATTCCACCCCTTGAACTGTGCCGCCATCTCCCACTCCCTACTAGAGAGCGAATTATTTGGCTTTGAGCAATACGCCTTCACCGACGCAAAAAAGCAGAAGCGTGGTCTGTTAGAACTGGCCGAAGGTGGAACCCTCTTCCTCGACGAAATCGGTGAGATGCCGTTGGACATGCAGGCCAGGCTGCTGCGCGTCCTGGAGACGCACTCGTTTTTTCGCCTGGGGGGGAGCAAAGAGGTCAAAATCAACGTCCGTGTACTGGCGGCGACCAACCGGGACCTGGAGCAGGCGATGAGAGAGGGAACGTTCCGTTCGGACCTCTTCTTTCGCCTGGATGTCCTGAATATCTGGCTGCCGCCGCTGCGTGAGCGGCCCGACGACATTATGTTATTTGTCGCGCGTTTTATCGAAGACTTCAACCAGTCATTGAGCCGTAATATCCGGAGCGTCTCGCCGGAGGCGCGGCGTCTCCTCTGTGGATATAACTGGCCTGGCAATATACGTGAATTAAAGAATGTGGTTGAACGAGCCGTAATATTAAGTAGTGGAGAAGAATTGCTCCCCGATCACCTGCCGCGCGAGCTCGTAGGCATGTCTGAACGAGGAGAGTTCACCGCCTTTGATCTCTGGGAACAATGGTTGAACGCGCGACCGTCAGGGCCAGTTTCGCTCGACGACTTGAGTGATCGTGTAGAGCAGCACGTGATCCGCTGGGCGCTTGAAACGGCGAAGCATAACCGCGTGCGGGCGGCAGAGCTGCTGGGATTTACAAAAGTCGATCAACTGCGCTATCTTATGCGCAAGCACGGCATTGAGTAAGATGGCTGGCGGTGCTGATCATTTCTCCCGACGAAAAAGGCGTATAAGATGCTAATGGGCCTGGTAGGCATTGTCGTATGCATCCAGGTCATCTTCGCGCATTCCGAGGAGCGTTGTTTCGAGGTCCTGCCATGCCTGCAGCTCTATTTCGGCGTTGCTTAATTGTTGACGTTGGTACATCGCCTCTTGAAACTTTTCCGTCACACGTTGGCGAAAGGTAGCGAGAATGGGGCGTTGCACATGTGGTTTGGGCATCATGCGCAACTCCACCTGTTGAGGAGCATAGAAGTCGCTTTTATCGAAAGCGAGCGCGATCAGGTCGCTAAATGTTGCCAACAGGTTGAGGCGAGGTGGAGTAAAGTAGTCCACCTGTGTGCTAGAAGCAAGGAGGCATCCCGCGATGCGACCCTCGAAGCGAATGGGGTGGGCGGCGGCGCTCAACTCGTTTTCATCCTGATACGCTGGAAAGGACTTGTTTGTGCGCAGATCGCTATCGCTCACGATATGGCGGACCTCGGTTGCGTAGCCAGACATAGACTCAAGGCCCAGGAAGAGCACATCGTGTTCCAGATCGGCGGTCCAGGGGAGCGTCCCTTTCCCGGCGCGTTCGCGCAGGCTGCGGATCTTGCCATCCTTTGATGGAGGCATGCATTGTATCAGCTTGATCGCCATGCCCATAGTGTTGGGATCTAATTGAGAAAGGGCTTGTTTGAGCACAAGCTCGCTGATACGCCAGAAGCGCAGGCTCTCGGTCGTCGTTGTGCGGAGGTTGAGGACCTGAGCAAAGAAGCTAGATGGAATCTGTTCAGAGTTCTCTTCAGAGAGCCACGACTGAATATCCGGATAGAGCTTCTCGAAGGCATCCATCAATTCCTGGCGCTGCTGAGTCGGCAGGACCTGCATCAGGTGTATCAGGTGTGGACGTTGTGGTCGCGACTCGCCGCTGGCCCAACGCGAGAGGGTCATCGTCGTCACGCCGAGAATTGATGACAGGCGTTGGCGTTCGCCTGGTGACTTGAGAATGCCTTGTAAGACAACCGACCAATCTGGCGGTGGGGTAACCATAGCATCCACCTCTTTGCATACTGAATAAAGTGTGTGGCCCTAGGGCATATCATAACAGAGGTAGTGCGTTTGCGTCAACTGTTAAGATTCATTGAGCCGGCAAAGGTACCTCAAAGTAGGAACAATAAAAGAGAGAGTTGTATTCATCGTTAAAAATCTGTATGATATACAACTATGATGTCCTACGTTGTGAGGAGAGGTTAGAGGTGTAAGATGAAGCGTGTAATCGTAGTTGATGATGACAAAGAAGTGCAAGAGATCGTGACATTTGTCCTGAGTAGCCAACATATCGAGGTCGTAAGTGCCTCGAACGGGCATCAGTTACAGCAATTGCTAGCGACCGAGCGTGAGCCTTTACCCGATCTCTTTATCCTGGATATAATGATGCCAGGCGAGGACGGCTATCAGATCTGTCGCAATCTGCGTAGTGATGCGCGCACAAAGCACATCCCGGTAATGATCATCACGGGCCATGTTGAGAGCATTTATCGGCGCATCAGTGTAGATCTGGGAGCGGTACAGCACATGACAAAGCCGTTCCATCCATTAGATTTATTGGAATGTGTCCAGACCATCTTAAAGCTGAACTAGAGTGGGAGTCCATCAACTTGCCGAAAATTGGGAAAAAAAGGACTTGTCTCAGAGCTTAAAAGTTGGTATCATTACAAGCAAGAGCGTCCTGATTGCATTCGAGGAAGCAGAGCGGCCTATGCCAAACAGATATGAACGTGAAATTGAAGAAATACTACGTAACCTGGAGCACACAGAGCCAGGAACTGCCCGGAAGCAGAGAACAGGAGAGCGTGTGCGTCGAAGTCCGGGGCCGCGTGTGCGTCAACGCCGTAGCGCCTCTTTGAACTTCTCTCTATCGGAATGGTTACTCATCATTGCAATAGTTACGGCGCTAGGTGCAGGTGGGTACGCATTTACATTAAGATCGGCGGGACCAGGCGGTATCTTGACGCCCTTGCTGGCGGCGGTGAGCGTGGTCTGTCTGTTCCTGGTTGCGCTCTCACACTACCTATTTCGGCCTCGCAGCCCGCGCTCAGTGCGTTTTGGCAACACTACTGTCATGCCATTGCGTCGAAACTTCTTCAGCAACATCAAGACGCGGTGGCACCTGTTCATGCTCAAAATGCGTTATCGAGGCAAGACTAAGCAGTAGGAAGCTGGTAGCGGAAACAAGCGAGCCTGGCGAGGGACTTGACAGGCCAATGAAAGCATGATATAGTCAGACGCGTCGGCGGGGTGTGGCGCAGTTGGTAGCGCGCCTGGTTTGGGACCAGGAGGTCCGCGGTTCGAGTCCGCGCACCCCGACCACACACGCGGGAGTAACTCAGTGGTAGAGTTCCTGCCTTCCAAGCAGGCTGTCGCGGGTTCGAGCCCCGTCTCCCGCTCTTCGTTGTAGACCGTTCCCTTCGAAGCCGATCAGAGGCCGCTTCACAAGAAGCAAGCGGCGAGGAGGCCGGAGGGGAACGGTCTTTTGTGTGGCGAAATCGCGGTCAAAGACAGCCTGTCCCGCATTTGGGCAACAGCCTGCCCGCATTGCCTCACGAGAAATCTTACCCACGGGTAAGATTCTTGCACCCTTTTCCTCCACACATGTTTGCGCCTGCCGCAAGGTCTCCGTGCGCTTCATGCTGATTCTGGTATCCGCCTGTCGGCATGCTCCTCTTGCACTCTCGGGTAAGATATCTCATGAAGCAAGTGGGAGAGGATGCTCGTCACCGTGGTGGCTTCATCAAGAAGATCCCCTGGAAAACCATTTCTGTGCTCGCAGTGGTTGGAGAGAGGGGGAAGGGTTGCGTTTTCGTCCTCACAGACGTTCCCGGTCTCAGATGTGCTTCGTTTTCTCTGAACTTGGGTGACTCATCTCCTCATTCCCTCTACACCACCTGCACCACTGAACAGGTGTTGCAAAGAAGGAGTTTTCCTATGTTGTCGGGTTCTGTCATCTCCTTGAGCTATGCCGCTCGTCGTGAGCTCATCGAGCGAGTGGCACCGCTCTACCGTGAGGCCACGTTGGCCCAAAAAGGGCTGTTCCTTGAGAGGGTAATTGCCATGACCGGCTATGCTCGCAAGTATGCCATTCGGCTACTCAACCAAACCCCAGAGGGCAAGCGCACCATCCAGCGTCCTCGCCAGCCTCGCTATGGCTCGGTGGTGCAGCACGCCCTGGTGGAGGCTTGGAAGGCAGCCAGACACATCTGTGCCAAACGCTTGATCCCGTTTTTGCCCACCCTGGTGTCTGCATTAGAGAGGCATGGGCATCTGCAGCTGAGCGAGGAGAGCCGCGGCCACCTGCTCTCCATGAGTGCCACCACCGCCGATCGCTTACTACGCACCCACCGCATGTCGGCTCCTCGTGGGCTTTCCACCACCCAGGCCGGACCCCTGCTCAAGCAGCAGATCCCCATTCGCACGTTCCATCGCTGGGATGAGGCTCACCCCGGTTTTTTGGAAGCGGATCTGGTCGCTCATTGTGGTGCGCACACGCAGGGAAGCTATCTGTATACCTTGACCCTGACCGACGTGGCCACCGGATGGACGGAATGCCTCCCTGTGCTCTATAAGAGTCCAGAGGCGGTCCTGGCCGCGTTTGAGCAGGCACGAGCGCTGTTTCCATTTCCCATTCTGGGTCTGGATGTCGACAACGGCGGAGAATTTATGAATAAGCTGCTGATGAGCTACTGTGAAGCCCAACAGATTACCTTCACACGGGGACGCGAGGGCCTCAAAGCGGATCAATGTTTTGTGGAACAAAAGAATGGGGCGATTGTGCGCCAGATGGTCGGTCATGACCGCCTGGTTGGAGAACAGGCGTACCGACAACTCCGTGAGCTGTATCGAGCGGTGCGCCTGTATGTCAACTGTTTTCAGCCCTGTATGAAGCTGCTGTCCAAACACCGAGAGGGGGAAAAAGTGCGTCGGGTCTATGATGGGGCCAAGACCCCATTGCAGCGGCTGATGCTTTCAGGGATCGTGTCCGCTGAGAGCCATCGGCAACTGAGCGAGGTGGTCCAGGCCCTTGATCCGCTCGGTATGTTGCAGCACCTGCAAGACTTGCAACAGGCCCTGTGGCGCTGTGCGAGGAGCGTTTCCCCGCTCACACTCAGCGCTTCGGTGGCACCTGTCCTGCACTTTTGTGTCCAAGGCTGCATGAAGGGATCTCTTGTTCCCGAGGAAAAGAGACCTGTTCAGGTCTCCGTGTTCCAACAGTTGCAAGGCGAACGGCCAGACGACACGGGCTTGCTGGACTGGCCACGAACGAGCAGAGATCCCTTTGAGGGACAGTGGGAGCAGATTCTCTGGCTGGTGCTCGCCCATCCCGAATGGAGCGGGAACGACCTCTTTGAGCAGATGCAGTGCCTGTTCCCCGGACGCTATCGCCCCTCTCACCAGCAGACGTTGCAGATCGGGCTGCGCAAGATCCGCGCCCGCCTGCTGGCCATCATGCAGGAGCCATGGCCCCAAGAAGTGATCCAGGCAGGCGTGCCCACCATCATCTCCGCCAGCTTCGATCAGCCAGAGCAGGAAGCAGACCGGCACACGCGCGCGTTTCCCACTCTCTCTACCGACCCGCTACCGGAACACGCACATGCGGCATCTGGACAGTCTCCATTTCCCACAGAGGAAGCGATCAGCGACCCAGAGGTGAGCGCGCCTCCTACCGCCCAACCGTCAAGCGACCAGCCCACTGCTGAGCCCGCTCAGACTGTCCCCCTCCTCAATGCATCATTGCCTCAGGCTGCTGAACAGGAATCCCTGCGAGCCAGATGTCTTGCCCTGACGATCGAGCGGACCATCCAGTCCTATCTGCAGGAGCAGCGAGCCAACGAGCGGAGTCGCAAAACGATGGAGTGGCATCAGACCGCGCTGGGCCTGTTCCAGCAGTATCTGGTGGATGAACGGCACCTCCATCTACTTTGCCAGATCACGGAAGCGGAGGTGCGAGGCTGGGTGGCGTTCCTACGGACCACTCCTTCAACCAAGGATACGACTCGATCCGCCGGGACGATAGCGACCTACGCACGCTCGGTGCGAGCCTTTTGCCACTGGGCGGTGCGCAACGGGCATCTGGAAAGCCTCCCCATCGTCCGTGGGACTGTGCCCAAGACGGGGAGAAAACCCATCCACGTGATCGAAACTGACGAGTTTGAGCGCTTACTGTTGGCCTGCCGAGCAGCAGGAGAGCGTGATGCGTCAGCGGTGCGAGCCGCAGCGCGCAATCGGAGTATCTTGTGGGTCTTCCTGGACACAGGAATGCGTGTGGGGGAACTGTGTGCGTTGCGCCTTTCGGATGTGGACCGCGAACGCAGGGCCCTGAGGGTGCAGAGCACAGGAGGCAGCGAACGCTGGATAACGCTGTCGCCTAACGGGTGGTACCAGCTGCTCTCTTACCTGGAGCGATACCGTCCAAAGGAGGGGTGCAGACAGGGTGGCGATGTCCAGGACGATCATCTTTTCCTCTCGGAGTGGTACCGGCCCTTGACCAGCAATAGCATCACACTCTTGTTTGACCGACTTTGGAAGCGAGCAGGGATCAGCGACAAGCCTGTCAGTCCCTCCGTGTTGCGCGATACCTTTGCGGTGCGCTTCTTGCAGGCGGGAGGGGAACTGGACGCCTTGGGGAGCGTTCTGGGTCTGAGAGACAAAGCGGCACTCAAGCGCTATGCGCTGGTGAGCGATCAGAGGAGCAAGAATGAATCGCAGAAGGAACCAGCCGAGAAGCATCTCTCTGGACAACTGCCTGCTCCATACAAACGCAGGCGGCGTCAGAGGAAGTCATCGTTGCAGATAACCAGGACCCATCAGCCACCAGAAGCCAGCAGGACTCCTGGCTCTGTGGAGAAGGAGCGAGTCACCGACGCAGAAGAGGACCCATGAGTGGGCACGGCTCGGCAGGACAGGACGAGAAGGGTGAGAGCAAGAC
>Ga0137371_10001222_pt1 | contig 20366 bp, 15 predicted proteins | sample SagtaG_7_FD_104919 | JGI IMG/M metagenome (GOLD analysis project Ga0137371, IMG submission 104919) | Vadose zone soil microbial communities from Sagehorn Ranch, Mendocino, California, USA - Sage1_R_40_16 metaG | ecosystem: Environmental > Terrestrial > Soil > Vadose zone | place: USA...
GGAGGCCGTCCTCGCCGCCGAGGCAGCCGCGCCGCAGCAGGCAAGGGCGGCGACGCGACCAACGGACCCGCCTTCGCCTGTCCGACGCGAGGTGCGGGTTGCGGAGCCGGTGCCGATGCCCGCGAGCCGCGAACCCGAACCCGCCCGCACCGTAGTTGTCCGCCGTTCCGCGGTCACGCTCGAGCCGTCGCGGCTTCGGCCACCCGTCGGCTCACCGCCGGAACGTGCATCCGCCGCGAGCCGACCGGCAGCCGCAGCTGCGCGGGCCCCAGGGCTGCGCATCGGCTCGATCGACGTCACTGTCACACCTCCGCCAGCAGCACCCCGTGAGCCCGCTTTCGCGGCACCGCCCGTCCACCGATCGCCCGCGCCGTTCGATCCGCGTGGCGCGAGCTCGAGCCGCTGGTTCGGGCTGGCCCAGAGGTAGCCGGGATGATCCTCGACCTCTCCGCCGTCACGGACAGCCTGATCGACCTCGTCAAGGACAATTGGTCGTCGGCTCCGATCTGGGCCGAGCTCGGTCTGGGCGGCCCCGCCTTCACCCCGACGTTCTCCGGGCTTGCGCCCGACGCGATTCGCGACGGCGGCGGCTCGCAGCTCAGCCTCTTCCTCTACCACGTCGAGAGCGACAACGCGCAGGAGTCGTCGTTCTGGACGTCACAGATGGTGCGCAGCCCGGGGCAGCCGGTCCGGTACCTGCCGCTCGCGCTCGATCTCTACTACCTCCTCAGCGCGTTCTCCGACGCGAGCTACGCGGAGGAGCAGCAGGCGATGAGCGTCGCGATGCGCATCTTCCACGCGAACGCCGCGGTTCGCAGCGACACGACTCCGACGCCCGCGTGGTCGCTCACGTTGACGATGGAGCATCGCTCGTTTGACGAGCTCAGCCGGCTCTGGCAGGCGACGACCGTGCCGCTCCGCCTCGGCGCCGTCTACCGCGCGGCCGTCGTCTTCCTCACACCGGACGAGCCTTCCGCCGCGGCGAAGGCAGTGGAGACCGTGGAGGCCACCGTCAACGACTCCGACGTGGTCACGGTGACCGCCCCATGAGCGTGGTCGCCCCGCGCACGTCCACCGAGCCGGCCTGGCTCGCCGAAGTACGCCTCCGTGTGTTGAGGCGCGTGCTGTGGTGCCGCGAGCTGTGGGAGCGGAACCGCTACATCGACGAGGACGGCCTGGCGATCTCGCACAGCGAGGTCGAGCTGGTGCTGCTTCCGCGCGAGGAGCTCACGAGTGCGGAGGCGGAGTTCCTGACGGGCGACGAGCACGCGCGGCGCCTGACGGCGGAGCTCGAGGCGTTACCCGAGGACGCCCGCTGGGCGATGCTCTGCTCGGAGCTCGAGCTGTCCGAGCCCGAGCAGGCGCTGCTCGCGCTCGCGCTCGCCGTCGAGCTCGTGCCCGCGCTCCGGCGCGTCTACGGCTACGTCCAGAACGAGACGACGCCCTCGGAGGCGACGCCCGCGCTCGTCGCTGACCTCTGGGGCATCGCGTCACCGCCGCGTTTCGGCGACAACTCGGCGCTCCTCCGCTGGGCGCTCGCGCATCGGGCCGACGGAGGGGCGGGGCCGCTCTCGAGCTCGACGGGTTGGATCGCCGACCAGCTCGTCCTTGACCACCTGCTCGCCGAGGGCAGATCGCTCGTGCTCGGACCGCTCTCGCGACCGGTCAGGGTGCCGGACGACCCTCGGCTCCACGGGCGGGAGCTCGACGACATCGTCCGCTTCGTCGAGGCCGTCTCCGGCGACGGCCTGGGGCGCCCGCTCGAGGTCGAGCTCGTCGGTCCGCCCGGCTCGGGGCGGACGACGCTCGCGGCGCGGGCGGCGGCCCGGCTGGGGCTCGAGCCTGCGGTGATCGACGCGCGCAGGCTCGCGGAGCTCGCTGAACCCGTGGAGGCGGCGCGGCGCGAGCTCCGGGCGGCGCGACTCGGCAAGGCGGCGCTCGTCTGGGAGCATGCAGAGGACCTTCCCGGGCCTGCACTAGACGCGATTCGCGACGGCGCGCGGCTCTCGTTCTTCGCCACCGAGCAGGCGTCCGGCAGCGGCTACGGCGACGCGATCCGCCGTTCGTACACCGTGCTTCCGCTCACGCGGACGGAACGGCTTCGCCTCTGGCAAGCGGGTCCCGGCGGCCCGGTACCCGAGCCGGTCGCGGAATGGGCGCTTCGTCCCGCCGAGATCGAGACGCTCGCGCAGGTTGCGGCAGCGGGCGACGAGGCAGTGCGAGAGGTGTGCCGCAATCTGCTCGTGGAGGCGCCGCACGAGCTGCTCGCTCCGCTCCCGCAGCCGTACACGTGGGACGACCTGATCGTCGCGCCGCAGCTCGCGGCCCACCTCCGCGAGTTCGAGGCCCAGGCGCGTGCGCGCGGCGAGGTGCTCGACGATTGGGGATTCGCGCGTTTGACGCCGCTCGGGCGCGGCGTGACGGCGCTCTTCGCCGGCCCGAGCGGAACGGGGAAGACGATGGCCGCGCAGGTGCTCGCGCGATCGCTCGGCGTCGATCTCTACCGCGTCGATCTGGCGGGCGTCGTGAACAAGTACATCGGCGAGACGGAGAAGCACCTGCGCGCCGTGTTCGCAGCGTGCGAGCGGTCTCCGGTGATGCTCTTCTTCGACGAGGCGGATGCGCTGTTCGGGCGCCGCATGCAGGTCAACGACGCCCACGACCGCTTCGCCAACATCGAGGTCGACTACCTGCTGCAGCGCATGGAGGAGTTCGACGGCGTCGCGGTGCTCGCGACGAACCGCAAAGGCGATCTCGACACGTCGTTCATGCGCAGGCTCCGCTTCACGATCGACTTTGCCCCGCCAACGGTCGACGAGCGCGAGCGGCTCTGGCGGTGGGCGCTCGAGGACAGCGCAGACGCGGACGGGCAGGCGCTCGTGGGGGACGTCGACTGGAGCGCCCTCGCGCGGGAGATCGATCTGACCGGCGCAGGGATCAAGTCGGCGGCGCTCGCCGCAGCGTTTCTCGCGCGCACGGCTCAGACGAGGATCGGCACGTCGCATCTGCTCGCCGCCGCGCGCCGAGAGCTCGAGAAGGAAGGGGTCGTGGTACGCGCCCGGTCCGTGGAGGCTGTGACGCCGTGAGCCCGCAGACCACCGTCGACCGGTTGAGCATCGACGTGCCCGGCTCCGACGCCGAGCACGGCCGGCGGGTCGGCGAGCTCGTCGCCGAACTGCTTGCGCCGCTGGTGGAGCCGGGGATCGATGCGGCGGTACTCGACCGTGTCCAGGTCGAGCTGACGGCCCAGCCGGGGGAGAGCGCAGAGACGCTCGCCGGCCGGATCGCCTCGGCGGTCGCGCTGGCCCTCGCCCGCGCCGATGCGCTGGAGGCCGGCCGATGACGCTGCTCAAGGGTGCGCTCGTCGCGTTCACGCCGACGTTCCTCGTGCCGCTGCCGAACGTCACCGTCTTCCAGTTCAACCCCGAGAGCCTCACGCACACGTGGAACCAGCCCGACAGAGGGGCCTCCACAGGAAGCACCCAGGCGGGCAACCCTCTCGCGGTGCCGGGGATGCCTGGAGAGGAGTTCTCCCTCACGGTCATCTTCGACTCGAGCCAGGACATCGCCGACGCCATCCCGGTCAGCGCGCAGCTCGGCGAGGTCTCAGGCGTCTACACGCGGCTGGCCGCGCTCGAGATGCTGCTCTACCCGGTCGGCGGCGACTCGATGGGGCAGCTGCTCGGGTCGGCGTCGGCCGCTCTCGGGCTCGGTGGCGGCACTCCACCGGTCACGCGCACCGTGCCCGAGTCGACGATCCCGGTGTGCCTCTTCGTGTGGGGGCCGTTCCGGATCGTTCCCGTCCGCGTGACTGCGCTCTCGATCGTCGAGAAGCTCTACGACGGCATCCTGAATCCGACGCACGCGGAGGTGCAGCTCAAGCTCCGTGTGCTCACACCCGCGGAGTTGCAGGCGGCGAAGGCCGACAACGACGTCCTCTCGAGCCTCGCCACCGTCGCCTACACCTACACGCTCGGCGTCCGGCAGGTCGGCGCGCTGGCCAATCTCGGGAATGCTGCGGCCTCGCTGGCAGGGATCTTCTGATGCTCACGCCTGCGAGCCGGTACTACACCGCAGCGACCTACCGGGCGGTCCTGCCGAGTGGCGAGGTCGCGACCGCACTCGTCATCCCCGGACCGCGCTCGCCGGCACCGATCGGCTACCACCCGCGTGCCGTCGGCGACCGGCTCGACCTGCTCGCGGTGCGCTACCTGAACGATCCGACCGGGTTCTGGCGGATCTGCGACGCGAACAACGCGCCGGTGGCGGGATCCCTCGAGGCGCGGGCGCTGATCGGCATCCCCGCCGTGGGGAGCTGACGTGACGGCGACCGTGCAGCTCTCGCTCGGCGGTGTGCCGGTCGCGGCGGACTTCTATGCCGCGATCCAGGCGCTCGAGGTGGAGGAACGTGCAGACGGCGCCGGATCGCTGGTCATGCGGCTGCCGGTGAACCGCACCTCCGCCGGCGACCTGCAGTACGTCGGCGACGGGATGTTCGAGCCGAACACCAACGTCTCCGTCGTCGTCACGCCGGCGGGTCAGACGAGCGAGTGCATCTTCGACGGGTACGTGCTGGCGTGGAAGCTCCATCTCGATCGCGCGTCCGGCTCCTCGACGATCGAGGTCTGGGCCGAGGACGCGTCCTGGCTGCTGAACGTCAGCGACACAGTCCGCGAGTGGTCCGGCATGACGGACGGCGAGGTCGCGAACGAGATCTTCTCGAGCTACGGCCTCGCGCCTGCCGACGGCAACACCGACGACGACTCGCCGCAGCACGACGACGACGCGCACAGCCTGTTCCAGCGCGCGACCGACCTCCGTTTCCTGCGCGGCCTCGCGCGACGCAACGGCAAGCTTTGTCGCGTCGGGTGCACCGACACGCCCGGTGTCCGCACCGGGTACTTCGTCTCTCCCGCGCTCGACGGCACCCCCGCGGCCACGATCTCGCTCGTCGACCCGGAGACGTGGTCGGTGGATTCACTCGACTTCGACTGGGACGTCATGCGCCCGACCGCCGTAGACGCGAGCCAGGTGCCGCTCGACGACAACTCCGAGAGCAGCGTCCCGGGCGATTCGACGGACAGCGGCCTGGCGGCGCTCGACGAGCGGGACTACCCGACATACGCCGGTCAGACGAGCACGCTCGTACTGACGGCGACCGCCGACGCACCCGAGCTCACGCAGCGCACCGCCGCGACGCTGCGCGACGCGGGCTGGTTCGTGCGGTGCCACGGCACGTCGAACGTCGACCGACTCGGCGCGATGCTGCGCGCCGGCTCCGTCGTGACGATCGAAGGCGCCGGCAGCCTGCAGTCGGGGAACTGGCTCGTCTGGGACGTGCGGACGCAGATCACCGTCGACCTCGTCACCTTCCAGTTCACCCTCATGCGGAACGCGATGGGCCCGGCTCCGGCGGGCGGACTCCCGGGCGGCCTGCCAGGAGGTCTCTGATGTCGTCCGGGACACCCTCCCCGCCGAGCCCGACCCGCGCGCCGGCCTCCTCTGTGCAGGATCGTGCGCTCGCCGATCTCGTCGACCACGTTCGCACGCGCTTCTACGGCCTCTACCGCGGCGTGGTGACGGACAACAACGACCCCAACAGCCTCGGCCGGATCAAGGCGCAGGTGCCGGCGGTCTTCGGCGAGATCGACAGCGGGTGGGCGATGCCGTGCGTGCCCTACGCCGGCGACCAGGTCGGGATCGCGTTCCTCCCCGAGGTCGGCAGCGGCGTCTGGATCGAGTTCGAGGGCGGCGACGTGTCGTATCCGGTCTGGGTCGGCTGCTACTGGCGCACGAGCGAGCTGCCCTCGGACGTGGCACCCAACGTGAAGGTGATCACGACCGTGGCCCCGTTCGAGCTGAAGTTCGACGACGGCGGCGGCTCGCTGGTGATCACCGACTCCAACGGGAACACGGTCACGCTCGACAGCTCGGGCATCACGCTCTCGAACGGCGGCGAGCAGGTCGTCATCTCGAGCTCTAGCGTCTCCGTCAACAACGGCGCCCTGCAGGTGACGTGATGAGCTTCGTCGCCGACCGCCGCGACTATGCGTATCCGCTCCGGATCGACGGCGGTTCGCAGCAGGCCGCACAGGCGCCCTACGCCGCCCACGTCGAGCAGATGATCGAGCAGGTCCTCCTGACCTCGCCGGGCGAGCGCGTCGACCTGCCGCAGTTCGGCTGCGGCCTCCGCGCCCTCGTGTTCGCACCGATGACCGACTCGCTCCAGGCTTCCCTCCAGATCCAGGTCACGCAGGCTCTCGGGCGCTGGCTCGCCGGTGTGGTGAACGTGACGAGCGTCGACGTCGAGACGAGCCAGACGAACGGGGCGCTCGAGCCGGGGACGGTGCAGGTGACGGTGTCCTACACGCTCGTCGACACGCAGACGAGCTCCCAGACGACGGTGACCCTGGTTTGAGCGTCGACCCTGCACGCGACCGCCTCCAGTTCCTGCTCGCGGGGCAGACGACGCCGACGTGGAACGGCATCGACTACGTCGAGGTGGCGAGCGCCGACCAGCGCCAGCTCCGCGTCCACTTCCTGACGACGGCGACGGTCGCAGGCACGCTCGCCGCGACGGAGCCCGTCACCATCTGCGGTGGCGAGGTGATCGGCTCCGTCGCCGTGCTGCCGATCGACGAGTCCACCGCGTGGTCGGCCGACGCAGACGGCCGGCCGATCCTCAGCCTCGCGGTCGCGGCCCCCGGAGACTTCTCCACCTACACGCTCACGATCGACAGCACCGCACTCGACCCGTACTTCGACGCGGTGCCTTTCAGCTTCAAGGCCAACTGTCCGAGCGACCTCGACTGCCGCCCGGCGGCTCAGGACTGTCCGCCGCCCGAGGGCGAGCCCGTGCCGATCAACTACCGCGCGAAGGACTTCGCAGGCTTCACGCAGGCGCTGTCGGACTTCTCGCGGCTCCGCTATCCGTTCTGGGTCGAGCGCTCGGAAGCCGACGTCGGAATGATGGTGATGGAGGCGCTGAGCGCGGTCGCCGACGAGCTCAGCTATCTGCAGGACCGCGTCGCCGCGGAAGCGACGCTCGAGACCGCCACCCAGCGCGTCTCGCTGGTCCGGCATGCGCGGCTCGTCGACTACGAGCCGAGCCCGCCGATCGCCGCGACGACGCAGCTGCAGGTCGATGTCGCCGACGGTGTCGCCACGATCGACGGCGGCCTCCGCTGTAGCGCGCTCGGCGCCGACGGCCAGCGGGTGCCCTTCGAGGTCGGCGGCACGCTCGCGGATCCCGAGACCGGCGCGTTGAAGGCGCCGACCTACACCGTCAGCAAGACGTGGAACGCGTGGGCGTCACCCGGAGTCGCCAACCTACAGCCGTACTGGTGGGACGACAGCCGCCGCTGCCTCCCGGCCGGCTCGACGCGCATCTGGATCATCGGGCACGGCTTCGGGTTCGAAGCGGACGCCGGCCAGCAGCTTCTGGTCGACACCGCAGGCTCGACGCCGGCCGATCCCCCCGTGCGCGAGGTCGTCGTCGTCGGAGCAGTCGTCGAGACGGTCGATCCCGTCTTCGCGGTTCCGCTCACCCGGATCGACCTCCAGGCGGCGACGCAGGTCGAGCACGATCTCTCGCGGACGCACTACGCGGGCAACCTGCTGCCCGCGGTGCAAGGCGCCCGCGCGAGCGAGACGTTCGCGATCCCCGAGCCGCCGCCCGCCGCGCCACCGAAGCCGCCGGTCGCGCCGGCCGTCGTCCGGACCGCAGCCGACTCGACGCCCGACGATCCGAGGCCGGAGTACCTCTACTCGCTGGCCGCGACGCAGATCTCATGGCTGCCGGTCGACAACAGCGACCCGGACATGAACGCGACCGTGGTCGCAGCGCCGGAGCTCGCGCTCGAGTCGCCGACGAACCTCGGAACGGAGCGGCCGTGGCGCTGGCAGCGCTGGCTGCTCGACTCGGGTCCGGCGGACATGGTGTTCACGCTCACACCGGAGCTCTATTCGGCCGTGGCCGTCGGCAGCGCCGAGACCTGGTTCGACTACGACGGCGAGGGGATCACCATCCGGTTCGGCGACGGCAACTTCGGCCTGTCGCCGACAGCGGGCACGCAGTTCACCGTCACGTATCTCGCGGGCGGCGGCTCGGCCGGCAACGTCCCCGCGGACACGATCGTCCAGGTCGATCCCGGCGACCCGCAGACGGCGAAGGTCGTCTCGGTCACGAATCCCTTTCCCGCGACGGGCGGCGCCGACGAGGAGACGCCGCAGCAGATCCGCGACCGCGCACCGCAGGCATTCCAGGCGAAGCCGCTCCGAGTGGTGCGCCCCGCGGACTACGTGGCCGCCGCGCAGTCGCTGCCGTGGGTCCGACAGGCGGGGACGTCGTTCCGCTGGACGGGAAGCTGGCTGACCGTGTTCACCACGGCGGACGCACGGCAGCGCGAGGACCTGTCGATCTCCGAGCTCGAGGAGCTCTCCGACCTGCTCAACCGGCGGCGGCTCGCGGGCTACGAGGGCTACGTCCTCGCGCCGCAGTACGCGTCGCTCGATCTCGTGATCACCGTCTGCGCCGAGCCGTCCGCGTTCGCCTCCGACGTCGAGTCCGCGGTGCTCGCGCAGCTAGGCGCCTTCTTCGGCCACGACAACTGGACGTTCGGCGAGCCGCTGGAGGCGAGCGCCCTCCTCGCCGCGGTCCAGCGGGCGAACGGCGTACGCGGCGTCGCGTCGGCCTCGTACCGCCAGCGCGGCGTGCAGCCCGACTGGGCCGAGCTTCCGGACACGGTTGCGATTCCGCCGGACAGGATTCTCCGCGTCGACAACGACCCGAGCCGCCCGGAGGACGGCTCGCTGCGCGTGCTCGTGGAGGGAGGGAAGTGAGCTCCGGCGCCTGCCCCTGCGACGAGACCCAGGACCCGCTGGTCGTCACGAACCAGCCCGGCCTGTCGACGATCGCCTACAGGGTCGACGACTTCAGCGGTTTCCGGCGCGCGCTCCTGCGGCCGCTCGAAGGCGAGGACGCGCTGCTCGGGTGGCGACCTGCCGCCGAGGATCTCGGCCTCCAGCTGCTCGAGTGGTGGGCGTATCTCGGCGACGTCCTCACGTTCTACAACGAGCGCATCGCGAATGAGAACTACCTGCCCACAGCCCAGCTGCCGGACAGCGTCAAACGCCTCGTCGCGCTGCTCGGCTACCAGCCGCGGCCCACGATCGCCGCCGTCGGGCAGGTCGCCGCCATCCGGCGCAAGACGCATCCGAGCGAGCCGCTCGTCATCCCGGCCGGCTTCCAGCTCTCCAACACGGCGACGCCCGGCGTCACCGTGCAGACGTGGGAAGCGGCCGCCTCCACCTTCACGGGGCCGACGGACGTGAAAGTCACGCTGCCGCCGACAACGGCGCTGCTCGCAGCGGCGAGCGGCGCTTCGGTCGTCGGCTCGGTGCTCCTCCGCGGCACGGTCTCGAGCCTGAAAGCGGGCGACGAGCTGCTCGCCGTCTCCAAGTCCTTCCCCACGTACGCGGACAGCTGGGCCAAGGTGACGGTCGTCTCGACGACACCGGAGCCCGACCCGAACGGCGGCACGAACACGCGGGTCGTGCTGAGCGCCGACGACGCCGGCGCCGCGCACGCCTGGATGAACGCCACCACAGCGTCGCACTGCCGGCTGCTGCGCTGGCGCCAGACCGCCGCACTCTGGACGCAGACCGACGAGGCGGCGATCACCGAGGACAGCACGACGCAGCTGGAGGCCCGGCTCTCGGCCGTCGTGCGCGGGGTCACCGAGGGCGATCTGGTCTTCCTGGAAGGCGGCAACGCGACGACGCTCGGGCTCGTCACCGCCACGACCGAGATCTTCACCGGCGTCCCGTATCCCGGCGCGACCGACGGCACGCCGCCCGACATCCCGATCGCGCACACGCAGCTCACGATGACGTCGCCGCTCGCGGGGAAGCTCTCGCACCCGCACTACTCGGTCCACAGCGGCCACATCGTCCACGAGAGCCACTCGTCGATCCACAAGAACCTCATCATCCCGTCGGCCGTCGCCGTGCGCTTCGCGATGCAGGACGTCGGCACGCTCATCGGCACGCCGCGCACGACGCTGACCTCGCTCCCGGTGACCGTCACGCCGCACACAGGGTTCACCGTGGCCCCCGGCGGTACAACGGGATTCCTCGAAGACGCGAACGGCCTCGGGATCCCCGTCGACGTGACGGCGAACGCCGACGGAACGCTGTCGCTCACCGCCACCGCCGCAACGCCGCCGTCGTTCTCGCTCACCGTCCCGCTGCGCCTGCTCGTCGACCTCGTCCAGGTCTCACGCGGGAAGACGGTCGCCGCCGAAACGCTCGGGACGGGCGACGCGAGCGTCGCGGGGCAGACCTTCACACTGCAGAACGCGCCGCTCACCTACCTCGCGAGCGGCGCCGACTTCGTCAGCACGCTCCAGGTTGCGGTCGACGGGATCTACTGGACCGAGGCGAAGACGTTCTACGACCAGCCGCCCGACGCGACGATCTTCGTCGTCGCGCAGGACGCCGACGGCAAGAGCATCGTTCGCTTCGGGGACGGCGTCAACGGTGCGCGCCTTCCCAGTGGCAGCCGTGTGGTGGCGACCTATCGCTACGGCGCGGGAGCGCCTCTGCCGCCGCCGACCCGCTTGACGACGATCCTCAAACCGCAGCAGAACCTTTCGTCGATCCGCAATCCCGTCGGCGTCTGGGGAGGCGCCGATGCCGAACGGCCGCAAGACGTGCGCGCCGACGCGCCGAAGAGCGTGCTCACGTTCGGTCGCGCGATCTCGGGCGACGACTACGAGACCGTCGCGGCTCTCGCGCCGAGCGTCGCTCGCGCGCGAGCGTACTGGACGTGGGACGCGGCACACCAGCGCTGTGTCGTCAAGGTCTACGTCGGCGACAACGCCGGCGCCGCTGCGTCGGCGCGCAGCGCACTCGCCGGCGCAGAGGACCCGAACCGTCCGGTCACGGTTGTCCAGGCGACGCCGATCGCCGTGGTCGTCGGCTGCACGCTCCTGATCGCTCCGAACCGCGTCTCGGCCGACGTCGCGGCCGCCGCGTCCGCGGCGCTCGAGGACCTCTTCGGCCCGGAGTCGATGACGATCGGCAGGCGCCTCTACACCAGCGCCGTCGAGTCGGCGCTGCTCGTGGCGGGAGTGGTCGCAGTCCACGGCCTCACCGTCACGGCGGGCGGAAGCGACATCTTCAACGACGAGCCCGTCGGCTGGGCGGACCCCGGCGAGGGCTCGTTCTACACCCTCTCCACGAGCACGATCGCGCCGCAGGTGGCCGATGGCTGAGTTCCCGGACGGGTACGACGCCTACTACGCCGAACGGCTCTGGCAGCTGATCCCGGCCGTCTACCGCGCGCGCGACAGCGACGACCCGGCCGTGACGGGACCGCTGCAGGAGCTGCTGAGGCGCATCGGCGCACAGGCCGCTGTCGTGCGGCGCAGCATCGACCGCCTGTGGGCCGACGAGTTCATCGAGACGAGCGACGACTGGGTCATCCCGTACATCGGCGACCTCCTCGACACGAACCTGATCAACGGGCTCGACGCGCGCGGCCGGCGACTCGACGTGGCCAAGACGATCCACTACCGGCGGCGCAAGGGAACGGTGGCCGTGCTCGAGGAGATCGCGCGCGACGTCACCGGCTGGGAGGCCCATGCCGTCGAGGCGTTCCGGCGGCTCAGCCGCACCCGCCACAACCTCGACCCTCCGGTCGGGCCCGGACCGCTGGCCGCCGCCCTGCCGACGCCGTGCCTGCGCACGCCGCCCCCGGCAGACGCGCCGCAACCGCGCGACCTGCTGCAGCACGAGGGTCTCATCGGCCCGCTCACGAGCACGCCCGCGGGCGGGTTCGCGGACGTGCGCTCGCTGCACGGCGGCGACTGCACGGACGGCCCGTTCGACGAGTACTTCCACACGGCGGACCTGCGCCGTGGCCGCGGCGCCGTCGGGCGGTACGGCATCCCGAGACTGCTCGTCTACCTGTGGCGGCTGCAGAGCTTCGCGGTCGACGGCGGCACGCCCGTGCCGGTGAGCGGCTGCACGGACGAGTACGTTTTCGACCCGACGGGCCGGTTCGTCCCGCTCTTCCTGCTGCCGCTGCAGCCGGAGCCGGACGACGCGGTGGACACGTGGACCTCGACACCGGAATGGGACGTCCCCGGCCCCTACACGAGCTCGCTGCGGTCCGCGATCGCGGACCCTGGGACCGCCGACCCGCGGCACGCGCGGTATCCCGATGCCGAGCACATCTCGGCCTTCGCCTCGGCGGCGTCGGGAACGCCGGCGGAGCCCGTGACGATCGAGGTCTATCCCGAGGTCGGACAGTTCAAGGCCCTCTCCGCAGTAGAGCCCGGCCTGACCGTCTCCTACCAGTACGGCTTCCCGGCGGCGATCGGCGCCGGCCCCTACGACCGCACGCTGCTCGGCGATCCGCCCGCCGCCGTTGGCGCCGAGCGAATCGTGTCCGGCGGTGCGGGGCTCGACACCGAGCTCGCCGCGGCGAACGGCACGGGCACGGTGACGATCGCCGACTCGCTCACGTACGACGCGGTCGCCGACGCAGGCTCGACCGCAACGCCGATCGGCTCGCTGCTCGTGCGCGCCGGCGACAGCGTTCGCCCCGTGGTGCGACTGCCCGCCGCCGCCTCCGGCGACCCGCCGGTCGCGTGGATGTTCACGGGCGGCGGCGAGGACGCCGAGCTGACGCTCGACGGCTTGTTGATCAGCGGCGGTGACCTCGTTCTCCGCGGGGCGTTCAGGAGTGTCCGCCTCACCGGTTGCACCACCGACCCCGGCACCCTCGACAAGGCGGGCGACGCCTTTGCCGTCTCGGCAGACAAACGGCAGCTCGCGCCGACGCGGATCTTGATCGAAGCCGACCCGGACGCCGAGGCAGGCGCGCCCGGCGCGATCGTCGAGCTCGTCGTCGACCACTGCGTGCTCGGCCCGCTGCGCACGCGCAACGGCGGCGCGGTGGAGTCCCTCACGATCAGCGACAGCGTCGTCCAGGGGATCACGCCGGACACGGGCGCGAGCAGCATCGACGTCGCGGACGTGTACGACCCGGAACTCTTGGTCAGGGCGCTCGGCAGCGACGACCCGCTCTCGCAGAGCGTGTTCGCGTCCTTGTCGGGCGGTGCGCAGACGGCGATCACCAGCTATGTCGCGGCCGGCGGGACGCTCTCCGCAACGGCTCTGAAGACCATCGTCTCCTCGCTGAATGGCCTGATCGGCAGTGGAACGAGCATCTACTCCGACGACGCGTTCCTCGGTGTCCCGCTCGACCCGCACGCGCGCGAGCTGCTCGCGGAAGGAGCTGCCGCCGACACCGCCGCGCTGAACCGCGCGCTGCTCGAGGACGCGTTCCCCGAATCGCTGTCACCGGCGGCGCTCGCACTCGCCGTCGGCACGGCCGTGCTGTGGCGTGTGACAGTGCTGGGCTGCACATTCGTGCATCGCCTGCAGGCGAGCGACTCGATCCTCGACGGCTTCGCCGCCGTCGAGGACACGCAGGACGGCTGTGTCCGCTTCTCCGCGGTCACGACCGGCAGCAGTCTGCCGCGCCGCTACCTGTCCGTCTCGACCGCCGTCGACGCGCCGCTCTTCACGAGCCGCGCCTTCGGGGAGCCCGGATACGCCCAGCTGCTCGAAGCCGCCGACCGCGCGATCGTCGGCGGTGCGAGCGGCGTGACGATCACTGCAGGTGCGGAGACCGGCTCCGAGATGGGTGCCTACTCGAGCCAGCTCGCCCCGATCAAGGAGCGCGGACTGCTCGTCAAGTTCGACGAGTACATGCCGCTCGGACTGACACCGGTGGTGGTCCATGTCACCTGACACCTGCGGCTCGCGACCCGAGAGAAGGAGGAAGACGTGAGCAGCGACCGCGCACGCGTGAGCTACGAGCCGAGCCGCCACTGGCGCGGCGTGATCAACCAGCAGGGTCGCGTGACGCTGGAGGCCGACTGGAACGAGGCCGCAGCGATCGCGGCCGAGAGCGAGCGTGCGCAGCTCGTCGACGTCGTCGGCCCCTCGGGCACGCCCGACGACGGCTACCGCGTCGACGTCGCAGGCTCCGGCGATCTGACGATCCGGCAGGGGACGATGTACGTCGGCGGCGAGCGGATGATGCTCGACGCCGATCTCGACTACGCCAACCAGCCCGACTGGGTCGACAACGCGGGCGATCCGCTCTGGACCGATCCCGCAGCGCCCGAGGGCGACGAGGCGGTGTGGCTCTACCTGCGCGAGCAGGAGGTCGGTGCCGTAGAGGATCCGGCGCTGCTCGACGTCGCGCTCGGCGGTCCCGACACGTCCGAGCGGTGGCGCATCGTGCAGCGGGTCGTCCGCTCGGCCACCGGGGAGAGCAGCTGCGCGGGCGCGCTCGGCGATCTCGAGAAGAGCTGGGCAGAGCAGGGCCTCGCATTCGACCCCGAAACGATGCGGCTCGAGTCCGCGTCGACCCTGCAGGTCTCGTTCCAGAAGGTCGCAACGGGACCGACGCTCTGTGAGCCGTTCGCGCAGGGCGGCTACCTCGGCGCCGAGAACCAGCTGATCCGCGTGCAGGTCGCCTCGGTCGACGGCAAGGGTGAACCGACGCTCGTCTGGGGCTTCGACAACGCGTACTTCATGTACCGGGTCTCCGACGCTGTCGTCGACGGTGCCGCCGGCACGACGACGCTGACGCTGGCGAGTGCGCCGGTCGACTCCTTCCACCAGCCGGCGACGGGGCAGGCGGTCGAGGTGTTGCGTGCGGCCGCACACCTGACGCAGGAGACCGCCGCGGCCGACGACTACATCGCGGCGGCCACCGGCGTCGTCACCACGTGCAAGACGGCGTACAACCCCGACGAGGGGACGGTCGTCATCTCGACGGCGCTCGACGCCGACACCATGGCGAGCCCGCTGCTCTTCCTGCGCGTCTGGCAGGAGACGGTTCCGGCGGCTGCCGGAGGTGCTGTCACGCTCGGCGACACCGGAGTCCAGGTCACGCTCGCTTCGGGCTCGGGCACCTTCCACACGGGCGACCACTGGCAGTTCGCCGTCCGGCCGGCCACGCCGACCGAGGTCTCTCCCGTCTACCCCGAGCGGATACTCGACGCTCCACAGCCGCCCGACGGCCCACGCCTGTGGGCGTGCCCGCTGGCGGTGATCGCCTGGTCGGGCGGTGCCGGAACGGTCACCGACTGCAGAAACCACTTCGACGACCTCGTCACGTTGACCGGGCGCGGGGGAGGCGGCTGTTGCTGCGTCGACGTCACGGTCGACGACGTTGCGGGAGGCGAGAAGCTGCAGGAGGTGGTCGACCGCTACGCGCGGCAGGGGCCGGCGACGATCTGCCTCGCCCCCGGGACGTACAGGCTGTCGCGCCCCCTCGTCATCACCGCCGACCACGCGAACCTGACGATCCAGGGATGCTCGGAGGGTGTGACGATCCAGGTGGAGGACGAGCATCCGATCTTCGTACTCGGCGTGATCCTGCTCGAAGGCGTCACCAACTTCACTCTGCGCGACCTCGAGCTCCACGTGCCGCTCGTCCGGCTGCGCATCGGTGCGACGGCGCTTGCCGGCCTGCCCGCGGATCGTCGGCCGCTCGCGGCCTCGTACGGAAAGCTGCTCGATTGCTCGATCGGCGTGTACATGCGCGGCGGCACGGGCGTCCGCTTCGAGAACTGCACGTTCACGTTCGGTCAGAGCGCCAACCGGAACATCTTCGGCAGCGCGATCTTCGCGACCCGCGCGGTGAGCGGGCTCGAGATCCTCGACTGCACGTTCACCGCCGAGGAGTCGGCGACGTCGCCGTTCAACGCCCTCGCGCAGGGGCTCGAGGCCGATCCGCCCTATCAGGTGCGGTTCGGCTATGCCCAGATCCCGGCGCGAGCCGCAGCGGCATCGTTCGGCACCGTCACTGGGGCGGTTGGGGACGAAGCCGTCGTGGTCGCGCCGCAGCGCCGTTCGAAGCGGTTGACCGCGGACCAGGAAGCCGCACTCGCCGCGTCGCAGTTCGGCGTGCCGAGCCTCGCCGACGCGGAGATCGCCGGCAACCTCTTCGACGGTCTCACCGTGCCCGTGCTGGTCCTCGGCCAGGCCGGCACCGTGCGCATCGACGACAACACCGTGCGCGGCTGCTACGGCGGCTTCTGGCTCGTGACCACGTCGACCACGAGGATGGTTGCGATGCTCGACCGCATCGCCTCCGGCGCCGCGGCGCTGAGGGAATACCTGGCGTCCTCGCAGCTCTCCTTACTCAGCGACCCGGTGCTGTTCCTCGCCACGGTCGTCGGCCGCGTCTTGCCCCTCACCCCGGACGCGACGACGTTGCCGGGGGCGGTCGGGCTCATCCAGACGCCCGATACGAAGCTCTTGCAGGAGGCGCAGGGGCTTTTCACGCGGCTGTACGCGTTGCCGACGTTCGATGCAGTCCTCGCAACCGGGGGCACGCAGGTACAGCCTGTGGTCGAGGTCGAGCCGACCGAGGAGAAGGCGAAGGCCGCTGCGCCCGTCGCAGGCGGGGCCGTCGTCGAGGAGATCGAGCTGCCGCCGAACCTCGCCGGGATCTTCACCCAGCGAGGGGCCGCCGACACCTCCGGCCTCGTGCCCGAGGCGGACCCCGGCACGGCGCTCACGCCGCGGATCGACGTCAACGGCAACCAGGTCGACGCCGTCTTCGCACGGGCGGACTCCGGAGCGGGCCTGCTCGTCGTCGCGCTCGACACGACCGGCGCGAGCAGCCTGGTCTGTGCAGGCAACCGAATCCGCAGCCGCATCCCCGTAGGTGCGACCGTTGGCCTCTGGGCGCTCGTCGACTGCGCGTTCACCGGGAACGTCGTCACGAACGAGGTCGAGCGGGTGGAGACCAACCGCAGCCTCGTGCTACGGCCGCGGCCGCTGGGGAAGGTCGCCGCGGTCGCCGTGACGGGAAACGTCCTGGTCGGGCCCGCGCAGCTGCCGTTCCGCCCCAACCCGGCGCCGTTCGACACCTGGAACGGGTTGAACACAATCGTCGACTACGTCGCGCCCTGATGCCCAACCAAGTATGTTCCGGGGCCGCGTTGCAGTGTTCCTTCGGGACCGCCCCGTCGACGTTCGCGGCCTCCGGCGTCCAGGTCGACGCGACGGCGGCTGCCGGTGTCGTCAGCGACGTCGCGCCGAGCAACGTCCCGCCATTCGCCCTGTGCACCTCGCTCGCGAACCCCCAGGTCGCTGCCGCCACGAGCGCCGCTTCGGGCGTGCTGACGCCCCAGCCGTGCGTCCCGGTGCTCAGCCCGTGGACTCCCGGATCGTCCAGGGTGACGATCGGCGGCGTTCCTGCGCTCGACGACTCGTCGCAATGCAGCTGCAGCTGGGGCGGCGTGATCACGGTCAACTCCGCCGGCCAGACCTCGGTCACCGTGACCTGATGCTCACCTCGATCGCGCCCACGAACCACGTGCGGGATGCTCGCGACGGATCGGCGGCGCGCCCTGCGAGCCTCGCTCTGGGCCGGGCTCCGCAGAGACGGCCTCTGCGACCGAGCGCCGTGCCGGTTCGACGAGCGCTCGAGGTCGGCGGCAGCAGCTCTCCGCTCGAACGCGAGGCCGAGCAGATCGCTCGGGCGGTTCTGGGGGCGGCACCTCCGACACCAGGCAGCACGAAGGCAATGACCGCGCACCGCATCGTCCAGGATGTCCTCAGCCAAGAGGGTGTCCCGCTCGACGACCTCAGTCGGGAGTTCTTCGAGCCGCGCTTCCGACGCGATCTCTCGGGCGTCCGCGTGCACACCGGAAGCGCCGCCGCCGTCTCGGCCCGTTCGATCCACGCGCAGGCGTATGCGGCCGGCGATCACATCGTGCTCGGAGAGGGACAGCACGCGCCCACCCGCGAGCTGCTGGCGCACGAGCTGGCGCACGTGGTCCAGGACCGCGAGCGAGGCGAGGCTCGAGCCGTCCACCGCCGCCTCGAGATGCGCGACGTCGGGCGCGGCGAGCAGTCCGGATTCGCCCGTCTCCCGGAGCTGATCGACCGCCTCAACTCGGTCGCCAACGGCCTGATCTTCCGGCTCGACGAGAACAACGACCTCCAGTACTCCGAGAACCCGTACGGGACGATGACCGAGTTCGAGCGCCGAATGCAGGCGTTCATCGACAGCGGCACCCCGATCCGGCTCCGCATCACGAACAAGAGCGGTCTTCTGCCCGGCCGCGAGGGGAAGTTCACCGAGACCGTGGACGTGGACGACTACGAATCCGGCTACGTCGATATCGACGACCTGCTGGCCGCGGACGACCTTGCGCTGCAAACCCTGCTGGTGCACTTCCTCACCGAACGCGCCGCCACAAAGGACTACTCGCGTCGCATCGGGGGCGAATTCAGCAAAGAAGAATTCGACCGCGGCCACCAAGCCGGGATCGACGCCGAGACGCAGGTGGTCCGCGACTTCTTCCAGGACAACACGATCCGGTTCGCGGACGAACCGGCGACCTCGAGCGGTATCAGGCGGCTCTGGACCAACAGCCGCGGCGACTCGATTCGCGCTCCGTTCCGCCGTTCGGGCGGTGTGGAGTCCTGGTCGATTCAGGTTCGGCTGCGCGACGGGCGCACGATGACCGCTACGGAGTATCGAGATTTCCTGGCGAGTGCCCGTGCGGCGAGTGCAGCCCCCTGACCGGCTCAGAGCCGGCGGAAGAGCCACCGTGCGATCAGCCCGAATCCGGCGAACATGAGGAAGCCGAAGACGACCGACGTCCCCGTCGTCCGGCCCGACAGCGCGTAGAAGATTCCGCCGGCCGCGAGGAATGCGAGCCCCGCGAGGGCCTCGCCGCTCGATCGCACCTACGCAGTCGCGGTCGCCGCTGCGGGTGCAGCGCCCGCGCCTTGGCCCTCGGCGCCTGGTGTCGCGGTCGGGGCGGCCGAGGCCTGCTGCGGCGGCGTGTGGGTCGTGATCGGAATGCCGCAGATCGCCTGCTTCAGGATCGCGCTCCACATCACTGCGTCCACGGCGCCGAGCGCCGCGGCGCCGATGACCGCCGCAGTGCACGGAATTGCGAGGCCGCCGAAGCTCACGACGGACGCCCCGGTACAGCCGACGGCAACCGCAGCCACAAGCGCGGCCGTGGCACCCCAGGCGACCGCGTCGCACCCGATCTCGCAGAGCGATGTGCGGTTCACCTGGGCGACCCCCACGCTCCCCAGCGTGACCCGGACCGCCCTGTTCGGCGAGTCGGCTCCCGCCACCGCGCGGGCTTCTCGCTCGCTGTGCTCCGTCGGCTGAGCGAGCCGGATGACGCCGTTGGGGATCCCCGTGACGCCCCGCTGCTGGACGACGTGGGCGAGTTCGTGGCGGAGCAACAACCGGCCTTCGCGCGTGTCGGGCGAATAGGCATGGTCGCCGAAGACGACGTGCGGGCCGACCGAGAACGCCTCGGCATTCACGCGTCGTGCAGTGGCGCGTGCCCGCGGATCTGTATGGATGCGAACGTGTGCGAAGTCGACGCCGAAGGCGTCCTCCATCTCTCGCTGCACACCAGGAGCGAGCTTGCTCCCGCTACCGAGCTGCCGGCCGAGCCAGGAGCCGTCGACCCCGAGCGCCAACGGCGCTACGAGGGCTGCGACCCTCTCCTCGAGACCCGAGTCGGCTCCGATCCGGGCAAGCACCTGATCCAGGCCGCCGTCGGCGTCTCGGTCCCCACCTGCCTTGGCGCCGAGTCGCCGCGCCTTGCACGCCGAGCATTCCCCGGTCGGGCCAATGATCCCTCCGCACGCACAACGCCCGGGAGCGCGCCCCGGCGTGACCGGGACGGCGCTCGGCCTCATCCCTACGCCGCCGTCTCGGCGCTGCGCCGTCTGCGGCGCCTGCATGGGAACCGGCGGCTCGAGCGCCGCCTGCTGTGCGCTCAGCTGAGCCTGCATCCCCGCGTACCACGTTCAGATCGACACACGCGCGAGCAGTTTGCCGGAGGCGCGTCACCGCACCGTCACCGCCGCGCCAAGAGCCTTCAATTCGGGGCGACCTCGATGTGCAGCACGTTCGACGCGAACGGCGCCGGCCGCCATTGCAGGGCATGTCTGCCGGCAGCGTCGAAGCGGTACTGGGTCACCTCGTAGTTGAAGTCCACTCCCGGACCTTCAGTGACACGACCGTCGTACGCGGACGGGGCGAGCGGATGCTCGCCTGCCGGCGTCGACGCCGTCACGAGTTCCCCGTCGACGTATTCGTCGTGAACCGGCTTCGGGCCCATCACGTAGAGGTGCGCTCCTGGCGCTACCGCCTCGCACGCGTGCACGATCCGAACGGGCTCGCCGACGCGATACGGGCCGCGGCGCGCCATGACGGTCAGGCGGTAGCCGTCGACGGGCTTCCCCTTGTCGGGAAACGACGGATAGGAGACGGCGAGCTCCAC
>Ga0137371_10001230_pt1 | contig 20330 bp, 17 predicted proteins | sample SagtaG_7_FD_104919 | JGI IMG/M metagenome (GOLD analysis project Ga0137371, IMG submission 104919) | Vadose zone soil microbial communities from Sagehorn Ranch, Mendocino, California, USA - Sage1_R_40_16 metaG | ecosystem: Environmental > Terrestrial > Soil > Vadose zone | place: USA...
GGACCAGGATTACACCGTGCATGTGCTTGATGCACCATTCATGGTGCAGGGTATGATATCAAAGGTCGCCAGGCGCTGGATATTGTAGTGGATCTGCACAACCCCCGACTTTACCTGGCCCGTGGAGGGATCGATCTGGCCTGTGAAAGCAAAGTTCGCCTGTGTCGTCATATCATCCAGGATAGATCGCGCGGATGGTAGTAATAATTGAGCGTTAGACAGCTTGATGAGCTGGAGCGCATCCCTGTGTACTTGCTGTAGCCAGAACTGCACATTGTTCGTCGCCTGGTTGATCTCAACGGCAAGAGCTATTTGATCTTTCGTGACATTGGGCGATTTGGTTATCTCCTCCAGGTGCCTGCCGATATGAAACACATAGCCTGGCGGTGTCTGGTTCGGTACGCTCTCGAGCAAGGGAACTCGGACGATCTTGGGATCAACCAGTATAAGTGTGCCGGGCGGCACCTCTCGCTGCACATAAGAAAGCCCATCCAGGTAGTCCAGGATACGTACGACCTGGCGATGTATAAATGCTGCGCCCTGCAAGTTCTGGTTTTGCCAGACATCCCTGGCGCTACCGGACCATTCCAGAATCTTTTCCGTATTTCTAAACAGCCAGATATCCAATCCCCCCGTTAATCCTGCGGCTTTGAGCTTGGGATCTTCTGCAAGCAGGTGGCGCAGGTGATTGAGCAGGCTAAAGTGATTAGTTGTATCCGCCGGGTTAGGTACAGCGGAGAACTCGGCATAGTAGCGCCACGTGTGGGGATCAAGTGAAGGGTTGGTCGGCGTTTGACTCGCATCCTCTTCGCTAATCAGAAAGCGGCTGTTGGTCGCCAGCAGATCCAGGTGCTGTGGCGTTCCTGGGAAGGCAAATTCTACTATGCCCCGGTCGACCTGTAATTTGCCAAGTAAGATCGGCACATAGCTGGCGGTCTTGTCGGTCAAGAGCCAGGCGTAGTAACTATTGCCGGGCTGCGGGTCGGGGATGCCCTGCAGGTGTACCTGCATTTCATCGGTAATACCCTGGGAACTGTTCAGGCTCAGTAATCCGCTGCTGACAAAGTATGCATGCCCGGCAACCGCTTTTTGTACTGGAGTACCACCGCGGAGCGTAAAGAAGGCGGCCAGTCCCGAAGCGAGCAGCACAACAATCAAAATAGCAGCCAGGGCGATATACAGACCTCTTCGGCGTTGTTTCTGTGGTGCCGGAGCCGGTCGAGGTGAGGATAGCATAGTCGGCAGGTCTGCTGCCGGCTGTGTGCCCCCGGGCGGAGTGTGCCATGATGCCTGAATAGCGCCTGGAGTTTGCGTTGATGGCCCAGCAGATATGTTGACAATAGGTGGGGTTCCCGAGAGGCCGGGTGAAGAAGGGAAGGGCGACGTCACCCCTGGTGTGCGACTGGCTGGCAGCGGGCTGAGGAATGTCTGCATATTCCTCGCGTCCACCGTAGTGGCAGCTATACTCACTTGCTCTGGAACCGGCATGTTGATGGCCCTGGCCAGGGCTACAACCATGGAAGAGGCATTGGGAAAACGCGCGGCCGGGTCCTTGGAGAGACTGCGCAGGATGATTGCTGTCAGCCCGGGCAAGAGGGCCGGGTTGATGAGAGTTGGTGAAGTAGGTGTCGCATACATATGCTGCTTCAGCGTATCAGCCGGGTCGTCCCCCTGGAAGGGCAGTACACCGGTAAACAGCTCGTACAGGATCACTCCTAAAGAGTAGAGGTCGCTGCGATCATTACTGGGATAGCCCTGAGCCTCTTCAGGAGAGGTGTAGAATGAACTACTTGGCGCCGATCCATATGGAGATCTCAGTATCTGAGTCATCCCGAAGTCGCTGAGAATAGGCTGGCCCATTGGATTGACAGACGTATTACTCTTATCGAGCAGAATGTTGCCCGGTTTGAGATCGCCGTGAAATACACCTTGCTGGTGAGCGTAATCAATTGCCAGGCTGATGGGTATCAAGAGGCGCACAATCTCTGCAGCCCGGGGAAATTTTCCCTGGCGCGATGTGCTCTCGATGTAATCAGCCAGTGTCTGCCCTTCAACGTAATCGATGACCATATAGGCTACAGTTTCGGGCGTTTCGGATTGGGCAGACTGCGATATGCGGAAATCGTGCATATGCACAATGTTGGGGTGGCGCAGCGCTGCCAGCCGCTGTGCTTGACGGATAAAGCGTGTCGGAAAATCAGGATCAGTTTGCAGATTCATGCGAAGAATCTTGATAGCGGCGTAGCGCTTCTGCTGGGTATCGAGAGCCTTCCAGGTCTCGACCACGTCGCTTTGCCCTAAACGCTCAAGCAATTCGTATTTATCCAGGAGTTGTGGACTTGTACTCATGGCACCCTCTACAATCTGTATCTTTACTGCACAGGTGACTATAGGCGGCTGTAGGACTACAAACAACATCGTCTATGAAACAGTGTGTCCTCTCCGCTGCTCTGCTTCCATCCCCACGTGTCTGCTTAGAGCAGGCAATAATACGTATATGATCGATTGCTCTGCTCTTCATTATCAAGGATAACCTGCTCTGTGTCAATGCAGTACATCACATTTAGTATACGGCTGCCTGTAATTATTTTTGCATAGGACCTGAATAGATAGGCCTTTACGAGGTATAATACGATCTGGTGTGTGCTAGAACAGAAACGCTAGAAAGGGAGATGCAGGAGGCGCAGCCTCCTGCCGGGGCGCGGGGGACTCTGCCTGGGGGGCAGGTAATCCCCGAAAATCTCCCCTTTTAATTCACTAGGATTGGAAAGGACAGATCTGTGCGTTTTAGCCTGCAGGATGTGAAGAAACAGGTGCAGCGGCGCGGCGGCGAACTGTATGTTTCCCTGCACTTTTTGGGTGCTGGTGAGCTTCACGCCGAAATCGAGCGCCTCATAGCTTACTACGAGCATCTGCTTGGGCAACCACAACAACAATTCTCTCAAGAAGAGGCTCGCGCCTGCATCGGCGACTACCGCCTTGCCCACTGCCTCATAGCCACGCTGAGCGCCTGGTATACCTGGCGGCAAAACGCCTGGGCGGAGACAATACAGCAACTGCCTCAGCCAACCGAAATCCAGGCGCACCTTGAGCCGGCCGGGATAACTTCCCCTGCGCAGCTTCGCCTCGCCCTTTTCGACTATGTCAACGAACACCACCAGGGCTTTCTAGAAGAGAAGAAGCGCCAGCAGGCTCTGCAGAGCTTCGCAGCGCCATATCATCTCAACGTCTCCACTCTTGAATACCTGCTGTCGCTGGACAGCAACGAAGAGGCCATTCTCGTACGTGAGGACCCGCATCCGCCTGCCGCCGGTGCAGTTGCCGCGCTCTATAACCAATGGGTATTTGAAGTAGCTCTTTCCAATGCATCGAATGTACGTTTCGTCATCGATTGCAACGCTTTTAGCCGGCTCCAGCAGGAGCGCTCGGCAGGCAGGAACCTGATAGGGACAGGAGTGGGAGCAGTGATAAAGCGCCTGTGTTACCTGGCACGCCGGCTGGGTGTGTACTACGATCTCACCTATGATTCCACTTTACCTGCTGCCAGCGTCGCCTCATCATCTGGGCAAGCTTCAAACACAAACACTTCACAAAACCAGCCTTCACTTCGCCTGCAGCTTACGCTATATGGCCCGCAGGAGATGACAGGTGTGCCGCAGCAGTATGGCCTGCGCCTTGCCCGCCTCTGCCGCGTGCTCCTGGGCTACAGCGTTGCTCACCGGCATGGCGCCCAGGAACCGGTACGTGGCAAACCAGGCGTACTATCGTCAAAGGCTATCCTTGAGGCAGAGGCTATAGTACATTTTTTGCAGCGCTCCTACCGCTTTAATATGCATACCTATCTCATGGGTGGGCAAGCACATAGAGACCCTGACCGGGGGTCCGCTAGCTCTCGATTGCTATCGTCCCCAGCGACCAGTGCACGAGACATTGTTGACGCATCAACGTTCTACGATAGCAGTATCGAACGGTCATTCGCGGAAGCTTTTAGGGCCTTAGAGAGCAGCCGTGGGACAGATGGCTGGCAACTGGAGCGGGAGCCAGAACCACTGCTGCTGGAGCAGAGCATCCTCATCCCCGACTTCGCTCTGACCCGCGCCGGTCGACGCCTCTATATCGAGATACTCGGTTTCTGGACGCCGGCTTATCGTGAACGTAAAATTCAGAAGTTGCAACAACTAAAGGGACGTGGCGACCTGGTACTGGCTATTCCTTCCGAGGCCCGTCCCGCATTCGTATCTCTGGCCACTGATTTTCCTATAGTCTGGTACGATGGTCAATTATCTGCCACCGAACTCCTATATTTGCTGAGAAATCGCTACGATGATTTTGCCGCACGATTGGCCATGATTGATGTTGCCATAGTGCGTGAGCGCGTGCGCAACCTGGGATTACTATCTGAGCAAGCATGCTATGATCTCCTGCACTGCTACCGTCGTTCTGAGCTGCAGCGGGCGGCAGAGCATGTTGTTTGTGAGGATATCGCATTTACTTCCGGAATAGGGTTCTACCAGGTCGATTGGTTGGAACAAATGAAACGCTCGTTCGTAGAATGGATGGATGCCCTGGCAGTTGCCCCACTGTCCCTGACAGATGTGTTACAAGCATGTAAAGTGCGCTGGCCGGTGCTGGCCGGTTACGAAGATGCCATGCTGGAGGCCTTGCTTGGGCTTTGGCCGGAGATACGCGTACATCGTACCTCTATCTTCGATGCCATAGTGGAGGTTTCTAGACCGGAACTACGAACACCAGAGCTGTTGCAAGATCGAGAAGAAGCGGAGGTCCAGGGGGCCGCAGGTCCCCTGGCGGAGCGCGAGGTGTCCTCGCCTCCTCCCATTTCTCAACCGCCGCAGGCGGCGAAAAAGAACCTTGCAACAGCCCTACCCTTACAAGATGAAGACAACACTAAGAAACAGGTACGGGAACGGCGGGCGAAGTATAAAAAGCGCGGTACAACTGAGGCGGTGCAAGAAGATTTATGGGGCTGAAGTATGATAAAATTCTAATATATTAAGAGTTAATGTCAAGTGTCGGGTTAATATATGAATATACAAGAACTTATAGGAGTCACACTGGGGACCTGCACCCTGGAGCGGATCATCGGGCATGGTGGGATGGGGGCAGTCTACCTGGCTCAGCAGTCGCGCCCCGTTCGTACCGTTGCAGTGAAGGTGCTTATCCCTTCTCTCAGCCTTGACCCCGATCAACAGCGTGTTTTCCTGGCACGATTTCGGCGCGAAGCCGATACCGTGGCAAAGCTGGAACATAAAAATATACTGCCCATCTATGAATATGATGAGGCGCTCGTTGATCACCGGCGGCTGGCCTATCTCGTGATGCCATTTATTCGTGGCGGCACATTACGCGAACGCATAGATGAGGCGAATCGTGACGGCGTGCATTTTGATCTGAACCTGGTTGCCAGTTATATCAGCCAGGTGGCCGACGCTCTTAGTTATGCGCATAGTATGGGCGTGGTCCACCGCGACATCAAGCCGGGCAATCTGCTCTTCCACCTGGATGGCCGCCTCCTGCTAAGCGACTTTGGTATTGTGCGTCTGAATGCCATGCCTTCACTGACGAGTGTAGGTAGTTTTCTTGGCACTGCGGAATATGCTTCCCCCGAGCAGGTGAGCGGAGGTGAGGTTGATGCACGCTCAGATATCTACTCGCTGGGTGTTCTTCTCTATGAGCTACTAACGGGCGAGCTTCCATTTACCGGTCCCAATCCTTTCGCTGTGATGACAAGAGTACTGAGTGACCCGGCTCCTTCTGTCAAGGATGTGCGCCCTGATCTTTCGCCAGCAATCGAGGCCGTTGTGACGAAGGCCCTGGCAAAGAACCCCGAGCACCGCTACCAGAACGCAATTGACATGGCGGCTGCCTTGCAGACCGCGGTCTCCGCCGCTTTCATGCCTGCCTCAGCACTACGTATCGGCGGCGATGCCAACAATAGCGATGCGACCGTGGCAGAAAGCCGCGTACTGGCTCCTTCACCTGCGAGACCTGTTGTGCATAGCGGTGATACCGTTCCTGCCTCTCCGCTCCCTTCTGCTGATCCTATCGTACCGGTCTCTCCGCTTGCCCCCTGGCAGCAGGCGCGACCCTGGCAGTGGCCGTCTCAAAACCAGGCACAGGCACAGGTACAGAGTCCCGCGGTGGCGCCTCCAGGTAACATACCTTCCGGGCAAGGCACCTCCTATAGCCCTGGAGCAGCGGGTGTGAAAACGTATCGTTCAGGACGGCGGCTATTTTACTACAGCGCTGCCTTAGCTGCACTACTCCTGCAATTTCCTATGCTCACACTACTGTCTGCACATGCCAACGGAAACGAGTCGCCCGCGGTCCTGGGAGTGCTCGTGGGTATGAGCATCAATCTACTGGCCCTGGCGGCGCTGGGATTTACAGCGGTGACCCGCAGCAGTAGCAGCAGGAAGTTTTTCAACCGCTCCCTTGCTGCCTCCCTGCTCGCTCCGCTCATCAGTGGCTTTTTCATCAACTTTGGCGCGGATACGCGTGGTTTGCACGTGCCGGTCCTGGCGTACATTGTGCTCCTGCTCAGCAATATTTATACCATTCGCCAGCTCGCTAGAGTGGATGCCCCGCGCGACCAGGTAGAGGTTGCGCCCGTGCACTGGCGACCCGCTATTGTGGGCGCGCTCACCGGCCTGCTGCCCCTGACGATTGTCCTGGTTTTCGCGCTGGTGGTACCTGTGTTTCGCTCCTCGGGAGCTCCACTGTTGTCCAGTCTGTTCGCGTCACTGTTCATCGCCCTGCTCGGAGCGCCAACCCCTGGAGCCATGATGGCCGTATGGCTCTCAAAGAAGATGTCGTTCGCCGAATTATCGCGCAGCAGTGCCGTTGCTGGCATGCTCATGTTCTTCGGCGCGTTTCTGCTGATAGCGCTATGGAGTCTGCTCCCATCGAACAACTTTCTGTTCTTCTACAAATTTGATCAGCCCTGGATAGCCTACCTGCTGATGGCAGCCCTACTCGGCCTGATCGGTTTGCTGCGCGGCATGCTGGACGCCTGGGTGTATCAGAGAGTAACGAGAAGAAACTAAGGAACTAGGAAATTAGTTCTAATTTCCACCCCAAAACCCTTGCAGTTTTCACCTCTTCTGTAGTATACTTGCTCTAGTATATTTGTTCTAAGTCTGCCAGATTACGCCGGAGAGGATGGTGATAATGTGGACCGCATCAACATGCGCAAACATGCCAGGTATAACTCTGCAAATATAAACGCGCGGGAAGCGTTTGATGACTTCGATGACTACGATGACGAATGGCCTGGTCGCATGCCTGGCAGCGCCCTTCATTACCAGAATCTAGCCGATGTACACACCGAGGTGGGACGCTCGCGAGCCGACGCACAACCATTTTTAGGACAGCGCAGCCAGCGCTCTCTCTATGCTGAACTTGAAAGCTCTATACCTCCACGTCGTTCTGCTACACAGACGAATATGCCGGCGGTCCGGGTACGTGGAGGACGCGTAGTGCGCGTTGACGACGGTATCCGTGACACTGAAGAGCTTGCCAGGTATAGATTTCGCCCCCACTGGCTTGTGTTTGTTGGTGTAGCCATGCTCGTCATGGTCATGGGATGGGTCGTTTTCACTGCCGTTGCTAACTGGTGGCAAACCACCCAGGATGACTGGCATTATGGCCGGCCGCGTACATTTCAGACAAATGTAATAGTAGGACATAATGACTCGCTCACCAACCCCAGCCATTTCATTGCCTTGAACTTGAACCGTCACGTAGAGATCATAGAATTTCCAGGTGGTGATGGCACAAAAGCCAGGATATTCATTGGTCCGACATTGATCGGTGATGGACAGGACCTGGCTCCGGTGACCCTGACATTCAAGGATGTCAATGCTGATGGCAAGCTCGATATGATTATCAATATACAGGATAGCCATTTCGTATTCATCAATGATAATGGAACCTTCCGTCCAGCACGCGCCAACGAAAATATACACCTTTAATGTTGCTGTGCTTCACTTTTGCTATTTTTCGGGCTGTTGACGGATAGCCAGTATAGTGAACGTAATCATCCAGGTGAGCAGAACCCCCAGCAGTATGCAGATCAAGACTAACTGTGTTATCGACATGAAGAAAGACCTCTTTAAAGCAGAATGGATTGAAGCCCTGGTTATCATACTAGACGAATAGCGTGAGCGTTGTTAACGGATTTACAAGTATTCGGACTTTAAGCTATACCTTAAAGTCCCAGTTGGAAGGGATGCCCCCCCGGCATCCCTCTATAATTGGAAACGCTATGGCATCACAAAAAGTTGCAGTATGTCGCAAAGCGCTGCATAATTTTTCGTTGTGAAAGTGACGATGAAAAACGTTGTACTATGTAGGAAGCGTTTCTTAAACGTACGATGTCTATCCCGCTCGTTTGCTGATGCGGCGTTAGGGAAGCTTTTGGATATGCTGACCAGCAAGGTGGAGAGCCGCGGCGGGCAGGTGATCAAGGTAGGGCGCTTCTTTCCCCCAAGTAAGACCTGCCACGCGTGCGGGTGGAAGTGGGAAGAGATGCAGTTGTCTGATCGCATCTTTCTCTGTCAAAACGCACACTGTGCGTATTATCAGTTTGCCCAGGATCGGGACCACAACGCCGCGTTGTGTATCCTGTGTGAAGCCCTGCGCTTGATCGGGCTGCTTGATCAAGCCGTCTCCGGTACTGGCTCGGACGAAGACGTAAACTTGGCTGCGGACGCGGGGTAAGACCAAAAATGCCCCTGGCATTGAGGCACCTACGGATGAACCAGCAACAACGAAAGGTATGGTAAAATTTGTGCGTGCATGCGTTTTACCACATTAATCGGAGCAGGTATACTATTGATAGGTAACGACTAGCTACATAGGCAAAAGGCGAACTGAATGGAACGAGTAAACTGGCAGCAACTGCGCGACATCTTGATCAGCGTCATCTGCATTGGCCTCTTATTATGGGCGGCATGGTCAATCCTGAGTCAATTCTTGCATGCTGTCGTATTGCTTCTCCTCTCAATGGCCCTTGCTTTCTTGCTGACCCCGGCAGTGAATATCCTGGCCAGGCAAAAATATATGCCGCGCGTAGTCGCCACACTCATTGTCTATCTGCTTGTGCTGGCAGTAGTGAGCAGCATTGGTTATGCGCTGGTCTTCAGCCTGATCAAGCAGGTCGAGAGCTTCTCATCCGTGATAATAAGCTACTTTACTACGCTACCAGACAAATTTACTCAGTTCCAGAAATTTCTGGTGGTCCAGGGTATTCCACAGGGCAACATCGAGGCAGCAATCCAACAAATCCAGGGCCAGGCCACGAGTTTTGCTCAATCGCTGGCGACTAACGCCCTTAACATTGTCCTGGCGGTAACGGATGCCATTGTCAATGTTTTGCTGGTGCTTGTATTAGGTTTCTACCTGACGCTGGATGGTCAACGTATTCGCGACGGCCTGTTCAATATCATCCCCAAAAGATCGCAGTCTTTCTTCCTCTTGTCTGAGGATGCCCTCAATCGCGTGGTGGGCAATTACATTCGCGGGCAACTCACGCTGGCGGTCATTATCGGTATCTTTGCTGGGATGGGATCCGCATTCCTGGGCTTAAAGGACTATGCATTGATTATCGGGGTGCTGGCCTTCCTCTTCGAAACCATTCCTATGGTGGGACCCGCGCTGGCTTCGATTCCTGCCATTCTCATCTCGCTCCTTTTGCCTGAGCCGTTCCCGCGCACGTTCTGGGTTGTCATCTACTTCGTTGCTGTGCAGATGCTCGAGAGCAATGTCCTGGGACCGCGCATTGTGGGACACGCGGTCGGCCTGCACCCGGTCGCGTCAATTTTTGCTTTGATTGTAGGAGCGCAGTTGTTCGGCGCTTTCGGAGCTTTACTTGCCACTCCCATTGTTGCGGCTGCCTGGGTCGTTATCGCGAGCCTCTATCGTTCAGCCAGGGGCGAAACCGCCGACGAAATGCTCGCCAGGAGGCGTGTCACACGAACTCTGCCTCGCTTGTTTACCCGCGGCCTGGAAAGTGACGGTACTCATCCTGTAGAGAACGGAGACCTCGAACCCGAGGCAACGGCTGCCCATGTGAAGCCAACGCACATTAGTGGCAAAATGGACCAGATCGATCTCATGCGGCCCGTATCCCCTGGGCACGAGCCGCAGGCAGATACCGGTGCCGGTGTCCACACCCCTTATACACACAACCACAAGCGGGATAGCAAGGAACTCACCGACGAGGCAAAAAAAGAGAAAACGTAAAGACGAATCATGCATGTAAGCTTCCTGCTTGTCGCCTGAATTTCTCGACGTTATAATAACATGAGGTCAATGATTTTCTCGTCGAGAAATTCGGCGCTAGGCAAGCAAGGAGGTGTCATTATGCTCCTCTACTAGAATCTGCTCATGCCTGCTATGGCGACCCCCACCTTGTAAGGTGTCCAGCAATTGACAACTCCCCTAAGAGTGTCTATACTTTACTATGTAAAGTATACTTTGTTGATCTATTTAGTCTACTTAAGGAGTTGCTCATGACGGCGATTGAGGATTTCCTCAAGGCGAATGAAAGCTATGCTGCCACCTTCCAGGAGGGAGACCTGCCCATGCCTCCAGCCCGGCACGTGGCTGTGCTCACCTGCATGGATGCGCGCCTCCACCCTTCACGCTTCCTTGGCCTCAAGGAAGGGGATGCCCATGTCATCCGTAACGCAGGTGGACGGGCAAGTGACGACGCGATACGTTCGCTGGTGATTTCACAGCAGTTACTTGGCACCAACACCGTACTGGTCATTCATCATACCGACTGCGGTATGCTCACCTTCAGTAATGAAGACCTGCGCGGCAAGTTGAAGCAGGAACTCCATGTTGACGCAGGGAATATTGACTTCCTACCATTCCGGGACCTGGAACAATCCGTGCGTAACGACGTAGCGAAGCTCAAATCTTCGCCCTTGATCCCCGACAACGTGGACATCAGCGGCTATATCTACGATGTAAGAACCGGGAAATTGCACCCTGTGACTTAGTGGCTTTGGTGAAGCCTGGGCCGGTGGTGAGTACCAGGCTTCCCTGTTTCAGTTTTCGGTGCTCAATTGCTCCGCCAGGTATTCCCAATCCCTTGGGAAACGGAACGCCTGCTGCTCTGGCGGCTGTGGCGCCTGTGTCTCCAGCCAGCGCACCGGAACGATACCCCTGTTAAAGAATCCGTGCGTGCTGCCTACTCCAGTCCACACATAGTCCCCGGCTTTCACGTGGCCCGCCTTGCCAACTAGCAATACATCGGCTTCGCCGCTAAGAATGAAATATGACTCCTCGAATGAGGGTTCAATGTGAGTGTCTCCTTCATCGGAGGACATGTTCGACTCCACACTTCTCCTACGACACTATCACAGAACGCTAACACTGTTAAGCCAGGACAGTTGCAAAAAAACTCTGAGGCTGCTACTCTAAGGGACGATGTTACAGTGGAGGGTTGGGAGATCATCACCGGAGAATACATTTATGCGAAACATCTTCCTGACAGGCCTTTCCGGCAGCGGCAAAACCACCGTGGGCCGTATCCTGGTGCAACGTCTCAATAAACCCTTTCTCGATACAGATGCTCTCGTCGAAGCAGCTTGCGGCACGTCCATCCCATCCATCTTCTCGCGACACGGTGAGGACTACTTTCGCGACTGTGAAACTCGTGTACTGGCTCGTGCAGCCAGCACAGTGGGAGGCGCCATCATCGCCACCGGTGGTGGCATTGTCGTACGCCCAGCAAACCGCGTCCTCATGAAAGAACAGGGTGAACGCATCTACTTGCAGGTCGATCCGGCCACTGCCCTGGAACGCCTGCACGCACAACGGGCAGCAGCCCTGGCACGCGGCGACACACCCGAAATCCGCCCGCTGCTCTCCGGACCCGACCCACTCGCTTCCTTGAAAGCACTCCTTTCCGCCCGTTCTGCCTGGTACGAAGAGGCAGATTTCAACCTCTCGATCCAGGACAAGAGCGCCGAACGTGTGGCCCAGGAAATTCTCGCTATGCTTATAGGCTCTGGCAAACTTGATGCAGTTCCACCCATCACACGGCATATCCGTGTAGGTGAGGGCTACGATGCCGTCGTTGACTGGGGCGGCCTGGGTCGCCTGGGGCAGTACCTCGCGCAATTGCGCCTGCCGCCGCGCATCTTCCTCGTCACCGATAGTAACATCCACGACCTCTATACGCCAGCCATCCTGCAGAGCCTCTCTCGTGCGGGCTTTGAACCGCTGCTTTATAGCCTTTCCGCGGGCGAAGCAAGCAAGTCACAGCACCAGCTCAACGCCATCTATGACTGGCTCGTGGAGCGCCACGCGGAGCGCCGTGAGGCCATCGTTGCTCTTGGCGGTGGCGTCGTCGGCGACCTGGCAGGTTATGCTGCCGCCACCTACCTGCGGGGAGTACCATTGGTGCAGGTCCCTACATCGCTGCTGGCCCAGGTCGACGCCGCCATCGGCGGCAAAACCGGCATTAACCATCCTCGCGGCAAAAACTTGATCGGCGCGTTCTACCAGCCCCGGCTCGTGCTGGCCGACCCTGCCACCTTGTTGACCCTTCCTGCACGTGAACGCACCGAGGGATGGGCAGAAGTAGTAAAGTATGGTATGATACTCGACGCTGAGTTGTTCGCCCAGCTTGAGGCAAACGCGGACCTCCTGCGCGACTTTACTCGTCCCCCCGCTGAGCTGCTCTGCCGGCTCATTGCACGCTGTATCGCTTTGAAAGCATCGATTATAGAGGAAGACGAGCGCGAACAGGGGCGCCGTGCCATCCTCAATTATGGCCATACAGTAGGGCACGCGCTAGAAAACGTCGCTGGTTATGGTCAGTGGCTGCATGGCGAAGCCGTATCACTCGGCATGATCATTGCCGCTGCAATCGCACAGCAAGCCGGCATGATCGCGGAAGCCGATATCATTCGCCAGCGTCAATTGCTCGCAGCTTTGGGCCTGCCGACTGCCTACGATGGACCGGTACAGGCCAGCACCATCCTTGCTGCCACCCAGGTGGACAAGAAAGTAGCCAGTAAACAGGTGCGCTGGATCATGCCACAGTCCATAGGAGAAGTCATCGTCTCAACAATGCCGGGTGACCTTGTTGAGCGCGTCATCTCAACATTTTTCTCGCCCGCTGCCCGATCGTTCTATGGAGAAACTATCGTCATCATGTTAAAAATAATTGTCATGCACGGCCCAAACCTCAATACGCTGGGGACTCGCGAACCCGCTATCTATGGCACAACAACCCTGGCAGACATCAATGCAATGCTGCAAAAACGTGGCGCACAACTGGGAGCAGCCGTGGAGAGCTGCCAATCGAATTACGAAGGTGGGCTTATCGATTATCTCCAGCAACATGCAAATGAAGCAGATGGTATCATAATTAATCCGGGGGCATTGACCCATTACTCTATCGCCTTGCGCGACGCGCTTGCAGCAGTAAAAGCCCCCGTTATCGAAGTACACATGAGCAATATTTATGCGCGTGAGCCTTTTCGCCATCACTCAGTAGTCGCGGCTGTCTGCCAGGGCCACATCGTCGGCCTCGGCTGGCGCGGCTACCTGCTGGCACTAGAAGGCCTGGTCAACCTGGTGCAGGAGCACATTCATACGCATACCGAAGAGGAAAAACAATGAACTCAACGAGCCTCACCCAATTTCGCACTTGGATAGCCGAGCAAGGGCTTGACGCCTTTCTCGTCACACAACTTCAGAACCGCACCTACCTCAGTGGCTGGTTCAACGAAGATGACGAAGGATCAGGTTTGCTCCTGGTAAGCCAGCAGCAACAGATAGTGCTCACACATAAATTCTACCAAGAACCGGCCGAAAAGGAAGCAGCCGGCTGGCAGGTCATCGTCCCCGAGACGCGAGAGTATGCCGGGGCAATTGTATCGTTAGCCCAGGAACACGGCTGGAAGAAGATCGGCTTCGAGGCGATGGCTATCACCTATTGGGAGTACGACAAGATACGCGGTGCCAGTGAGAACGTCTTCACCCTCCATCCTTTCGAGCATAACATCATCGATACGCTGCGCGAGGTCAAGCAGCCGCGCGAACTGGAACTACTCAGGCGTGCCATCGCCATTACAGATGAAGCATTCGCGCATATTTGTAATTGGATTCAGCCCGGCATGACCGAGAAAGAAGTAGAGCAGGAGATTGCACGCTCCATGGTATCGCTTGGCGCGGATGAGCCCGCCTTCGATTCCATAGTTGCTTCCGGCCCCAATGGCTCAATGCCACACGCTATCCCTGGCGAGCGCCGTATCCAGCCAGGCGAACTGGTCACCATTGACATGGGAGCCCGCTACAAAGGCTACTGCGCCGACATGACCCGCACCATCTGCCTGGGTGAGCCTGCCGAACCCCGTATGCGCGAGATATATGACGCCTTGCTCAAGGCGATGAAAACCTGCGAAGCTGGCCTGCATGCCGGCATCTCCTCGCGCGATGCCGATGCCCTGGCCCGTAATGTCCTGGAAACCGCTGGATTGGCGGAGTACTATATTCATAGTACCGGTCATGGTGTCGGCTTGCAGGTCCATGAAGGGCCAAACCTCTCGCAGCGTGTTCCAGAAGACAAGGTCCTGCCCGCGGGCGCCGTCATCACCATCGAGCCTGGCGTGTATATCCCCGGCTGGAGCGGCGCACGTATCGAGGATTGCGGCCTGATCACAGAAAATGGTATAGAGGTGTTGACACAATCCCCGGCACAACTGGTGATCCAACGCTAGCGGGAGCTTCATTTTATCCTGGAGGCTTAACATACTATGGACGGAAACAGTAGCAAACCTCGCGATAGGGGATCGTTTTCCAGCGGAGAGCTTGGCACCGCCAGGCTCATTAGTATTGAGCAGTTGCGACACCTGGTGCGCCTGCTCGACCGCAGCGATGTCACCGAAGTGGAACTGCGACGTGCCGAAGAAGGAATTCGCCTGGTACTGCGCAAGGTCAAAGCTCCAGAGAATAGCGCCCAGCAAGCTATTGCCTCATCCACCCTGACAGGAAACACGCCGCCACCTGCTGAAGCAAATACTATGCATAACGTCGTAGCGCCGCTGGTCGGTATCTTCCACTCCGCGACAAAACCCAGGGGAAAAGCATTGGTAGCCGTCGGCGACCACGTCAAAGCTGGCCAGCATATTGCGGCTATCGAATCTCTCAACGTAATTAACGAGGTCGAAGCGCCCGTGGCTGGCCACGTCATCGAAATCATGGTGCAGGAGGGACAGCCCGTCGAGTACGGACAATCGTTGATGACTATTGATGGTACACAGGAAGCAGAAGGAACATAACACTCATGCTACCAACAGGCTATGCGAGCTTCCCCCGCGTGTTGAGCGTCTCGCAAGTCGCGCACTACCTCAAAGAACTGCTGGAGATAGATGATATCTTGCAAGATATCTGGGTGCAAGGTGAGGTCTCTGACTGTAAAACCTATCCCTCTGGTCACTGCTATTTCACTTTGAAAGATGGTAGCTCCCAGCTCCTGTGTGTCTTCTTCAAACATGCCCGCCTGCGCTCTTCCGCCCTTGAACTGCGCAATGGCATGGCGCTCGCTGTAAATGGGCGTGTCTCATTTTACGAGCGCGATGGCAAACTTCAGCTCTACGTCGACAGCATCCAGCCCATCGGGGAAGGAGCCTTATTTCTGCGCTTCGAGCAACTCAAAGCCCGTCTGGCCGCCGAAGGCCTCTTCGAGGACGAACGCAAGCGTCCCCTGCCGCCGCAGCCCGCCGTAATCGGCATCGTAACCTCGCTCCAGGCCGCCGCCCTGCGCGACATGCTGCGTGTCCTGCGCACTCGCTATCCCCTGGCCCGTGTAATTCTTTCCCCGGCGCCGGTGCAGGGCGCCGAAGCTCCCGCCGCCATCGCTGCTGCGCTCGATCTGCTCAACGAGCACGGCGAGGCCGATGTGATCATAGTCGGACGCGGCGGCGGCTCAATTGAAGAACTGTGGGCATTCAACGAAGAGGTCGTAGCCCGCGCTATCGCTCGCTCCCGCATCCCCGTCATCAGCGGCGTCGGCCATGAAGTCGACTTCACCATCGCCGACTTCGTCGCCGACCACCGCGCCTCCACACCGACTGCCGCGGCCACTGCCGCCGTTCCCGATATCGCCGACTGGCAAGCCGGCATCCTGGCAAAACAGCAGACCTTGATCGAACTTATACAAGAACTCCTGGAAGACCTGGGCGCCAGCCTGCAACATGTACAGCGAGACCTGCAGCGTGCCAGCCCGCGCTACCAGCTCGAGAGCCGTCACCAGCAGCTCGACGACCTCACTGCGCTCTTGCAAACGCGCTTACAGTACATACTATCCCTGCGTGGCGAACGCCTGCGTGGCGCATCGCTACGCCTGCACTCGCTCAGCCCTTTGCTGACCATCGCCCGCGGCTATGCTGTCGTGCGCCTCGAAGCCGATCATACTCTTGTCTCCAGCGTACAACAGGTCAAGCCGGGTGATGAGCTAACAATTCAGGTCACCAATGGGCATATTCGCGCCAGCGTTCATCTATGAAGCGGCAGGGAGACCCGTCCCCGTTTACGGGACGGAAGGAACTGCCGCAACCGTTCCCTTGATACCCTCTTGACTTCACATGCTCGTTGCTGTATGATACTGGTGTGAAACAAATGGTCTCAGCCAAACTAAAATTGAATACGAGCCCTGAGCAATTTCAAGCCCTTCGTCGCATGAGTCTTGCCTATCGAGACGGGCTCAATGCTGTCAGCCGCTATGCTTATGCGCATGGCAAAACCAGTAGCAATCAATCCTTGCATCGGGGCATGTATGCTGAGTTACGTGCTCGATATCGCCTCCCCTCTCAACTGGCATGCAGTGTTGAGAGACAGGTTGCTGCAACGTACAAAGGGCTGTGGACGAAGGTCAAGAAGAATGCGCAAGCGCATCTAGCGGGTATCACGAAGAAGCGATACAAAGGGCTTGATCAAGCGCCCAAGTTTGTTTCACCCACCGTGCAGTACACATATGAGCGTGACTACACCTTCAAGCCGCAGCAACAGGTGAGTCTCAACACACTTGAAGGGCGCATCACGCTCTCTTACCAGGGGTATGAGAAGCACGTGGCTCTTATTCAACATGGAGCCAGTATTGGTGACGCTAAGCTCTGGTATGACCAACACAAGAAACGCTTCTACTTGCTTGTCTCCCTTGAATTAGAGGTGGCAGATCCGACCTTTGAGAGTCACAAGGACACGGTTGGGGTAGACGTGGGGATACGCTATCTGGCGGTCACGTCTCCCTCAACAGGTGAGCCTACCTTCCATGAAGGGAAACGAGTCAGGCACCAGGCGAACCATTACGCGAGACTGAGGAAACGCTTGCAACAGAAAGGCACTCGCAACGCAACACGGCGGTTACGTCGGATTGCCCAACGAGAGAGACGGTTGAAACAGCAAGCGAACCATGTCGTCTCCAAACACATCGTGACCACCTACCCACAAGCCCTGATCGGATTGGAACAGTTGACTGACATCCGAGACCGCACCAAGCGACGGAGGAGACGCCGTAAAAAGCACGGCAAAGGAACCGAACCTGTCTCACAAAAAGCACGGAAAGTGAACCGTGTGTACTCTCAGTGGTCCTTTGCCGAACTGCATGCGCTGATTGCATACAAGGCGGCACTCTCTGGTTCGATGGCGATCAAGGTGGACGCCAACTACACCTCAAAAGCGTGTCCCAAATGTGGATGTACGAGTGAGAAGAACAGACCCAATCAGGGATTACTGTTTCACTGTCAGAACTGCCACTATGAACTGCATGCTGACCTGGTAGGGGCACGCAATATTACCATGAGAACGCTCTTGCTCCGACAGGATTGGGGCAAGACGGGCTACTTGTCAGTTAGCCCCGATGCATCGGACAAAGAAGCCAAAGCAGCACGTCTTGCGAGATATGCTGAGTTGCGGTGGAGCCCAGATGCAAGCCCGTCCCCTTCTAGGGGACGCGGTAACTGACTCCTAGTATAATAGTACCTTGCGGAATCCTACCTAGGGGTTTGGGTAATCAGGCTTACATAGCCGTTAAGTGAAGGGGCGTAGCCGCGACATTTATAGCGCTGAGGTGGGGAGATGCGGCTTCGCCTGGGATGCCTCCCCCGGGGCGATGAATCGCGGTCCCACGATAAATCGGGGACCTACGCCTTTTTTCGTTCCGTTATCTTGACGCCAATAGGGTTGGATAACCAGGCTTAGAGGATAGGTGAAACATGAAAGAAGCTTTATCTTTCGAAGAAGCCTTCGAGCGCTTGGAAGCTGCCGTCGCAGCCTTACAAGATGGACAAATGCCCCTGGAGCACGCATTACAACTGTATGAAGAAGGCATGAAACTGGCACAACATTGCAATGAACTGCTGCAAAAAGCAGAACTGCGTGTGCAGCAGCTAAGCGTTAACAACATGGGTGTACCGGTAGTGCAGCCCCTGGAGTTATCGTAGACATACCAAATGGGCAATAAACAATGACAGAGCTCTTCAGTAATCGTATTCTAATGGCAGCCGTCATTGGTTGGGCGGTCGCCCAGTTGAGCAAAACCATCCTGGAGCTGTTCCAGCAGCGCAAATTAATTCTTAGCCGCCTCGTTTCAGCGGGAGGCATGCCCAGTTCGCACGCTGCGCTCGTCACCAGCCTTGCCACCGCTACCGGGCGCGTGACAGGTCTCGCCTCGGCACCATTTGCTATCGCAGTGGTGCTCGCAGGCATCGTCATGTACGATGCTGCCGGCGTGCGGCGAGCGGTAAGCATCCAGGCGCGCATCCTCAACCAGATGATAGACGAAGCCTTTCAGGGTCATCCCATAGCCGAAAAGCGACTGCGCGAACTGATAGGCCATACGCCCATCCAGGTCTTCGTCGGCGCCCTCGTCGGCATCGTCATAGGCCTGCTCATAACAATGTAATCTAGATGCTCGCTTTTTCCTTATGCTATGCTTGTTAAGGGTTATTCATTACGAGCATAGCATAAGGATTTTCTCATGTCTTCTCTTGCCCCACGTCGGCCATATGCCCCAGGCACAGCTACCCCTGATCATAGCAAAAACCATTTCCCGCGCGGCGAACCCAGCTTCTTAGAGCACCACAGTGCGGCCAGCGCCGTCCTGCCGAGCACGGTGATAGACGAGGCTCGCTGCCGCCATGTCCTCACAAGCATGCCCCATCGCCTTATAGACGGTGATCTCATCTTTGGACTGCCGTCCCAGGCCCCGGCCCAGCAAGACCTCGCCTAGCTCCGTACCCACACCCGAATCCAGGCCAGCCAGTTCACCGCATCCGGCCGGTGGGGGCTCGAAGGCCAGTCGTGTCTCTACGAAGAGGCGGCCATGCTCAATCACCCTGGGATCCAGTTCTCCGCCCGGGGGCCTGTAGCCCACAGACGTAACATGCATCCCGGGCGCGAGCCAGTCAATGCTGATCACCGGCTCACCAGCATTGGTGCACAGGCACACGACATCTGCTCCGCGCACCGCCTCCTCAGCGATCTCAACCGCGCGTGCCCTGGTATCTGTTGCTGCTAGCTGCTCTGCATGGGCGAAGTGGCGCGATGCAATCCGGATCTCGGAGAACTGGCGTACGCGGGGAAGCATCTTCAGATGCGAACGGCCCTGCACCCCGGCGCCTATAATCGCCAGCACGCGGGTGTCCGTGCGGGCCAGAAGCCGGGTCGAGAGGGCAGCCGCACCAGCCGTGCGCAGCGCAGTAATATAGGTCCCGTCCATGACCGAGAGGGGGGTACCCGTCTCGGGATCGAACAAGCAGACGAGGGCCTGGTGCCCAGGGATGCCGAGCTGTTCGTTGCCGTGAAAGACGGAGACCAGCTTGACGGTGACTTCTCGACCATGCTGGTAGGCCGGCATGGCGAGCAGAAACCCGCTGCCGGGGACAGAGACCTCATTGCGTTTCGGAGCAGCGACGAGGCCATCACTGAGCGCTCTGAATCCCTCAGCCAGTGCGTCCAGGAGCGCGTCAGGGTCCAGCAGTCTCTGGACCTCCGTTTCATTGAGCATCAAGATGTGCATATGTCCCTCCCGCAATCGGCAGGCGTTGCCTGAGACCAGCTCCCTCGTTCTCCTCTCAACTCCGCTCGACTCACACCAGTATACACCTGGAAACGACCACTCTACATCATCCCCCCAGCTTTTCCAGCACAAAATCGGCCAGCTCTCGAATATGCGCCTCGGCCGGTACATACACGCCGCCGTGCTCAAACGCCTTCGAAGGCATACTGAGCTGCGTCATCTCGCACACCTCCCAGTCCTGCTTGTTGACGATATCGAAGATCTCGAC
>Ga0137371_10001237_pt1 | contig 20283 bp, 21 predicted proteins | sample SagtaG_7_FD_104919 | JGI IMG/M metagenome (GOLD analysis project Ga0137371, IMG submission 104919) | Vadose zone soil microbial communities from Sagehorn Ranch, Mendocino, California, USA - Sage1_R_40_16 metaG | ecosystem: Environmental > Terrestrial > Soil > Vadose zone | place: USA...
GCGGCGCGGACAACCTCGTCGGGATACGGCTCTCCGACCCCGCACGCGTGACTCCGGAGCAGGCGGATCTGGAGCTCGGCGGTCAGCTCCTCGGGAATGGAGTGCGAAACGAAGCGGCCAAAGCCTGTGTTGATGCCGTAGGTGTGCTCGTTAGTCCCGTGAGCAGCGCGCTCGACCAGCTCGCGGGCACGCACGATCTTGTCGCGAGCCGAGTCGCTGAGAGCCGCAGGTGCTCGGTCGACGGCAACTGCCCAAACGTCGTCGATCGTCAGGTTGTCGCCTGTCAGCTGGACGGCCGTACGCAGGGCCATTCGCGGCCAGTCTAGCCCGACGGTCGCGCCAATCCGGCTGGACGATTCTCGAATCGAGGGCCTTAGCGGAACAGATGCCGGAAGAAGAAGGCGATTCGGCGCCAGACGTTCATCGAGTGCTCATGACGCTGCGTCGGGGCGAGCACCTTGCCTTCGAGCTTGCGTCCCTCGGAGGAAAGAGACTCCCCGATGCCGCCTTTGCTGTCCGGCTCGATCTCGGCGCTCGTCGCAGGCTCGAGATACTCGGCGAGCCGCTCGACCTGCTCGCGGGTCAGCGACAGCCGTACTGCTCCTTCTGTGATCTCTGCGACCCGCTCCGAAGGCACGTAGCGCGGCTTTCCGAACGCACTGGTCGAAATGGCGAGCCCATCGAAGATGTCCACGTTGCTGTCGCCCGTCACTTCGTCGACCTCGCCGACTTCACTGCCGTCGGCGGTGAGCACCTTCCAGCCGGCTTCGATCATCAGCCAGGAAACCGGGTCGGCCATCGGTTCGTGAGTCTGACGGATCGTGCCCGCGGTCGCCGCAGCCAAGCGTTGTCACCGGCCGCGCGCCCCGCGCAGCGACGAGCGAAGACCTGTGCTCTGTGGTCGGGCCCGGCGGCCTCTGATCAAGGCACAGCCAACCTCCTCCCCGCGTCGAGCCTACCGAGCTCCGGCGCACGCGTGTGCAACGCGTCTGCGCCGAATGCGTGCTTCTTTCCGGTCGCTAATCGGGGTCCGTTTTGCGCCATTGTTCGAGCAGCCGGAGCTCCAGGACGCGGGAGGCGTCGAACCCGTCGATTCGCAGGGCCGCTCCCGCGGCCGCAGCGGCAGCCCCACCCGGCATCAGGCCGACGAGCTCGGTGCCGACGACTTCCGCCCCTCGCACCGTCGCTTCACGTTCGATCGTCCCGACGAGCTCGTGTAGGGCGGCGGCTTCCCAGTCCTCGACGTTCATGCTCACCTGCACGAGCCCGGCCCGCGGCAGCTCGAGGCCGAGGGCGCGCACCCCTGGGAAGCCGCTGTCGCGCTCCCGGACGATTGAGGCAATCTCCCGCGCCGCTGCGAGCTCGCCGCGCAGGTTGACGTTGAGTGCGATCAGCGGCCGACGCGCACCGACGAGCACGGCGCCCGAACGGTCGTCGAGCCGGCCCGGCCCGAACTCCGGCGCGAGCTCCCCGGCTTCAACGCGGCGACGTAGCGCCTCCAACCCGCCGGAGCGGAAGAACGCAGGCCCCCGGCCCGGCGCGAGCTCGCCGTAGAGGAAGACCGGCAGTCCGACATCGCTCCCAATGCGCTCGGCGAGGACGAGTGCCGCCTCCTTCGCGCGATCGAGATCCTCCGGGCGGATCGGAACGACCGGGACCACGTCCATGGCGCCGACCCGCGGATGCGCTCCCTCGTGTCTGCGCAGATCGATCGAATCTCGCGCGCACGCCGCTCCCGCCACGAGCGCGTCCAACAGATCGGACTCGTCGCCGACGATCGTGAAAACGGATCGATTGTGGTCGGCGTCGGCATGAACGTCGAGCAATCGAGCTGGCTCCGAGACCGCGCTCGTCAGAGCCCCGAGAGTCTTTTCGTCTCGCCCCTCCGAGAAATTCGGCACTGACTCGAGCGGCAAATGCACGCGCGTAGTCTAGGACCGAGTGAAGGACTACTACCATGCGCGCGCTCCCGAATACGACGATTGGTGGGTCGGCCGTGGTCGTTTCGCCGACCGAGATCGTCCTGGCTGGAACGAAGAGCTCGAGCAGCTTGCATCCGTCGTAGCGAACCTTCCACCGGTTCGCACGCTCGACGTCGCGTGCGGGACAGGGTTTCTGACGCGGCACCTGAACGGCGAAGTGGTCGGCGTCGATCAGAGCGAGGCGATGCTCGAGATCGCGCGGCGCCACGCGCCAGCGGCAGAGTTCGTGGTCGGCGACGCGCTCCGGCTTCCCTTCGACGACCGATCGTTTGATCGCCTCTTCACGAGTTATTTCTACTGCCATCTCGAAGCCAAGGACCGTGAGCAATTTCTCCGCGAAGCGCGGCGGGTCGCCGCCGAACTCGTCGTCGTCGGCAGCATCCTCAGGCCCGGCGAGCAAGCTGAGCGCTGGGAGGAACGCGTACTGAACGACGGCTCCCGTTGGAGTGTCTACAAGCGAGTTTTCGAGCCCGAGCAACTTGTCGACGAGCTCGGTGGCGGCCGGACGCTTTTCGCGGGTCGTTGGTTCGTCGTCGTCCAGGCGTGAGGGCTCGCGAACTGACCCCCGATAGAGCCTGTTTATGACACACACGAGCTCGCACTATCGCTCGCTACGATCGCTTCAGCGCGACAATCGCACCTGCCGCGCGTGCATCGAAGCCGGTTACCAGCTCGAGTCGCTGCCGGTCGTCCAGCCATACGAGGGCCAGCGCGCCTACATGTTCGGCCAGGCGCCCGGTCTGGTGGAGGCGGAGGAGCGCCGACCGTGGCGGGGGCGGGCCGGACGGACGCTGCGTCGCTGGCTCGAGCTCGACGAAGACGAGTTCTACGGCACGTTCTATTGCGCCTCGGTCACCCGCTGCTACCCGGGCAAGGCGCCGTCGGGACGAGGAGACCGTACACCGACCCCACGCGAGCAGGAGCTGTGCTCCTTCTGGTGGGCGTGGGAGCTTCAGCTGGTGCAGCCGATGCTGATCGTCCCCGTCGGTGGCCTGGCGGCTCGGCGGATGCTCGGCCTGAAGAGCGTCACTGAGTGTGTCGGCCGCCGGTACGACCGTGATGGCACAGTCGCGATCCCCCTCCCGCACCCCTCCGGGGCGAGCGGTTGGCTGAATTCCAGTGCAAACCGGCGGCGAGTGGCAGCCGCCGCAGCGCTGATCCGCGAGGAGTTGGGCCAACTCGGCGGAACGCCGGCAGGCGGCTAGATTCCAGGGATGGCCGAAACCCCGCGCTACCGACAGACCTTCAAGCGGCTGCTCGGCTTCCTAAGACCGTACAAGGCGTCTCTCGCCGTCTCGATCGTCCTCGCAATTGGCTACCAGGCCGGAGGGATCGCACTTGTCTGGGTGACCAAGAACGTGATCGATGATGCCCTGAAGCCGAATGACTCCCACAAGTTGTGGCTCTACGTCGGCGCGATCGTGGTGATCGGGGTCGTGCGGGCGCTGCTCATGTACGGGCGCAGGATGATCTCGGGACGACAGGCGCTTTCGGACGAGATGGACCTGCGGCAGGGTCTCTACTCACATCTAGTCCGCTTGTCGTTCGGGTTCTACGACCGGCACCAGACAGGGCAGTTGATGTCTCGTGCGACCGTTGACCTCCAGGGCGTGCGCTTCTTTCTGGGCTACGGCCTGATCTTCTTCTTCCAGAACATACTGACCGTCGTCTTCGTCACGGCGGTTCTGCTCGTCTTCCAGTGGAAGCTGGCGCTGATCTCGCTTGCGATCACCCCCGTGCTCGTCGCGCTCGCGTACCGGTACAGCCACGTTTCCCACCCCACGCTGCGCGAGGTTCAGCAGAAGCTCGCTGACGTCGCCACCGTCGCCGAGGAGAACATCGTGGGCGTCCACGTCGTCAAGTCCTTCGCGCAGGAACCGAGCGAGCAAGCGAAGTTCCGCCGCCGCACCGAGACGCTCTTCGACGAGACGATTCGAGCCAACCGCCAGCGCGCCTTCTACGTTCCGCTCATCTCGTGGGTGCCCCTCGTCGCCCAGGCCGCGGTGCTGCTGGTCGGCGCCCGCATGGTCACGAGCGGCGAGCTCACTGTCGGTGGCTTCGTCGCGTTCAACCTCTACCTCGGGATGCTCGTGATGCCGCTGCGCTCGCTTGGTATGTGGATCGGCCAGGCCCAGCGGGCGACCGCCTCGGGCGAGCGCATCTTCCAGGTGATGGACGAGCACGAGGAAGTCGCCGATCGGCCTGGCGCCGGCGAGCTTCCGAACGGCGGAGGGCACATCCGTTTCGAGGGAGTTGACTTCGAGTACATGCCGGGCCGGCCTGTGCTCGAGGAGATCGATCTGGATGTCGCCCCGGGCCGAACGATCGCGCTGATCGGACACACCGGCGCCGGCAAGACGACGCTGACCTCGCTCGTGCCGCGTTTTTACGACGTGACCCGAGGGCGTCTCACCATCGACGGGGCGGACGTGCGCGACGTCAAGCTCCGCTCGCTTCGCAGCGAGGTCGGGGTGATCTCGCAGGACACCTTCCTCTTCTCGGCCACGGTGCGCGAGAACATCACGTTTGGGGCTCCGCACCTGACCGACGAGGAGGTCGAGCACGTCGCACGGCTGGCTCAGGCGCACGAGTTCGTCGAGCGACTGCCGCAGAGCTACGACACGATCATCGGCGAGCGCGGGATCACGCTTTCCGGCGGCCAGCGGCAGCGGCTCGCCATCGCGCGCGCGATCGCCGTCGATCCTCGAATCCTGATCCTCGACGACGCGACCGCGTCGGTGGACGCCAGCACTGAGGCGCGAATCCGGCTTGGCCTGCGTGAGGCGATGAAAGGCCGGACGACGCTGATCATCGCCCACCGCCTGTCGACGATCTCGCTCGCCGATGAGATCGTGGTCATCGACGACGGGCGCATCGCCGCTCGCGGCACCCACGACGATCTGCTCGAGACGAGCCAGGTGTACCGCGACATCTACGAGCACGGCCTGTTGGAGCGCCAGTTCGCAGACGCAGTCGAGGCGCGCGCCGTGATCGAGGAGGCCGAAGAAGCGGAGGTCGCATGATTCAGAGCTTCGGCGCCAACCCGGCACAGACACGTGCGCATCTCGGGGATACGCTCACCGCGGGTGGCGGGTGGATCTTTCCACAACTCGGTTGGGGACGCGTGCGTGAACAAGCAAGGGGTCGCGCGCAATGAGGGTCTGGCAGCCCGGGAGTCACCTGACGATGCAGCGCGGGGCTGAGGTCGACGACTGGTCCTGGCGCCGGACGCGCCGGCGGCTTGCGACCCTCGCACGCCTCACCGCCCCCTACCGGAGCCGAACGATCCTCTCGATCTTCTCGCTGCTGTTGGCGACCGCCACGGCGCTCGCCCCGCCGCTCCTGGCGAAGTACGCGATCGACGACGGCATCACCCAGAACAATCTCAGCACGCTCTGGTGGATCGTCGTGGCCTTCCTGCTCGCGGGACTCGCGAACTGGGGCATGAGCTACGTCCAGACCTACCTGACCGGCTGGGTCGGCGAGCGCATCCTGACTGACCTTCGGATCAAGCTCTTCGGACACCTGCAGCGGCTCTCGCTCGGCTTCTTCGAGCGCAACCGCGCCGGTGTGATCATCAGCCGTCTGACGAATGACGTCGAAGCGCTCGACCAGCTCGTCACCGACGGCGTCACCACACTCGTCCAGAGCACGCTGACGCTGATCGGCACGGCGATCCTGCTCTTCATCCTCGACTGGCGATTGGCTCTCGCAACGCTCGCCGTGATCCCGATCATGAGCGTGGGCACGATCCTCTTCCGCATCCACTCCTCCCGCGCGTATGCGGCGGTCCGCGAGCGGCTCGGGCTCGTCACGGCAACGCTGGCTGAGGACATCGCAGGCATGAGGATCGTTCAGGCCTTCACCCGCGAGAACCGCAACATCGCCCATTTCCGAGAGGTCGCCGACGGCTACCGGGAAGCAAACATGAGGACGGTCGTCCTGAACGCGCTCTATTTCCCGTTCGTCGACCTCGTCTCGTCAGTCGCGCTCGCCGTGGTCCTCGGCTACGGCGGCCACCTCTACTTCCAGGGCGCGATCACGCTCGGAACCCTGTTCGCCTTCCTGCTCTACGTGCAGAACTTCTTCGACCCCGTGCAGCAGCTGTCTCAGCTTTACAGCACCTTCCTCTCCGCCACGGCGGCGCTCGACAAGATCATGGATGTACTCGACGAGGAACCGCAGGTGGTGGACGAGCCCGGGGCCGGCGAGCTGCCGCCGGTCAAGGGGCACGTCCGCTTCGAGCACGTGAGGTTCGGTTACGGCGACGGACCCGATGTCCTGCACGATCTCGATCTCGACGTTCCCGCCGGCACGACAGTGGCGCTGGTCGGCCATACAGGCGCCGGCAAGTCGACGATCGCGAAGCTGCTCGCCCGCTTCTACGACCCTCGCGACGGCCGGATCACGATCGACGGGATCGACCTGCGCGAGGTCAGCCAAGCGTCCCTCCGACACCAGCTAGGGATCGTTCCGCAGGAGGGCTTTCTTTTCGCCGGCACGGTCGCCGAGAACATCGCCTTCGGACGACCGGGCGCCTCGGGCGAGGAGATCGTGCAGGCGGCGGAGGCCGTCGGGGCGCACGAGTTCATCCTGCGGCTTGAAGACGGCTACGAGACCGAGGTGCAGGAACGAGGCAGCCGCCTTTCGCTCGGCCAGCGCCAACTCATCGCACTTGCACGCGCATTGCTTGCCGATCCGAGGATCCTCATCCTCGACGAAGCGACCTCTTCAGTCGACATCGGCACCGAGCGGAAGATCGAGCGAGCGCTACGGCTGCTCCTCTCAGGGCGAACCGCATTCATCATCGCTCACCGGCTCTCGACGATCCGGGACGCCGACCTGATCGTCGTGCTCGAGCACGGCCGAATCGTCGAGCAGGGCAGCCACGACGAGCTCATGCAAGAACGAGGCCTCTACACGTCGCTCTATGGGGACTGGGCTTCGGAGGCCGCCTGATGGCACTCGACAAGGAAACCGAGGAACGGATCGAGCAACCGGTCTCCGAGGAGGCTGAGCAAGACACCCGCCTGACGCCGTCCCAGGCCGTCGAGCGGATGCGGCTCAAGGTTCCCGCGCGAGGGAACCGCAAGCTCCGCGCCCTGCTCGACCGCGTCAACAAAGACAAGCAGCTGAAGGCCTGGTGGCACGTCGCGAACGTGAACGCGGTCGCCCGGATGCAGATCAACGACCACTCGTGGGTTCACGTCCAGATCGTCGCGAACATCGCACTGAAGCTCCTGCGCCAGCTGACGAAGCACGGCGTCGAGCCCTCGGTCGTCACGGACTACGGGTTCGAGCGCGACGATGCAGAGATCGTCGTCACGGTTGGCGCCCTGCTCCATTGCATCGGGATGGCGATCCACCGTGACGGGCACGAGGACTTCAGCCTCTTCCTGGCCGAGCCGAAACAGCGGGAGCTGCTGAAGGGCCTTTACGAGGAGCCAGAGCTGACGGTAATCGCGTCCGAGGTCCTGCACGCCATCACGAGCCACCGCGAATACGGCAGGCCGCTGACGCTGGAGGCCGGAATCGTCAGGGTCGCGGACGCGCTCGACATGGCGAAAGGCCGCTCGCGGATCCCCTTCGAGCGCGGGCGCGTGTCGATCCATTCGCTGTCGGCAGCTGCGATCGACGACGTCACGATCACGGACGGCGTCGAGCGCCCGATCGGGATCGAGATCACGATGAACAACTCCTCCGGCATCTACCAGGTCGATGAGCTACTCGGCGCGAAGCTGAGAGGCTCAGGGCTCGAGCCCTATGTCGACGTGATCGCCCACATCGAAGGCGAGGCCGAAAAGCTCCTGCTGCCGAGCTACCGCCTCGAAACCTAGTGGATACAATCGAGGCCCCTTGCGGGGTCGTCTAATGGTAGGACGCTCGGCTCTGGACCGAGTAGTCTAGGTTCGAATCCTAGCCCCGCAGCCTTGACGCGGGCAGCCCGTCTCGACCAGCTCAAGCCTTGGCCGCGATTACACGGTCGCGAAGAGATCCAGCGCTCCGGTCGCTAGACTTCCGCGTCGCCGGGCGCATTCGTCTAGTGGCCTAGGACACCGCCCTCTCACGGCGGCGGCACGGGTTCGAATCCCGTATGCGCCTCTTAAGGTCTTTCGGCAAGTCATTTTCGCTCAACCAAGCGAGTCAGGCATGACAGAGATGCCGGAAAGCGCGTCGGGTCCAAACACCTCCAACTCAGCCGGCCGGGAGAAGGACACGTCGAGCGCTTGCACTTGTCTACTTGCCCTGCCAACAATGCAAGTTTGAAAGCCGGGGTCCTGCGGCCTAGTTCCTCTCCCCACCGCGTTGGCGTTTGGCCAGCCGCAAGGGCCAAGCGCCGACCCCGGCTTTGAAAAGAATCATCTCGTCCCGCTCAGCTCAGCCGCTTCCCCCGTAGGTCTGATCTGCCCTGAACGTTTGGGGGGTGGGATCCTTGGGTGAACTAGCTCTAGTTGAGGACGCCGAGCTCGTCCAGCGAGCTGCGCAGCTCGGCAGCGTCACGGTAAACGCGAAAGGCACCGGCGCTCGTCAGCTCGTCCTCGCCGTAGCCGCCGCTCAGCAGGCCAACGCTGAGCATGCCGGCGCGGCGGGCAGCGAGCAGGTCCCAGACGGCATCGCCGACCACGTAGCAGTCGGCGGGCGAAACGCCGAGCCGCTCGGCGCAGGTGAGAAAGAGATCCGGCTCCGGTTTCGCCCGGTCGACGTGGCCGCGCTCGACGACCACCGTCTCCTCGCCGACGCCGAGCGCCTCGAGCGAGGCGTCGATCTCCGGCCGACGTCCGGACGTGGCTATCCCGTACGGGATCCCTTCGGCTCGGAGCTCGGCAAGCAGCTCGACAGCCCCGGGAAGCGGCCGCCGCTCGGGCAGCAGCTCGCGGTAGAGCTCGCCGTGGCGATCCTGGATCGCGTCCGTCTCCTCCCCTGACAGGGGGCGACCGATCTCGCGGGCCGCCGCGCGCGCGAAGAGGCCGCCGCTCATCCCGACCCGGCGGTGGATCCTCCAGCCATCGATCGGCAGCGCTACCTCGGCGAACGCGCGCTGCCAGGCGAACACGTGCGCGTAGACGGTGTCGACGAGCGTGCCGTCGAGATCGAAGATGAGCGCCCGCTGAGCCCGCGCCAAGCCCAAGACGTTATCGGCTCAGCCGTTCTTCCAGGCGTCGAGATAGACGTCGTCGATCCGCCACGAGGCGGCGCCCGACAGAACGAACTGGAACGAGACGGAATCCGTTGCGAGGATTCCGGTCAGATTCGTCAGCAGGAGGCCGAGCCGGGCCGACGGCCGGGACCGCTCACCCCGGAGGAGCGCGGGATCATGAACGCGCGCACGATCGAGGGCGAGAAAATGCTGAAGCAGGTCGGCGGTCTTCTCGGCGAGGTCGGCAACCTCGTTCGTGTCAGCTCTTCCTGAGCGCGCTAAGCGCCGAGCTCGTGCAGCAGCGGTGCTGTATCGAGCGGCTGGTGGCCGAGCCGGGCGGCGACTTCTTCGCTCGACGGCCGCGTCCCCTCGGCGAACAGCGCCCGCAGGCGATCGCCCGTCTCGGCGTTGCGCCACCAGTCCTCGCCGATCTCGCGCACGAGATAGTGGCGCAGCTGGGCCGAACGGATCCAGGCCCGCAGATAATCGGCCGAGTAGAAGCCTGCGTCCATGTCGGCGAGGTAGGCGTCCTCGCGGTACCTGGCGCCGGTCGCCTCGGTCAGACGTTCGGAGTAGCCCTCCGGCCCGCCGCCGCCCTCTTCGTTGAACCGCGACCAGAAGTCGAGCTCGAACTGGAGTTTCGCCGTGTAGCGGCGGAAGAGCAGAGCCTCGAGGAAGGTCGTCGCCTCGGCATTCACCGCCGCCTGCTCGTCCGAGAGCCCGAAGTAATGGGCATGCCATTCGGGCTCTCGCGTGACCGCCTCGAAGATGTACGAGTAGATCTCGGTCAGCGCATGATCGCGCGAGAGGTTGCGGAAGGTGTACGGAAGGTTCGGATCGCAACCAGCGTAGTGGAGCGCGTGGCCGGCCTCGTGCAGGAATGCCTGGTAATCGTGGAGACCGCCCTGGGCACGCGTGATCAGGTGCACAACGGAAGGCGGGTCCGACGGAATCACGCAGGCACGCGGCGATTTCTGTGGCCGGTCGTCCAGGTCGAGGCGGATGTTCGGCTGTGCGGCGAGATCGAAGCCGAGCCGCTTGATCGTGTCCAGGCACACCTCGACCGCGCGGTCTTGCGCGTACGTCGACTCGAGCGGCGAGAGGCGGCGCAAGTACGCGACGTGGTACGAGGACGGCACCTGCTCCCGTTCCGGCCCGAGTAGCCGCTCGAACCAGCGGTCGCGCAAAAGGACGTACGCGCCGGTGGATCGCTCGCTCGTCTGCGCGAGCGCAGCCTCGAGCTCGTGTAGCGAGACACCCTTTTCTTCTTCGTTTCGTGCGATCGCATCCGGCTGGCGGGAAATCTCGGCCTCGAGCTCTTCGCCGGCGCGCAGCACCTCTCTGCGCTCGGCATTGAACTCGGCCGAGCGCTCGGCGGTCAGCTTGCCGAGCTCTTCGCGATCGTCGTAATCGGGGAGCACGGCCAGAGTCGCCTGCGCGGAGCGGAGTGGCAGTTCCTCGCCTTTGAATTCGAGTCGTGCAGCGAGGATCGCGTTCTCGAGTGCATCCTCACGCTCGGCCATCTCCGCCGAGACGACTCCGGCCTCGCACGTCTTCCGAAGCCGGTACAGGCGCTCGCGGTCGTCGCCTCGAGGTGCGTCTTCTTCGGCCGAGCGCAGCGCATCCAGCTGCTCGCGGCTGAAGAGATCGCGATAGCGAGCGATGATTTCCGCCCGCTCAGAAATCTCTTTTTCGCCGACCCGCACCGCCCGGCTCTCCTCCGAGCGGTCATAGAGGTAGCGCCGAAGCTCGGACTCGTATTCAGCTGGGGTGCGAACGGCGGTCACACTCATGGGCGGTGCAATCTAGCGAACAGCCGCTGCGAGCCGACCGACGGTCTCGGAGAGCTCGGCGATGGTGAACGGCTTCTTGAGGACGGCGTCAACCGCGGCCGCGCGCCGCTCGTCTACCTGGAAGCTGCCGGTGAAGAGCGCCACTCGCTCGGCGCCAAGGTCGCCAAGAAGACTGAAACCGTCGCCGGAGCCGACGTGGATGTCGAGCAAGACGACGTCGACATCCTCGTCGCGGAGCAGCTGCTGTGCAGTCCCCACCGTCGGCGCTTCCAGCACGCGGTAGCCCTCGAGCTCCAGATTGATGCGGCAGAGCATCCGCAGACTGTCGTCGTCGTCGACGACGAGCACAGTGTGTCCGGCTCCCCCCATCTGCCTGAAGCCACTGTAGCGCTAAGATCGCGCTGTGAGACCGGGCGTCGCGAGTGGGCAGCGCGAGGGGTATGTAGCAGCGCTTACCGGTTTGTGGAAACGTCTTGCCTGGGCGCTGACGGAGCTCGAGTCGATCGCCGCCGATCCCAGCGAGCTCTTCGACGAACAAGCTGTGCTCGAGCGGCTGCCGCCGCTGCAATACGCCCTCCACGCTGCGAGCGAGCTCGCGCTCGGTCTGCGGCCGCCGGCCGGAGCCGAAGCGGCGCATGCCGAGCTGGCCGATGCCCTGGCTGGAGCGCGGGACGCAACAGCCGAGGTCGCCGAGGTGCTCGAGCTGGGTGGCGCAGGCGTCGCGGAGACCCTCCTGCCGGAGTGGCGCGGAGCCCTCTTCCGAGTCCGGCTCGCACGTCTTCGGGTTGCGACGCCGAAACCACTGCCGGCGGAGCCGTCGGTCGAGCCTGAATCGCCTGGGCACGGCGACGCACTCGCCGCGACGGTGCTCGCGGTCAGCGGTGCCGGCGTCTTCGCTGCCGGAGCGACACTCGGACTCTGGCCGGTCTGGGCGCTCGGCCTGGCGCTCTTCGCGAGCGGCGTGCTTGTCTACTCGCCACGCCCGTAACCAGTCTGCGCCTCCGGGCGTTTATTACTCAGAACCGGTAAACGTCGATCTGCGGACCGGCCTTTTTCGATCAACGTGCTCCTGCCTCGTCCCACCACGCAGTTTCGCCGCCGCGCCTGGCTCGAGTTTCAGCGCGCGCTCGATCCCCTCGCGCCCCCCAAGCCCCTCTCAGGGGCGCTGATCCGCGCGATCGACTCCTCCTTTCCGAGCAGCTCCAGGCTTTCGAAGAGGCCCGGGGAGATTGTCGATCCGGTCAAAGCGAGGCGGATGGGCTGGAACGCCTGACGAGGCTTGAGCCCCAGGCGCTGCGCCAGGTCTCGTAGCGCGACCTCGATCGTTGCCGCCTCGAAGGGATCGACCTCAGCCAGGACGTCGGCAGCGGCCGGAAGCACAGCACCGTCCTCAAGCGGCTCTTCGAGCGACACGGGCTCGAAAAAGAACCTGGCGAAGCTCGGAAACTCGGCCAGCGTCGCGATCTTCTCCTGGACAAGCGGCGCGGTCGTTCGAATCAGCTTCTCGTCCCACTCATAGCCCTGCTCGCGCAGGTAGGCGACCAGACGGTCGGCGTACTCGTCCGGCGATAGCGCCCGCAAGTGGACGCCGTTCATGTGGGTGAGCTTCTCGTAATCGAACGTCGCTGCGCTCTTGCCGACGCGCTCGAGCGAGAAACGCTCGATCAGCTCCTCACGACTCATCAGCTCGGTGTGGTCGTCGTAGCTCCAGCCGAGCAGCGCCAGATAGTTGACGAGGGCCTCGGGAACGAATCCCTGGTTGCGGAACTCCTCGACGGTGATCGCCCCGTGCCGTTTCGAGAGCTTCTTCCCGTCCGGGCCGTTCAGAAGCGCGACGTGCGCGTACTCCGGCAGCTCCGCGCCGAGCGCCGCCAGAATCTGGAGCTGCTTGGGCGTGTTCGACACGTGATCCTGGCCACGGATCACGTGCGTGATCCGGTCGAGCATGTCTTCCAGCGGGGAGACGAAGTTGTAGGTGGGCCGCCCATCCGAGCGGACGATGACCACGTCCTCGAGCTTCTCGTTCGGATACTCGATCGGGCCGAGGATGAGGTCGTTCCAGGTCGTGGTGCCCTCGTCGGGCATGCGGAAGCGGATCGCACCCTCGTCCACGTAGGCTCTGTCCTGCTCGACAAGCCGGTTGGCAACGGCCTGCGCTTCCTCCATTCGGTCGAGCTGGAACGTCACCTCTCCGTCCGAGTCCAGGCCGAGCCAGCGCATCGACTCCTGGATCTGGTCGGTCGCCTCCTCGACCTCACGGCTCGTGTCGGTGTTCTCGATCCGCAGCCGGAACTCGCCGCGTTCATGCCGGGCGAACAGCCAGTTGAAGAGCGCGGTGTGGACACTCCCGATGTGCAGGAAGCCTGTCGGGCTCGGCGCAAAGCGGACTCTGACGGCCATGTGAGTAGCGTACTGCCGTAGCCAAGCGGCTCTGCGCTAGCGTCCGTCGCGTGCAGCTCGGCGCCCACGTTTCGACCTCCGGCGGCATCAACACGGCAATCGACCGCATCGAGCAGATGGGCGGCGACTGCGTCCAGATCTTCACGCAGAGCCCGCGCACCTGGCGACCGACGAACCACGACCCGGCCAACTTCGAGCGCTTCAAGGAACGCCGCGCCGAAGCCGGGATCGGGAGTGTCGTCTGCCACGCCCTCTACCTGATCAACCTCGCGAGCCCGAACGACGAGAGCCACGAGAAGTCGGTCGCCGCGCTCGAGAACACGATGGAGGTCGCCGGCGCGATCGAGGCCGACGGCGTGGTCTTTCACGTGGGCTCCCACCAGGGCGCCGGTTTCGAGGTCGGGCTCGAGCGAGTGGTGCCCGCGCTCCGCAAGGCGCTCGAGCGCAGCTCGGACATAACCTGGCTGCTGATCGAGAACACGGCCGGCGCCGGAGACACGATCGGCCGCTCGATCGAAGAGCTCGCGGCGCTCTACACGGCGCTCCACGGGCACGAGCGGCTCGGGATCTGCCTCGATTCGTGCCATCTCTATGCCTCCGGCTACGACGTGACTGACCGCAAGGAGCTCGACCGGGTCCTCACTCAGCTCGACGAGCTCATCGGACTCGAACGATTGCGCGCGTTGCACGCGAACGACTCGAAAGCGCCGCTCGGCTCGAACCGCGACCGCCACGACGACATCGGCGAAGGCCTGCTCGGCGAGGACCTCGGCGTCTTCCTTGCACACCCGAAGCTGCAGGGGCTGCCAGCGTTCCTCGAGGTTCCCGGAACGGACGGGCATGGCCCTGACGCCGAGCAGGTCCGGAAGCTGAAAGAGCTACACGCCCGTGCTACGAAGAAGCAGCGGGCCGGATCTGCGCGAAAACCCGGAAAGTCGGTTCCCCGACGGGGAGCTCGTAGAACTCGGGGTTGAGGCAGCCGACGTCCTCGGTGCGGCTGTCGTAGCAGCTCTCGACCTCGACGCGACACATCGGCAGCGGCTTGTGCGTCGCCTTGACAGCGCCGAACTCACCGCTCGCCTCCGCGGCCCGGAGGAGGTCGAAGTCGATCTCGACGTCGAAGACCTTCTGCATGCAGCCCACGTAGGTGTGGCCGAATTCCTCGTACGAGTAGAGGAATGAGCACCCTCGCTCGGCGCAGGCCGCGGGGTACACCACTTTGTCACAGTGAACGCCGCAGCGCCGGCACTCGACCTCGTCCTGGGGGTGGAGCGGCAGCTCACCGGCCCGGGTGACGAGGTCGCGCTTGGTCTCCATATCGGAATTTTGGGCGAACGCATGCGTCCTCCGCAAGACTTGACAACCACGCTGGAACGGGCTAGGGCGCCGCGCGGTTAGAAGTCGCTACGCGGCCGCCGAGAGCCGTTCAATGACGTTCAGGACGTCCATCTGCGTGAACGCCTGGAAGTCGGGCTCCCCACCCTCGGGATGCTCGTCGGCGCGGAACCAGAGCGCCTGCACTGTCGTCATCCCCAGCTCGCCGGCGCCACGCACGTCCTCGAGCAGGCGGTCACCCACGAAGACGGCATCGCCCGCCGCAACCTCGAGTGCCTCCAGGGCGCGCTCGAAGATCGCCGGATGCGGCTTGCGCTTGCCGACCTCCGACGAGAAGACGGCGAAGTCGAGCCGATTGGCCAGTCCCATCTGCTCGAGGTCGCGGTGCAGGAGCCAGCCGGGATCGAAGGCATTGGAGACGAGCCCAAGCTTGAGTCCGCGCTCGCGCAGCGCCTCGAGCAGCGCCGGTGTGTGCGCGGCGAGCTGCCGCGCAGGGTCCCAGGCCACATGCTCGGCCTCGAGGAAGTGGTTCAACTCCTCGTCCGTGACCTCGACGCTGAAATCGCCGAGGAGCTGACGGAGAAGTTCCGGGTATTCGAGCTCCTCGACCGTGCCGGGTGCCCAGAAGAGGGGCTCGTAGCGCTCGCGGAAGTGCGCCGCCACGCGGTCGACCTCCGGCAGGTCGTCGCGCTCCAGTGCCGCTAAGCCGGCGCGATGGCCGGCCTCGACGAGCGCCTCGTCATAGACGAAGCGAATCAGCGTGTCGCCCCAGTCGAAGAGGACCGCCTCCGGCACGCCGTTAGGCTATCGGCGTGGCGCGAAAGCTCCTCTGGGCGTCACTCGCGCTCGCCCCGATCACCTTCGTCGTCGACTTCGCCTTCCATCCGGGAGACGTCGTGTTGTTCGTGCTCGCCGCCGCGACGCTCATCCCTCTTGCCTGGCTGATCGGGGAGTCCACCGAGCAAGCATCCGAGCACACCGGGCCGGGGATCGGCGGCTTCCTCAACGCCAGCTTCGGAAACGCACCGGAGCTGATCATCGCCATGTTCGCGGTCGCCGATTCGCTTCCGAACGTCGTCCGCGGCTCACTCGCCGGCAGCGTTGTCTCGAACCTGCTGCTCGTGCTCGGCGTCGCGATGGCGGCCGGCGAGACCGGCAAGCGGATCGACCGGAATTCGCTCCTGCTCCAACTCGGACTCGTCGGGACGGCGGTCGTGCTCTTCCTCGTGCCTTCGGTCGCCGGCTGGCACGGAGATCCCGAGCGGCACTCGCTCGCCGTTTTGAGCGTGCCAATCGCCGTTGTTCTGCTCCTGCTCTATGTCGTCGTGCAGACGTGGCAGCTCCGTGGCTTCCGGCGGAGACACACGGCCTCGGGTTACGAGGAGCGCGCCGGCGCCTGGCCGCTGCGCCGTGCTTTGCTCGCGCTCGGGCTCGCCACCGCAGCGACGGCGCTGACCAGCGAAATCCTCGTCCATTCACTCGACGGCTTCGCGAAGGCGGCCGGACTCTCGCAGTTCTTCATCTCGTTCGTGGTCGTCGCGGTCGTCGGCAACGCGGCCGAGCACGGCGGTGCGGTCGTGATCGCCCGACGCGGGAAGATGCGACTGGCCACCGAGATCGCCGTTTCCTCGAGCGCCCAGGTGGCGCTCTTCGTCACGCCCGTCATCGCTTTGCTCTCCTGGGCGGTGTCCCCGCCGGTGCCGCTCGCTTTTCGGTGGGAGGAGCTCGGAGCGATGGCGCTGGCAACCGTCGTGGTCGCCGTTGTCGTCTTCGACGGCTGTTCGAAGCGGTGGCAGGGCCTCGCTCTGGTCGGCCTCTACGCGGCGCTCGTCGTCGGCTTCGCCTTCGCGGGCGACCGCTAGGTGCCGGGAGCGGCCCTTGTCGAACGGAGGGGCGGCGCCACGCGGGCAAGAGTCACGATTGCGGCGCATTCGAGTCTCAGACCTCTGCGCTCGCGGTCGATAAGCTCGCCGCGGGGAGGAGGCTGGGTGCACCTGAACAAACCGCGCCCGCGGCGGGCAAACCGCCAAGCCGCGACTTAAGCGCGGGCCAGCACTCCGAGCGCCCGCGGTATGCGCTCGATCGCCTGCTCGACGTCGGCGTCGCCGATGTCCAGGTGAGTCACCGCGCGGAGAACGCCAGGGTGCGCTGTCGCCGAGAGGCCAACTCCTTCTTCGGCCAAACGAGCGAGCGCGTCGCGTGTGTCGAGCCCTAGCGCACCGACGTCGACTTGCACGAAGTTCGTTTCCACCTGCTCGAGGTCGACCGGAACGCCCGCGGCGTGCAATCCCTCCGCCAGCCGCAGCGCCCGCGAGTGGTCGTCGGCGAGACGGTCGACATTGTGGTCGAGCGCGTAGATCCCGGCGGCGGCGACGATCCCGGCCTGCCTCATCGCGCCACCGAACTGGTGTTTGAGACGGCGGCCGTTGCGCATCAATTCGTGCGAGCCGGCGACGAGCGCGCCCAGCGGGCAGCCGAGGCCCTTCGAAAGACACAGCGTGACCGTGTCGAACGTCCCGGCAAACTCCGCCGCCAGCACGCCGCTCGCGACCGCCGCGTTGAGCAGCCGGGCGCCGTCGAGGTGGACCGAGAGCTCGAGCTCGCGGCACGTTGCCACCAGCGCCTGAACCTCCTCGAGCGGCCAGACCCGTCCACCGGACGCGTTGTGCGTGTTCTCGATCGCGACGACCTGCGTCGGAGGGGTGTGGGTCTCGTCGGTCCGACGCACCATCCGCTGCACCTCGTCCGGCCCGAAACGGCCCCGCTGACCCCGGATCGGCCGGGTCATCAAACCGGCGAAGACCGCGGGGCCGCCGAGCTCGGAGAGCAGCAGATGCGCATTCTCCTCGGCGATCAGCTCGGCGCCGGGCTCGGAAAGCGTCCTCAGAGCGATCTCGTTCGCCATCGTCGCAGTCGGGACGTAGACGGCCTCCTCCTGACCCAGGAGCTCGGCGACTCGCCGCTCGAGCTCGTTGACGGTCGGGTCCTCGCGCCGCTGCTCGTCCCCGACCACGGCGTTCGCCATGGCGTCGCGCATGCCCCGGCTGGGCTGCGTTTTCGTGTCGGAACGGAGGTCGATCACGCCCGTATTCTGCAGTCGTGGACATCGCGGCCTTGCAGGAGACGCTCGACCTCGATGGCGAGCCCCGCTTCCGGGCGCGCCAAGTGTGGTCTTGGACCGCGCGCGGCGCGGCCAGTTACGACGAGATGACGGACGTGCCGGCGCGGCTTCGCGCCGAGCTGACGAAGCGGATTCCGTTCTCGACCCTCGAGGTCGAACACGAAGCCCACTCGGTTGACGGCACGATGAAGGCCCTCTTCCGAACCCCCGACGGAAATCCGGTCGAAGCCGTGTTGATGCGCTACCGCGACGGCAGGCGGTCGGTCTGCGTTTCCTCGCAGAGCGGCTGTCCCCTCACGTGCACCTTCTGTGCGACCGGTCAGATGAGATTCCGTCGCAATTTGAGCGCCTCCGAGATCCTCGACCAGGCGCTCCACTTCCGACGGCTCGAACCCATCGACCACGTCGTCTTCATGGGCATGGGCGAGCCGATGCTGAACGTCGACGAGGTGATCGCGGCGGCTCGGCGTCTACCCGACCTTGGCGTGACGCATCGTCGGACGACTGTGTCGACCGTTGGCTGGCTACCTGGGCTGCGGAGGTTCGTAGACGAGGTCGAGGAACCGGTCCGGCTGGCGCTGTCGCTGCATGCCGCTGAGCCGGCACTGCGATCCGAGCTGATGCCGGTCAACGACCGTTACCCGCTCGCGGGCGTCCTCGCAGAATGCCGGCGCTACTTCGAGCTGCGCCGGCGCAAGGTCTTTGTCGAGTACGTGCTGCTCGCGGGCGTGAACGACCGGGTCGAACAGGCGCAGGCGCTCGCCGGATTGCTCGACCCAAAGGTCTTCAAAGTGAACCTGATTCCGTACAACCCCACCGGTGCCTTTGCCGGCTCGTCGCCGAAAGCGATCGCGGCATTCGAGTCCGAGCTGCGGCGCAGCGGGATCCCGACGACAGTGCGACTGGCCCGCGGCCGCGACATTGCCGCCGCCTGCGGTCAGCTGGCGGCGTCCGCCTAGGCGCGCTTCTGAGCCTCGAGCTGGCGAGGCTCGTCTGACCCTTGCGGGTCCTCGTCCTCGCCGAACCGGTGACGGAGGATCGGACGCTTCGCGGCGCGCACCTCGTCCAGCCTCTTTACCGGCCGGACGTGCGGCGCCTCCTTCAGCAACTCGGGTTGGTCGGCCGCCTCGCGCGCGATCGCGAGCATCGCGTCCGCGAAGGCATCGAGTGTTTCCTTCGGCTCGGTCTCGGTCGGCTCGATCATCAGTGCCTCGGGAACGATCAGCGGGAAGTAGATCGTCGGTGGATGGAAGCGGTAATCCATCAGGCGCTTGGCGACATCGAGCGTCGTGACCCCGTGCTCACGCTTCAACCGCCTGCCCGAGAGCACGAACTCGTGCATGCAGTGCCTGTCGAACGGGAGTTCGTAGGCGTCCCTCAGCCGCGCAAGTAGGTAGTTCGCATTCAGGACGGCGACCTCCGACATCTCCTTCAGCGCGGGGCCGTACGAGCGGATGTAGGCGTAGGAGCGGACGAAGACCCCGAACGGCCCGCAGAAGCCCCGCACCTTGCCGATCGTCTTCGGCCGCTCGTAGTCCAGACGGAACGTGTCGCCTTGGCGGACGACCGCCGGCACCGGCAGGAACGGCTCGAGCCGCTCGCGGACGGCGATCGGGCCGCCACCCGGGCCCCCACCACCGTGGGGCTGCGAGAACGTCTTGTGCAGGTTGAAGTGGACGATGTCGAAGCCAAAGTCTCCCGGCCGGGCGATGCCGCAGATCGCGTTCAGGTTGGCGCCGTCGTAGTACATGAGCGCGCCCGCCTCGTGGAAGATCCTCGTGATCTCCTCGATTCCCTCGTCGAAGAGCCCCAGCGTCGACGGGTTCGTGAGCATCAGGCCTGCGGTCTGGGGCCCGACCTTGTGGCGGAGGTCGTCGAGGTCGACGTTTCCACGAGAGTCGGTCTTGACGCCGACCGCCTCGTAGCCGGCCATCGTCACGCTCGCCGGATTCGTCCCGTGCGCCGTGTCGGGGATCACGATCTCTCGCCGCTCGTGCCCTTCGCCGCGATCGGCGAAGTAGGCGCGCATTAGGAGCAAGCCGGTCAACTCGCCCTGGGAGCCGGCCGCCGGTTGCAGCGAGACGCCGGGGAGACCGACGACCTCGGCAAGGATCTCCTGGAGCCGCCACATCAGCTCAAGCGCTCCCTGCGAGGCGTCCTCCTCCTGCAGCGGGTGCAGGTCGCGGAAGCCGGGCAGACCGACGACGCGCTCGTTGATGCGGGGGTTATGTTTCATCGTGCACGAGCCCAGCGGATAGAAGCCGGTGTCGACGCCGAAGGTTCGGTCGGCCAGCGCCGTGAAGTGACGAACGAGCTCGGGCTCGGAGATCTCGGGCAGGCGAGGCGGGCTCGAGCGGCGAAGCTCCTCGGGGACCTCCGCGGGTGGCAATCCCGGCTGCGGCAGGGACGAGGCGCGGCGTCCGGCTTTCGACTTTTCGTAGATCAGCTTCATGCCGCCAGGACCTCGGCCAGCAGGTCGATCTCGTCGGTAGTCCGCTTCTCCGTCACGGCGAC
>Ga0137371_10001250_pt1 | contig 20169 bp, 23 predicted proteins | sample SagtaG_7_FD_104919 | JGI IMG/M metagenome (GOLD analysis project Ga0137371, IMG submission 104919) | Vadose zone soil microbial communities from Sagehorn Ranch, Mendocino, California, USA - Sage1_R_40_16 metaG | ecosystem: Environmental > Terrestrial > Soil > Vadose zone | place: USA...
CCAGCGGCGCCGCCTCCGCCCGGGTCGGCAACGGGGCTCTCGATGCCTGGGTCTGGGGGTCCGGTGACTCCGGAGCGACCCATCCGAAGCCGCCGTCGCTCGGGATCGACGACGTCTGCAGAACGGCGGCGACCACCAGCCCGTCGGCCGCTCCTTCACCGTCGGGGGTGGCCGCGACCGCCTCGAGCTCGACCGTTCGAGCATCCACGCCGCCGGGCCCCACCCGCGCCCCGGACTGGGGACACCCGGCCACGCCCCGGTCGGACCCCTCCGGTGGACGCAGCGTGGCGGCCGTCCCATCGGAGCGTTCGACGCCGGCGGCCGCCGCTTTGGCGGCGCAGGGTCCGCCGCCGGGGAGCGCCGGCCCGGGGCCTGGGGTGCTCCTCGCCCTCGCGCTCGGGGCCGCGCTCGCGGGCGGCGGCTGGCTGCGGTTGCGGAGCTCGCGCCGCGAACGGAGCGATGCATGATGGATCGCCCCTCGATCCACCCGGTCGCGTGGATCGTCTGGGCGACCTCGGCCGGCTTCGTCGCGTTCGTCACGACCGACCCCGTCTACCTCCTCCTGCTCTGGGGCGTGTCGTGGTTCGTCTACGCCAGCCACCGCGTGGACCCCGAGCATGCACGCTCGTTCCGTCTGTTCCTGACCGGCGCGGTGATCGCCGTCGCGCTCCGAACCGCCCTCGTGTTCTTCGGGACGGTCAGCGTGGCGAACACGAGCTTCTCGTTCCTCGAGGGGCTCCGGCTGGGCACGATCCTCGTGATCTTCGGCACGTTCAACGCCATCACGGACCCCTTCGGGCTCGTTCGGATGGCTCCGCGTCACTTCCACGAACCGGCGCTCGCGGCCGCGCTCGCCCTGTCCATCGCGCCGCGGACCGTCGCCGGGGTCGGGCGCGTGCGCGAGGCCCAGCGGATGCGCGGGATCCGCGTCCGCGGTGCACGAGCCCTCCCGGCGCTCGCCGTGCCGGTCCTCGAACGCGGGATGGAGGAGGCGCACACGCTCGCCGAGTCCATGGACGCGCGGGGGCACGGAGCGGGTCGCCGTTCGCGGTACCGGCCGCAGGCTTGGACCGGCGCCGCGCTCCTGATCGCCGTCGGCGGGGTCGGCGCCGCGGCGATCTTCCTCGCCGCATCGGTCGGCGGCTGGGCCGTCTTGCACCCGCAGACGTCGCCGATCGTCTGGCCGCAGACGGCCCCGCTCCTGCTCGGCGCGACGGCGCTACTGGCGGTCCCGGGCCTCGTCGGGCTGGCGGAACCGTGAGCGACGCGCTCCGCTTCGACGGCGTCACGTTCACCTATCCGGAGGGCGTGCGTCCGGCGATCGACGCCGTCGACCTCGCGATCGGCGAAGGGTCGTTCGCGCTCGCCGTCGGACCGACGGGGTCGGGGAAATCGACCTTGCTCCGCGCTGCGAACGGGCTCGTCCCGCAGTTCACCGGGGGGACCTTCGCCGGGCGGGTCTCGGTGGACGGTCGCGACACCCTCGCGCACGCGCCGCGACGCCTCGCCGACGTCGTCGCCTTCGTGCCCCAGGATCCGGCCGCGTCGTTCGTGCTCGACCGGGTCGAGGACGAGCTCGCGTACGGCATGGAGAACCTGGGCGTCGACCCGTCGCACATGCGGCGACGGGTCGAGGAGACCCTCGACCTGCTCGACCTCGCCGACCTGCGCGACCGAAGCGTCCGGACCCTGTCCGGCGGCGAACGCCAGCGCGTCGCCATCGCGGCGGCGCTCACCGCCGGGCCACGGATCCTGGTGTTAGACGAACCGACCTCGCAGCTCGATCCGCAGGGTGCGGAAGACGTCATGGCAGCGCTCCAACGGCTCGTGCACGATCATGGCATGACGGTCCTCCTCGCCGAGCACCGTCTGGAGCGTGTGGCCGGATGGGTCGACGTGGCGATCGGGTTCGACCGCGGCCGGGTGCGCTCCGGGACCCCAGCCGACGTGATCGGCCAGCTCGGAGCGGGGCCGCCGGTGACGCGCCTCGGGCGGATGCTGGGCTGGGATCCGCTCCCGCTGACCGTCCGCGCGGCTCGCGCCCTGGCCGCGACGGGCGCCCACCCGATGCTCCCGCCGCCCGATCCGGCGGGCAAGGGTCACGCGCACCGGTCGGTGCTCGCGGAGGTCCGGGGGCTCCGCGCCACGTACGGCGAGACGACGGTGCTGCGAGAGCTCGACCTCGACCTGCACGAGGGCGAGATCCTCGCGGTCATGGGTCGCAACGGTGCCGGGAAGTCGACGCTCCTGCGCGTGCTGGCGGGGATCCACGAGCCGGCCGGTGGTCACGTCCGGGTCCGCGGCACGAGACCTCGTCCCGGCGTCGACACTGCATTGTGTCCTCAAGAAGCGGACGCGCTGCTGTTCAACGACTCCGTCGAGCAGGAGGTCCGGGCGACGCTCGTGGCGCGCGGCGAGGCCGGCGACACCGGACCGTGGCTGGCCGCCCTGGGCATCGCCGACCTCGCCGCGCGCCACCCCCGCGATCTGTCGGCGGGTCAGCGCCTGCTGGTGGCCACGGCCGCGGTCGCGGCGACCGACGCGCCGCTCCTCGCCCTAGACGAGCCGACCCGCGGGCTCGATCCCACCTCCAAGGAGCGGCTGATCGGCTTCCTGCGCGGTCACGCGACCGAGGGACGGGCGGCCATCGTCGCGACGCACGACGTCGAGCTCGCAGCCGCGGTCGCGACGCGCGTCGTGATCCTGGCGGGCGGCGAGGTGATCGCAGACGGCGATCCCGGATCCGTCCTCGGCGACTCTCGCGTCTTCGCCCCGCAGATGACCCGCGTGTTCGGGCCGGGGTGGCTCACCCCGGAACAGGTCGCAGAGGCGCTCACGTGACCGCCCGGCTCGAGCTCGGGCTGGAGGCGGGGCCGGGCGGCGTTCGCGAAGCCGAGGCGCGCGAGCGGCTCACCGTTGTCGTCCCGGGCCTGCGCATCGCGCTGCTCGTCCTCGCGAACGTGATCGGTCTGCTCGCCTTCACCTGGCCGTTCCTGCTCCCGTCGGTTGCAGGGCGCGTCGCCGAGAACCACCAGGGGGACGGGCCGTGGATCGTCGCGGCGCTCGGCGCGATCCTGCTCGCGCTCCTGTTCCTCGAACTCGGACGCGGCGGCCTGGGCCCGAAGACGATCGCCCTCCTCGGCGTCCTGGGCGCCGCGATGGTCGCGCTCCGCCTCCCGGGCTTCGTGGCCGGGTTCAGCGCGCTCTTCATCGTGGTGCTGGTCGCCGGCAACTCGCTCGGGCCCGAGTTCGGGTTCCTGCTCGGGTGCGTCGGGATGTTCGCGAGTGGGATCTTCGTCGGCGGACTCGGACCTTGGCTGCCGTTCGAGATGGTGGCGGTCGGATGGGTCGGCGCCGGCGCGGGACTGCTGCCGCACGGCAGATCGTGGCGGACACGGGTCGTGTGGCTCGCCGCCTTCGGATTCGCGAGCGGCTACCTCTACGGGCTCGTGATGGAGCTGTGGTTCTGGCCCTTCCTTACCGACGGCTCGGCGCTCGCTTGGGACCCCACGGGCGGCGCGTGGATCAACGTCAGGCACTACCTCGGCTTCTACGTGGTCGACGGTCTGACGTGGGACACGTTCCGGGCTGTGGGGAACGTCGTGCTCGTCCTCGCGATCGGGAGGCCCGTGCTGGCGGCGCTCGACCGGGCGGCACGCCGGATGCAGCTCCGCGTGGTATGACGGGTCCCCGTCCGACAGGAGGCGATCCATGGGGCAGTTCCCGCCGTCGTTCTTCCAGGACCCGAACGCCTTCGAACAACCGGAGGTGGAACGGATCCTCGAGGAGGAGGCGCATGAGCACCATGCCGATCATGAGCACGGTCCCGGGTGCGGCCACGAGGCCGTCGAGCACGGGGACCACGTCGATTACCTCCACGATGGACACCGGCACTTCTTGAGGGACGGCCTCTGGCATCACCACCGCAGCGACGCCGGGTAGCATCCCGGGATGCCCGAGGCTCCCACCGAGCGCGCCCGAGTCCACCGACTCCCCGAACGAGCCGCGTACGACCGCGGAACGATCGAAGCGATCCTCGATGAGGCCCTGATCTGCCACGTCGCCTGGACAGATCGCGAGGGCCGAGCGCGGGCGCTGCCCACGATCCATGCTCGGGTCGGGGACACCCTGTACCTGCACGGCTCGCGCGCCGCTCGCGCATGGAGGGCCGTCGCCGCCGGGGCCGAGGTCTGCGTCGTCGCCACCATCGTCGACGCGCTCGTCCTCGCGCGGAGCGCCTTCCATCACTCGATGAACTACCGCAGCGTCGTCCTGTATGGACACGGTCGCGAAGTGACCGACACCGACGAGCTCGAGACCGCCGCGAGGGCGATCACCAACCACGTCCTGCCTGGCCGGGAGATCGAGGCTCGGATGCCGACGGCGGAGGAGTTCAAACAGACCATCCTGTTCGCGATCCCGATCGACGAGGCCTCCGCGAAGGTCCGCACGGGCCCACCGAAGGACGACGAGGTCGACCGCGAGCTGCCGATCTGGGCCGGTCTGCTTCCGCTCGAGACGAGCGGCGGACCGCCGGAGTCCTCACCCGATCTCCTCGAAGGGATCGAGGTTCCCGCGTACGTCGTCCACCCCCGGCGTCCCTGAGCCGACGGGCCGGGCTGGACATCCCGGCAACCCTCGTGGTACACATATATCGGTCCGATATACTCGTCCGATATATCGAAAAGAGATAGGACATGTTGGAACTCGCGATCTTGGGCCTCCTGAAGGAGCGCCCGATGCACGGCTACCAGCTCTCGAGGGAGCTCACCGGCCAACTCGGCGGTCTCTGGAAGGTTTCGTACGGTTCCCTGTACCCCACCCTCAAGCGACTCGAGCGCGAGGAGGCGGTCGAGCAGGTGCCCGGCACCAGCGCCGGCACCGGCCGGAAGCGCCTCGTCTACCGGATCACGCCGGCGGGTGAGCAGCTCTTCCTCAGGCTGCTCGAGGAGCCGCCGTCCGACACGCAGGCGGAGGACGCTCGGTTCCGGATCCGCCTCGCCTTCTTCCGGTACCTCCCACCCGAGACGCGGATCCGTCTGCTCGACCGGCGCCGTGCCGCGCTCGCCGAACGGCTCGACGCCGTCAAGGCGGCGATCGCGGTCGCGGCCGACGACGAGGACGACTACCAGCGGGCGCTCATGGAGCACGGACGCGCGGCGACCGAGGCGGACGTCGCGTGGCTCGCCGGATTGATCCAGCAGGAACGCACGAAGTACGGCATCACCGCCCCCGTGGGGCAGAGGCGCCGCGCCTCCGCGACGCTTCGCAGGAAGGAGCGCACGGCATGAGCACGGTTCGGATCGCCATCGTCGGACTCGGCAACTGCGCCTCGTCCCTCATCCAAGGACTCGAGTACTACAAGGACGCGGACCCCACCGAACGCGTCCCCGGCTTGATGCACGTGGAGCTCGGCGGATACCACATCCGCGACGTCGAGGTCGTCGCCGCGTTCGACGTCGACGCGAAGAAGGTGGGCAAGGACGTCTCCGAGGCGATCTTCACCGAGCCCAACAACACGATCCGGTTCTCCGACGTGCCGCCGACCGGCGTCACGGTGATGCGGGGCCGCACCCTCGACGGGTTGGGGATCTACTACCGCGACACGATCGTGGAGGCCGACGAGCCCGAGGTGGACGTGGTCGAGGTGCTCCGGGCTTCGCGAGCGGACGTGCTGATCAGCTACCTCCCGGTCGGGTCCGAGCAGGCGGACCGGTACTACGCGCAGTGCGCGATCGACGCGAAGGTCGGCGTCGTCAACGCGCTCCCGGTCTTCATCGCGAGCGACCCCGTCTGGGCGAGGAGGTTCGCCGATGCCGGCGTCCCGATCGTCGGCGACGACATCAAGAGCCAGGTCGGCGCCACGATCACGCATCGGGTCCTCGCGAAGCTCTTCGAGGATCGCGGGGTCGAGCTCGACCGGACCTACCAGCTCAACTTCGGCGGCAACATGGACTTCATGAACATGCTCGAACGAGAGCGCCTGACGTCGAAGAAGGTTTCGAAGACGCAGTCCGTGCAGTCCCAGCTCGAGGAACCGCTGAGCAGGGAGAACATCCACATCGGTCCGTCCGACCATGTGCCGTGGCTCCAGGACCGGAAGTGGGCCATGATCCGGCTCGAGGGGCGCAACTTCGGCGACGTCCCGTTGACGATCGAGATGAAGCTCGAGGTGTGGGACTCGCCCAACTCCGCAGGCGTCATCATCGACGCGCTCCGGTGCGCGAAGGTCGCGATGGACCGAGGGATCGGCGGCCCCCTGATCGGTCCCTCCGCCTATTTCATGAAGTCGCCGCCCGTGCAGTTCAGCGACGACATGGCGCGCGAGATGGTCGAGGAGTTCATCCTGGGGAACGGCGAGTCGGCGAACGCTGACTGGACGCGGTTCTTCGACACGACGAAAGCCTGACGGCGGCGGCGGCACATGGCCGCTGTCGCTCGCCCCGGTGCTCTCCAGCGGGCACGCACCGCCCTTCGCGGGGCGGACTTCCGCAAGCTGTTCGCGATCCGCATCGTCGGTCAGGGCGGGGACGGATTCTTCACCGTCGCGCTGTTCGCCTCGGTCGTCTTCAATCCCAGCGAACACAGCACCACGTTGGGGCTCTTCAAGGCCGCCCTGATCACCGCCCTCCCCTTCACGCTCCTCGGGCCGTTCGTCGGCGTGTTCATCGATCGGTGGCAGCGGCGGCACATCTTGGCGTACGCCCCGCTCCTCAAGGTGGGGCTCGTCGGGCTCGTGCTCTTCGACCCAACGACGCGTGCGATCCCCTTCTACGTCGGAGCGCTCGCGGTCATCTCGATCAACCGCTTCTACCTGGCGACGGCTTCGGCCGTCGTTCCACGGCTCGTGCCGGGCGAGGACCTGTTGATCGCCAACTCGCTCGCGACCGTCGGGGGGACGCTCGCGCTCCTGGTGGGGTTCTTCATCGGGGGGCAGCTCGCGGACGCCAGCGGCTCGGGCCCGGTCGTCGCGGTCGCGGCGGCCGCGTGGCTCGCAACGACCTGGATCGCCATCCGACTCCGGTCCGATCTGGCACCGAAGACGGTCCCGGGTCCCGAGGAGCTCCTTCGCCATCAGATCCGGAGGGTGATCGCGGAGTTCACGGACGGCGCCCGCACGCTCGTTCAGACCCCGCGCGCGATCGGGCCCATCACGTCGATCTCGATCGACTCGATGGGACAGGGGATCATCCTCACCGTCGCCGCGGTCGTGTTCCGCGAGCAGTTCAGCGAGAGCGTCGGGTCGTACTCCAACCTGATCGGAGCGGGCGGGGTCGGCGTGCTCATGGGCATCGCGACGGTCGGTTGGCTCGAGGAGCGGTGGAGCAAGGAACGGATCATCGCGAGCGCGTTCGTGGTGGGCGGGCTCGCCCTGCTCGGCGCCGCGGCGTACCTGCGGGGATGGTCGATCCTCGCCGTCGGCTTCGTAGTCGGTCTCGCCTTCGCGTGGAAGAAGATCCCCGTCGACACGATCGTGCAGGCGTCGCTGCCCGACGGATACCGCGGTCGCGTGTTCTCGGTCTACGACGTCGTCTACAACGTCGCTCGCATCCTCGCGGCGGCCCTCGTGATCCCCTTGGTCCCGGCGCTCGGGACGCACGGCACGGTTGCGCTCGTCAGCCTCCTGTTCATCGCGTGGGCGCCGGTCCTCCCCCGTTGGATCGGCACCGTCCCCGACGTTCGCATCGTCTTCTCGGAAGGGGCGCGAGCCGAGGAGTGGCCACGCGCGATCCGGTGGGGCGCAGCCGAGGAGGCCGTGGAGGTGCTGAAAGCATGGCTCGAAGAGCGGAACGGCGAGCGCCGGCGATGCTTCCGCCTCTCGCTCCGAGATGGGACCATCCTCGACGTCAGCCGGCCGGAACCCGACGGCGTCTGGACGATCGACCGCGAACGAGACGAGCCCCGGATGGACCAGTGATGGTCAGGCCGTGGCAGCCTCGGGTCCGTCCAGGACCGCGATCGGTTCGACGGTCGTCTCGTCGCGGGTGACCCGGGAGCCGGTTCGGTTCCACAGGACCGCCACGGCGACCGCGAAGGCGAGCGAACCCGCACCGAGGAACATCAGGCGCGGACCGAGGATCCCCGCGAGCCAACCGACCAGCGGCGCTCCGATCGGCGTCGAACCCAAGAAGACGACCCCGTAGAGCGCCATGACGCGGCCGCGCGCCTGCGGCTTCGCCTCAAGCTGGAGCATCGTGTTGCCCGTGATCATGAACGACATCGCGAAGAACCCGATCGGCACCATCAGCGCCATCGCGACCGGAAGTGTCGGGGCGAGCGAGACGAGCGCCATCGCGACGCCGACCCCGGCGAGCCAGACACCCAAGCCATGCATCGAGGGTCGCGCGCTGCGGTTGGCCGCGAGGATCGCTCCCAGGAACGAGCCGAGCCCCGCCGCGGCCGAGAGCAGGCCGAACGCGCCCGGCCCCGCGTGGAACGTGTGGTTCGCGAGCAGCGGCACCAGCACCTGCCACTCGAACACGAACGTGAACACGATCGCCATAACGAGCAGCGGCTTGCGGAGCGCGTCGGTCTCCCATACGTATCGCAGCCCGGCGGCAAGGTGCCCGCGCTCACGGCTTGACCGACGCTGCACGTGCATCTCGGAGGTATGCATCGCGAGCAACGCTGCCAGCACCGCTAGGTAGGAGATCCCATCGATCAGGAAGCAGATCGCCATCCCGACGGTGGCGATCAAGATACCGGCGGTCGCGGGTCCGATGATCCGCGCTCCGGTGAACGCCGCGCTGTTCAGGCTGACCGCGTTGGTCAGCGTCCCCTCCCCGACCATCTCCACGTAGAAGCTCTGCCGGGCGGGGTTGTCGAGCGACGTGACGATCCCCGAGGCGAGCGAGAGCGCGAAGACCATCCACAGGGAGACGACGTCGGTGAACACGATCGTCGCGAGCGTGAGGGAGATGACCGCCGCGGTCCCCTGCGTGAACGTCAGGATCCTTCGTTTGTCGAAGCGGTCGGCGAGAACGCCGCCCCACGGACCAAGGACCAGGACGGGTCCGAAGGCGAGGGCCGCGTTGACCCCCAACGCGGTGCCGCTCCCGGTCAGGCTGAGGACGAGCCACGACGTCGCGGTGAACGTCATCCAGGTGCCGATGGCGGAGACGAACTGCCCGCTCAGGAACAACCGGAAGTTGCGGGAGCCACGCGCGGAAGCGAACGTCCGGCGCCACGCGGACGTGATCCGCGGGCTCATCGGTCACCCTCGGCGAGTCGCTCCAGCAAGGTGGCCGCGGTCTCCAGCACAGCACGTTCCTCGGCGGAGAGCTTCTTGACCCGCTTGGCGAGGAACTCGTCCGTCCGCCGCCGGGAGCGCTGCAGCAGCCTGCGACCTTCCGCCGTGATGCTCAGCCAGCTCACGCGCCCGTCCAACGGGTCCGGAACCCGCTCGACCAATCCGTTGTCCAGCAGCGCCTGGATCGTTCGCGTCATCGTCGGTTTCTGGACGTGCTCGTGGGCGGCCAGCTGGCCGGCGGTGATCGGCCCTTGCATCTCCACCGTGTGCAGAGCTGCGGAGAGCGTCGGGCTGATCCCGGGGGCGGATTCGCGTCGCATCCTCCGTGCGAACCGCCAGCCTGCCACGCGGAGCCTCGCCGCCAGGGCGGCGGGCTCCGCGTGGCCGGCAACAGCGGTGGCTTGCTCTTCCATGAGAGGGATCATAGTACGCATTGCTAATTAGTGTCACGAACGACCTCTCCGAAACGCGGAACGAGCGCGGCGTGGTCACAGAGCTCGTCGGCACGCACCTCGCCTGGATCCCTCGGAGCACCACGGTAGCCTGGCTCGACCATGCCGCGCGATTGGGACGCCGACGCCTATGACCGACTCCCCATCCCGATGACACGTTGGGGAACCGAGGTCGTGGGATGGCTCGATCTCGTCGGCGACGAGCGCGTCCTCGACGCCGGATGTGGGACCGGGCAGGTGACGCGCGAGCTCCTCCGGCGACTCCCGGACGGAACCGTCGTCGCGCTCGATGGGTCGCCGTCGATGATCGACCAGGCCCGCTCGCGCCTCGATGACGACCGCGTGCAGTTCGTCGTGCACGACCTGCTCGACCCGATACCGATACGGCCGGTGGACGCGATCCTTTCGACGGCCACGTTCCACTGGGTCACCGACCACGAGCGTCTGTTCTCGAACCTGGCGAACGTGTTGATCCAGGACGGGCAGCTCGCCGCCCAGTGCGGCGGGGCGGGGAACACCCAACGGCTCGGGCGGGTCGTCCGTGATCTCGGCTACGACCTCGAGGAAGACAAGTTGTTCGCGGGAGCGGACGAGACCCGAGGACGGCTGCGGCGAGCCGGGTTCGATCGCATCGAGTGCTGGCTGCACGACGAGCCGACGCCGATCCCGCGAGGCGACCTGGAGCTCTACCTCCGGACGATCTGCCTGGGATCGGTGTTCGGGCGGATCCCCGAGAAGCTACGGGACGACCTCGTGCGCGAAGCCGCCGAGCGGATCCCCGGCGGGGTGATCGACTACGTCCGCCTCAACATCCGCGCGCGACGGGCGTAACCCTGACGGGCGTAACCCTGAGGAACCCTAGATGAAGAGCGACACCGCGGCGTCGCGCATCTCGGCAAGTGCGGTGGCCGCGCCGATCGGCTCCTCGAGGCCGTCGATCAGGTCTTCGCGTTTGAGCCCCAGGAGGTCCATCGTCATCTGGCACGGGATCAGCCGAACGCCGAGGTCGTTCGCGAGCGCGATCAGCTCGTCCGGCGTCGCCACCTGATGATCCTGGGCGAGCTTCTTGAACATCGCGGGGCCCGCTCCGGCGAAGTGGTATCGAGACAGCTTCGCCTTCTGCGCCGACCCCGGGTTCATCACCGACATCATCTTCTGCATCCAGTTGTCGCCGGTGATCCGTACCTCAGGCTTCACGATCGCGAACAGGCCCCAGAACGTGAAGAACACGCTGGATTCCATCCCCGATGCCGCGGCCGTCGTCGCAAGGATCGTCGTCGGCCAGATCTGATCGAGATTCCCGCCCCACGCGATGATCGTGAGCTTGTTCTTCCTCTTGATCTGCTTCGCCTGCTCCTCCTCGAGCGCCTCCACGCGTTGGAGGAGATCGGCGAGCGCGGATGCCTCCAGAGGCGTCTCTGGCGTGTCGGTTGTCGCCGTCGTGGACACGTCAGACCACCTTCCGGATCACGTATCGGAAGCTGCCGTCGTCGAGCGCTTCAGCCTCGAGCAGCTCGTTGCCGCTGATCTCGGCCCAGCTCGGTACGTCGGAACGCGAGCCGGGGTCGGTCGCCAGCAGCTCGAAGAGGTCGCCCGTCCGGGCCTCCTTGAGAGCTCGTGCGAGCGCGACGAGCGGCCCGGGGCACGACTGGCCCTTGGCGTCGACGGTGCGCGTGATGACATCCATAGCTTCGGAACCTCCAAGAGGTCGGTCAGGGACGAGTGGTGCGAGATGGACGCGAGTGGAGCGCTGTCCCGTTGTCAGCAGGGACAGGCGCAGATGCGGTCCGGGATCATGGCCGCGACGGTGCCGATCTCACGTGTTCGGATCATTGCAGGTGCAACATGCTACCTCCGGGCCGCCGTCAGGAGCAACAGGAAGATGGCTACGGAACGGGCGCCGGCTCGACCAAGCAGCCCGCCGGGCGACCCAGGAGCGCCAGCCCCTGCCGGTCGCCAGGACCGAAGTCGGTCACGAGCCCGCCGGAGGGCTCCATCAGCTCCGCCTTCGACGCCACATGGTTGAGACCCATGATGTGGCCGAGCTCGTGCAGGACGGTCGGGCCCTGATCACCGGGATCGGACCACCCGGGAGGGTTCGGATCTTGGACGTTCATCACGATCCAGCCGCTCACGAACTGTCGTGGGTCATCGGGAGCCGTGAGCGGTCGTGCGACCGCGGCGAAGTCGTGTCCGTTCCCCGAGAACGGGATGTCGGTCTGGCCAGGCGACACCCACGCGATCACGACGGGCGCCCAGCGGTCACCGTAGCGATCCGGTTCGTAGGGAGGGCGGTCACGCTGTGGGATCTCCGTGGTCAGACCGTCATAGACGAACGCGATCCCGGTCGCCGCTGACAGGCGCTGGATCGCTTCGTACACGTCGTCGAGGGACCCCTCGGGGGCCGACCCCGGATCGATCGTGTAATGGATCGGCTGGCACGGGTTCCATCGCACGGGCTGGCCGCCGATCACCGCGAGGAACCGGTAGTCGCGGCTCGACCCCTTCGGCGCGATGGTCTTCGTCGCCGTGACGCCGCCGGCGATGCCCGCCGCGACGAGTGCGGCCGCCACGAGGGTGGCGACGATCGCGGCGCCGCGGCGTCGGCGCGGGGGAGGCGGGGTCCAGTCGATGCCCTCCCACTCGAACCGCGAGCGCCCGTCCGGGCGCGGCGGGATCTGGGGTTCCATGCGGACCATGGTAGGAGCGGTATCGGCAACCACCGGCGCGAGACGGAGCCCGGAGGCCCGGCTCAACGGATCAGACCGCGACGCTCCCGTGGGCGATAGACGAACATCGCTCGCGCCTTGAGCTCCGCGCGCGTCACCGGACCGAAATGACGAGAGTCCGTCGAAGCCGGGCCGTCCCCTTGCACCCAGAACTCGTCCGTACCGAGCGTGCGCTCGCCGACGCGGTCGCCGGGCAGACCGACGAGGCGCTTGAGGATCTCGTACCCCGGGCGGCCGGGATGTTCGACTACGACGACGGCCCCCCGTCGATACGTCCGCTGCGCGACCACGACGACCCAGTCGCCCGGCAGGAGGATCGGCGCCATGGACGGTCCCTCGATCGCGACGCGTGACGGCCGATGCCGTAGGAAGGTCCATCCCGCGACGGCAACCAGCGACCCCAGCCCGACCCACGCCGGGGCCGTTCTCCGACCCCGGCGGTAGGATTCGTTCCTGGGTTGGGGATCCCGAGAAGGAGGAGGTTGTTCCATGCTCGACCGCATCCTCGCACCACGCCGAACCGTCCACGCGCACTGCGATCTTCCGTGCGGCGTCTACGATCCGGCGCAGGCTCGCATCGAGGCAGAGTCCGTGAAGGCCTGCCAGGAGAAGTACCAAGGGTCCGACGATCCGATCTTCAAGGAGCGCGCGATCACGATCAAGGAGGAGCGCGCGGACCTCGTGAAGCACCACCTCTGGGTGCTGTGGACCGACTATTTCAAGCCCGATCATCTGCAGAAGCACCCGAACCTCCACGACCTCTTCTGGAACGCGACCAAGCTGGCCGGCGAGTCCAAGAAGTCCGAAGAGCCGGCGCAGGGGCAGAAGCTCCTCGACGCCATCGACGAAGTCGCGAAGGTGTTCTGGGAGACGAAGTCGTAGACGTGCGCGAGCGGGCGAGGCCGTCGGTCCTCGCCCGCTCGCACGATGCGCCCCCCGGCGCATGCCCCATCTCTCTTCGACCCGAACGAGACCGCCGGCCGGGGCGGGTCTGGCGGCGCCCCGGCCAGACCGGTCTCTTGCAGCTACATCGGCACCGGCCTCGACCGCGGCGCAGGGGCCGGAAGTCGGTTCGTTGGGGCTGTTGGACGGATACCTGGGGCAGACCAACGGCGTGCGGCGCAGCTCATCAACGCATCGCGCCCCGATGATCGTCGCCTCGAGGTCGCCGGGATGAAGGACATCGGACTCGTCGGGGTGCCGTTCAGCGGCAAGTCGACCCTGTTCACGGCGGTGACCCGCGCCGGCTCGCACGGTGGCCAAGCGAACCTCGCCGTGGTTCCCGTCCCCGATCCGCGCGTCGACGTCCTCACCCGGATGGAGCGGTCGGCGAAGACCGTCCATGCGCAGGTTCGTTTCGTCGACGTCCCGGGCGGCGTCTCGAGCGCACAGGGCGTCGCCCGACTCCGCGAGGCCGACGCACTGGCGATCGTCGTCCGGTGCTTCGGGACCGGCGCGACACCGGCGTCGGAGCTCGCGGGGGTGCGAGCCGACCTGCTCTTGGCCGATCTGGCGGTGATCGAGACCGCGCTGCAGAAGGCGGAGAAGAAGGCACGGGGCAAACCCGGACCGGAGGTCGCCGCGCTCCACACGGCGAAGGAGGCGCTCGACGCAGAAACGCCGCTCCGCTCGGCGGGACTCTCGCCCGACGAGGCGGCGGTGCTCCGCGGCTTCGCTCCGCTCACGATCAAGCCCGAGATCGTCGTCGCGAACCTCGAGGAAGGCTCGTCGGTGCCCGACGAGCTCGGTGAGGCCGTCGGCGTCTACGCCGCGATCGAGGCCGAGGTCGCCGAGATGGAGCCGCAGGAGGCACGCGCGCTCCTGGAGGAGTTCGGGGTCTCCGAGCCCGGGCTCGAGACCGTGATCGCGGCCTGTTACCGGGCGCTCGACCTGATCACGTTCCTCACGACGGGCGAGGACGAGACGCGCGCCTGGGAGGTACGCCACGGCGCCACGGCGCCCGAGGCCGCGGGCGTGATCCATACGGACCTCCAGCGGGGGTTCATCCGTGCGGAGGTCATCGGCTACGTCGAACTGGTCGCCGCCGGATCGATGGAGCACGCGAAGGCTGCGGGCAAGGTTCGCGTCGAAGGCAAGGACTACCTCGTCCAGGAAGGGGACATCCTGCACGTTCGGTTCGCGGTCTAGCGGCTCGCCGACACGGTGAGCTTGATCGTGGTCGTCATCTCGGTGCTCGTTCCGGCGGGTGGATCCGAGGAGGCGACGACGCCGGTTGCCGAGTTGGCCGGACTCGCGACGGCGGTGGAGACGAAGCCGGCTTCCTTGAGGCGCGTGACGGCGTCGTGGACGTCGAGACCGATCACGTTCGGCACGACCACGATCGGTGGCGATGGAGGCGGTGCATCGACGGACGGCGATCCGATCGTGATCGCGACGGAGAACCCGGCTTCGCCCAACCGCCAGGTGCCCGCCAAGGTCAGCCGGTAGAAGCCGGGTCGGTCGGGAAGGTCGACGGAGCCCGAGGAGAGATCCAACGGGATCGACTCCCCGGTGAGGTTCTGATGGCCGTCCGCGATCCAGAGCGACCCCTCGACCCTTCGCGCGTTGCCTGCGATCGCGAGCGTCGCGCCCGGTTCGATGTGTGGATCGAACACCTGAAGCGGGATGGGTGAAAGCGTCACACCCGGCCAGCGCCCGTCCTGAGCGTCGAAACGAGCGGCGCGATCTTCGTAAGTGAGCGAGAGGGGCGGCATCGACCCGTCGGCGGGCACTCGTAGCGTTGCAACGAGCGTGCCGGCGCTCGAAGTCGGCGGCGGAGGAGACGCAGTGCCCGTCACCTCGATGGGGAAGAAGAACCGGACGGATCCCTGGGGCCAGCTCGCCGACACCGTCAGCACGTAGTGATGCCCCGCCTCGCCATCGATGGAGCTGACCGGGTTCATAAGCGTCGTACGGGAGAGAATGGCCCTGGGGTCGCGACCCTGTTCGAGCGTTGACGTCACCGACGTGAGCCCATCATCCGCTTGAACGGTGATCGCGGTTCCGACAGGTACGTCAACGAACGCGCCCGGTGGAAACGTGTCGAGAGCCGTGTCGGCACAGGTACCGACGCCATGACCGCTCCAGCAATAGGAACCGACCTGCGGCTGCGCGGCCGCATCGCCGTACCGAAGCGCAGCCGACGGACCCGAGTCATCGCCGTATAGCTCGATCGTCAGTCCTGGCCGTAGGGCCGTTGAGGCGATCGGGGTCGTCGAGCCGATGCGCCCGAGTACTCCTCCAGCGAGCGCGAGCGCAGCACCGAAGACGGCGAAAGCGACCACACCTGCCAGGAGGCGCTGACCGCGTCTCGAGGCAGATGGCATCCCGTCACCGCGAGGGCCGGCCGTGACGCGGGCCCTCGTCGACGGCGGAGCATCTACGAACGTCAGCTTCCCGAGCTCTCGCTCCCACCGTTCGGGCATCTCAGTCGACCTCCTCGGCTCCGAGCAGCTCGCGGAGTCGCTTCCTCGCGCGATGCAGATGCACGCGGACCGTCGGTTGTGCGATCCCCATCCGGTCGGCGATCTCCGGGAGCTCCAGGTCCATAACGTGCCGCAACACGATCGCTGCGCGCTGGTTGGGCGAGAGTTGCCGCAGCGCATCGGTCAGGCCCGCCAACTCCGGAGGCGGTATCGCGACATCGACCTCCTGCCCCCGGCGTGGGTCGACCCGCAACTCGTCGATCGCGACGCGGAACGCCACCCGATAGATCCACGCGAGTGGATCGCGGAGTGCGTCGCGCTGCGCCACCGCGCGTGCGAACGCCTCCGCAGTGGCCTCCTCAGCCACATCGGCACGACCACCGGTGAACGCGTAGAGGGTCCGGTACACCCCGTCTCCTTCCCTGCGGAACAGCGCGTCGAGGTCGGAGGGGGACGGCTCGGCGATCTCGCCCGAACGCTCGTCGATCAGTTCGCCATCCACCGCCCGAATCATCGCGCTCGGCTTCCCGTCGTGATGTCGATAGACGGGGAAGGTTCCCTCACCGTTTACGCGGATCCTTGGCGGCCACCGACGATAGCTTTTCCTGGCGCTACGGCGGTCGAAAGCTTTATATTCTGCCCCATGGCCGGCAGCTATCGGATCGGCGAGGCGGCAAAGCTCGTCGGTGTCCGGGTCGAGACCCTCCGCCGATGGGAGCGCGACGGCAAGATCCGTACCTCGCGGACGGCGGGCGGCCAGCGCGAGGTCCCAGCCGCCGAAGTCGCTCGGCTCCTCGCCGAACGGCGCTCGACCGAGACCGCCCCGGCCCACACGAGTCGGCGCAATGCCTTCCCAGGCGTGATCACCAAGGTCACGAAGGACAAGATCTCGGCACTCGTCGAGATCCAGGCCGGGCCGCACCGTGTTCTGTCCCTCATCACACGGGAGGCGGCCGACGATCTCGGCCTGAAGCCGGGCATCGAAGCGGTGGCGACCGTCAAGGCGACGAGCGTGATGGTTGAGGTTCCGTAGGCCGTGAGGCGTTCGGCGCTCGTCATGCTCGGGCTCGTCGCGGCGGCATGCAGCGGAACGAGCAGCGCGGGCTCGGCCGCGACGTCGACGCTGACCGTGTTCGCGGCCTCGTCGCTCACGGCCGCCTTCAACCAGATCGGTCCCGGCTTCACCGCTGCGAACCCCGGTATCACGGTCACCTTCAACTTCGGGTCTTCGACAGACCTCGCGGCGCAGATCCAGAGCGAGGGGACCGCCGACGTGTTCGCGTCGGCGAGCGGCATCGCGATGGATTCCGTCGAGGGCGACCCGGGGGTGACCGACAGGAGCGTCTTCGCGACGAACAGGCTCGTCGTCATCACGCCGCCGGACGATCCGGCAGGGATCGCATCGATCGCCGACCTCGCGAAGTCAGGCGTCCAGCTCGTCCTCGCCGCGAAGGGTGTGCCGGTGGGTGACTATGCACGACAGGCGCTCACCTCGGCGGGGATCCTGCAGGCCGCGATGCAGAACGTCGTGTCAAATGAGGATGACGACGCGAGCGTGGTCGCCAAGGTCACGTCGGGCGAGGCTGATGCGGGCATCGTCTACACCTCCGATGTCGTCGCGGCGGGCAACGCCGTCCGGTCGGTGACCATCCCTCCCGCGGTGAACGTCGTCGCCTCCTACCCCATCGCCGTGGTGGGCTCGACGCAGAGCCAAGCGGGGACGTCCTTCCTCGACTACGTCATGGGATCGAAAGGCCAGGCCACGCTGAAAGACTTCGGATTCGGTCCGGCCGGGTGACCGCGTGCGCTCACGGCTTCCCCTTGCGATCGTGGCGCTGGCCTCGCTCGGAGCGGCGTTCGTCCTGCTCCCGGTTGTCGCCCTCTTCGTCAGGGCACCCTGGAGCCGGCTCGGCGGAGCCCTCTCGGGCGTCGGCGCGTCGACGGCGCTCCGGTTGTCGCTCGAGGTGTCACTCGCGGCGACCGCGATCTCGGTCGCGGTTGGTGTCCCCCTCGCGTGGACGCTCGCCCGTGGCGAGTTCCCGGGCCGGAACCTGCTCCGCGCGGCCGTCATCCTGCCGATCGTGCTACCACCCGTCGTCGGCGGCGTCGGGCTGCTCGTTGCCCTGGGTCGCAGCGGGATGGTCGGCCGGTGGCTCCACGACGCGCTCGGGATCCAGCTGACGTTCACGACGGCCGGCGCGGTTGTGGCCACGACGTTCGTGTCGATGCCGCTCGTCGTACTTGCGACCGAAGCCGGGCTCCGCGGCCTCGACCGTCGCTACGAGCAGGCGGCGGCGGCGATGGGCGGATCGCCCTGGTACGTCTTCCGCCGGGTCACGCTGCCGATGGTCGCGCCCCAGCTCGCCGCGGGTGCGGTCCTCACGTGGGCGCGCGCACTGGGGGAGTTCGGGGCGACGATCACGTTCGCAGGCAACTTGGCCGGCCGCACCCAGACGATGCCGCTCGCCGTCTTCGAGGCGCGCCAGATCGACCCGGGCGGCGCGATCGTGCTCTCGCTGATCCTCGTGGTGGTCTCGGTCTCGGTGCTGGTCGCGCTCGGCGGCCGGCTCACGGGGCTCCGCTGAGGCGGCTCGAATGGCCCTCGACGCGGAGATCCAGGTTCGCCGCGGCGACGTGACGATCGCCGCGGCGTTCTCCGCCGGCGACCGTGAGACACTCGCGCTCCTCGGTCCCAACGGCGCCGGCAAGACCACGATCGTCGAGACGATCGCGGGGCTGGTCCCCGCTGCGACCGGCAGGATCTTCCTCGACTCCGAGCCGATCCACGACCTCCCACCCGAAAAGCGCCCGGTCGGGATCGCGTTCCAGGACGGCGTGTTGTTCCCGCACCTCAGCGTGCTGGAGAACGTGGCGTTCCCGGTGCGGGCGCGCGGCGCCCGATCGCGCGCCTCGCGCGCACACGCGCTCGAGCTCCTGGAGCGGCTCGCTCCGGGGATCGCCCCGAACGCGAAACCGCGAACCCTCTCCGGGGGCGAGCGCCAGCGGGTCGCCCTCGCGCGTGCGCTGGCCGGCGCACCGCGCGTGCTGATCCTCGACGAGCCTCTCTCGGCCGTCGATGTCTCGGGCCGAGCCGACCTCCGCGCGCTCCTCCGCCGCACGTTGGGCGATTTCCACGGGCCCCGCCTGCTCGTCACGCACGATCCCGTCGAAGCGATGACGCTCGCGGATCGCATCGTGGTCCTGGAGAACGGCCGGATCACCCAGACGGGCACGCCAGAAGAGATCCGGGACGGACCGCGGACGCGCTACGCCGCGGATCTCGTCGGGATGAACCTGTTCGCCGGCCGGCTCATGCCCATAGAGGCCGGCGCCGGCGCACTGCAGACCGGAGACGGGGTCGTGACCGTTCCCTGGCCGGACGAAGTGGCAGTCGGACCGCTCGATGACGTGCTCGCGACACTCGCGCCGGCCGACGTGGTCCTGCACGTCTCTCGGCCCGAGGGATCGGCCCGCAACGTGGTTCGGGGCGTCGTGGAGGAGGTCGCGATCCTCGGCGATCGGGCGCGCGTTCGCCTCGACAGCTCGCCGCCGCTCGTTGCCGAGATCACGACCGGCTCGGCCACGCGCATGGCGATCCGGCCCGGGACGATGGTTTGGGCGTCGTTCAAGGCGGTCGAGATCGACCTCATGGTCGAACCTGAGCCAACCGATACGCTGTAGGCCGTGAAGACCGAGGCCGAGCGCACGGCGCTCAGACGGGCGCCTGATGCGAAGGCGACCGGTGAGCGCCCCAAGAACCCGATCCTCCGGTTCCTCGGCGAGGTTCCCGGGCTCGTGATCATGGCGCTCGTCCTGGCCGTCTTGATCAAGACGTTCTTGTTCCAAGCGTTCTACATCCCCAGCGCATCGATGGAGCCGACGCTTCACGGCTGCCCCGGCTGCAGTGGCGACCGGGTGCTGGTGACGAAGATCCCCTACTACTTCGGCGATCCGAAGCGCGGCGACATCATCGTGTTCGAGGATCCCGATCCTGCGAAGCGTCCCGACCGGGGCGTGATCGGCGGGTTCGCGCATTGGCTCTTCCAGGCCGTCGGCGTGCAGAAACCCGACAACGAGGACTTCATCAAGCGGGTGATCGGGTTGCCCGGCGACACCGTCTGGGCGAAGGGCGGCAAGGTGTACGTCAACGACATCGCGATCGCGGAGCCGTACCTGCCGAAGGGTCTGAAGACACGGGACTTCGCGCGCACGAAGGTTCCCCCGGACTCCTATTTCGTGATGGGGGACAACCGTTCGAACTCGCTCGACTCGCGGTACGGCCTCGGGATGATCCCGCGCGACGCGATCATCGG
>Ga0137371_10001256_pt1 | contig 20143 bp, 23 predicted proteins | sample SagtaG_7_FD_104919 | JGI IMG/M metagenome (GOLD analysis project Ga0137371, IMG submission 104919) | Vadose zone soil microbial communities from Sagehorn Ranch, Mendocino, California, USA - Sage1_R_40_16 metaG | ecosystem: Environmental > Terrestrial > Soil > Vadose zone | place: USA...
TACCATAAAGCACCTCAGCAACTTCTTTTTGTGATATGCTATCTCCCGTATCAAATGAGATTAGATGGAGGCAAAGAGAGGGCATACTATGCCGGGACAGACATCAAAACCCATTCGCAGCCTGGGCGTGCTGACTGGCGGGGGGGACGTGCCAGGGCTGAACGCCGCTATCAAAGCAGTGGTTTATCGCGGGGAGTCTATGGGTATCCGCGTCACCGGACTGCGGGCCGGGTGGGAAGGCATTACTTACATTGACCGGTCACGCAGCCGCGATGACCTCATTTTCCGTTCCGATGACCCCAACGCGTGGCAGGGCCACTATTTGATGCCACTGAATAAGTTGAATACGCGCACCATCGACAGGCAGGGCGGTACAATTCTGCAATCTACACGCACGAACCCTGCCAACATGCGCGTGTGCGACCTGCCACCACACCTGAAAGCCTACGCCGCTGACCACGCGCCGGGCGACCGGGTCGACCTCACCGGCGAGGTACTGGCGAACCTGGACTTTCTTGAGCTGGATGGCCTGGTAGTGATCGGTGGTGACGATACCTTGAGTTATGGGGCCATGCTGGCGGCAAAGGGCGTTCCCATCTGGGGCATTCCCAAGACAATGGATAACGATGTGCACGGCACCGACTACTGTATTGGCTTCCAGACGGCGATCAGCCGGGCAGCGGAATTTATTAACCGTATCCGTTCCACCGCCGGGTCGCACAGTGAGACCGTGCTCTTCCGCATGTTTGGCCGCGACGCCGGTTTCACGGCGTTTGAGACAGCCATTGTCGCCTGGGTCGACCGCTTGCTGATCCCTGAAGTGCCAGTGAATATCGATACCCTGGCCAGCCTGATCATCAAGGACCGGCGCAATCCGCGGAATTACTCAACCATCGTGCTTTCCGAGGGAGCTAACCTGGGCATGCCTGTACCGGAAGTTGGTCCGCCTGACGCCTATGGTCATCGCAAAAAGGTCAACGTGGCCGAGTTCCTGGCCGAGCAATTGACTGCCCGGCTGCCCGGTGTGCGCTTTCTGCCAATTGACCTGACGTACTTCCTGCGCAGTGGCGAGCCGGAGGCCTTCGACAAGCACATGGCCATCTACTACGCCAATTTGATCATGAGCCTGGTTGGGGATGGGACGCATGGCGTTATGGCGGCCCATCGCAACGGTGAATACATTTCTACCGATATTCCCGGCAAGAACATGCCTGCCAGGCGCGTGGACCCTGCCGATTACCATCCCACGCGCTACCGCCCGCGCTTCGAGCGTATTACCGGCCCCTATCTGCCCCAGGAGTGACGAGAGGACGACCGCAAGCGTCGCCCAATAGGCATCAACCTAAAGCGCACATCCAGGATTCCGTAGGGGCGAGAGTGGTCGGGTGGATGCGGGGAGGGCCTTCATGGTCGCCCGCGTTGGCCACATCGCCTGGATCAATGACACAGTCGGGAGGCACGGCGGGCGACCATAAAGGCCCACTCTGCACACCATCCCCCGGATGGCGTTCCCATCCACTCCCCACTCGCCCCTACGGATATTGATGGGGTTCTCGTTAGATTGATGCCTATTGGGCGACCGCTCTGACGGAGACCGGAAGGTTGCTTTTCGCCAGGACATGGCGTATCCTCATATCTATAGAAGATCATGCTATGCTCTCTGGTAATTATCACTTTCGCCTTTCCACGAGGGAATTTCTTTCTGATCAGGTGAGGGAGCATGGTTACGGGAATGCTTCTCGAGTGATGTTTTGAGAGGAGGGCGCGACCCATCTAGGAAGAGGAAGGACAGCGGCATGCATTTCGATGAATGGCTTCTTGTCTCCTCACTACTGCTCCTTTTGAGTATTTTTGCCTGGAAAGTCTCCAGTCGATTAGGGATTCCAGCCCTGCTGCTCTTCCTGGGGATCGGGATGCTGGCCGGTTCAGATGGTCCGGGCGGGATTTATTTTGATGACGCGCTGGTGGCACAATCGGTGGGAGTGGTGGCTCTCGCCTTTATTCTTTTTGCAGGAGGGTTAGAGACAGACTGGAAGGTCGTTCGTCCCGCGCTTGGAGGGGCACTTTCCCTCTCCACCATTGGAGTGGTCCTGACTGCCGTGATTGTGGCAATCTTTGCCCTGATTGTGCTTCATTTCTCGTTCGTCGAAGGATTGTTGCTGGGAGCTATCATCTCAGCCACCGATGCTGCTGCCGTCTTTAGCGTGCTGGGAGCCAGGAATCTTCACCTCAAGGGCAAGCTCCTGCCACTGCTGGAACTGGAATCGGGCACGAACGATCCGATGGCCGTCTTTCTCACGATTGGGCTGACGCGCCTGCTGACCAATCCACATGAGTCGGTGTTGGGCATGCTCCTGTTGTTTGTGCAACAAATGGGTGTGGGAACGGTGTTGGGGCTGCTCATCGGGTGGGCAGCAATCTGGCTCATCAGTCATCTCAATCTCGATGTGGAAGGACTCTATCGCGTGTTCACCATCGCGCTTGTCCTGTTCACATATGGTTTCACCGCGTGGCTGGGTGGCAGCGGATTTCTTGCCGTCTACCTGGTGGGATTGCTGCTTGGTAACAGCTCGGTTCAACAGGTAGACCGGCTCTCGCGTTTTCACGATAGCCTGGCCTGGCTGATGCAAATCACCATGTTCCTGATCTTAGGGTTACTCGTCTTCCCCTCGCGCCTGCCCGCGGTTGCGGCAAGCGGACTGCTCATCACGGGGGTTGCCGTTTTTCTTGCCCGCCCGGTGAGCGTCTTGATCGCCTTACTCCCCGTGAAGATGTCTTTTCAGGAAAAGCTCTTTGCCGGATGGGTAGGATTGCGAGGAGCCGTTCCGATTGTGTTAGCGACCTTCCCGCTGCTGGCCGGCTTGTCGAAAGCCTCGTTTCTCTTCGATCTCGTCTTCTTCGTGGTTCTCGCCTCTGTGCTGCTTCAGGGAATGTCCGTTCCTTTCGTGGCTCAGTGGTTGGGGGTCATCGCTCCTGCACCAGCAGCTCAGGAAACGAAGGCCAGTTCTTAGAAAGAAAGATCTCATCGATCCGCGTCACCAGGTTCTCTCCTATTTATTACCCGGCAAATGTATTCCTATACTTCTTCGACCTTGCCGCGCTCCGGATGGTCGATGAAGCGGAGGCCCAGGATGTTGTTGTGCGCGGGCAAGGTCAATTCCTGGTAGCCTTCTATCACGTGCTCGGCATAGGGCTGCATGGGCTCTACTGGTTCTAGCACGCGCCATGAACGCAGCCCCGGCTGGTCGTCGGGTCTGAGCGTGACGTTTACGCCCATTTTATTCATGACGGCCATGTTGCGCTGCGCCAGCACCGGGTGGCGGAGATAGGAGTAGAGGGGCGTTGCCAATGCGGCCAGTTGTTGCTCGATCTGGCCGGGAGTGTGTCCATAGCGAACGCATGCCGCCTGCACTTCTTTCACCAGCTCATCCTGCGGAAGGGCAAAAATGGCATCCAGAGCCTGCATCAGGTTCATACCTCGATTGAGCAAAATGGCTCGACCGTGGACCAGGCGCTGAGCTAATCCATAATCTCCACCAAGCTGCTGCGCTTCATGGATCTGACGGGTGAGTTCGGCGAAGGGCAGCATATCCAGTTTGCGCTGCAGGAATGCTACGACCTCGGAAGTGCTGCCTTCTTGCCAGCCACGTAAGAGTTTCAGGCAAAGCTCCCCCTCGTAGCGTTCGATGGTTTTAGGGACGCCCAGCAAGCGGTCTTTGCACTCGCATATCCAGAGGGCATGTAAATAATGGACGATATCATTGACAGAGAACGCGGGGAAGCGCCGCTGCCCATGGACGTCTTGCACGAAATGGAAACTTGTCTCGAACTCGCCCTGCAGCTGTTCAAAGGCCTGCAGTTTCTGGTTCACCAATGCCTGTATTGTTGGCGTTGTTGCCATTGTCGTCTCCTTTTAGGATTTACGCGCGTATGGGTAATGCACTCGATTGTTCGCCTATTAAGATCACGTTGGCAGAGCGTATAGGGTTGATACTTTGGCAAAATTCAGCAGGTGTTTTCGTGATTGTTCTTGGCGGTGACAGGACGATTGTTAGAGATTACCTTGCAGATAGATTGCAGGATTCAACTAAAAAAATTTTGGGTGAGAAGCAAGCGATCTGTGTTTTTTAGTTTTGTGAGATGATAGATGTAGTATGCTCATATTACTAGTGTATCTCGTCTAGGAAATGGCTATAGGAAGGTGAGAGGTTGTAGGATACAGTCATTTCTGCTCACCCTCCATGAATACTGATGATGAGCCAGGTTTCCCCTCAACCTGGCTCATCAAATTACAACTGAATCTTAACCACATCATAACCTCTTTGCTCTTCCCTGGTTCTTTCATTCCCTCCATAATGTACCCGGCTACCCATATGCCTTTTATTGATGAACTGGCATATTTTAACGTACATTTCGGGACAGAGTTCACTCGTAGGAGGATTTAATGAGTCACCTGAAACATGTGAGGGTGATTGCACCCCTCACGGTAGTGCTGATTGTTCTGACCGTCGCGGCCACTACTCGTGGCGTCCTGGTACACGCCGCTTCATTTGTCACTGTCTCCGGCAACCCAAGCCCCTACGGCAGTTGTTTGAACGCTGGCGAGCCGGGCACCAACTTCGTGAATGCTGAGGTTGAGCCTTACGTCGCCACCAACCCGCATCTAGCAGGGAATATTGTGGGTGTCTGGCAGCAAGACCGCTGGAATAACGGCGGTGCGCATGGATTAGTCGCTGGCTTCTCATTCGATGGTGGGACGACCTGGGGCGAGACCACTCTGCCCTTCAGCGTGTGCGCGCCCAACGCCATTCTGGACCCGTTTACCGGGGCGCCATACGACCGAGCCTCGGATCCCTGGGTCTCCATCGGGCCTGATGGGACCGCTTACGCGGTTGGCCTGCTGGCAACCAACAACACGATTAGCGGCAACAACGACACTGGCGTCGCAACCGTCACCTCGAGCGATGGCGGCAAAACTTGGGACAACCAGCGCCTGATCAAGTCCGACAAGGGAACCAGCCCTGTCTTCGAGTTCACCCATTTCTTCAACGACAAGGAGTCTATCACTGCGGATCCAATTCATGGTGGCACGGCCTACGTCGTGTGGGACCGGCTCAAGGCCCCGAGCCACAGCCCGGATGCGGACCTCCGCGCTCACGCGTTCCGCGGCCCGACCTGGTTCTCCAAGACCACTGACGGCGGCAAGACCTGGACGGGCACCCGGGCGATCTTCGATCCCGGGCAGAACAGCCAAACCATTGGCAACCAGATCGTGGTCAATCGCCAGACAGGCGTCCTCTACGACTTCTTCGAGCTGTTCCAGACGACTGGCTCCCCCAAATTCACACCGCGGGGCCTCAGCGTCAGCTTCATCTCCTCGCCTGATGGCGGCAGCACCTGGTCGAAGCCGACGGTCGTCTCGAACCAGCAAACGGTGAATGACTTCGCCCCGAACACGGGCGCACTCCTTCGCACCGGTGCGGGCCTTCCCTCGGTCGCCATCGATGCGAGCAACGGAGATCTGTACGTGGTCTGGGAGGACGCTCGATTCACGGGTGAAACCGTCAACCAGGTCGTGATCTCCACGTCCATCGACGGCGGAGCGCACTGGAGTGGGCCGGCCGTGGCCAGCAATCCCAATAGCAAACCCGCCTTCACGCCCACGGTGGCCGTCAACTCGGGGGGCACGGTCGCTGTAACCTACTATGACTTTCGCAACCCTGATGGAAGCATCGTGGGGCAACCGACCGACTACTGGTTCACGTCGTCGACCGACCATGGTGCGAGCTTTGGTAACGAGACGCGCATCACCCCTACCTCCTTCGACATATTGAACGCACCTAATGCTGGGGGCCTCTTCCTTGGGGACTACGAGGGTCTGGATGTCAATGGAACAGCGTTCGTGCCGTTCTTCGTCCAGACAAATGACGAGGATCAATCGAATCGGACAGACGTGTTCACAACGTCTATCTAGCGACACCCGAATGCTTCGCGTACCACAGCCGCGTCCACCCCAGGGCGCGGCTGCTGTTTTCTGGAAAGGCCTCTTGCTAGCTTACTACTACCAGGGGCTACCTCACGTTGACGACGTAGCGAATTTGATAGAGCCAGCCCTTCAGAAGGGCTTGCCTCCAGCCCTGCTTACTTCCTTCTGCCACAGTGTACGAGTGTCATTTATGGTGAAATACAGGCGCAATTTGATCAATACGATTGGTCCAGATGCCAGCGGTATAGCCTGACGGGAGGCGCTTCAAATCTTCAGGAGAATCAAAGCCACTTGAAGACAACCCAGGATAATGGTGATGGGATATTTCCTTCTCTATCGTGGCTTTTTGGCAGTATGTGTCTGCTTCATGGCACTCCTATTGACCTTCTTTCATACATAATTTTTCGCTGATAGATCTATAATATCCTAAAAAGGACGCTGCTCTGGCGTCCTTTAGCCTTGACGATTTTTAATGACTACTACGCGGGTCATGGCAAATTCATCGATGCTGGCTGAGCGCACGCTTTCTACAGCAAAGCCGAGGTGGACCAGGTGCTGATTCACGGGGACCGGCAGGCGGAGAGGGTTGATCGATTTGCCGAGGTATTCGGCTACCAGCAGGTGCCCGCCTGTATGGAGATAGCGCTCAAGCAGCCTGTTGACGAATGCTTCGTGCAGGTCGTGGGGAACGTAGTCAAGTGTGGTATTTACGTAGTCGAAGGTCATGGGCGGCTGCCAGTCCCAGGCATTGCCAACGAACAGGTGGGAAGCATACCGCGGGAGCCGCGCCTGGGCCAGCGCAATGATTTTTTCCGAGAAATCGAGTCCATAAAGAGTTATCTGGATGCCTCGTTCTTGCGTCCAGCGCAGGAGGCTCTCGAGCAGGTAGCCGTTGGCACAGCCGATATCCAGAAAGGTGCCCGGGCTTTCGATACAATCGGCGATTGGCCTGCGCAGGGCTTCCCAGTCCTGTGCGCTGCGCGGGGTACGGAGGCCGAATCCCGACTGCTGCCAGGGGAGGGCTCCTGCCAGGTAGGCTGTTTCAAAGGCCTGCTTTTGCGCTTCAAACCACCTGGTGAGTTCTTCGTTGTTCATGCTTCTTCAAGGGTTATGTACAGGCGGGCGCATTGCCTGAGAGTGATGGTCCTCTCTGTTCCTTGCCTGTCATTGCTCATTGCCGGCTTTATCCTTGAGCACCTCTTGATTGAGTCTGCCGAGCAGGTCAAGGAGCTGCTGGCGCTGCTGTGTGTTAAGTGGTGCAATGAGTTCTTCACCCAGTTCCATCTGTAGGCTGCGGACCTGCTCGAACTGGGTTTGCGCCTTCCCGGTGAGTTCGAGCAGTGTCGCGCGCCGGTCGGTCGGGTCCGGCAAGCGGGCCAGCAGCCCCTCCTTTTCGAGCGCGTCGACCAGGGTAGTGACCGTGCGGGCGGTAATGCCCAGGTCCTCGGCCAGGTCTCCCATGCGCAGGTGTCCCACTTCTTCAACGGCCAGCAGCAGGCGCAGACGCGGTCCAGAGAGGCGTATCGCTCTTGCCTGGCGGCTTAAGCGGGTGTTGAACTCCCGCTGGAGGCGATGGGAGGTTGCGATTAAGGTCATGACGACCTCTGAGGCGGTCGGGCCCGGTTCAGCTTCCCGGGTCTGAGGTGCACGAGGGGTTTCTGAGGTCATCATCATTTCCCTTCCTTTATCTTGACATTCATTCATATTATCTTTTTTGCTCGCCGCCGCAGGCAGCGAGCAAAAAAGGAAAAAAGGTTTTTCGGGGACACCCCGTTACCTGTCCCCCAGACAGGGTCCCCCGGCAAAGGGCGGCTGCCCTTTGCAATCCTGCCCAAAAAGCGTGAAGTGACGCCAAGGGGACAACCCCTTGAGCTCCGGCAAGAGGCTCCGCCTCCTGCACCTCCGGTTATGAGCGGATATCTGCTTTATCCTCTTGACAAGTGCATAATCATTGTGTACACTCATAGTGATAAGGCTCACTATCAAATTCCGGTCTGTGTGTATTCGTAGTAATTATACACTCTCAGCAACGCCTTGACAAGATGCAATGAGAAGTGCAGTCAATAACGAGCGCAGGTGAGAGTTTGCGCTTTCTCGAATAAAGAAAGGTTGGTAAGTGATGGACCTGTTGCCCGATTGGATGTATCATGCGATTGAAGAGTCGTTTACGTGTCAATTTGCCAGCACAACGGCTCGTGATATTCCGGTTGCCCTGCCGGTCTTTCTCAATTACTTTGATCCCGATACGGGAACGCTGATTATCTCTTCTCCCGCCGCGACGAAACGCGTGGAGAATGTGCGCCAGCGCCCCAGGGTGGCAATTCTGTTCTCGCCGGTTGGCACCGGGCCAGGCGAGCCGAAACATGTGCTGCTGGTGCAAGGACTGGCCGAGGTCGATGATACCAATCTTGAGTCTGGCTGGAAACGATATTTTGCCGGCTGGGCACGACGACAGCCTTCCGCCCGCGAATCGTTAGCGAGAATGGAGCAGGTCATGCCAGGGTATACGCAACGAGCTCTCATTCGTGTCCGACCGACACGCTTTCTCGGTTGGCCCGATGGTAATTTCCGGCAGTCCCCTGAAGTGGTGGAGGTGAATCGATGATTGATTGGACAGAAGAACTGCTCACGCAAATCGAAGCGTTCAGCCGTGTGGCTCTCAGCTATCCGGGTATCGATGGCTACCCGGTGGTGCTGCCACTTCCTCTCGCCTTTGACCGGGACAAACGATGTTTTACCTTGCCCATTCCGCACCAGAGACCGGCCCCCGCATCAGAGGAGCGGGTGTCGTTAACGCTCTTGCGCTATGATGAGCAAATGAAAGGTGAGCGATATTTGTTGTTCTACGGGTATGTAACCGAAACGGGGAAGGAATGGACATTCACCCCTTCACACGTGGTGCTTCCACAGTGGGGAAGAAGAGCGAATGAACGGGAAAGAAACAACCGCACCGATTCTCAAAATTGACAGCGAAGCTGCAACGCATTTGCGCCCGCCAGGGCGAAGTCTCTTCAGGTAGGTTTACTATGTCCGCTCGGGCGTTATTTTTGCCCCGGTGGACTTAGCACGTTTCATTGGTGGAGGATGTATCGTTCGAACCCCGGGGCTGTGGTAGCGCGTCTCGAAACTCTTCCATCTGCTTCCACTCGGGCTCCGGGGGCGTGTAGTCCAGCCGGGGCGCATATTTTGAGTAGTCGATGAGATGCATTTTGTGGATGTAACGCGGGCAGTTGGGGAATATTTGCTTTGCCTGGACACGAACTATAAGCTGCGCCCCTGGATATTCGGACAGCAGCGGATCATCGTCATGCATTGTAGCGGAACCATTGACGCGTATGCGATCAGGGCGCTCGAAGTCGATGAAGAGCATGCCAACATGGGGGTTGACGAGCATGTTGCCTAAACTCTTGAACATGCCATTGCCATCATAGTCAGGAAAAGCCAGGGTAGAAGGATTAACTACTCGCACAAATCCAGGCATACCACCCTTATACGAACACTCGGGATGACCTTCTGCATCTGCGGTAGCCAGGAAGAACATGGGGCTGCGCTCGATAAATGCACGATCCTCATCAGTGAAGGTATCATGAACCGTACGTTGTTCTAGCCGGTCTGCGATCCGCCGGCTGTCGAATTGATCCTGGAGTGTTCGAGAACCTTGATTATATATGTTGCTCATAGCTATTTTCTTTCATTTGAATTGCTGTCTTTTCCTCTCTCATTATATATGTTTTTGTGACACTCCGTCAGACAGTGGACGAATATAGTTGGCACAGGCTCTGAAAGAGAACAGCACGACTGATCATTTTCCTAATCATTCTGCTGATCACAATCGCTCTTGCGGTGTTCTGACCTAATAGGTATACTAAAACCGATGGAGAACTATGAGGTAAGAATCTCTTCAGACAGATCATACTGCGCATGGGATACGGGTCGGAGGTGCACCACACTCCCCGCCGGGGTGTGCGCGAGGTGCTTTTGTAGGCTTCAAAAGAGGAGTGGAGGAGGCCATCTTTATGACAGATACATTACCGAACGAACAGCATCCCTTCGAGGCCTGGAGCAAGCTGATTGCAAGCATGATGAAGGACCAGGCGGCCAGGCAAACTGCCGCTGGATTGGCGAAGGGAGGTGAAACAGATCCCTGGATTACTTTGATTGACCAGCTCTGGAAGGCGAATCCCTATAGCAAAATGTTGCCTATTGACCCGGCTGAAATTACACGCGCCTTCCAGCAAATCTGGCTCGATGCTGTGAGCAATCCGGGGCGTGCCTGGGCCACCTATAGCGAATTTGTTCAGCAATATACGCAATTGATGACATCAACTGCCCTCAAGTTTTGGGGTCGTGGTCAGGATGCCGGGCCAGTTATCGCGCCGGAAAAAGGCGATAAACGCTTCAGCGCCCTGGACTGGCAGCAGAATGCTATCTTCGACGCGCTGAAACAAAGTTATTTGCTCGCGGCCACTGCTCTACTTAAGACTGCTTCCGAGATTGAGGGGCTGGATGAGAAGCAGCAGCGCAAACTGGTTTTCTACCTGCGGCAGTTTCTGGATGCGATCAGTCCGACGAACTTTACGTTTACCAATCCGCAGGTTATTCACGAGGCGATCCAGACTGGTGGGCAGAGCCTGGCAACCGGCATGGAGCACCTGCTGCGCGATGTCAAGGCGGGGCAGATCAAGATGACGGATACAGCAGCTTTTACACCGGGCCGCAACCTGGCATTGACGCCTGGCCAGGTGATCTATCGCAACAAGCTGATCGAACTGATCCAGTATGCACCCACGACAGAGCAGGTCTACGCGATTCCTTTGCTGTTTATCCCACCGTGGATTAACAAATATTACATTCTGGACATGCAGCCGCAGAATAGCCTGATTAAGTTTCTCGTGGATCAGGGTTTTACCGTGTTTATGATCAGCTGGAAGAATCCTGATGCCTCGATGGAGGATACGACTTTCGAGGACTATCTCACATTGGGGCCGCTGTCGGCGCTGGATGTGGTGAAGGAGATTACGGGCTCGGCGAAGGTGAACGTCGTGGGTTATTGTATCGGTGGAACGCTGCTGGCAATGGTGCTCTCTTATCTTGCTGCTAAGAGTGATGAGACGGTGAACGCGACCACGTTCTTTGTGTCGCTGCTGGATTTCAGCGAGGTGGGTGATACGTCGGTGTTTATTGATGAGCCGCAGGTGGAGTATATCGAGAGTCAGATGATGGAGCGTGGCTACCTGGATAGCCGCTCGATGGCGGTGATGTTCAACATGCTGCGTGCCAATGATTTGATCTGGAGCAATGTGGTGAACAATTACCTGTTGGGTAAAGAGCCACCAGCCTTCGATTTGCTCTACTGGAACGCTGATGGCACACGCATGGCACGTGAGGCACATTCGTTCTACCTGCGCAACACGTATCTAGAGAACAATCTCATCAAGCCTAACAAGGTTGTGCTCAAGGAAGTTCCTATAGATCTTGGCAACATTCAGCAAGAGAGTTACGCCGTTGGGACCGAGCAGGATCATATTGTGCCATGGAAGTCGGCCTGGCGTATCTCACAGCTTGTCAATGGTCCCGTACGCTTTATCCTGGGTGGAAGCGGTCATATCGCCGGAGTCATTAATCCTCCCAGCAAGAGCAAAGGCTACTGGTCTAACGAGAAGCCGGTGAAGAGCGCAGACGAATGGTTTGAGAGCGCCGAGCATCACAACGATAGCTGGTGGACGGACTGGGTCGTGTGGCTCAGATCTCGTTCTGGCGAGCAGGAAGCGCCACCTTCGCTCGGCAGCGCGGCCCATGCGCCGGTCATACCGGCGCCAGGCGCTTACGTGCTGGAGAAGTAATCACTGCAAGTAAATGCCACCATTCATGCTGAGGGTCTCGCCAGTATAATAATCCCCATCGACGATGAGGTAGCGTACAGCACGAGCCACCTCCTGAGGTGTGCCGGCGCGACCGAGCGGGATGCGCGCCAGGATCGCCTCCTTCGGCTTCTCTGGAATCGCCTCGAACATCTCCGTTGCTATAAAACCGGGACAGATAGCGTTGACCGTTACGTTGAAGCGGGCCAGTTCCAGGGCTGCCGTTTTGGTGAGACCAATAATGCCAGCCTTGGCGGCTGCATAGTTAGCCTGGCCGAAGTTCCCCATCTGGCCTATCACGGAGCTGATGTTGATGATTTTGCCGCTCTTCTGCTGCATGAAATAGGGCAGCGCTGCTTTCAACGTGTAGAAGTAGCTGTTCAAGTCAACCTGGATGACCTTATCCCAGTCCTGGGCGGTGAGATTTTTCAACGAGCGGTCAATGTTGATCCCGGCGTTATTGACCAGCACGTCGATGCGGCCAAAGCGCTGAATGGTCTCTTCGATGAGTCTGGCTGCCTGTGCTGCATCTGCCACATCGGCTTGAACCGCTACTGCCTCCGGTGATCCGTTCTGCTGCAGCCTGGCTACCAGGTCCTCAGCAGCCTCCTTGCTCTGAGAGTAGTTAACTACCACTCTGGCCCCCTCGTGCCCGAGTTCCTCGGCTATGGCACGCCCTATACCCCTGCCTGCACCCGTGACGACGACAACTGCACCTTCTAGTGTTCCCATCCGGGAACCTCCTTTCCATTCCTGAGAGAACATGCTAAAGACACGCGTGAAACATTTGTTCTCATCGCTAAACTACTGTGTACAGCATCTAGTAATAGGATACCATTTGAAACGAGCATTCAACAGTTTTGATCTCCCGTAGCGAATCGTGTAAAATCGTAGCATGGAGCACACATATTCACCGAGAAATTTTAGCAAGCTGGTCGGGGTATCCGTGTTCACCCTGCAACGATGGGACCGCAACGGGACCTTGAAAGCCCACCGTACCCCGACCAATCGCCGGTACTACACTCATGATCAGTACCTCCAGTACCGGGGACTGGTCGCTGGAGCCCAGGGTCTTACCATCGCATATGCTCGTGTCTCCTCTCCTTCACAGAAAAGTGATCTTTCCACGCAAAAAGACGCCCTTCGGGCCTACTGCCTGGAACATCACATCACAGTCGATCAGTGGCTAGAAGACATTGGCTCTGCCCTCAACTACAAACGCAAAGGCTTTAACCAAATCATTGAAGAAATTGAACTCGGTCACGTCAAGCGGTTGGTGATCGGCTACGAAGATCGTTTTGTCAACGACATGGAACCGAAATCCTTGTCGTGAATGGAGAAGACCTCTCCCCCACCGAGGAGCTAGTAAAAGACCTCCTGGCAATCATTACCGTCTTTTCCGCCCGTTTACATGGCCTGCGTTCCCACAAAAATACCATTCGGGCGGCTGCGATGGCGAAAGGAGATCCCGGATGATCAAAGCACACAAGATCCGGCTCCATCCCACGCCTGAGCAAGCCAATTACTTTGCGCGGGCCGCAGGAACCAGCCGCTTCGTATGGAACTGGGCATTGACAGAGTGGAATCGGCACTATGAAGCTCCCTCAGACGAGATGCCCATCTTCGTAGGCCCTCCGTTCTCCAGATCGAGCAGGTCGGCATCTGGTCCAATGCGGTAGGCCGAAAGAGCGATCCCCAGTTCGCCGGCAATCATCTTTGCCGCCTCACACCAGGCCGTTCCACTTGCACCTGTGAGCAAGACGAAGCGACCATCGAGCAGGTCAAGTGTCGAGATACGCTGCCCTTGCCGCTCGACCCACAGATGGGGCACGCGTGTGCCTGGTAGCCCAGAGAGAATGGGGCGATCCAGTAGCTCGATCCCAGGAGGCTCCGAGGTGGCGCTAACGTCTCCGAGAATCGCCTCTGAGCGATAACGGTAACCAATAATGGGATGCAAGATGGGAAGCTGTTTCTCCAGAGGATGTAGAGTGCCTCCCCCTCTTTCGTTCTCGAACAAGGCAGCGGCAGGCCCGGTGAGCGACTGCTCAGCCGCCAACCACCCGACGGGATGCCGCTCTGTCTGGTAGGTCGCCAGAAGCTCGGGAGCAGCATGTCCCTTGAGCACTGCGGCCAGCTTCCAGGCCAGGTTCTGCGCACTTTGAATAGCTGTATTGACGCCAAGTCCCATTTTGGGAGGCATGGTATGAGCCGCATCACCGACCAGGAAGATCCGTCCCTCCTGGAACCGATCAGCAACGCGTTGAATAGGCTGCTTCCAGTCCGAGCCCACGGAAAATTTCCAGCGTGCGGAAATTGAGGTTTCGCGCGCGTGGAACCCACGGGATGCCGGAACGCCGCTCGAGCAGCAATGAAGGAATCCCTTGCTGGAGCAGCAAGAGTGACAAGAATAAGCCTGCTCCACCTGCTCCCACAATCAAAACCGGTACGTGTTCTTTAGTCATAGTTGAGTTCCTTTCTTATCTCAGCTTCTTCTTTGAGCAGGATTGCCCCTGGCTCACCGTCTTGGGCGAAGAGGCGCATTGACAGGAGTAGTATTTTGTGACACGATTATCAAAAGGGAACAACCTGTCTCTTCTTAAGCGTAGCCTGTCTACTCGCGAGAAACAAGAATCAATCGGGAAGAAAAGTCACTTATGTACCAGGAGGCACAAAATGTCTCACAACTCCGGCGATTTGCGCGTGCGGCGAACTCAGAAACTCCTGCGGGAGGCATTGATTGCTTTGATCGAAGAACGAAGCTTTGACGCCATCACGGTAGGAGAGATCGCTGAACGTGCGATGGTGAGCCGTGCAGCGTTCTACCGCTACTACCAGGATAAATACGATCTTGTTGAGAAGATTTTTGAGGAAGCCATGCACACGATGATCCATGAAATGGACCTTCGCCCAGGTAACGTTGCCGCACTACATTCGTCAGAGTCATGGATTTCTCTCCTTGATCATGGGGCGCAAGTGGAGCGCACCCCAGAGCCATTGGTAAGACTCTTCGACCATTTTGCCACCTATGAGAGCCTCTACCGCGCGCTCCTTGGCGGGAAAGGGAGTCCCTGGTTTCGAACAACGATGCGCGCGTATCTCGCCGGCGTACTCTTCGAACGAACACAAGAGTTGACCTTCTATCCAAACAGGAAGCACATCGTTGAGAGCCGCGTGTTTGCTGAAGGATTGGTGCCTACGCTGTTGGCTGGGCTGCTGATCGATGCCATCACCTGGTGGCTTGAGCACGGAAGGCCCTATCCTCCCAGGCACATCGCAACCTACTGTCATCGCCTGATGCTTTCGAATCTCAGGGAAGTGAGCAAGTGGGAGGTATCCTCCCAGGAGTGAGAAAGCAGAGCAGCCTCTACCGGAAAACCGACTTCCTGTAAATGCTGGTACAAGCCATCCACATCCGATGTCCCAAACTCTACATGCGTGGCCCCATACTTCAATAGAACCAGGCGTACAATGCTATCCTCAAATGGATTGAAGCCAACGGCTATCATAGCAGTGGTCCCACTGGTGAGCTAAACCTTGAATATGAGCGTGGTGGCGACCAATCGAAGTTTGTTACGGAGATCCAGTTCCCAATTGAGAAGCGTTAGCTTTGATCTGTAGTGGTAGGACTTTGTGAGACATTACCCTTGACAATCTTTGCATATAAGTGTAATATGCATATAGATGCTATATTAAATAGCTCGCAGAACTGCGAGCTATCGCAGGAGTTAGGAGAAAGGAAAGAAGATCATGACAGACATGAAGGCCAGCGAGGCCACCAGAAAGCTGGTGAGTTCCGTTCAGGAGACAAGCAAGGCTATTGCAGACACCACTGTTGCTGCCCAGGAGCGCAACCTGGCATTTGCCCAGAGCGTGCTTGAGAACAGTATCGACGTGCTCAGGAGCCACGCCGAGAGCACTCGTACGCTGATGCAGGAGTTGGTAGAGCAGGCGAAGAAGCAGCAGGTGGGTCCAGAAGGACTACAGGCAGTAGTGGACAGCTCTATCGCGGCCCAGGAGCGCAACACGAAGCTCGCCCAGAACATCCTTGAGAATGGTATCGAAGTGCTGAAGAGCCAGGTAGGCGTTACCCACTCGCTGATGCAGGAGCTGGGACAGCAGTATCAGAAACAGCAAGATGCTTTCCAGGCGCTGGCCCAGGAGTCAATGGAGGCATACAGAGACTTCCTCTTCGCTCCCCTGACTTTCTTTCAGAGGGCCATGGACACTGCTGAGGTGGCCACGCGGGAAGGAATGAAGAATTTCCAGCAGATGACCCAGCAGGGAGTGGAGCAGTTCCAGAAGACAACCCGGCAGGCTGCATCCTCGACAGAGAAGGCGGCACGCTCTCCTCACAACACGACATCCAAGATCTCCTGATAAATAATTCTGGGGCGATGACCAGGGGTTGGAGCTAAGTCCCCGACCCCTTTCTTTGTGTCATTGTATGAGATAGGCGAGATACGAAAAATTGAGATTGTTGGCGAATGTGACGGCAGTGCCCCACCCCACTCCCCGGGCGCGATAAATCGGCCCCTACGGACTCGGCATTGCTTCGCTCGCCGTGTATGGACAGGTCGCCAACAAGATCAAAATTGGGAGGGAACCGGTATCATGCAAACGAGAGGAAAATTCGCCAGGCTCCGGGCAGCAGTCTCTCGCTTCTTCCACGTGCGTACAGGGATGTTTCACAGTGGTACCTTTTCTCATCGCGCAGGCGCGCGCCCCTATAAGCTCTACATTCCCCAAAATTATACCCACGGTCGTCTCGCTCCCCTGCTTGTAGCATTGCATGGCTGCGCGCAGGACCCGGATAACTTCGCCGCGGGCACCCGCTTCAATACGCTGGCGGATCAGTACAACTTTCTGGTACTCTACCCGCAGCAGAACAGTACCAACAACGCTGGTAAGTGCTGGAACTGGTTCGTTCCTACCAACCAGGCGCGTGGGAAGGGCGAACCCGCTCTGCTTGCTGGCATGATCGATCACATTGCCTCGCACTATAGCGTTGACCCTGAGCGTGTCTTTATCGCAGGCATGTCGGCAGGAGCAGCAATGGCAGTGATTATGGGAGCTTGCTATCCCGATTACTTTGCCGCTCTTGGTGTGCATAGCGGCCTGGAATATAAGGCTGCCACCACTATTGTGGGCGCCCAGGTCGCGATGAGCAGGGGTGGCCCAGACCCTGCTCGCCAGGGAAAACTTGCCTACCTGAGCGCCGGTTCGGCAGCGCGGGTACTGCCGGTCATCGTGTTTCATGGAACGAGGGATGAGACAGTTTCGCCGATCAACGGAAACCAGGTCATCCAGCAGTTTGTCAGTACCGATGACTATGCCGATGATGGCATTGCGAACAATTCGGTCAGCGCGACTCCCAGCAGTATCGAGACCGGTCAAGTTCCCAATGGTTACTCCTACACCATCTATACCTATGTCTACCAGGATAGTGTATTGCTGAAACACTATAACATCGATGGTATGGGTCATGCCTGGAGTGGAGGCAGCACTGCTCCGCCCGCGACGTTCACCGATCCTGGAGGCCCTGATGCCTCTTCCATCATGTGGAACTTTTTTGCTGATCACCCAAAAAACGCGGGAGTCGCTCCTGACTCGACAGTTCGCAGTCGCCAGCGATAGGCTTTGCAAAAGTCGCCAATGTGTTCCCCACCCCAAAGGAGAGCAAGAGCGTGGCGCAGCCCTCCGTGCCACGCTCTTGCTCTCCCTCCTGTGCCGCCGCAGGTAGTAAATGGCGCGAATGTTCGACGATTTTTGAGCCGAAATGTGGGAATTCGGCGCGAATGTTGGGAATCGTGCTTAGGTTGTCTGAGAAAGCCGCTCCAGAAGCGGCTTATTTCGCACCGTTTTTGTAAATTCACGGCAGGATGATCGGGAAATTCCCGCCACATTTACACCCTCAAGTAATCAGCTACTGCCAGCGATCGAGCGCGGCAATCTGGATCAGATTGCCGCAGGTGTCGTTCACCATGGCGATGGTCGAGCCGGTAACTTTGGTCGGCGGCATGGTGAACTCTGCGCCCGCGGCCTTCATGCGGTCGTACTCGCGCTGTACGTCGTCTACGTAGAACATGGCGGCCGGCTGGCCCTGCTCGAACATCGCCTGCTGGTAGGCCTTAGCCGCCGGGTTGTCATTGGGGGCGAGCTGCAGCTCGACGCCGTCCGGCTCCTCGGGTGACGCGACGGTGAGCCATCGGTACGGACCCTGAGTGATGTCCGCTTTCTTCACGAAGCCCAGGATGTCGGTGTAGAAGCGCAGCGCTTTCTCCTGGTCGTCCACATAGATGCCGGTCACTTTGATTTTCATGGTGCTTTCCTCCTGTCACATGAGTTTGGAATGGTTCGTCACTCCACTGTAAACTTTGACATGAAGCTGTCGATCTTCGGGTAATTATCCTGGCGGTTGCATTTCTCCTCCTTTGGCCTCGGAAGCGCAATTTCTCAGAAACTGGCCAAGAAAAAGGTCCTCCAATCAGCAGAGTAATTACCCAAAAATCGACAGCTTCATGTCAAAGTTTACAACATCTCGACCGAAGAAGGGCCGAAAGATTGAACGAAATGGCAGATGTCGAACCAATCTCGACCACTTTCTTGTAGAGGCTGGTGATGGTTTCGTGCGAGATGCACTCTGCGCTGACCTCCCGAATTTACAAAAACGGTGTGCAGACATCCGCCTCTGGAGCGGTTTCTCCAAATTCTTAATGGTCGATTCCCATGTTTCGTGCCGAATTCCTAACATTCGCCTTAAAAATCGTCGAACATTCGCGCCATTTACCAGCAGGCGGCCAGTGGTCGCTGAGCCCTGTGGTAAATGTCCCGAAAACCGAGCAGCTTTTGCCCCCAAAGGTGAGCACTCGTGACGAGATACTTACCTTTTCTCATTGACAATCCCGGTATATAAGTTTAAAATGCATATAGATGCATTCAACATCAACTGGGAGGGAACATAGACGTAACTAGATGCCTATAGGTGCGGTATGGCGGAATTGAACAGAGACAACGAAGCACAAAATGCTGCGACCGGTGCCTGGTCAAAGAACTGGCTCGTCCCCATTCTCCTTTTAATGTTGCGGGAGTGGAGTTCGTACGGCTACGAATTGATGGAGAGGATGGCGACGTTTGGGTTACATGCGATGAACGCGGGCACATTCTACCGGACGTTACGGCAGATGGAGAAAGAAGGGATGGTCAGTTCGTGCTGGGACACTTCGGAAGGGGGGCCAGCACGCCGCATGTACTCGATCACAGAGGCGGGTGAAGCCTACTTGAAGTACTGGGCGGATTCTCTGGATCAATACCAGAAGATGATGGATACCTTTTTCCGGCTCTACACTGGTCGCTCCAGGCAGGAAGACAAGAAGGAGCAGCCATAAGCGAGCAAGAGGGGGCAGCGTCTGGAAGGAGTGCTTACAATGCCAGAAGACAACAAGAAACAAGAACCTGCAGATCCAATGGAAGTATGGGAACACTGGTACGAAACGACGTATGATGCATGGAAGAACAGCATCGATGGGAGCAAGGAAAGCTTTGTTGATCCCTATGGTCTGTATCGCTCATGGCTCAAAGGGATAGGAGAAGCCCAGGAGCAGTTCAAAGCTGGTGCTGCCGGGTTGATGGATCCACAAGAGGCATGGAAGCACTGGTTTGAGGTGACAACGGACGTCTGGAAAAAGGCAACCGAGCAGGGAGCAGACCCAGTAGGACTGACAACACAGTGGCTGGAGATGATGGAAGAAGCACGAGCGAAGCTGCCGGCAGGTGGAGTTGTGCCTGCTGATCCGTTTACCTTCTTGAAACAGTGGTATGATGCCACCAGTGAAACATGGTCGAAGGTTGTTGGGGACATGATCGGAACTGAAAAGTTCATGGACATGGCCAGCCAGTTCCTGGAAAGCTATGCCAGCTTCACCCGCACGTTCAACCGGGCCAGCGAAGCGTATTTTAGTCGACTGCAGCTTCCCACGCGCTCGGATATTGCCAGAGTAGCAGAACTGATCATCAATCTGGAAGAGAAGATGGATCGCCTCGACAACGAGTTCGAGGACTTCGAAGATAGATATATGCAGATGACAACAGGCGAGGCCACCAGTGGATTATCAGGTCGCCTGGAACGCGTTGAAAGCAACGTAGCAGCGTTTCCTGCAGCTGTTGAGAGCCTGGAAAAACGCCTGGAGCGGGTGGAGAGCAAGCTGGATAAACTCCTCGAGGCGCTGGAGAAGCCTGGAAGCGAGGAGCCTGCAAAAGCGGTCAGGCGAGCCCCTGCAACTCGCAGCAGGGCACAGCA
>Ga0137371_10001262_pt1 | contig 20111 bp, 23 predicted proteins | sample SagtaG_7_FD_104919 | JGI IMG/M metagenome (GOLD analysis project Ga0137371, IMG submission 104919) | Vadose zone soil microbial communities from Sagehorn Ranch, Mendocino, California, USA - Sage1_R_40_16 metaG | ecosystem: Environmental > Terrestrial > Soil > Vadose zone | place: USA...
TCCTGGGTGGGCCACGAGCGCCGCGTACGCCGCGCCGGCCGCCGCGTACAGCCCCCCCTCGGTCGCTCGGCCTTGGCTGCCGCCGTAGCCCGGGTAGTCCACCGCGAGCAGCGCCGCTCCCGGGGGTTGGAAGTCGCGGAGCACGGGATGGATCGCGGCGATGTTTTCCCCGTTGCCGTAGAACCACAACAGGGCGGGGAAGGACGCGGGAGGGCGCGGGAGGGCGGTGCGCCCTTCCGCGGCGTCCCGCGCCCTTGGTTTCAGGTACCATCCCACGAGCCTGGTTCCGTCGACCGAGACCACCTCGATGCGTTCCCCGTGCGCGATTCCCAGTTGCCGCGGATCCGGCACCGGCGCGCGCGGTGCGGGGAACGCGAGCCGCTCTTGGAGCAGCCAGGCGAGAAGCGCGACCAGGGCGTATCCGATCGCGATGCCGAGAACGACCCGCAGCAGCAGCATGCGCGACAAGTTAATGCCCGGGCGCAGCATGCTGCGCCGCTCCATGGCGCCGCCATTGCATGCCGCACACGGACTGCAAATCTTTGTGGCCGTGCCGACCCCAATGACGTGCTCCTCCTGCCGGGCGGAGATCCCGGCCGGCTCCGCGTTCTGCCCGTCGTGCGGCACGCCATCCCCCACGGTAATCACGAACGAGCGGGTCGCTCGAGACTCAACGGGAGCCGCGCCGGCGGCCGCCTTGGCGGGCGTCCCCACCGCGCAGCGCCTCGCGCGCGCCCTCGGGACGAAGTACGAAGTCCGGCGGCTCGTCGGTCGGGGTGGGTTCGCGGAGGTGTACGAGCTGTGGGACAAGGACCTGGATCGGCGGCTCGCCTGCAAGGTGCTTCACCCCGAGATCGCCTGGACTCCCGGGATGCTCGCGCGTTTCCGCCAGGAGGCCAAAGCGCTGGCCCGGCTCCAGCACCCGGCCATCCTCCCGATCCACTTCGCCGGCGACGGCGAGGGGCTCGTTTACTACGTCATGCCGTTCGTCGAGGGGGAGTCGCTCGCCGACGCGCTCCGCCGCCGCGGCCCGTATCCCGCGGGCGAGGCCCTGAAGATCGCCGACTTCATTCTCCAGGCGCTGTCTCACGCGCACGCCCAGGGGCTCGTGCACCGCGATATCAAGCCGGACAACGTGATGCTCGAGGCGAAGACCGGCCGCGTTCTGCTGCTCGATTTCGGGATCGCGAAGCTCCTCGACCCCGGGCCGAGCGAGGGGGCCGCGAAGACCGCCACGGGGTTTACCGTCGGCACGGTCCAGTACATGAGCCCCGAGCAGGCCCTGGGGCAGCCGAACCTCGACGGGCGGAGCGACCTCTACGCGTTCGGCGCCATGTTCTTCCAGATGGTGACCGGCGCCCCCCCTTACGACGGCAACTCGAGCGCCGAGATCGTCGGCAAGCACCTCGCCGATCCCGTCCCCGTCGCGAGCGACGTGAACGCCCGGATCCCGCGCTGGCTCTCGGACGTCATCGTGAGGTGTCTCGCCAAGAAGCCCGAGGACCGGTTCCAGGACGCCGACGCGGTGCTCGCGGCGCTCGCCGGCGGACGCGTTTCGAAGCCCGGGAAGCTGGTCGGCGCGGCGACGCTGGAGCGGCAGGTACGGCGCTCGGGAGAGATGCGCACGCGGACCGCGTGGGTCGGCTGGGTGGCGGCTGGGCTGGCGGTGCCGGCGGCGGCCCTGTTGCTGGCGCTCCGTGCCGGTGTCGTCGGCGGGACGGGCTTCGTGCACAACGCCCTCGTGGAGCCGGTCGAAATCGTGCGGGGTGGCGTGTCGGTGGACACCGTGGCGCCCGACGCCACGGCGCGGCTCGCGCTGTCACGCGGCGGCCAGGCCGAGCTCCGTTGGCGCCTCATCCGACCCGGCAATCCGCCCATCGGCGAGCCGATGGAAGGCCCTGTCCCCGAATTCCGGCGGGTGCTTGGCCGGCGACTCGCGGGCGTCACCGCTCAGGTCGCGGGTCAGAGCTACTTCGCGCCCCTCGTCACCAACACCAGTCCCTCGGACATCACGCTCGAGGTGAATCCCGGCACGGCGGCGGCCGTGCGGTGCAACTGCGTGATCCCAAAGGGAGCGACTCGGACGCACGTCGGCTATTACCGCCTGTATCGCAATTCCACCGTCGCGGCCTACAATACGGCGCACCCCTACATCGGCCCGCACGCCGACCGCGAGGGCTTCGCGACCCGGGTGGCGCCGCGCAGCGGGGCCGTGGTGCTGACGTTCTAGGCTCGTGACGCCGCCCCCCGCTCCCGCCGCCCCCGCCCCCACCCCACAGCTCGTCACCCGGGCACGCGGCGCCCTGCTCGGGCTCATGGTCGGCAACCAGCTCGGCGTCCCCACGGAGGCCCTCGGCACCGCCCAGGCGATCCGCGAGGCATTCCCGCACGGAGTCCGCGACCTCGCGCCGCCGCCCCAGGGGTCGCCGTTCGACGACGACACCGCGATGACGCTGCTCCTCGCCGAATCTCTCATTGAGAAGGGGGACTTCGACGCCAATGATGTGGCGGACCGGTGGGTGAAGTGGCTGGCGACGGACGGTCGCGGCATCGGCCTGACCACGGAGCGGGCGCTACGCCTCATCGAGCAGGGAACCGAGCCGTTCGAGGCGGGCCGGCTGGCGCGAAGCGCGGGCGCGGCCGCGTCGAACGGCGCCGTGATGCGCTGCATCCCGGTGGCGCTCCGCTATCACGACAACGTCGAGAAGCTGCTGCGCGTCTCCACCCAGCAGGCCGCCATTACCCACGCGGACGAGCGCTGCACCTGGGGGGCCGCTGCGGTGAATCTTGCCGCGCGGGAGCTGCTCCATGGCAACCCGTACTTCGTGGAGGAAGTGCTGCACCGTGTGGAGGGGGCCGCCCCGCGGGCGCTGGTCGAGGCCATCGGGCGCGTCCCGTGGGAGCAGGAGAGCGACCTGCCGATCGCGGTCCCCGGAGAGTACGGCTACGTCGTGCACTGCGTCGAGACCGCCTTCTGGTGTGCGATGCACCGGCCGTCGCTCGAGGAGGCGTTGATTTTTTTGGCCGTGGCGGGAGGAGACACCGACACCAACGCCGCGGTGGCGGGGGCGCTGCTGGGTGCGCGGGACGGCGAGGCGGCTATCCCGCCGCGTTGGCTCGACCAGCTCGGCATGGCAAGGCGGGCGGCCCCGCTGGCCGAGCAGTTGGTGCGTGGGGACCGAGGCCCCTAGGTCCTAGCCCTTACGTCGTGCGGCCGGCTTCACGTACCGGGCGATCCGGTCCATGACATCCTGGTCCGTCAGCTGGATAGCGACCCATCGCGCGGGACCACGACTCCGCCAGGTGAGCCGCACCAGCTTGTGGCCGTAGCTCCACTCCCACATGCCGGCATGGGCCCGGCGTGGCCGTCCGAACACCCGTCTCAGATCGTGATACGTGCGAGCGACCAGCGCCGGTCCCTGCGTGTCGCGAAAGCCCGCCGAATCGTAGAGGGCGATGATATCCGCGGTTTGGTCAACGAAGTGCCCGCTCAAGTAGAACCGGGCCCCGTCCGCCGGGTCGCGGATCACCACGCCGCATTGCATCAGCTTCGCCGTGTTAGCCGCCGTACGGCATGCCAGGACATCGTGATCGGCCAGGGCGTTGGCCCGCTCGACGAACGCTCGATAGCTGAGCCCGGGCGTGAGACCGCGGTACGCAGGCGCCAGGGACGCCGGGGACCTCTTGGCCTGCGGCGGCGCGGCCTGGGCGAGGCAGACGGTGGGAGCGAGCAGGGCGATGAACCCCACACGGATCGAAAGCATGGCCCAATATAAGGACCCCAAACGAAACAGGCCCGGGTTGCGCCCCGGGCCTGCCGCTGCAGGGTGGCTCAGACCTTGCGAACGTTCTGCGCTTGCAACCCCTTGGGACCCTGGGCGACCTCGAATTCGACCGTATCGCCCTCGGCGAGGCTGCGGAAGCCCTCAGCCTGGATCGCCGTGAAGTGGACGAACACGTCCGGACCCGACTCCTGCGCGATAAAGCCAAAGCCCTTTGCGTCGTTAAACCACTTCACCTTACCCTTTGCCATACCGTTTCAACCTCTGCACTAAGGGGCACGGCCCCGGAAACGTGCGGCCCTGGTCACCGCGACCAGAGACGGGCTCAAACAAAAACCGCGAGACAAGTGGTCCTCGCGGAGCGCAGACAAACCGGTGACGGTGCCACGTATTGCTTGAACCGGGGCCAAAGCTAGGATACGGCGGCACCTGTGTCAATAGCGCCACCATCATGACATCGTCCAGCCACTACGGATGCCTCGCCGCCCTGGACGTGTCGTCCTTTACCGGCAGCCCGACCGCTATCCGGAAGTCGCGCACTGCCGCGTCGTAGGTCTTCACGCGCTTGCCGAGATCGGTCGCGATCGGGAGCGGGGTCGCCGCCGCGCCCTCTTCGCAGCTCGCGGCGTGGGCGATGAGGGAGTCGAGCTGCATGACCAGCCGGCGCGCCGTGAGTTGGACGGAGTCAGCGTACACGGTCGGGTTCAACCGGGGGCGTCCCCGCTTCATGAACGCGCGCGCGCTGCCGCACAGGCCGGCGAGGAAGCGACCGGCCTTCCGCTGGCTCGCCGTGTCGCTGGTCGCCTGCGCGCGTGTGACGCGGCCGACGCCGTCCTTGAGCTGGGCGAGGCCCCGGGTCGCCGTGCGCAAGCCGTCGAGGAAGCGCTGCTGCTCCGGGCTCGGTGGCGTAGGCGTGCGGGCCGATTCCGCCCGCGCCGAATCGGGCGCGGGCGGGATGGGCTGCTGCGCCGCCAGGGACGTCGCAGCGACGCAGCAGAGAACGGCCAGACAGCGCATCGGTGCTCCTCTATCCCGTGTGTGGAAGCCTGGGTTATAATGTCACAATGACGGTTCCCGCAACCTCGCGCCAGACCCGTACCTTCGAGGATCGCGCCGACGCGCTCGCGCATTTCTTCCTGCGGGCGGGCGAGGCGCCGCGTCTCCTCGCGTACGACGACGCCGTCGGGTGCCCGCTCGACCAGGCGCTCGCCGCGCTCGAATGGACCGCGGCGGTCGGCATCCTGGCGCAGGACGACGTGATCCACGCCGCTCGCCTCGCGCCGGACGCCGCGGCGGCCGTCGTCGAGCGCAAGGACGGCGAGCAGCGCGTCTTCATCTATTTCGGTCCGCGCATGGATGCCCCGCCGGCGGATCCGTACGAAGGCACGTTGCTGTACGACGAGCCGGGCGTGCGGGCCTACATCTTCGCGCAACGGGTCCACGCCATCGCGCACTTCCTGCGGGCGACGCACGGAGTCGGCGCCGTCATCTCGATGCTCGGCCGTCGCGCCCCGGAGCTGCGCCACATCCGACGTTGGCTGCAGCTGTTGTTTAGCGAGCCCTTCGGCGGCGGCGCCCGTTCCACGCAGCTGCTCGCCGGTTGGTTTGCCACCGGCGGCGCTGGCGTGCTGTTCGTCCCGCCTCATCCCGACGAGCCCTACAGCTACCACGAAGTCGGCATCGACACCTGAAGATGCTTACCCCTCTGTTGGCGCTCTGGACGGTCGTCATCGCCCAGGCGCCGGATTCCGCGACCCGGACCCGCTACGCGGCCGCCCTCCACAGCTTCGCCGACTCCCTGAACGCGGTGCAGGCGGCTGCCGTCGCGTTCCAGGCCGACCTGAGCATGGCCTCGAGCGATCTCGTACTGGCGCGGGCGCGGCGCATGCGAGAGCGGTGCGGCGCCGCGCGGCGCGCGGCGCAGGCGCTCGCCGAGCTGCTCGCGGCCGGCGGGTACAGCGCGCGCACCCGTCCCGCGGAAGTGCGCGCACGCCGGGATCTCGCGCGGCTCGAGCGCGTCCTGCTCAAGTGTGAGCGCGACTACGACACGGGGTCGGCGACGGCCAACGCCGACACCCTCAAGGCGTGGGCTCCGTTTCGCCTCACCCAGCTGGAGGCGGATCTGCGGCGCCACGTCCAAGGCGTGCAGGACTTCCAGGGTCAGGCCGGAATTCGCTGATGTGACGACGTGGACGATGTGGATTCACAACTCCACATCGTGTGGACGGCCGTGGCAAGAAGCGATCGCGGCAGAGGTTACCCTCCACAGCCGATGCACACGCAGATGAGCTAACCCGAAGAAACATCGGCACTTGCGCGCTTGCGTGAGAGCCCTATATTGTACCCACGCGGCTTGGAGGGAAGGGTCGGGACCTGGTGTCTCAACCACGCCTTCAAGACGGGTCCGAGCGGAAATTCCGGGGAGGCCGCCGACGCAAACAAGGGCTCAGGCGGCTGGCGATCCGGGAGCAGGCTCTCCGGCTCGGATAGATGGGGCCTGTCGCGTGCCCCATCCACGTCGACGTGGTGCCTCGACGTGCAGTGCGGAGGGTCGGTCCGCGATCCGATCTGACCCGTAGCACCCACATCGGTGAACCTTGCGGCCCGGCCAGGCTGCTTGGGGATGGAAGCCGGAGCTCCTGTTCGCCCTACCGAGCGACGCATCAGTCAACCGGCGGCGTCAGGATGAAGAACGGAGGGAGTAATCCCCCGGCTCCGGGTAACCGATGTGTGGAGCCCCCGGGCGGCCTATCGCGCCGTCCCGGGGGCTTCGCTTTTATTATGACCTGAATGGCGCTCACCCTCCCGCTGGCCGCCGCCGGCGCGTCGCTCGGCCTCCTCGCCTCCGGCGCCTACGATCCCAACAGCCCGCTCTTCGGGCGGGCCGTCGGCCGCGGCCCCCGCACGGGCCGGGTGGCCTACTTGACGTTCGACGACGGCCCGAACCCGAGCGCCACGGAGCGCATCCTCGGGGCGCTGGCCGCGCTGGACGTCCCCGCGGCGTTTTTCATGGTGGGTGAGCACGTGCGGCGCTTTCCTCACATCGCGCGCCGCGTGGCAGCGGCGGGGCACGAGGTGGGGAATCACACCCTGCGGCACAAGAAGCTGCACTTCCTGGGCCCGAGTCGCATCGCCGAAGAGCTCGGTCGCGCGCACGACATCATCGCGACCACCACCGGCCGCCCGCCCCGCACCTTCCGGGCACCCCACGGCTACCGCAACCCCTTCGTCACGCGGGCGACGCGGCGGCTCGGCTACACGGTGTTCGGCTGGACGTTCGGGGTGTGGGACTCCGATCCGCGCGTGTCCGCGGTCGAGATCCGGCGCCGCGTCGCGCGGAAGCTCCGGCCGGGTGCGATCATCCTGCTCCACGACGGCGACGGCTACGATGCCGAGGGCGATCGCGGCCGCACCGCGGACGCGGTGCCCGGGATCGTGGCCGACGCGCGCGCCGCGGGCTACACGCTCCGTCCACTCGCGGAGCTCGTGCCGTGACCACACGCCGCTGGCGCTTGCTACTGTGGCTGAGCGGGTTGGTCGGCGCCGGATTCGCGCTCAAGTTCCTGACCGGCTTCCCGTGGCGCGTGACCTTCACCGCGCTGCTCGACGCGAACCCGTGGCTCCTCGCGATCGCGCTCGTGGCAAACCTCTCGTCGCTCGTCGCCAAGGGTTGGGGGTGGCATCTCATCCTCAGGCCGGTCGCGCCGCATCGGTGGCGGGTGGCGCAGGAGGCCAATCTCGTGGGCGCCGCGGTGAACAACCTCTCCGTCGCCGTCGCGGGCGAGGCGGCGCGCGTGCACGTGATCGTGCAGCGCGGCGGCGTGCCGGTCGCGGCGGCGGTCTCGTCCGTGGTGTGGACCCGCGTGGCCGAAGCGCTCGCGCTCGCGCTGTTTCTCGTGATGGCGCCGAGCGTGCTGCAACTCGAGCCGTGGCTGCGGGCGGGGCAGGTCGGCGTCGGGTTGACGGTCGTCGTGGTGTTGCTGCTCGCGTGGGCCCGCGGCTGGGCGTGGCTCGGGGACCAGCTGCCCGCCTCGGTGCGGGCCCGGTTCGCGGTGCTCCGTACGATGGGGCGGGGCGGCCGGCTGCTGTGGCCGACCGTGTTTGGGATCTACAACTGGGCCGCGCAGTGGGCGACCTATCACCTCGTGCTGCGCGCCACGCACCTGCCGGTGCCGCTCGCCGCCTCGTTCACGGCCTTGATCGCCGCCAACCTGAGCGGGTTGCTGCGGCCCACCCCGGCGAACGTCGGCGTCACGCAGGCGGCGCTGGTCGTGGGGCTGCTGCCGTTCGGCGTGGCGCCGGAGCGGGCCGTGGCGGCCGGACTGGCGCTGCAGGGGCTGCAGGTGCTTCCGGTCCTGCTGCTCGGCGCGATGGTGACCGGGTGGCGGCTATCGCGGCTCGAGGCCGAGCTGGCCTAACCCTTCACGACCCCCACCGGCCGGAGCTGCGCCACCTTCCGCCCGATCCCCGCGGCGTGCACCACTTCCACGACCCGGGCGACGTCCTTGTACGCTTCCGGCATTTCCTCGTCCACCGTGGCGCGCGTCGCCGCGCGCACCAGGATTCCCCGCGCCTCGAGCTCCTTCGGGATGTTGCGGGCCCGCGCGAGGCCCTTCGCCTTGTGGCGGGACAAGCGCCGGCCGGCGCCGTGGCACGTGGATCCGAACGTCTCCCGGAACGCGCCCGCCGTCCCCACGAGCACGTAGGAATACCGCCCCATGTCGCCCGGGATGAGCACCGGCTGGCCGAGATCCCGGAACTGCGGCGCGAGCTCGGGGTGCCCCGGCGGAAAGGCGCGCGTCGCGCCCTTGCGATGCACGCACAGTCGCTGCGGTCGCCCGCCCACCTCGTGGGTCTCGTGCTTGGCGATGTTGTGACACACGTCGTATACGAGCCGCGTGCGCTCGGCCACGTCGCCGCCGAACACCTTGTCCAGCGCGCGGCGCGCGTAGTGAGCCATCAGCTGGCGGTTCGCGAACGCGTAGTTGGCGGCCGCGTTCATCGCGCCCCAGTAGGTCCTCGCCTCGGGTGAGGAGAGCGGCGCGCAGCACAGCTGGCGGTCCGGGAGCTCGATCGCGTACTTGGCCGCGGCCCTGATCATCACGTCCAGCGAGTCGTCGCACACCTGGTAGCCGAGGCCGCGCGATCCCGAGTGGATGAAGATCGTGAGCCGGCCCGGCTCGAGGCCCAGGCGCTGGGCCACGGCCGGCTCGAACGTCTCGGCGACGTAGCCGACCTCGACGAAATGGTTGCCGCTGCCCACCGTCCCGAGCTGGCTCTTGCCGCGCTCCTTGGCGCGCTCGGAGACGCAGTCCGGCTCGGCGCCCGGCAACTCGCCGTTGGCCTCGATCGCCTCGAGATCGGCGGGGACGCCGTAGCCCTGCTCCACCGCCCAGCGGGCGCCCTGACGCAGCACCTGCTCGAGCTCGCGCCGTTGCAGCTTCACGTCGGAGCGCGACGCGCCGACGCCGGACGGTATCGTGGTGAACAGCACGTCCATCAGCTGCGCGAGTCGCGGGCGCGTGTCCGCGATTCCCAGCGGGGCGACCAGCAGCCGGACGCCGCAGTTGATGTCGTACCCCACGCCCCCGGGCGAAATGACGCCGTCCTCCTCACCGAAGGCGGCCACCCCTCCGATCGGGAATCCGTACCCCCAGTGGATGTCAGGCATCGCGATCGCGGGCCCCACGATCCCGGGCAGGTGGGCGACGTTCGCGACCTGCTGGACGCTCTGGTCGCCCTCCAGGTCGCGGATCAGCTCCGCATCCGCGAAGATCAGCCCCTCGGTGCGCATGCCGCCGTGGCGCGGCACGCGCCAGCGGTACTCGTCGATTCTCTCCAGGGTCGGCATCGTCACACGTCGAACACGATGGTCGCGCGGTAGCCGTCTTCCCCCCCCTGCACCCGGGCACCGTGGCGCGTCACCGCCTTTACCTCGCGCTGCGCCTGGTGCCTTGCGGGATCGTAGGGCTCGCCCGCGATCCCACTGGCCGTCACTTTGGCCGGGAGGAACCGCTCCGTGTCCCACAGGTAGAGCACGTCCGCCAGGAAATGGATCAGCCGCTCGGTGGGGTCGGCGCCGCGCGGCTCGATGGCCCGCTCCGCAACGGGCATCACCGGGCTCGCCCCGACGAGCAGCTCGCGCAGGGCGTTCACCCCGGCCTGATAGAGGCCCAACTCGCTGCGCGCCCGGAGCTCGACGGCCACGTCGGCGGTGTGCGGCACGAATCGGTAAGGCGTCAAGATAGGCGTCGAGGAAAGACGTACCGAATCAGCGAAAAACGATCCCCTTGCGAGCGCAAGCCCTCCCTAGCTTACGCCCGGTGAGCCCGACCTACAAGATGCCCGACGTCACGGCCCTCCGCCGCGCTGCCGCCCTCGCCGAGGTCAACAACGCCTTGTGCGCCGCGCGCTGCTCGGCGCAGCTCGCCGGCCTGGAAACGGCGGACTTCGTGGTGCGCGAGCTGCTGCTCACGGTCATGCAGCAGATCGACCGCGCGGCGGCCGAGGCCCGGCGCCTCGTCTAGCCCTGCCGCCGCAGCCTGGGCAGCGCGGTATCCACGTCGTGAGTCTTGTGAAACGGCACCCGCGGTCCCCGAATCGGAAGCAGGTGCGCGATGGAGTTGGCGTAAAACTCGAGCAGCGGCCGAGCTCCGGGCAGCACCACGAGGCTGTCCCCGTCCTCCACCACCAGCCGCCGCATCTTGAGCATGCGCCGGGCACGATCCCACACGTCGAGGATGCGGGCGCCCCCGCGGATCACCTTCGCATTCACGTCCCGCAGCCGGTCGCGCATTTGGTCCATGCGGTCGAGCACCGCCCGCCGCGGAATCACGGTCTGCTCGAACGACAACAGTGCGGCGGCGGCGAGCGGCACCGCGGTCACCGGGATGATGGCGCCGATGCGGTCCATCAGGAGAGCGGCGAGGTGCTGTAGCGCCGCCAGACGCTGCTCCTTGGGCAACTCGAGCACACCCGGCGTGGTGGCGAGCCACTGGCGGAGCGAGAGGGGTGCGCCGAAGTTGACCGCCGCCCGGCCGTAGCGCTTGAGCCTCCCCGTCGCGAGCCGCAGCACGTTGCTCGCCACATAGGTCGCCACTGTCCACAACTGCGGCAGCCGGCCCGGTCGGTCCCGCTCGTCCACCAGCTCGCGGATGAGCGCGCGGTCCTCGAGCACGCGGTCGAAGTTGATCGCGACCGGCACGAACCAGATGTCGCGGTCGAAGTCCGGATCGAGCACGGTGCGGCAGATGTAGTCCAGCAGGCCGAGCTTGGGCGGCCCGAGCCGGCCGTCGCGCGACAGCCGTCCCTCGGGGAAGAACCCCTGAGTCACCCCGTTCTTCGTAATGAGGTGGACGTAGCGCTCCAGCACCGCGTGGTAGAGAGGCTCGCGGAAGCCACGGCGGATGAAGTACGAGCCGAACGACTTGAACACGTACTCGAGCGGCCACACGCGCGCCCATTCGCCTACGGCGTAGCTCACGTGCGCCCCGTAGGCGAGTACGTACGCCACCACCACGTAGTCCACGTTGGACCGGTGGTTCATCATGTAGACCACGACGTCCTGCTTCGGGATCCGCTCGAGCGCCGCCTCATTCTGGTAGTCGACGGTCACGCGGTACAGCAGGTTGAGGACGATCTTGGCGAGGTTGTAGCCCACCTTGTAGTAGGAGAGGACGTTGAGCTGCGGGACGATCTCGTTGACATAGCGGTCGACCAGGCGGTGCACCTCGGCTTCCGTGAGGCCGTGCTCGTGCACGTGGCGGAGGACGGCGGCCTGGACGACGGGATCGGCGGCGAGGGCGGCCCTGGCAACGCGAGCGTGTTGCAGCTGGTGGCGGGCGAGACGCGCGTGGAACTCGTGGATGGTGCGGATAGCGCGACGCCCCAGCCACCCGGTCACGCGACTGTGCCTCCCTCCTTCTTGAGCTGGGCGTATCCCATGCCGCGCAGGATCGTGATCCGCTTGGCCATGGGGGGGTGCGTGGCGAGCGCGTCGGCGAAGAGCCCCTCGTGAGCCGTGAGCCGGCGGCCCAAGGGGTCCGCGATGCAGAGATGCGCCGCGCCCCGCTTGATAGCCGTGGTCGGGGCGTCCGCGCTCTCGATCTTCTGGAGCGCGCTCGCGAGCGCGAGTGGATTGCGCGTGAACTGGGCGCTCATCGCGTCGGCGAGATACTCGCGCTTGCGGCTGACCCCCAGCGCGAGCAGCTGCGTGATGATCGGCGCGAGGACCCACGAGATGATCCACACCGCCAGCAGGACGAGGAGCAGCGGACCAGCGCCGCCCTTCTTCCCGCCCCCTCCGCGCCCTCCGCCCCCCCCGCCCCCCCCGCCCCTGCCCCTTCCCGACCCGCCGCCCACGTTGATCCCGCCCCGCAGCACGCGGCTCGTGCCGTCGTGCATCAACGCCACCGCGCCCACCATGGCCGCCAGGGTCGTCATGAGCCGCACGTCGAGGTTCTTCACGTGGCCGAGCTCGTGTCCGATCACACCTTGAAGCTCGTCGCGCGTGCACAGGTCGAGCAGGCCCTGCGTGACGGCGACGTGCGAGTGCAGCGGGTCCGTCCCCGTCGCGAACGCGTTGGGATCGGGGTCATCCACGATCCAGATGCGGGGCCGCGGCACCCCGGCGGCGATCGCCATCTCTTCGACCACGTTGACGAGCTGCCGCTCCTTGGGGTCCGTGGGGTCGAGGACCTCCCGGGCCCCGGTCGACCAGAGCACCTTCTCGGGTCCCGTCACGTAGGCGTACCGCGCCATCCCGAGGGCCACGAGCGATAACACGATCCCGAACCAGGGGAATGTGTGGTGGTAGGCGGTGGGCGGCGCGCTGAGCGTGTACAGGTGGTAGATGTAGTCCCCACCGAACCCCAGCCACGCGAAGAAGACCACGAAGCCAATCACCAGCAGCACGGTGCGCCGGCGATTGGCTTCCTGTTGTTGAAAGAGGTTCAGGGAGGTTGCGTCGCTCACGCCTTCGGCTTGGTCGACAGATCGACTTGCGGCACGGCCCGCTCCGCCTGATCCTCGATCTCCCAGAGGTCGGCCGGCTGCGCTTTGGCGAGTCCGGCGACGAGGTTGGTGGGGAACTGCTGCTGCTTGGTGTTGTACTGCGTGGCCGTGTCGTTGTAGAGCTGGCGCGCGAAGGCCACCTTGTTCTCCGTCGACGTGAGCTCCTCCTGCAGCTGGCCGATGTTCCCCGTGGCCTTGAGCTGGGGGTACTGCTCGACCACCACCATCAGGCGCTGCAGCGCCGACGACAGCGCGTTTTCGGCCTGGCTGATCTGCTTGATGCCTTCCGGGCCAGCCGCGTTCACCTTGACCGCCTGGTTGCGCGCCTGGATCACGGCCTCGAGCGTGGAGCGCTCGAAGTCCATGGCGCCCCGAACCGCGTTCACCAGGTTCGGGATCAGGTCGTGCCGGCGCTTCAATTGGACGTCGATCTGCTTGAAGGCGTTCAGCGTCTGGTTCTTGAGGGAGACGAGCCCGTTGTAGGCTGCGACCACCCACAGCACGACGACGAGCAGGAGAATCAGGAAGATCACCGAACCCATGGGGGCTCCCGGTTGAGGATACCTGGTGCGCCTCTACGCGTCCGCGTGCGGCAGGAGTTTCGCGAGCGCCTGCCGCACGGCCTCGGCGACGGCCGCCTCTTCCGGCCCCAGGCGGGCGAGTGGGTGCGCCGTGTCGACGTGCAACTCGATCCCGCGCCCGACGGGGATGCGGCGCCACGAGCTCGGGCTGTCGGGGTCGCGCTCCGCGTCGCGCGCGATCCACGCCGTGAGAGCGCGACCCGACCTGCCGCGCGGGGGCGCGCCTTTGCTGCGCAGCGGGAGCCGGTCCGGCACGGGCAGCGACGCCCCGAGGGCCTGCGCCGCGCGCCGCTCCAGCACGTCGCCCGTCTGGTCCTGCATCTCCTTGGTGATGGTGACGAGCGTTGCGCCTTCCATTTGCCGCAGCTTGATCCACAGCAGCTGCAGGAAATGGCGGTAGGAGTACGTGGCCGCGGTGCCACGCCCCTCGGGTGGGCTCACCAGACCCTTCGTCACGTAAAACCGGATGGTCCGCTCGCTCGGTTGCGCGCGCGCCGCGGCGTTGATCGGGGTGACTGCCGAGGCGTCCAGCACGGCGCCGACCAGCGCCGCGAGGTCGCGCAGGTTCCACGGCGCCAGGTTGCGGTATTCCCGCAGGATGTGGAGCGGCTCCTGTTGGGCGACCCCGGTCATGCCCCCGCCTCCCCGCGCCGGCGTTCCCGCGCGTCCCGCAGCACCGCCGCCACCCACCAGGACACCTCCTCGAGGTTGAACGGCTTGCGGATCACCGTGCAGCGGTGGCGCTCGAGCCAGGTGCGCACGTCCTCGGCTTCCGCGTCCCCCGTCATGATCGCGATCCGCCCCTGGAGCGCCGGCCAGCGGTGCACGATGGCGAGGTAGAGCGCCAGGCCGGACATCGTCGGCAGCTGGATGTCGATGAGCAGCGCGTCGGCTGGCTGCGCCGCGAGCAGCTCGTACGCCGTCTCCGCGCTGGCGGCGGCGATCACCCGGTAGCCGGCGCGCCCGAGCGCGCGCTCCAGCACGCGCCGCAGCGAGGCCTCGTCGTCCACGACCAGGACGGTAGGGAGTGGCTCGATCATGAAATCGCGGCCTGCGCGCGGTGCGGTGTGAGGAAGCGCTGCACCACGCGCTGCAACGCTTCGTCGGGGCTGAGCGACAGCCGCATCTCGCCCGCCGTCAGCCCCAGGTAGGCGCGCGCGTGCAGCTGGAGCGTCTTGGCCTGGGCGTAGCCGAGGCGCTTGGCCACGTCTTCGATCGTAAAGCCGGGGTCCTGCAGCAGCCGGTGCGCGTACAGCACCCGCGCCGCTGCGAGGAAGTGCCGCGGTGACGGCAGGCCCACGCGCATGAACCAGCGCTCGCAGGTGCGGCGGTCGACTCGAGCCCGCGCGGCGACCTGGGTGACGGTCTGCACGTCCCCCGGGGCGCGCAGCGCCTCCTCGAGCACCCAGCGCAGTTGACTCGGCAGCGGCGCCAGCGCTCCCGCGAGCTGGTCGAGCAGCTGCCGCGACGACGAACGCGCCTCCTCCTGCCCCAGCACCTCGCGCAGCCGCATCGGGTGATCGTCGTAGTGCGCGAACACGACGTGCTGGATGCCGCGCTGACCCAGGGCGAGCAGGACCCCGGCGGACCGCGGCGTGAGTGTCGTGTAGAGGATCAACGGCAGGGACGGGAACAGCACCCGGAGCCGCTCGATTTCCTGAGACCGCGCTTCTCCCGACAGCAGCGGATCGACCACCGCGAGCTCGACCGGGCGATTGCGGATGTCGGCCAGCACGTCGTCCCAGGTCAGGGCGTGCGCCACGATGAACCGCGCTCCGGCGGCGCGGCGCACCTTGTGGAACTGCAGGTCGGGAACGGCAGCTAGCACGAGCATGAATGTCGCAAAATCGCCCTATGGTGCCGCAAAAACGCCCTAAAACTCCGCGCGCTCCGCACCCATGTTGAACGATACCCGTGCAGTCGTCGTTCAACCCGGTCTGTGGAGGTCTTCATGTCCCGTCGAATGCGCGCCCTCGTTGCTCTCTTCGCCGTTACGTTCGCCCTCGCCGCCACCGCCTGTGCCGATGCCACCGGCCCCCGGCCCGACTCGAAGCCCTGCGACGTGACCGGCAGCAACACCTGCAAATAACCCAGCGGCATCACCCGACGAGCTGAGCGAGCGAGGCCGACACCTCCCGCAGCTCTTCGGTGTCGAATACGGGCTCCGCGGACGCGGCAGCCTCCATCTGGAGCGCCTGCTCGCAGCCGCCGAGCCCGTGTTTGATGCGCTCGATGCGGAACTCGAATTCGTGCAGGCCGGCGGCGCCGGCGACCGCGAGCGCCTGGTCCAGCAACGCGGCGGCGCGCCGGTACTGCCCGAACCGGGCCTGCCCGATCCCCTGCTTGAGATAGAAGTCGGCGCGAATGTTCGGCGGCATGTCCGCCAACCGGGCTTCACACCGCTCCCGCCAGCGGGCGAACCCCAACCGGTCACGCCGATACGACGCGCAGTGCATGAGCTCGATCGCGGCGTTGCTCACGCCGTCTTGTGTGGTTCCCCTGCGAGTGACCTCGAGCAGAGCGTGTTCGGCCGCGACGGCGTCTCCCACGGTCAAGAGCATCACGCCGACGTCGGCCAGCGCGCGCAGGCGCGAGTCCTCGTCCTCGTAGAGCTCGTACGCCCGCCAGCAGTGAGGAACCGCCACATCCGGTTGGCCGCGCGAGAAGAGCACGGCCCCGACGTGGTGTTCCGCGCGCGCCTCGGCGTCCCGGTCGCGCGCCGCGCGCGCGTCGGCCAAGATCCCGAGCAAGCTCCGCTCGGCCTCCGGCAAATTCCCGCGCCCACGAACGCATTCGGCATGACCGATGCGACTCAGGAGCTCCGAATGATGGTCGCGGTTCGCCGCGGCCAGCACGCCCGCCTCCGCGTACGCCGCCTCCGCGTCGTCGAACCGGTTCAGCTTCCGGTTCACGCGCGCGACCCGGAGTCGCGTCGCCACCGAGTCGGCCGGCGCCACTCGCGTGCCACCGATGTCGAGCAGCGTCGCCAGCACGTCGAGCGCCTCCTCCAGGCGCAGCTCGTCCTCGAGGAAGTGCGCGTAGGCGAACAGCGCCGGCGCGATCAACCGCATGTCGCCCAGACGGTACGCGTCCGCCGCGCTCGTCGTGATCCCCTGCACGTGCGCGCCCTCCGCCGACGTGCCGCGCAGCTCGCGACAGAACCGATCGGTCGCCACCCATTGATAATGGAACGCGTCCGCCGTGACTTCGCCCCGGCCCGGCGCAAGCAGGTCCACCAGCCGGAGCGCCAGGAACGCCCCCTGGCCCAGCCGGGCGTCCAGCGACATGGGGGACGGGTGGCTCGAGACTCTTTGGAGGAAGACCGCGTGGGGCAGCGATTCGACCTTTGTTCGCGAAACCGGCATCAGGTTGTCTCCAATGGAACCATGCTGGTTGCCACCCACGCCTTGGCAGCCCCTGTGCCTCGCCCCAACATGTGACAGGCTCACAACATAGCGCTTTCCCGGCCGGCGCGTTAGGTCGCAGTTTCCGCATTTTCTGGCTTTTCACCGCACGGTTTGGGTGCCGGATTTCCCACCGTTGGCCCGCTAATTCGGGCCATGGGCCGGGGCTTCTCTCTCGCCGAACTGGCGGTCGCGCTGGCCGTCGCGGCTGTCGTGATGGCCGTCACCTATCCCCGCGTTCACGGGTTGCTCGATTGGATCGCGGTCGAGGCGGCTGCCGGGGACGTCACCACAGCCCTCGCGGTCGCCCGGAACGCCGCCGTGACGCAGGCGACGCGCAGTCGGTTCGTGATCGCCGCCGACACGCTGCGCATCGACCGCGCGCGGGGCGACACCTGGGACGCGGTGTTCCGGTGGCCTGGGCCCCTGGCGCGCGGGGTGAGCCTGCAGGTCTCGAATCCGGTGATCGTCTTCGACCCCATCGGGATCGGCTGGGGCGTATCGAACACGAAAGTCGTGCTGCGACGGGGGTCGCGGACCGAAACGATCACCGTGTCCCGCGTGGGCAGGGTGAAACGCTGGTAGCGCGCGGTGCAACCAATTCGGGGGGGCGAGCGTCTATAAGAAGGTGCGGGGGAGGCGGGGCTGGCGGTGTCATGAAACATTCAGCCTCGCCGGTCGTAGAACCAGAGTGTCGTAACAATGGTCGCGGCCGAAGTGTGACGGCCACTTCGCCCGACCGCCAACCCGGGGAGGAGTAAGCCCCGGGTTTGGTTTTTCTAGGGCCCGGCCTGCGCCACGCCGATGGCCTCGAAGTCGAGGGTCACCCGATCCGCGACCCGCACCGTTCCGGCGGGCCCGCCTCGGTATGGCTTGATCCCGAAGTCCGTTTGCTTGAGTGCGAAGGTCCCTCGTGCCCGCAGCGTGTCCGCGCCGATCTCGACCGCGACATCCACGGTGACGTCCCGGGTCTGGCCGGCGAGCGTGAGCTCGCCCTGTACGCGGAGCCCATCGCCGGTGGGCGTCACCGCAGTGGACGTGAACCTGATCTCGGAGTACTGGTCCACGTGGAGGACCTCGGTGCGCATTGCCTCGGTGACCTTGCGAATCTCGGCCGTGTCCGGGGGCGTGAGCACTTCGAGGCTTTCCGTCGGCACGACGATCTCGAGGCGGGACTGCGCGGGTGCGCCTGGGTGGTAGACGATCCGTCCTGAAAACGCTCGGGCGCGAATCACGTGGCTGTGCCCCGCGAAACCGAGCAGGCCGGCCTTGCCGGTCTTCACCTCGAAGCGGCTCGCGGCGGAGAGGACGTACGTCGTGGAGTCCGGCGTGCCCTGCTGAGCCGCCGCCCCGACCGGGAGCAGTGAGACGACCGCCGTGCAGCGCAACAGGCGCGCGAGTCGCGAAGTCCTGGGCACCACGGCTATACCCTATTGGGGCCGAGGTAGCGCAGCAACCCCGTTTCGAAGGTCAGGGGCCGGATGCCGAATACGGTCTCGATCGCGTTGGCAGGTGTGGCGCTGCCCTCCACCAGCATCTGCAACTGGTCACTGGTGAGCGGCGCCGCGGGACCGAGCAGGTCGAAGGCCGCGGCGACCGCCCGCGCCAGGCCGAGCGGCAGGTGAACGAGCGGGCGGGGATGTCCGCTCGCCCGGCCGATCGCGAGCAGGAGCTCCTCGTAGGTGACGACGGCAGGGCCGCCCAACTCGAAGGCGCCCACGATCGCGGCATCTTCAGCCGCGCGGGCGAACGCCAGCGCGACGTCCTCGATCCACACGGGTTGCGTGGGGAAGCGACCATCGCCGAACACGGGGACCACGGGGGACCAGCGGTGCAGCCGGGCGATCGCCTGGATCGGGGCGCTCTCCGGCCCGCTGATGATCGACGGGCGAAAGATCGCGTGCGACAGCTCCGAGGCGCGCACCAGCTCTTCGGCCTGCCACTTGGTGCGGTGGTAGCGCGTCGCGCCGGGCTGGTCACGAGCCCCGACCGCGCTCATATGGACGAACCGGCGGACGGCGGCGTCGCGCGCGGCGGCGAGCGCCCGGCGTGTCCCCTCCACGTGCACCTCGTGGAAGGTGGCGGAGCCCGCTTCCACGATGATCCCAACCAGATGGATCACGGCATCGGCGCCGCGGACCAGCGCGGCGAGCGCGGCGCCGTCGCTGAGATGGCCGGGCACGAGCTCGGCGGCCGGCCCGAGGCGGTGGCGTGCCCGAGCGGGGCGGCGCGCGAGCGCCCGCACGCGGTGGCCCCGGCCGGCCAGCACGGCCGCCACATGCCGCCCTACGAACCCCGTCGCTCCGGTGACAGCGATCAGCACGGGCGGGAGACCTTCAGACGGTGGCGCCGCCCTCGTCCAGGAAGACCAGCGTGCCGCGCCGCGCCACGATGGTGCTCAGCGCCTCGTAGACCTTGGGGTCGAGCACCGTGCCGGCGAGGTCGGCCATCCGCGCGATCGCCTGCTCGGGGCTCATTTTCTCCTGGTAGGCTCGCGACGTGCTGAGCGCGTCGTAGACTTCGGCCGCGGCGATGATGCGGGCGGCAGTGGGGATCGCTTCACCACGCAGGCCGTCGGGGTAGCCGGTGCCGTCCCACCGCTCGTGATGCCCGCGCACTGCCGGGATGATGTCGCCAAGGTGTGAGAGCGGGGCCAGGATCTGGGAGCCGATGATCACGTGCTGCCTGACATGCTCGAACTCGTCGGGGGTGAGTGCGCCCTGCTTGTTGAGCACCGATTCGCGGGTGCCGATCTTCCCGATGTCGTGCAGCCGGCCCCCGACTCTGACGTGCTCCACTTGCTCGTCCGGCAGCTCCAGTTGGTGGGCGATGGTGGCCGCCAGGTCGGCGACGCGGGCCGAGTGGCCCCGCATGTAGGGGTCCTTCGCTTCCAAGGCGTTCACCAGGGCTTCGAGGGTCGCGACGGAGATCCGCTCGAGCTTCCCGCGCTCGCGCTGGAGTTCGGCGGTGCGCGTCGTGACTTCTTCCTTGAGCCATTGGTTCAGCTGGCGGTGCTCGAGCAATGTCTCGCGGCGCTTGAGCGCCCGCTGGACGGCGCGGCCCAGGTCGGCGAGCTCGATGGGCTTCGTCAGGTAGTCCATGGCCCCGCGCTGCATGCACAGCGCGGCGCTGGTGGCGTCGTTGACGGCGGTGAGCATTAGGATCGCCACCTCGGGTTCGATCTCGATGGCCTGCGGCACCAGGTCCACGCCGCTCGTGCCCGGCATCCGGATGTCGCACAGCATCAGGGCGATCCGGTGGCGGCGCAACTGCTCCAGCGCTTCGTCGCCCGAGCCGGCGGCGTACACCTCGAACTGCTGCTGCGCCAGGAA
>Ga0137371_10001264_pt1 | contig 20104 bp, 18 predicted proteins | sample SagtaG_7_FD_104919 | JGI IMG/M metagenome (GOLD analysis project Ga0137371, IMG submission 104919) | Vadose zone soil microbial communities from Sagehorn Ranch, Mendocino, California, USA - Sage1_R_40_16 metaG | ecosystem: Environmental > Terrestrial > Soil > Vadose zone | place: USA...
CTCGCCACGGATGTCCTGATACACCGCCGTGTAGCGAGGCTTGCCGTCACGCCCAATCCGCTTCTGCGCGTATCCCATGAAGCCACCAACCAAGATCGCTCGTTGGCCATTTGTTGGCGGCTAATCGGTCAGCGATCGACCCTTACTGACATTAGCCGACATCACTTTATAGCCTCTGACCAGCAGTGTAGCGTGAATGGTCGGCAAATACCCCAATCCATTTGAACGGGAATTCTGCACTCATAACCCAGAGGTCGCGGGTTCAAATCCCGCCCCCGCTACCAAGGTCAAAGGCCCCTTCCGATCATGGAAGGGGCCTTTCGCGTGCCGGATGCTAACGGATCTGCTAACGGGATCTTGGTTCACGCGATCGCTCCGCTGCCCCCGACCGCCCTGCTGGTGATGTCCACGGATGCCAATGAGCCGCCGATGATCAGCTCGGCGAGGGTGGTCGCTACCTGACGGTCCGCCTCCAGGTCACTCTGGACGTACTGCTTCATCGTGAACGCTACGTCCGCATGGCCGATCCGGTTGCTCAGGGCCTTCCAGTCGATCTTTGCGTCGCGGCCTGCTGTCGCGTAGCTGTGCCGCACATCGTGCAGGTTGATCTTCGGCAAGCCTGCCGCCGCGGCGAGCTTATGGAACCGGCGGGTAAACGTGTCCGGATGCGGCGGACGCCCGTCCTCCCAACAGAACAGCAGCCCATGATCGGAGTAGTCCGGACCGAACTCTGCGCGCTCACGATCGAGTATCTCGGCATGTGCCATAAGCACGGCCAGGGTGAAAGCGTCGAGCGCGATCACGCGCTGCGCGTTCTCAGTCTTACCGTCCGACTCAACCACCTTGCCGTCCACGACAACCCTGGTCGTCTCGATCGTCAGCTTCCCGGCGTCGAGGTCCAGAAGGTCGCGGCGAGCTCCGGCCAGCTCGCAGCGCCGCATCCCCGAGGTTGCCTCTAGCACCCACAGCGCGAAGAAACGGTCCGATCGCGCCCGCTGCAGGAAGGCGCGGAGCTGGCCGACCGCCCAGACCTTGCGCCCCTTGCGGCCCAGGCGAGGCGGATGCGCGTCTGCGACCACGTTCCGTTTGACCCAGCCCCAAGCTGTGAAGTCCTCCCAGGACCGGTGCAACATGCGGTGCGTATTGACGACCGTCTTCGGGTCTAGTCCGGATGGCAGAGAACGAGAATCGGCATCCGTTCTCGACCGCCGCCGCGGACGGGCGATAATGGGCTGGCCGAGCAACGGATCGTCTTCCGCGTGCTGGCGGTAGCAGCGCACCTCGTCATACCGGTAGGGGCGGCAGGGCAAGACCCGGCCAGTTGCGGAAAGACGGCGAACATGCACTGCCGTGGTCTCGCGGCGAGTCTTCGGCTTGGCCTTAACTCGTCCCTCGGCGAGAAGCCGCGCATACAGCGCGTCGCACACTGCACCGTCAATGTCCTGCACCGGGCGATCGCCAATGTATGGAACGACGTAGTAGGCGGCGTAGTTTCGCCAGTTCTGCGCCATCGAAGGCTTGAGCGAGTGCTCAATCCGCATGAGCCACTCGGCCATCGCATCAGAGACCTTGCGCCGGGAAGCCCTGACCAGGCGACCTTTGTCGTGATCGGCCATCGCGTCACGACAGGCTCTCCACGCCTCTTTTTCCGACTCAAAGCCGCTCTTGGTCTGCTGTCGGCGCCTTCCTGTCAGCGGGTCCGGTTCGATGTCGAACCAGTACGCCCAGCTCTTCCTGCGCCGAGAGACGTGTCCTTTCATACCGCATCGGTCTCCGACTCGATGAACTCGCGCAACCTTGCCGTGACGACATACACCCGTCGGCCGAAGCGCTTCGCCGGGAGGTCTCCCGCGCTGGCGAAGCGGTAGGCTGCGGCCCTGCTGATCCCAAGGAGCTGCGCCGCGCGCGGCACCGGGATCAGTAAAGGCAGGTCAGCCAGTGGATCATACTCGTGTTGTTCATCTCTCGTACTCATGCAGCCCTCCCGGTGGGCGGAACATCGGTGGCGGCTTGCTGGGCCCGGAGTTTGGCTTCGTCGAGTGCGTGTTTCCAGCGCATCCGGTCGGCGACCACCCGGGCCAGCCGCTCGGATGGGGGCAGGTAGTCGGCGTCGGTGGGGGTGACCTTGTCCCACCGGTAGCTGCCGGTGTTGCCGGTTGCCGAAAGACCGAGGGTGTCCATCAGCCAAGCCCTGCGGTCGCCGCGGTGGTCGGCGAGGGTCTTGCCGGACCATTTGCGGGAGACCAGCACGCGGCGCCCGGCGTAGCCCAGGTGGCCGGGCCGGTGGGCCTTGCCCTTGCATGCACCCGGCCGCAGCCCCTTGCGGGGGTGCTTGGGGGTGATCCCGTAGCGCAGCCAGTTCGCGCACGTAGGCGAGCACGGCTCATAGCTCAGCGCGTCGACCAGCCGGGTCACGTGCTCACGCTGGGCATCGGTATGGGGCTGGTGGCAGGTGCCGATATCTTTGACCAGGTATTTGGTCAGATACCCGATGCAGCGGGTGCTGTCTTTGGACCCGGCGAGCACGCCCTGGGCGTCGAACTTGACCCCGAACCGGGCCACATGCAACGGGGCGTCGTGGGGGCCGATCGCATCCAGCGCCTCATCCCAGGACGGGAGCAGCTCTCCCGTGGCGGGGTCGAGATAGCGGCCGGAGTCCTCATGCCAGACGGGCAGCTGCTCACCGCCGAAGCGGACTTCGCTGGTGCTGGGCCACCAGACCTGGTGGTAGGTGGCGGCGAGCACCCGGCGCAGATCCGCCCGCGGCACGGTTCCCCGGATCGCCATGTGGGCGTGGGGGGCGAGGCGTTTTTGCGGTTCGATGGCGGTGAAGTACTGCACGTCGTAGCCGAGGAACCGGCGCAGGTTCTGGATGAACCGGTCCAACAGCGCCGCGAAGTGGATCGCATCTCTGGCCGCCCGCTGATAGTCGTAGGATCCCGGATCTACAGGGGTGCCGTCCTCGCCGACCTTGCCGTAGCTGTCGCAGGTCAGAGTGAGGAACATCGACGGCCGGTACACCTTGCCCTCCGGCGAGGCGTAGGTCTTGCCAATCGTCTGGCCGTCGACCTTGCGGCGAGGCAGATCCGGAGCGTCCTGGCGGCGCCGGGTTGAGCGCTTCCGCCTGGCCCTCGGCTTCCCGCCCGCGCTAGCGCCGAGACTGCCGCGGATGCCGAGGCGGCGCAGCTCGCTATCCAGCTCCGCGATCAGGTCATCGAGGTCGGCGGTGTCCTCGCCGTGGGCTTCGGCCTGGTTGTGCCCGGCTTGCAACTCGACACGGGTGGCGGCCAGCCACCGCTGATAATCATCGGGCGGGCCGGGCTGGATCACGGGTTCTTCCTCCAGGTGCCAGCCTTCGGCGCACTGGGCGGCGCGGAGTACTTTGTTGCGCTCGGCGCATGGCGGGCACACCGAGGCCAGGGTCGCCCCGCAGGGGATGAGCACCTGCTCCACCTCGCCGGTAGCGAGATTGGTCTTGCGGAGCTGAACCGGCCGGGGACATGCACCGTGCTCTTCGGCCACGGCCCTGATGACGTCGCGGATATGTGGCCGGGCCAGCCGCTCGGCTCTGGTGGTGCGTTCAGTCATCGGCGTCACCGTCCCAGGTGGCCGACCAGCCGCAGGCCGGGCAGTGCTGGCGAACGCTGCCCATGGTGGTGTCGGTGAGGGTCAGCGCCGTGCCGCAGGCCGGGCACGGGTCGTCGGTGCTCCAGGTCGTGGCCGGGATGCTCATGCGGCTTCACCGTCCTCGATCGGAGCCAGCCGAGTCGGGGCGGCGTACTGTCCGCACATGGCGCGGATGTCGGGGTCGGAGACCCAGGCGGCGCGGACCCGCGCCGGGTCGGGGTCATCGGCCAGCCGCACGTAAGCGACCCCGGCGCCGGTGGCCTCGTCGGTGGAAATCAGGTCGGCGAGTGCGCCGCGATCGCGGGCGCCATCGCCCAGGACCATGTCCACCTGCTCGGGCTCGTCCAGGCGCATGGCGATCCGGTCGGGGAACAGGTTGCGGATCGGCAGCACCTCCTTGCGCGGGTCCTGGAGCGCGGCGACCACGCAGTAACCGACCGCCCGGCCCTGGGTGGTCAGAGTGGCCAGCGCAGCCAGGGTGCGGTCGCGGAGCTTGCGGTCGGGCTGGTAGCAGGTCAAGAACGCCACCTCGTCCACGAAGATCACCACGAACGGGTGCTCACGGGTGGGGGTGTGGGCGCGGTACTTGCCGGCGAACTGCGCGGCCCGGTGCTGCATGGCCGCAACTTCAGATTCGAGCATGGCGGCGATCGCGGCCGGGTCGGCGGCGTAGGTGCCGTAGCGGTCGAAGATCGCCCGGCCGTAGGCCAATTCCATCAGCTTCGGATCGGCCGCCAGTGGCCGGACCAGCCCGGCCACGATGGCGGTGAGCGTGGCCCGGATCAGGCCCCACAGCAGCGAGGCTTTCCCGGCGCCGGTCGCCCCGCCGATCAGCAGATGGGTGCCGTGTAGCCGGATGGCCCAGGGCTGACCGTCCTCGCAGCGGCCAACTGGCAGCGCCCGTAGATCCACGTGAGCCGGTATGGGCAGGGCCGGGATAATCGCGGCCAGCGCATCCCGGCGGACAAGTTCCAGCACCAGCGCACCCGGGCGGGCCGAGCGGACCCGGCACAAGATGGCCCCGAAACCGTGCGCGAGATTGTCGGCCCGGGCGGCGAAATCGGCCGGGGACTGGCCCGAGACCAAGGCGACCGCTACCCGGTCGACATAGCCGGTGGAGGTCACCTTGCCCAGCACCGGCAGCAGCAGGCGGCCCTGATAAGTGACCGCCAGCTTCCCGATCGCCATCACCGCGGGCCAGCGGCGCCGGTAATGCCACGCTCGCCAGCGTGACCGGGCAGGGGCGGTCACATACCGGGCGAAAGAGACGGGCCAGCGCCACCGCCAGCAAGCCAGGATCACCGCCACGCCAGCGGCCAGACCGGTCAGACCGGGCCAGCCGGTGTAAACCCACAGGGCCAGCAGGCCCGCTGCGATCGCGTCGACCACGGGATGACGGCACAAGAACCGGATAAGCCGCCATATCAAGCGGGCGAGCTGGACCGTGGCGACGATCCAGCCGGGAGTCCGGTAGATAGGCGACCGCCAAGCCGGGATCGCAAAAGGGTCGGGGTTGCGCAGCTGGGCGATCTCCTCACCCGTCACCACGCGGCGCATAAGCTTGTCACCTCTTCCTTGGGGCTAGTCAGGGAAGAAATTGGGGGCGGCCCGCAGGTACCAGCTGCAGGCCGCCCCGCCTTGGTGTCAGGCCGCCGCATCCGGGGCCTGTTTCTGTGTGGCCAGCCGGGAACGCAGGTCGCCGATGTAGTCGGCGAGCGCCTCGGCCAGCCGGGTTGCTGCCTCCAGGTCATCCAGCGACACCGCCGCACTGGACGATGTTCCGATCGAGACCGCGACATGCTCGTCGCGGATCGACACGATCGCTGGGCGGTCCGGGTAGGTGCAGCACTGGATGAACGAGCTGCCGGTCAGCCCCAGCGCGGCGTCCACCTGGGCGATGCCGCCCGGGCGGAACCGGACGTGGGCATCGGTCGAGATCATCACGAGGCCACCGCCCTCGGCCGCGCCTTGGGCGCGGGCAGGCATGGCAGGCCGCGCCAAGACCGCTCAACCTCGATCGCGTACCGAGCTGCCGAACGGGCCAGGGCGCGGGCGAACTCCACATGCCCGGCCTCCACTCGCTCCGGCAGCACGAACGTCACCAGCGCGGCCGGGTGCCCGGACTGGATCACCAGGATGGGGGTGCGTCGCCCGTAACGGCGGAACTCGACCGCCGCCCCGGCGTCGACCGGGATGCACACCGACGCCGCCCGCCCCATCACGCACTCTCCCGGGCCTGAGCGGGCCGGGCGGCCTTGATCCCGGTGGCGCGCAACGAAAACGCCATCCGCGCCCCACACCTGGCCCGGTCCCTCGTGCACCGGGACGTGTCGGAGTATGGCGTGACGGTGAGCCCCTCGAACTCGACCGGCTCAAAGGGCTGACGGGTCGGCGGCGCCGGGGGCCGGTCCGCAGCGACCTTGACCACGACCTCACGTGAGCGGCCCTCCAGCGCCGGATCCAAGTCGATCACCCGCACGTGGTAAACCCGCTTGCCGGTCAGCTTGTCCATCGCCGGGCTGCGGGTCCGGGCCACCTCATCCCAGTCCTGGGCCTCGGTGATCGAGTCCGGCACTAGGTGACAGCCGTGCGGGAACACATCCCCCTGCGCCACCGGGAGCCGGATGCCTACTGTGACAGCCATTGCCTTCCACCTCTGCTTCCTGGCTGCTGGCCAATGCCGGTGGCCGTTTCGTTGCGGCCCTTGCGGGCCGGCATTGGCAACGAGGCCAATCAGAGCCGAACCCTTACCATGATCGAAAGGCGTGCGGAGGGGGTCGGTGTGTGTAAAGGGGGCGTGAAACGGCCGGATCATGGCCTCTTGACGGTGGTGCGTGCGACAATGCGGGCATGCCGCTTGGCGGCGTGAGTGGAGGTGATGTCGAGTGCCCCGGCCTGTGAGGGAACCCAACCCGCAGCTGCAAGCCTTGATCGAGGAAGCCGGGTTTTCTCACAAGGGCCTGGCCCGCCGGGTCAATGATCTTGGTCGGGCAAAAGGGATTCCAGGACTGTCATATGATCACAGTTCGGTGATCCGCTGGCTGAAAGGCGAGCATCCCCGCGGGCCTGTTCCGGCGCTTATCGCCGAGATCTTTTCGATGAGCCTGGGCCGGAAAATAACTGCTCGTGAGCTTGGCTTGCCAGACATCAAGAAGCTCCCCGATCTAGGTCTTCGTTTTTCGCCATCATGGCACGATACGATAGAGATAATCACCGCGCTGTGGAGCAGCGACTTGGAACGCCGACAATTCATCATCGGATCGGTTTTCTCCGCCGGGGCGTATGCAACCTCAGCAATCCGATGGCTCACCGCCCCGGCTGGGCCCATCAGTCTCCCGGCACGCCCGGCACGGCGGATCGGCCAGGTCGACATTGAGGCGGTTCGGGAAGTCACGCGGACGTTCCTGCGCCTGGACAACCTGTTCGGCGGCGGCCGGGCCCGGCCTACCGTGGTGCGCTACCTGCATGATGAAGTAGCACCGCTGCTGCGCGAAGGGCAGTACTGCGAGCCTGTTGGCCGCGAGCTGTTCGCCGCGGCGGCTGAGTTGACCAGGCTGGCCGGGTGGATGGCCTACGACCTTGAACAGCATGGTCTCGCGCAGCGCTACCTCATTCAGGCGCTACGCCTCGCCCGGGAAGCCGACGATCATGCTCTCGGCGGGGAAATCCTCGCCGGGATGAGCCACCAGGCCGTCTACATCGGCCGGGCCGACGACGCCCTCGACCTGGCCCGGGCGGCCCACGGCAGCGCCATCAAAGCCGGAGTGCCCGCACTGGCGGCTGAATCGCTGATCATGCAGGCGCACGCCCTGGCGGTAAACAAGGAAGCAGCCGACTCTGCGAAGGCCCTCAATGCCGCGGAACAAGCCTTCGAGCAGTCAAAAGCTGAGGACACCCCCACATGGCTCCAGTACTTCGACGAGGCATACATGGCCGCTAAGTTCGGGCACTGCTTCAAGGAACTGGGCGAGGGAGCCAAAGCTGAGCAATTCGCCCGCAGGTCACTCAACATGGTTGACGGTTACATTCGCGGGCGAGCCTTCAATGTCGTGCTGCTCGCCAATGCTTATCTGCAACAACAAGACCTTGACCAAGCATGCGCAGTAGGCAACCAGGCACTCGACGTTGGCGCAGGGCTTGAATCAGTGCGGACAATCAGATACATCCGCGACTTGCGGCGACGGATGATCAAGGTTGGCCACGTACCGGTGGTCGCAGAGTTCCAAGCGCGGGCACATGAACTGCTGCCCAGGAGTGATCCAAGGCCGGTCAGCCGAATCCGCGCCGCCTAGCCAGCGCGTACAAGATCCCGATCACCGATCCCGCCCCAGCGATCTCACCGGACTTGATCATATCAACCGCCTTCTCCAGCGGTATCCAGGCGACTCGTTCGGTCTCGTTGGCGTCGGGACGTCCAACCTCGGTCGCGCCATCAGCGAAATACAAGTCCTGGGGCGAATCCGCATTCCCGATCATCGGCTGGAACGTCATGACGAACTCTGGCTTATGAGCGGGCCGCCAGCCGGTCTCTTCCTCCACCTCCCGTGCAGCGGCCGTAGCTGGTTCCTCGGCTTGATCAACATAGCCGCCGGGCAGCTCCCATACCCACCGATCCACGATGAACCGGTGGCGCCACATCAACAGCACCCGGTCTTGGTCATCCACGACGACGGTGGTCGCGGTGCGGCGCATCCGCATCACATACTGCTCAAACTCGGTGCCGTCGGGCAGCTCGACCGACGCGATGCTCAGCCGGATGAACGGGTTCTCGTCCACCAGGCGTTCACCGTGAACGTTCCACGGCCTGCGCTCACTCTCATCACTCGTCCCACTTCCACGCTACAGGGCCGGGCCAGCCGACCCCTCAGCCGCCAAAGACCTCCACCATGCTGGCGCCCGGCCAGGCAGTACGACCGTCGACGCCGTAGGCCTGGGCGTGCGCTGGCCAATCTTGTACGCCCGCCGGAATCAGGTCGACGCGGACCACACCGCGCTGCGTTGCCGAATCTCGCCATATCTATGATAAAGGCGGCGCTCTGCGCGCGCCGCGGGCCGGCACCAGCGCCGGCCTCCGGCCTTGGGGAGGCCCCGGCCGGCGCGCGCCGGCCCTTACGCCCTCGGTGCCGCTGATGACCCAGTCTCGCCCGGCACGCAGACCGGTGCTGCGCGCTGCCGTCTTCCTCGGCGGTTCATTGTCCAGTTCGTGGTCGGCGCGTCAAGAGCGCTCCCTGCGGTCGCGTCGCATGCGATCGGCTACGCCGACTCCGGACTCGCCGCCCACTCGCAAGGGCCGCGGCGCCTGCGAGGAAGACAGGGAGAGAGCAGGAACGGTTGGAGGTCCAGGGACGGCGCAGGATGGTGGGTCCCCGCTGGGCCCCGGAGTGTGACGCGCTGACTTTCAGGTCTACTGGACAGGCTCATCGCCAGGGTCCGCAGATACGCCGCGCCGCCGGTTGGGCCTCAGGCTGACCTGTGACGGCGCCGCATATGCACCCGCACTGTGGTGCCAGCCCGCCCGGTGCTGATCTCGACTCGATCGCAGACTTGATGCACGACCCAAAGTCCGCGACCGCCGCCGGGCGCATCCGGGGCGGGCCGGATCATGCCCGCCTGCGGATCGGTGATCTGACCCTGGTCCTGCACTTGGCAAATGACCGCATCATCGGTGACCCATAGCGTCAGCGTCCCCGGCCCGCTGGTATGAACCAGCGTATTAGCGGCAAGCTCGGCGACTGCGGTCACCAGATCGTTGACCCGGCGCGGCGGAAACCCGGCCCGGCGGGCCCGCGCGGCGGTGAACTTCCGGACTTCGGCCAGGCTAGCCCGGTACCGGAGCACCTCGGCATCATCGGGAGGCGTGCTCAGCGGCCCGTCGACCCAGGTTCCCGATGCCCTCGGTCGTGCCCACTTGTCCACATCTGCCCCTCATACAGCCTGCGCCTGGTCACCGGGCTGCTGCCCAGCAAAGGGCGTCCCATTCACGGACCGGCCAGGCCGGGACGGTTCACCCCCGGGCCTGTGAATTCGCCGGGGGAGAGGGGAGACCAGGCTGGTGTCATTCAAGTAGCCTGGCCACATCCTGCGCCTTGGGCACCACGGCGGGCAGGCCGAAGGGTGTGGCCCGGCCGGGCATGTGCCGTTCCTGAGGAGACGGTGATGACGGCGCACATTGACGAGGGGGCGCTGCAGTCGAGCCTGCAACGGCTTCGCGAGGCCGCGTTCGACGCCGACGTGGCAGGCGTCATGAAGCGCACCGTCGATGCGGTCCATGGCGTGTTCGGCTATGGCGGCGCCGGGATCATGTTCATCACCGAGTCCGGCTACCTGTCCTATGTGGCCGCCTCCGACGAGGCTGGCCGCCAGCTGGAGGAGGCTCAGGCGTCCGCCGGTCAGGGGCCGTGCTATGAGTCCTATGTGTACGCGCGCGAGGTCGTGAGCAGCGACGTGCACGCCGACGGCCGCTGGCCGGAGCTGCGTACCCGGCTGTCTGACCAGGTGCGGGCGGTCGCTGGCGCTCCGGTCCTGCTCGGCGGCGGTCCGGTCGGCACCTTGAATGTCTACCGTGACGAGCCCGTCGAATGGGATAAGTCCGACGTCAACGCCCTGACCGCCTACAGCGGTCTCATCGCGGAGGTCCTGGCCGTCGCCCTGGCAGCTCAGGAACACGGCATCGTGGCCGACCAGCTGCAGTACGCCCTGGACTACCGGGTGGTCATCGAGCGGGCCGTCGGTTACCTCATGGGCACTCATCACCTGGATGCGGTCACGGCCTTCGACGTGCTGCGCAGGCGGGCACGCGATTCACGTAGGCGTGTCGCGGATGTGGCCACCGAGATACTCGGCGGCAGCACCGGGCCTGCCAGCGATGACCGAGTTGGTGATCTTCCCCCCTCCGGCTTAGGCCGGGCTGGCCTGGCCGATCCGGAGACGAGCCCAGAGGTGTAGCCCGCGCGGCGAGCTACTCAGCCCTTTGCTGGCGCCGCGTCCTCGTCTTACCTGCCCCTTGCATGCCGTGCCGGGCGAGCGCGGCCGACGACTCGCCCGGCTGTTGCAGGAAGGCGCAGGGCACGGTAGATTGCCCCCGATTCCGCCGTGTGTCCGCGGATCGCACCTCCGGAGGTGACGATCTGTGGCAGATGGGATTCGCGAGCGGGATGGGCTGGCCGCAGCGCGTGTAGCGCCGGCCGCAGGTGAGCCCGCCCAAGCCTGGAGAGTCTACGGCGACCGCACGTTGCGAGCTACGCTCGCACGGCTCCGCCCTATGGCATCACCCAGTCCGGCCCGATGCTTCGCATCAGCTGTCATCGCCTGGGCCGGTCACCGGCATGCGGCCCTCGCGAACCGCCGTCAGCATGCGGTACCGGCACTAATGCCATCTTCCCCGTCACAGCGCTGCTCGTCTCCACGAAAGCACGGCCGATGAATGCGAGCACGTACCTAGCCGTCACCGCCGAACACCACAGCAAGCGATCAGTGCTGCGGCTGCAGGGCGAGCTGGACGTGTCCAGCAGGGACCACCTGCGTCACGCCATCAGGAGTGCCCTGGACAACCACCCGCCGGTCCTCGTGATGGACCTGTCCGGACTTAGCTTCACCGATTGCGCTGGTCTTTCGGTCCTGGTCTGGGCACACAAACGCCAGGCCGAATGCGGGCATCGCCTCGTCATCACTGGCGCGAAACCGATCGTCCGGCGGCTCCTGCACCTGACAGGCCTGGACACCTACCTGCAGCTCAGCACCCCGGAAACCATAAATGACAACCCACATGAGACCACCACCTATCCCTGACAGCAGCTCCGAAGGCTGAAGGTAAGCGGCTAAGCCTGACCTAGCCGACGGATGGCCGCTCACGTGGCAAAGGGAAGGAGAGCAAGCCGGTGATCAGATCGCCCGGCTGCTCGGCGTCAAGACGGCCACCTGGCACTACCAGCGACAGTGAAGCCCGCCGCACAAGCCCGGGTGCTGGGCACGCGGCACAGCGGAAAAGTACAGCAACGCGCCCTTACAGCGGCTGTCAACCCCTACCATGCACATCTGCTTCTACCTGGGGCGAGCGTCATCCGCCTAGGACTGCCGCTAGTTCGGGACGAAGAGGCCCGTGCCCGATACGTGCCCGATCGAAGGGTAGACACGGACACTCTCGGCGACTCATGGAGCCGACGTCATAGTGATGACCTGCGTATGCGCTGGTCTGGCCGGGCACAGTCGCAGCCTTCCAAGCTGGGACTGTTCGGCACCTATTAGGAAACGGGCCAGAAAAGGCAGCTGGATCACATCGTGTGCGGCGGGGCATCAGGTCAAATGAAGATGAGTAGGCCAAGATACCCCGGTCGGTTGCCTCAGTGGCCTCCTCCAGGCGTCGCCGACCAAGTTGGCCAGTTCCACCCCTCAGGAGCGGAGGATGATGATGGTGGTAAGCGATCATGGGGAGGGGATCGGGTGAGGCGTCCAGCAGCCGCCGCGGGCGCTGCCGTGATTGGTGGCGCGGCAGCCTACCTCCTGGTGGTCAGGCCGTGGCAGCTGCGATGGGGGGCGACCGACGAGGAACGCGGCGCCACCCTCGCCGGCGACGACCTCATCCCCAACCCCGATCTGGTGGCAACCCGCGCGATCACCGTGCATGCCTTGGCCGATCATGTCTGGCCCTGGATCGCCCAGCTCGGGCAGGGGCGGGGCGGCTTCTATAGCTACGACGCGCTGGAGAACCTGGTCGGCTGCGACATTCACAGCGCCGACCGGGTCGTGCCCGAGTGGCAGGACATCAAGGTCGGGGACCAAGTCAAGCTGCATCCGGAGGTTGGGCTGGGCGTCACGGTGGTGGAGCAGGGCCGAGCGCTGGTGCTGCGCGGTGGCGTGCCGATGGGCGCCGTGCCGCCCCCCTACGACACCACCTGGGCCTTTGTTCTGCGGGAGCAGCCGAACGGGACGACACGGCTGCTGGTACGCGAGCGGTACACATACACCAAGCGGTGGGCCCCGGTCCTGATCGAGCCCGTTGCGGTGGTCGCCTTCGTGATGACGCAACGGATGCTCCGTGGGATCAGGGATCGTGCCGAACGGGGTGACCGGCCGTCGGCTTGAAACGGGCCGCGGGAATCGGATCAGGCCGGGCTGCGAGGGATATATGCGGGATGAGCAGCGCTGCCGCGACCACAGTCGTGGCGTCTGCCCCAGTCAGGCTGGTGCGCTGGCTAGAGCAGTGATGGTCTGTAAAACCGTCGGCTAAGCACACGTTGGTTCGAACCCAGCACCTGAGTGATTCTCCATGATCAATTCGCGCTACGAGGTCCTTCAGGCCCCGGACGTACAGGCCGTAACACTGATCTCGAACCGAACCGCGTGAACATCTAACGTAGACTCGAAGACACCCACTCCGAGTCACCAGAGGCCCGCCCGGAGGTACGAACGAGGCCCAGGGTCTGCGACCCGCAGGGACTCGCGTGATCGTACTCAGCTCATGCGGTCAGCGGCGGGCGGTACCGCAGGGGAAGAAGAGATCATGACCGCGATCAGGGCAGTGCACGTCGCACCTCGCCAGCGTGCCTCATCACAGAATGGCCTGCCTGAGCTTGTGCGCTATGTGTACGGCCAGCAGACGCGCCGTAATACCTATGCCGCGCGTATAGCTCGGCGAAATGTCCAGGGATGGTGGCAGCCACCTGCCGCTTTGCCCGAGCCGAAGCTCACTCGGCCGCAGGCTCCTGCCGTGCCCGCTGCGTGCCCGACAGGAGGAGCGCCTGCGGGTAGTCACGGTCACTCAGAGACAGACCACCAAGATCCCGCAGGTTACGGAGTCAGCAGGTGGCAGCACTACAGCGCCACAGACTTCCCAAGCTGACAGCACGCAGCCTAGTTACGCGTCCAACGGGCTTGCTGTGGGCTCGCAGCCCATCGGCCGCCAGCGCGCCCGCAGACCCGACAGGCCAGCTCGCCTCATGGCGATCCCCCCTCTCGGCTAATACCGGCAGGGCGTTACAAGCTCGGTCACTTGCCGATGATGGTCATGCACTCGCTTTGCAGCACCGTTGATCCGTCAGCGCTGATCACCTGGAGGCGCAGGTCAAAGGAAGCCGGCCCACCGCCGCGGCCGCCGCGCACGAACTCCACCGCGCCCGCGCCGCCAGCCGACGTGGTCAGCGTCGCGACCGGATCGAACTGGGTGCTCGTGCAGACGCCATCGGGCGGGTCAATGGCCCGGGTAACGGTGAAGACGGTGTTCGGGGCGGTGTCGCGGATGTTGACCTTGACCTGGGCAACGAAACTACCCTTCCCCGAACTTGTCGGGGAAACGATGACCATGCCCGTGCCCTGCCCCATCACGGCAGTCAGGACGCTCATATCGCCCGTTGGTTCGGCCTGCGCCGCGGGCGCTGCGACCATGGCCGCGCAGGCCGCGAACAGGCCAACGGCCAGCCCGCGAAAACCAAATCTTCGGATCATGACATGCCCCTCTCGCTCGATCCATTCCTGCCGGTGCGAGAGAGAAGCCAACAGTATGTCCGCCATCGGCGAACGCCATAGCCAGGCCCCCCTTCCGCGCCACTGCACTGTGGCCCGGTGCCGGGCATCTCGTCCAGCTGCACGACACGCCGCGGCGACCCTAGCCGACACGGCCCGCTTACCATCCGTTGGGAGCAACGTCAATAGCGCTTTACGTTTTTGACAGTAACTTGAATAGTGCTTTACTAAGGCTTTACTTGCAGGTGGTGAGTCGGCAAGGACCTGCAGGCTGGCCGCGCAATCGAACTTCCGCCTGTTCGGTAGTCGATGGCGCTAGCGCAGGCCGGTTCCCAGAGCGGGCATGCGTGCGCCCCCCCGCCAGCCGCACATTCCCCAATCGGCCACGGCCAAGGAGTAGCAGCTACGAGAAGGACGGGATGAAGAAACCCGCAGGCCACGGGCGGTCCTGCTAACGGATTCGCTAACGAGACGCCGCGAGACAGGTGAGATGTGGCGCGAGGCACCAGACGGCTCCCTTCGCTGTGTCCTGGTCAGCGAGACACAGCGGCATCCCAGAGACCAGCAAGACGTGCGTCGTGGTGCTCATAACCCAGAGGTCGCGGGTTCAAATCCCGCCCCCGCTACCAAGGTCAGAGGCCCCTTCCGATCAAGGAGGGGGCCTTTCGCATGCGGCTTGTAAACGGGGCGCTGCTCATGCGGCCGTATCCTCGCCGCTCTGCTGGCGCGTCGGCCGGTCATCCGCTCTGGCTTGCTTGGCGCCCGCTGCGGCGCTTCCGACGTCGATGGAAGCGAGCGTGCCGCCGATGATCAGCTCAGCGAGGGTGTTTGCTACCTGGCGATCGGCCGCCAGATCGCCGCACGCCGGGCCGCACTTCGCACGCACGCAGATCGAGATGGCTCAAACCACACCGACCACGCGCCGGGCGAGGCCGTAGTCCCGGCTTCCGATCGTCTAGCCGCGCAGGCACCGCGCCAATGGCGGCCAGCTGTCCGTCGCTGCCATCGGCGACGCCTGGCCATTGAGCCGACCACGACGCTCGGGCTCTGGCGAGGAGCGCAGCGGGAGAGCTCCAGCCCGTCCTGGCCGATAATGGCTGGCTTGGCGGGAAATCATGTGCCTACCGTGGGGTTCACGGGCGACTGCGGGAGGCGGACATGGACCGCGCCGTGTTCGACAGCATCGAGCGCGAGATCGATGACGAGGTGAGGGCGCGGTTCCCCGCCGACGTGATCAAGCAGGCCGTGCTGCTGCACCATGGCGACGACCCGGAAATCGAGCCGGGGGAGCTGTGGGTCCGGATCCTCCTCCCAGCCGACCGGCCCGAGGATTACGAGCAGATCATCAGGGCGTTCATGCGTGATCATCAGGCGGCGATGGAGGAGATCCCGCGCTACCTGGCCGAAAAGCTCCGCGAGATCCGGCTGGTCGAGTTCACCTTTAGCAATAACCCCGTCACCAGCGGGGGCCATGGTCCCCGGTGCAGCATGATCGTCGGCCAGCGGGTAACAGATGTACGGGAACGGGAACTGGGGGAAGCAACGCGTGTGGACGTCCGGCTGGGACCTGCCAACCTGGAAACACTCGACACGCTGATCATGGCGGGTATCGCCGATGATCGCGCGGCCGCGGTCCGCTGGGTGCTGGCCCGTTTCCGCCAGCAGCCCGAATATGAGCAGCTCCGCGAGCGGGTCGCCGAGACCGGCCGGCTTAGAGCGGTTCACAGACCACTGCCGCAAGCGGACACGGACCGCGCCGTGATCGACAGCATCGAGCGCGAGATCGAGCACGAGGTGCACAAGCGCTTCCCTGGCGACGCGGTGCGACGGGCCGTGCTCCTGCACTATGGCGACGACCCGGAAATCGAGCCGGGGGAGCTGTTCGTCCCGGTCCTCCTGCGAGCCGACCGGCCCGAGGATTACGAGCAGATCCTCAGGGCGTTCGACCGTGATCAGGCGGCGATCGAAGCGTTCCTGCTCGAGCTGGTCGAGACACTCCGCGAGATCCGGCTGGTCGAGTTCACTTTTAGCAATAACCCCGCCACCAGCGAGAGCGATGGTCCTAGTAACAGAATGGAATTCGGCCAGCGGCTACCAGACCTAGAGGCATGGGAACTGGGGGAAGCAACGCATGTGCCCGCCCACCTGGGACCGGCCGAACTGGAAACAGTCGACACGCTGATCATGGCGGGCATCGCCGATGATCGCGCGGACGCGATCCGCTTGGTGCTGCCCCGTTTCCGCCAGCAGCCCGAATATGAGCAGCTCCGCGAGCGGGTCAGCGAGATCGACCGGCTTAGAGCCGAGTGCTAGCTTCGGCAGGCTCCAGACGGGAAACAGCAGGTCGTAACTGCCCAGTCGGGCGCAGCTAAAGGTCGGCCTGGATCCGGGGATGGCCCGCTCAGTGTCCGGGGGTGCCCTCCACCGTCAAGGGGCATCCGAAGATCCCTTCAAACCGCTTCGCAGAAAGCATCTTCGGGACCCACCCCTTGAGCGTCGGAGCCTCTGCACCCCCTCCGGTCAGAAACCAAGGGCCAGGCAGGAGCCTGCCGGACCGGACGCGGGCCATCCCCTGCACGGTGCGGGCGGCAACGGGGCCAGCTGTCGTCCGCGACCGCAAAGGGTGTGCCCGTTGCGTGCGATCAGGCAGCCAAGCAAGGGTACTCGCGGTCACTCCCGGACAGCCTGGCATCATGGTTGACCTCGGAGCAAGCAGGTAGCAGAGGCGGCCGAGACGACCTCCTAAGCTGGCGATCAAGCAGTCGGGATAAACGGCCACGGTTCGATGTCCGGCATGTGCGTGACAGACTGAGCATGGCCGCTGGGCCAGGTCGCGGCCTTGCGGCGCCCGTTACTTCACGTGAGGAAAGTAGTCCAGGTGATGCCCGATGGCGACCTTCAGAACGTACGCGGAGGTCCTTAGGCCTGACCATCCGATGATGAAGAACCACAAGGCCACGATCACGTGGCGCCCTAGCAGATACCGGCCCGCCGAAATCGCGCAGGACATGCGCGCTGAACCGGGTGTTGTTCTTGGAGACATACTCCAGCAGACCGGTGGCGCCTATGAAACCACGACCCGGCTGACGCCGAAGTTCCGCGAGGACATCCGCGAGATAGCGGAGCTGGCATCGGACGACCAGCTGCTCAGGATCGCGGAGCTTGCCGAAGTACCGGTGTCACTGTAGCACCTTCGTGATGTGGATCGGCAAACCCGCATTGTCATCGGCTATCGGCTCAATGTCACTCCGGCCGAGAGTCCACGGCTGCGCCGCAGGCTCGCCCTTCCGCCTGATCCCAGGATCACGCTGCACTTCGACGAGGTCGTCTTTCCGGACACCCCGGGAAGGTTCTGGGGTGCTATGCGCTGGGACACGCCCGGCCTGAACACGAGCGGTCGTCCGGCAGCGCCGGCCCGCTGAGAGCCCGGCCTGCGCACTACCGGCGCATGTCCCCGAGATGTCCCCGAACCGCCATCAACGGCCAACGGCCGCCACCAACAGCAACCTGTGAACCTGAAGGTGGCGCGGGCTTTGAACCCTGCGAGCAACGCACGTGACGCGCTCGTAATGCGTAGCTCCCCCGTCCTGATCTGCTCTACGTGGCCGCAGCATGCAAACATGGGCCGCGTGAGCTGGGACGAGGCGTTCGCGCACCGCTACCAGGAATGGTCGGCTGAGATGACAGCCGACATCGCCTTCTACGTCGCGTTGGCACGCCAGGCGAATGGGCCGCTGGCCGAGCTGGCGGTCGGCAACGGGCGAGTCGCGATCCCGGTCGCGCAGGCGACCGGCCAGCAGGTCATCGGCATTGACTCCTCCCCGGCGATGCTCGCCCAGGCCCGGGCCCGGGCAGCCGCGGCGGGCGTGCAGCTCGACCTGCGCCAGGGCGACATGCGAGACCTGGCCCTCCGCGAGCTGGCCGGGCTGATCTACTGCCCGTTCCGCGCCCTGCTGCACCTGCCGACCTGGGCCGACCGTCGCCGCACTTTCGAGCGGGTCGCCGCCTCGCTCCAGCCGGAAGGTCGGTTCGCCTGGAACGCCTTTGCCTTCGATCACCGGATCGCCGCGCACCTGGACGGCGAGCACCAGCAGGAGCCGGTACCGCACACCAACCGCTACGCGGTGGGCGACAACCGGATCGACATCACCCTCGACAGCGGCGCGAGCAGTTCACTGTGGTGGGCGACCAAGAACGAGTGGCTCGGGCTCCTCGATGTCGCTGGCCTGCAGCTGGAGGCGCTCTACGGTGGCTTCGCCGGGGAACCGTTTAACGATGACAGCCGGGAGTATGTGTTCGTAGCCCGCCGGCTCGTGCTGCGAGCTTGCGGAGGTCACTATTCACCTGGAAGACACAGTATGACTGGGGGCAGCATGACGGCGACCACACGCCCTACCACGGGGGCCAGATCGGCCGATGATGACGGCACGCGGGGGGTGCCGTTTGCGTCGTCGTGGCGGCGCGCGCACCTGACGGTTGACCAGCGGGTGGCCAGGGGCCGGGCCGCCCGCCGTGGGGCACCTAGGTCGGCGCATGGCCGGTGGGAGCCGGCGCCGGATCGGCCGGATCCGGTGGCGCTGCTGGAGGAGCAGGCGGCGACCCGGGTGCCGGAGCTGGTGCCGATCCGGTATGGGCGGATGCTGGTGTCGCCGTTCACCTTCTACCGGGGGGCGGCGGCGATCATGGCGGCCGACCTGGCGGCCAGCCCGGTGTCGGGGATCACCGTGCAGCTGTGCGGGGATGCGCACCTGTCGAATTTTGGCGTGTTCGGCACCCCGGAGCGGCAGCTGATTTTCGATATCAACGATTTCGACGAGACCCTGCCCGGCCCGTGGGAGTGGGACATCAAGCGGATGGCGGCCAGCTTTGAGATCCTGGGCCGGTTCCGCGGCTTTTCCCCCGATAACCGGCACGCGATCGTCACCGCCGGGGTGCGGGAGTACCAGGAGCGGATGCGCCGGGCCGCCGACATGCCGACGCTGGGCGCGTGGTATGACCAGCTGGACGCAGACGTTTTGCTGAAGATGGTCCGCCAGCAGGTCCGCCTCAAGCAGCTGGACAAGAAGTCGGCGCGGCGGGCGGAAAAGCATGTGGCTCAGGCCTATACCCGTGACAGCACCCGGGTGCTGGCCAGGCGGGCGGGCCAGGTGGGCGGTGAGCTGCGGATCGTGGCTGAGCCGCCGCTGATCACCCCGATCGAGGACCTGATCGTGCCGGGGACCGAGTGGCAGGATCCGGCGCCGCTGATCAAAAAGCTGCTCGCCTCCTACCGGCGGACGCTGGGCCACCAGGGTCATCCGCTGGAGGAGTTCCGCTACGTGCACGCCGCGCGCAAGGTGGTGGGTGTGGGGAGCGTCGGCACCCGCTGCTACATCCTGCTGTTCACCGGCCGCGACAACGACGACCCGCTGTTCCTGCAGGTGAAAGAGGCGCAGGCCTCGGTGCTGGAACCGTACGCGGGTGCCAGCACGTTCCCGCATCACGGGCAGCGGGTGGTGATGGGCCAGCGGCTGATGCAGGCCGCCACCGACATCTTTCTGGGCTGGCAGCGGATCAAGGGCCTGGACGGGGTGACCCGTGACTACTACGTGCGCCAGTTCCACGACTGGAAGGGCAGCGCGGACGTGGAACGGCTGCCCATGCCCGGCGCCGCGCAATACGCGCGGTTCTGCGGGGCGACGCTGGCCCGGGCGCACGCCCGCTGGGGCGACCGGATCGCGATCGCGTCCTACCTCGGCCAGGGCGACATGTTCGACCGGGCCATCGCCGAGTTCTCCGCCGCCTACGCCGACCAGAACGAGCGCGACTACCAGGCCTTCACCGAGGCCGTGAACTCCGGGCGGCTGATCGCCCAAACCGGCGTGTAGGCGCCCACGCCGGGCGGGGAGGAACACTAAGTGGTCTCGGCCGTAAGTTCGTCGGGGGTGTAATTCATGCTGCGAGGGCGCTGGGCTGGGCCTTGTGGTGGGCGTCGATGCGGTGCAGCAGGTCGTGGAGGTCGGTGCGGGTGAACTTCCAG
>Ga0137371_10001266_pt1 | contig 20099 bp, 19 predicted proteins | sample SagtaG_7_FD_104919 | JGI IMG/M metagenome (GOLD analysis project Ga0137371, IMG submission 104919) | Vadose zone soil microbial communities from Sagehorn Ranch, Mendocino, California, USA - Sage1_R_40_16 metaG | ecosystem: Environmental > Terrestrial > Soil > Vadose zone | place: USA...
CTTTGGGGGGCGGGGGGAGTGTGGGGGGGGGGGTCGAGGGGCGGTTGGGCGAGCGGCCGTTCGTCTCGCTCGACCTGCGCAAGCTCGACCGGGTGCTGGAGGTGGATGCCGAGTCTTTGGCGGCGCGGATCCAGGCCGGGGCTACGGGGCCGGGGTTGGAGGGGCAGCTGCGCGAGCACGGGCTGACGCTGCGGCACTTTCCGCGGTCGTTTGAGTACTCGACACTGGGAGGCTGGATAGCGACCCGGGCCGGCGGGCACTTCGCCACCCTCTACACCCACATCGACGACCTGGTCGAGTCGGTGCGGGCGATCACGCCGCGCGGGACCTGGGAGAGCAGGCGGCTGCCCGGCTCCGGCGCTGGCCCATCCCCCGACCGGATGCTGATCGGCTCCGAGGGCACGCTCGGGGTGATCGCCGACGCCTGGGTGCGGGTTCGGCCGCGGCCGCGGTTCAAGGCCTCCTGCGGGGTTGAGTTCGACGACTTCCTCGCCGGGGCGCGTGCGGTCCGCGAGATCTCCCAGTCGGGCCTGTATCCGTCGAACTGCCGCCTGCTCGACGCGCTGGAGACGGGGACCACCGGCGCCGGCTCGGGAGAGAAGAGCCTGCTGGTGCTCGGCTTCGAGTCCGCCCACCACCCCGTCGACGCGCCGATGGAGCTGGCGCGGGCGATCGCCCGCGAGCATGGCGGTGTTGCCGGCAAGGTGCGTTCGCAAGCGGATCGCGGCGAGGCGCAGGCCGCGGGCCGCGGGGGCACCTCCGGTGAGGGGTGTGTCCGAACGGATCGCGGCGAGACACCGACCAAGGCCGCACCCGAGCACGCAGGCGGTGGCCCGCCGCCCTCCTCCGGGGACGACGCGGTCGGCGCCTGGCGCAACGCCTTCCTCTTCGCCCCCTACCTGCGCGACACCTTCGTCGCCTGCGGCGTCCTCTCCGACACCTTCGAGACGGCGATCACCTGGGACCGCTTCGAGGACTTCCACGCCGCCGCGATGGAGGCGGCGCAGGCCAAGGTCGCCGAGGTCTCGGGCGCGCCGGCCGATGGCCCCGGCGCGCCGCGCGTGACCTGCCGCTTCACCCACGTCTACCCCGACGGGCCGGCGCCCTACTTCACGGTGATGGCGCCGGCCGTGCGCGGCGGCGAGGTCGAGCAGTGGGACGAGATCAAGGCGGCCGCCTCGGAGGCGGTGATCGAGGGCGGCGGCACGATCACCCACCACCACGCGGTCGGCCGCGACCACCGCCCCTGGTACGACCGCCAGCGCCCAGTCCCCTTCGCCGCCGCCCTGCGCGCCGCCAAGCGTGAGCTCGACCCGGCAGGAATCCTCAACCCTGGCGTTCTGGTCGGCCCGTAGCCCTCGGCGATCGCCGCATCCGACTTTTACCCCAGCGGAGTGTGGTCAAAGTCGGATGCGCTTAGCAGCAGTGGACTGACTGCGGTCGGCGCTACCCTGTCGCGAGCGATTCTCCTGGCCGCAAGCGAGATTCGTAGGGTCTCGCCGGGCATTTTGACCTTGGAAACGATCACCTCCGAACAGCCGACAGTCCAGGCGCCCGCCGGGAACGCAGAACCGTCGATGGACGAGCCCGTCGTGCCACGCCGCTCGCCGCTGCGGGCGGCGATCAAGACCGGGCGGCCGCAGGAGTGGATCAAGAACCTCTTCGTCTTCGCCGGGCTGCTCTTCTCGGGCAAGTTCAACCAGCCGCACGAGGTGCTGGAGGCGACGCTCACCTTCGTCTCCTTCTGCCTGATCTCCAGCGCCGGCTACTACGTCAACGACCTGGTCGACGTCGAGCTCGACCGCAAGCACCCGAAGAAGCGCTTCCGGCCGCTGGCCGCGGGCGAGCTGTCGGAGGGCGCGGCCAAGACGATCGCGCCGGCGTTGGCGGTGTTCGCGATCGGGCTCGCCTTCGCCACCGTCAACTGGCAGGTGGGCCTGATGGTGGTCGGCTACGGCGCCGCCCAGCTGGCCTACAGCCTCGGCCTCAAGCAGATCGTGATCGTCGACGTGATGACCCTGGCGGGCCTCTTCATCCTGCGGGTCGCCGCCGGCGCCAACGCGGTCGAGGCCCACGCCTCGGAGTGGCTGATCCTCTGCACCGGCATGATCGCGATGTTCCTCGGCTTCACCAAGCGCCGCCAGGAGGCGGTCTCCGAGCTGCACCAGGGCGCCAGCAGCCGCCCCGTCCTCGAGCACTACTCGCTGCCCTTCCTCGACCAGATGGTCTCCCTGGTCACCACCGGCACCGTGATCAGCTACGCGATCTACACCGTCAACTCCCCCCTGATCGGCAGCCGCATGATGTTGACCATCCCCCCGGTGATCTACGGCATCTTCCGCTACCTCTACCTGATCTACGACCGCTCCGACGACCGCTCGATCGCGGCGATGGTCTCCGAGGACAAGGGCATGATCGCCGCCGGCGCCTCCTTCGTAGCGATCGCCTTCCTCCTGCTCTACGTGTTCAAGTAGCGCGAGCGCCGCTTACTGGAAGTTCGCCTGCTCCGGGGGTGGGCCTTCGGTCAGGTAGAAGCGGGCGCGGCCTAGCTCTTCGCCGTTGACCTCGACGACGGCGGCGTGCGGTCCCGAGCTGCCGAAGGTGGCGGTGGTGCCGACCGACATCACCAGCCGCTGCTCCTGGCCGGCCGGCATCCCGGGCGGGCGGCCGGTTTCGAAGTTGCCGGAGAGGCCCTCGCCGAGCTGGACCCCGTCGGGGTCCTCGATCTTGATCAACAGGTCGTGGGGGCGGTTGGTCTCGTCCCAGGCGACGTCGATGCCGAGCGCGATGCCGAAGGTCCACTCGTGGGGCAGCTCGGGGAAGCGAAGGACGTTCCAGCCGCCGCCGACCATGTAGAGCTTGCCGTTGACGGCCTCGCTGTGGTCGGTGAGCAGCAGGAACCCGACGTTCATCGCGCCTCAGGTTACGTGTCTTGCTCGACCGGCATGTCCGAGGCCAGCTCGACCTTGCCGTTGCGGGTGAACTGGAGGTCGATCGTCTCGTTCTTGCGGTAGGTGCCGAAGAGCCCCAGGTACATCGCCAGCCAGCGGCCGGCGCCGACCTTCTCCTTGACGATCTGGCGACCGAAGACGATCCCTCCCGCCCGCACCGAGTAGTCGGCGCCCTCCCGCTGCTCGACCCCGTTGATGAAGACGGCAAACGGAGGCTCTGCGCCCCGCGGCAGCCTCACCCGCCGCCCGGCCGCATAGCTGCCCTTGGGGACTTCGGTGCTCTGCTCGCTCACGCGCCGCGCCGCGGCCGCTTCGGCCGCCGCGCCGGCGGGCCGACGATCTTTTCGGGCCCCTCGCGGTCGCCGACCGGCACGTAGTCGCGGTCGCGGTGGCCGGTGTAGATCTGCCGCGGCCGGGCGATCTTCTGCTCGGGGTCGTCGTTCATCTCCATCCACTGCGCGACCCAGCCCGCGGTGCGGGGGATGGCGAAGATCACCGTGAACATCTCGGTCGGGATCTCCAGCGCCTCGTAGATGATCCCCGAGTAGAAGTCGACGTTCGGGTAGAGCTTGCGCGAGGTGAAGTACTCGTCGTCGAGCGCCCGCTTCTCCAGCTCGCGGGCGATCTCGACCAGCGCGTTGTACTCGGTCGCCTCGAAGACCTCGTCCATGTGCTGCTGGATGATCCGCGCCCGCGGGTCGTAGTTCTTGTAGACGCGGTGGCCGAAGCCCATCAGCCTCTCCTCGCGCCCCTTCACTTTCTCGAGGAAGGCCGGGATGTTCTCGACCGACTCGATCCGGCGCAGCATCCTCAGCACCGCCTCGTTGGCGCCGCCGTGCAGCGGCCCGTAGAGCGCCGCCACCCCGGCCGCGACGGCGGAGTAGGGGTCGACGTCGGAGGACCCGACCCCGCGCACGGCGCTGGTCGAGCAGTTCTGTTCGTGGTCGGCGTGGAGGATGAAGAGGACGTCGAGCGCCCGCGCCAGCCGCGGGTCGGGCTCGTACTTCACCTCGGTCTTCTTGAACATCATCGAGAGGAAGTTCTCGGCGAAGTTGAGGTCGTTGTCCGGGTAGACGTAGGGCAGGCCCATGTTGTGGCGGTAGGAGAAGGCGGCGAGGGTCGGCACCTTGGCGATCAGCCGTATGGCCGCCATGTAGCGCTCTTCGGGGTCGCCGATCTGCTTCGCGTCCGGGTAGAAGGTGGAGAGCGCCCCGACGCCGGCCAGCAGCATCCCCATCGGGTGGGCGTCGTAGCGGAAGCCCTCGAAGAAGTGCTTCAGGTCCTCGTGGACGAAGGTGTGGTGGACGACGTCGTAGGTCCAGCGGTCGAGCTGCGGTTTGGTGGGCAGCTCGCCGAAGATCAGCAGGTAGGCGACCTCGAGGAAGCTGGAGCGATCGCAGAGCTGCTCGATCGGGTAGCCGCGGTGCTGGAGGACACCCGCCTCGCCGTCGATGTAGGTGATCGCCGAGCGGCAGGACGCCGTGTTGGTGAAGGCCGGGTCATAGGACATCAGGCCGAATTCGTCCTCGGAGACCTTGACCTGGCGCAGGTCCATCGCCCGCACGGTCCCGTCGGCGATCGGCACCTCGTAGGCCTTGCCGGTGCGGTTGTCGGTGACGGTCAGCGACTCCGAGCCGGTGGGGACCCCATCAGTAGCCGGACCCTCGATCTGCTGCTTGGTGGCCATAGGCACTCCTCGCGACGCGGTTGCTGGATGCCTGATTCTCGCAGCTCGGCGTTTCGGGGAGGCGATTGGGCGAGTTGATCTCGCTATGCGGGACTAACTCGCCCAGATGGTGCCGGCAGCGGCTCGAACTGGGTCATCCCGTGCAGCTGGTGGAAGCGCTCGTCGATCTCCTCGCGGTTGAGGCCGGCGACCCGCTCGGTGCCGAACGCCTCGACGTTGAAGGAGGCGAGCACGGTGCCGTAGCCCATCGCTCGCCGCAGGCAGCTCTCGTCCAGGTCGCCCTCGTGGCTGTCGAGATAGCCGAGGAAGCCGCCGGCGAAGCTGTCGCCCGCCCCGGTCGGGTCGCGCACGTCCTCCAGCGGGAAGCCGGGCAGGGCGAAGAAGCTCTCCTCGGTGAACAGCGCGGCGCCGTACTCGCCCCGCTTGGCGACGACGGCGCGGGGGCCGTGCTCCATCACCGCGCGGGCGGCGCGGGCCAGGTTGGGCTCGCCGGTCAGCTGGCGGATCTCGGCGTCGTTGAGGATCACGCAGTCGACCTCGGCGATCGCCGCCAGCAGCGAGTCCCTGGCCGTCTCGATCCAGAGGTTCATCGAGTCCAGCGCGCTGAAGCTTGCCTCTGGGCAGAGGGCCCGGACTTGGCGCTGGAGGTCGGGCTGGATGTTGGCGAGGAAGAGGACGTCGGCCGCCCGGGACTCCTCCGAGAGCTTCGGCTCGAAGTCGGCGAAGACGCCGAGCTGGGTGTCCTCGGTGTGGGCGACGTTGAGGTCGTACTCGTAGCGGCCGCGCCAGAAGAACGACTGCCCCCCCGGCACCCGCTCGATGTCGTCGGTGGCGACGCCGCGGCGCTCCAGCACCTCGAACTCGGCCGGGCCGAAGTCCTCGCCTACGGGGCCCACGGGCCGCACCTCGGTGAAGAAGCTTGCCGCCAGCGAGAAGTGGACGGCGGTGCCGCCCAGCATGCGCTCGCGCTCTCCGAAGGGGGTGTGGACGGAGTCGAAGGCGATCGATCCGACGACGGTCAGGGACATAGGCGGCAGGGTATAGGGGGTCGGGCGTGTCTCGCCGGATGCCTAACACCCGCCGGAGGCGGGTGTAATTGAGCGCCCCCTTCGGGGGCAGGAATCACTCCGCGGTGCCGGGGGGAGGCACCGGCGAGACACGCCCGACCCCCTATGTCCAGGCCGAATATGGTTGACGACCTTGAAGGCGATCCAGATACAAGAGTTCGGAGGCCCAGACGTCCTCCGATATGTGGATGTAGACGATCCGGTGGCTGGGGATGGAGAGGTTGTGGTCGAGGTTGCGAGGGCTGGGGTCAACTTTGCCGATACGCATGCGACTCGGAACGATTATCTGGCCGAGCAGTCGTTGCCGCTTATTCCCGGGGCTGAGGTGAGTGGGCGGACGCCTGATGGGAAGAGGGTTGCGGCGCTGTTGGGGAGCGGTGGTTATGCGCAGAAGGTCGCTGTTCCCGAGGGGCTGCTGATTCCCGTTCCCGACGGGGTGGACGACGACCAAGCGGCGGCGTTGCTGTTGCAGGGACTGACCGCGATGGCGTTGGTGCGGCGCTGCGCGCGGGTCGAGGCGGGCGAGACGGTGGTCGTCGAGGCGGCGGCCGGCGGAACCGGGTCGCTCTCGGTGCAGCTGGCGAAGCGGGCCGGGGCGAAGGTGATCGGTCTCGCCTCGAGCGAGGAGAAGCGGGCGCTGGTCGAGCGACTCGGCGCCGACGCGACGGTCGACTCCCGCTCAGAGGACCTGGGGGCGGCGATCCGCGAGGCCAACGGCGGCGAGCGGGTCGACGCTGTCCTCCACATGAGCGGCGGCGAGGCCTTCGACGCCGAGCTGGGCGCGCTCGCCCCGCTGGGGCGGATGGTGGTCTTCGGTATCGCCTCGCGCGAACAGCGCGAGGTCTCCACGGGCGCCCTGCTACAGGGGTCGAAGTCGGTGATCGGCTTCTGGCTGGTCCACCTGCTGATGCGGCGGGAGCTGGCGGCGGAGATGATCGCCGAGCTGCTCGGCGCCGTCGCCGCCGGCGATCTCGAGGTGACGGTCGGCGAGGTCTACCCGCTCTCCGAAGCCGCTCGCGCCCACGGTGATCTGATCGGCCGCCGCACCAGCGGCAAGCTCCTCCTGGACCCGTCCCGGTGAGCCGCGCATCCGACATTCACCACACTCAGGTGGGGTCAAAGTCCGAAGGGCGCGTTCGGTGACCGCCTTTCGCGAGCTCGGGCTCACGCCGCAAGTCCAGCAGGCCCTCGACGAGCTGGGCTACGAGGAGCCGACGCCGATCCAGGAGCAGGCGATCCCCGAGCTGCTCGCCGGTCACGACGTGATCGGCCAGGCCCAGACCGGCACCGGCAAGACCGCCGCCTTCGGGCTGCCGCTGCTCCAGTACCTGGACCCCGCCAGCGAGGAGGTGCAGGCGATCGTCCTCACCCCGACCCGCGAGCTATGCATCCAGGTCACCCAGGCGCTGCGCGCCTACGCCGAGCACCTCGACGTCGAGATCGTCGCGGTCTTCGGCGGCGCGCCGATCCGCTCTCAGCAGGCGCAGCTGCGGGCCGGCGCCCACGTCGTCGTCGCCACGGTCGGGCGGATGATGGACCTGATGTCGCGCCACTCGCTCGTCCTCACCGCGGCGCGCTACGTCGTCCTCGACGAGGCCGACGAGATGCTCGACCTCGGCTTCATCGAGGACGTCGAGAGGATCCTGCGGATGTGCCCGAGCGGCCGCCAGACGGCGCTCTTCTCGGCGACGATGCCGCCGCCGATCAAACGGCTGGCCGAGGGCCACATGTACGAGCCGACGACGATCCGGATCACGCCGAAGAAGCTGACCGTCGACGCGATCGCGCAGGCGTTCCTCGAGGTGCAGGCCAAGGAGAAGGCGGCGAGGCTGGTGGAGCTGCTGAAGGCCGAGGAGCCCGAGCAGGCGATCATCTTCTGCCGCACCAAGATCGGCGCCTCGCGGCTGGACAAGACGCTGAGGGACAAGGGGCTCGACGTCAAGGCGCTGCACGGCGACATGAGCCAGGGCTCGCGCGACGGGGTGATGATCGCCTTCAAGGACCACCGGGTGCGGCTGCTGGTGGCGACCGACATCGCCGCCCGCGGCCTCGACATCGAGCACGTCACCCACGTCATCAACTACGACGTGCCCAACTCCTCCGAGGTCTACGTCCACCGCATCGGCCGCACCGGCCGGGTCGGCCGCACCGGCCGCGCGATCACCCTCGTCACCCCAGCCCAGCGCAAGGAGATCGCCCGCATCGAGCGCGACGTGAAAACCACGATCGACGAGTGGGAGACCCCCGAGGAGCGCCTAGAGCACGCCCCACCCCCGCGCCGCCGCGAGCGGAGGGAGCCGCGTCAGCGAGCCAAGCGCGACGACGGCGCCACCGAGCAGGAGCAGGAGACCACACGTGATGCCGTCAAGCTCTTCGTCAACCGCGGCGAGCGCAGCGGCATCTCCGAGGAGGACCTGCGCTGGGCCCTCCGCGAGGGCGCCGTCCTTCCCGATGAGGCAATCCACGATGTCCACGTCCTGCATCGCTTCTCCTTCGTCCACATCGACCCGGATCACGCAGAGCGCACCGTCGAGTTCCTCGACGGCACGAAGCTCCAGGGCCGCGAAATCCGCCTCGAGATAGCCAAGAGCTGACCGGGGCGCTTCTCGCGCGGGTGGTGTCAGGACCCGCGCGCCTACCCCCCGGTCAATTCAGCGATGCTCTCGAAGAGAAGGTCGAAATCGATCGGCTTGGTGACATAGCCGCTGACGCCGAGGTCGTTGGGGGCGCCGGGGTCCATCTCGTCCTGATGGGCGCTGACGATCAGGGCGGGGGTGTCGACGCCTTCAGCGCGCAGCTCGCGCAGGGCGTCGATCCCCGACTTGCGGGGCATCATCGCGTCCAGCAGGAGGATGTCGGGACCGCGGTCTGGGCGGTCGCGCTGGAAGAGCTCCGTCACCTCCTGGCCGTCGCTGGCGGTCTCGACCTCGTAGCCCTCCATCTCCAGCCTGGTCCGCAGCAGCAGCAGGATCGTCTCGGAGTCGTCGGCGATCAATACCTTGACCATCAGCTGGCCTCCGTTGGGGCCTGGTCCGGCACGGCTGGCGGGGTGTTCTGTGGCGCCGCGTCAACCGGCAGGCGGACGCAGAACGTGGAGCCGCGACCAGGAGCCGACGCCGCCACGATCGTGCCGCGGTGCAGCTCGACCAGGGACTTCGAGATCGCCAGGCCCAGGCCGGTGCCTCCCACGTGCTGGGTCAGTCCGGCGTCGCCTCGGGTGAAGCGATCGAAGATGTACTCGAGTTGGTCTTCTGGCATTCCCGGCCCGTTGTCGCTCACGACGAGCTGTACTTCAGCATCGTGGAGGCCCGCTGTCACGTGAATCGACGCTCCTTCGGGCGAATACTCATGCGCGTTGGTAAGCAGATTCACCAGTACTTGGCGAATCCGGTCGCGATCGACGCGGAGCGGAGGCAGGCCGGGCTCGATCTCCTGGCTCAGCGTCTGCCGGCGCGCCTCGGTCTGGCTGCGCATCGTTCGCACCGCATCGTCGACCAGCGAGGCGACCTCGGTATCGACCGGTTTGAGCGCCAGGCGCCCGGCGTCGCTGCGGGCGAGGTCGAGGAGGTCGTTGAGCAGCCGCACCAGATGGCGGGTGTTGTCGAGGATGATCTCCACCGTCTCGGCCTGCCTCGGGCTGAGCTTCTCGCGCTCCAGCATCAGCAGCTCCGCGAACCCCTGCACCGAGGTGAGCGGGCTGCGCAGCTCGTGCGAGGTGGTGAGGACGAACTCGTCCTTCATCCGGTCGAGCTGGTCGCGTTCGCCGGCGCGGCGCTCCAGCTCGGCGGCCATCTCGTTGAAGGCCGAGCCGAGGGCGGCCGTCTCCGACAGCCCGCCCACTTTGACCCGCGCCTCGAGGTCGCCGCTCGCAAGCTGTTCGGAGGCCTCGACCAGCTCCTCGAGGGGGCGGCGCATCGAGGCGATCAGGCCGCTGAACAGCAACGCCGCCCCGGTCAGCCCCGCGATCAGGCCGGCGCCGACCAGGAGCGCCGTGTCGCGCGTCTGGCCGCCGATGTCGTCGCGCAGGCCTTCCCGCCGTTGCCGCTGCGCCAGGATCGTCTCCCGCGCGGCGCCGCGCCGTTCGCCCTGCGCAAGGCGGTTGCGGGCGGCGATCTCGACCTGGTAGGAGCGGGCGACCGCGTCCTCGAAGTTCTGGCGCTGCTGGAGGAACCTGCCGACGCCGATCACCGCCAGCCCCGTGAGCACGGCAAAGGCGATGGCGAAGCCGATCGTCAGCCTGTTGGCCAGCGATGGGCTCAGCCGTCGTCGTCCGGAATATGCTTGCCCCTCTATGGGCGACGAGGCTACAACGCCTGCCGACGGCATCGCGGAGGCGCCACAGGGAATCGATCGAGCCGGGGTCGAAGGCTGGTTCGCCGAGCACGTTGGGGGGGCCGGATCGCCGCTCTCCTTCGAGCGCATCTCCGGCGGGCACTCGAACCTCACCTACCGGGTGACCGACGCTGGAGGACGGCGCTGGGCGCTGCGCCGGCCGCCGCTCGGCAAGCGGCTCGGCTCCGCGCACGACATGGGGCGCGAGCACAAGGTGATCTCGGCGCTGGGCCCGACCGACGTCCCGGTGGCGCCGGCGGTCGGCCTCTGCCAGGACGACACGGTGAACGGCGCCCCGTTCTACGTGATGGACTTCGTCGACGGCCCGGTCCTGCGCGGCCTCGCCGAGGCGGAGGCCTTCCCCGAGCAGGCCGACCGGCGGGCGATCGGCGAGCGGCTCGTCGACACGCTGGCCGCGATCCACGCGGTCGACCCCGACGCTGTCGGGCTGGGAGACCTCGGCCGCAAGGAGGACTACGTGGCGCGCCAGCTCCATCGCTGGCACGGGCAGTGGGAGAAGTCGAAGACCCGTGAGCTGGCGGCGATCGACGCGGTGCACGAGCGCCTCGCGGCCCGCATCCCCGAGCAGGGGCCGGCGACGATCGTCCACGGCGACTACCGCCTCGACAACATGATCCTCACCGAGCGGGGGGAGGTGGCCGCCGTGGTCGACTGGGAGCTCTGTACGCTGGGCGACCCGCTCGCCGACGTCGGCCTGCTGATGGTCTACTGGCCGGACCGAGGCGACGAGGCGCTCTCCCTCGGCCAGCCCGCCAACCTGGCGCCCGGCTTCCCCGCACGCGAGGAGCTGCGGGCCCGCTACGCGGAGCGCTCCGGCCGCGACCTCTCCCAGCTCGACTTCTTCGTCGCGCTCGGCTACTGGAAGCTGGCGATCATCCTCGAGGGCGTCTACGCCCGCTACGCCGCCGGCCAGTACGGCGAGGTCGACGAGGGCATCCAGCACTTCGCCCGGCTGGTCGAGCGCCTCGGCGAAGCCGCCGAGGAGGCCGAGCGCCGTAGTGGCTGATGTATAAACAGAGCAGTTCGGGGGTTCGCAAAGGGAACAAGGAGATTCCGTGAAGCAGATTCGCAAGCGGCTGACGTACGCCAACGTGATGTCGTCGATCGCCGTCTTCCTGATCCTCGGCGGCGCCGCCTTCGCCGCTTCTCAGCTGCCCGACAAGAGTGTCGGCGCAAGGCAGCTGAGGCCGGGGGCCGTCACCGCGAGCAAGCTGCGCAAGAACGCGGTGACCGCGCCCAAGATCAAGGCGCTGGCCGTGAAGAACGGCAAGCTCGCCAACGGCGCGGTGACGGCGAGCAAGCTGGGCGCAGGCGCCGTGGCGACTGACAAGCTCTCTACCGGCGCCGTGACGACCGAAAAGATCGCCGGCGACGCGGTCACCGGCGACAAGGTCGACGAGGCCAGCCTGGGCCAGGTCCCGAGCGCGAGCAAAGCGAACTTCGCCACCTCGGCCGAATCGGCCAACCCGGTCGTCTTCGCCAGGGTCCAGTCGGACGGCACGGTCGATTCGGCCAACTCGAAGGGCCTCTCCAGCGCCGACGTGACCAATCCCCAGACCGGCATCTACTGCATCACGGCGCCGGCCTTCAGCCCCAAGGGGGCCCAGGTGACGCTGGTGGAAGAAGGAACCGCCGAACTGACCTCCCGGATCAGGATCGGCGGACCCCAATGCCCGGCGCCAAAGGTCGAAGTGCTGATCTGGAGTGGAAAAGAAGGGAAAAAAGACGCCTTCTTCATCATGCTCTACCACTGAGCCTGTGCGCGGGCGTCCGGAAGCGCGACACCGGCGGGGCCGGAGCCCCGCCGGTGTTATGCGCCCACTCACTCCATCTTCAAATGCTCATCCTGACAGGCAATAGGCGAACGCGGTGAGACTTGTGGTGACGCCACTGAGATTCCTTGCTTGATACTCCCAACCGTTGCCACTCTTGAGCAAGGAGGTCGTCTCGACACCGAAGAACGTCGGCTGACCGCCGCCGCTGATCACGACCGTTCCCGCCGGGCAGGTAGCGACGACCGTCCCGTTTTCGGTGTTCCCAATGCCGGTGACCGTTTCCGTCGCCGTGACGATCGTCCCAAGGTCGGCGGCCCGAACTTGGCCATCCTGGATCTTCGCCGAAGTCACGGAGTCGTTGGCAAGCTTCGCGGTAGTGACGGAGCTGTCGGCAAGTTTCGTCGTGGTGACTTTTGCCGTGCCGATTATGGGATTCGGGTAGCCACCGAGAAGGTCGCCCCCGGCAGAACCGGTCGGCGGCGCACCCAGCGCGGTGGTGGCGGTGTCGGCGCTTGCGGAATGGAGAACCGAAAGTTTAGGCGCCAGCTTTTTGACTGTCCTGGTCGTGATTTTCCGGACCCGTTTGCTTTCAAAAGTCGCGAACGCGAACGTGCTCCCGCCGATGGCGACGATCAAAGCTATGATCGAGATCACTAGCGCTGGCGATGGACGACTGATTTTGCTGCGCATTTCCTCTTACTCCCTCATTGGTGGACCATTGGGCACCATCTGGACCCCGACGAGCCCCCTCCGTCAGAGCAATTGGCATCGGCAACTTATGCGGATTACGAGAAGAAGTCAACAGGTCAGGATGCGTCGGCTGCCGAGTCTGGTCCCGACAAGAATGCTTTTTCGATGACTGGCAGAGGCCTACCCTGCCTCAGATGTAAGAAATGGCAGGTGGCAGCGCTTGCAACCGCCACGCTGGGGCTTGCGATCGGAGCGGAGGGCTGCGGCTCGAGTGCCGGTCCCCCTCAGCCCGATCACGCGCAGCGAAGCACAGATGCCCCGGGGCGGCAAGCCCGTGATCTTCGAAACCCGGGCGACAATGCCCGGTCGGCGCGGAAGCACCGCCGCCGTAGCAGGCTGCGACCTTCGCCGACCGCGGGACGACATCGCCGACGTCCCCCTTCAGGGACATCCCGGCCAGGCCAGCAATCGCATCGTCCGCCTGCCACTCCCCCTTCCTCGAAGCAGCCAAATTCCTCGCAGCACACCGATTCCTCGCAGCACTCTCAGGCTTGCCCGACCTCTCATGTGGGTGGTGGATGCCATGTCCAGGGCGAGGTGTCCACGCCCACGGACTCGAGTCCGTGCCCCACAACCGAGACAAACGCGGCTTGTCCGCCTGCCCCAGCGCCGGCGGGCGCGGCCGAGTCGCCGCCGCAGCCGACCAGCACGCGATGAACCCAGAGGCGCCTTCCGCCCGCAGTCTTGCCCGTCAAGAACAGTTCTCCCACCTGGTCGAGCGTCTAGCCGAGGCTGCCGACGAGGCAGGGCGGCGCGGTTGACGGACGTCCATTCGGCTTGCATAGGCGATCGGCGAACGGCGAACGGCGGGCGAAATCCCGGCCCTCGCCGATTCATCTTCCGCCCTTGACAGTTTCCTCGATCACCTGACAAGGTCGAGTCCCCCCAACTGGACGCCTCGAACCAAAGGAGCTGATTTCCTTGCAGCAGATTCGCAAGCGACTCACCTACGCGAATGTGATGTCGTCGATCGCCGTCTTCCTGATCTTGGGCGGCGCCACCGCCCTCGCGGCGAAAAAGATCGGCACCAAGCAGCTCAAGGCCGGCGCCGTGACCACCGGCAAGATCAAAAAAGAAGCGGTGACCACGGCGAAGATCAAGAACAGCGCCGTCAACGGCGCCAAGGTCAAGGACGGAAGCCTTACCTCCGCTGACCTCGTCGCGAGAACGCTAACGCCGGCCTGCCCCTCGGGAACGGTGCTCGCGGAGGGTGTCTGCTTCGAGCTGACGCCTAGAGGCGCAGCCACTTTCAACGAATCGGTTGACACATGCACGTCGCTGGGCCGCCGGCTGCCGAGCGTCAACGAGCTGATCGGCTTCACGCGTAAAGTCCAGGCAATCCCCGCGCCGGAGCGGTCGGGCGATCTCTTCACGAGCACCATCGCCTTCACTGTCGAACCGAACGGCACTCCTACCACGACCGTCACGTTCACCACAGCCCAGGCGTACCGCTGCGTGGGTGCGCCGACCCCATAGCCAAGGATCTCGGCAGACAACAGTCAACGAGAGAGGGCGGCCTTCGGCCGCCCTCTCTCCCAAGATGGCGCCAAGCATCGCCGCGCACCGCCTCCGAGAATAATCGTATGACAGATTGGATCGAGATCCTGACAGATTGGGATTTGAGGGCCGTTCAGATCGGACGGGGGGCGTGGCGGGGGTCGAGCTCGCCGCTGGCCTCGGCCTCGGCGCGCTTTGCCCAGCGGTTCAGCTCGCGGCGGGCGAGGACCATCTTGTGGACCTCGTCGGGGCCGTCGGCAAGGCGCAGCATGCGGCTGAAGCGCCAGAGCGCTGCTAGCGGGGTGTCGTCGGTCATCCCCAGCGAGCCGTGCACCTGGATCGCGCGGTCGAGCACGCTCATCACGATGTTGGCGGCGACGATCTTGATCGCCGAGATCGCCTGGCGGGCGGCGCGCTTGCCCTCGGTGTCCATCTTCCAAGCCGCGTAGAGGGTGAGCAGGCGGGCCTGGTCTATCTCCATCCGCGAGGCGGCGATCGCCTCCTGGACGAACTGCTTCTCGCCGAGCGGCCCGCCGAACGCCTGGCGCTCGTTGGCGCGGCGGCACATCATCTCCAGCGCCCGCTCGGCGGTGCCGATCGCCCGCATGCAGTGGTGGATGCGGCCCGGGCCGAGGCGGTCCTGGGCGACCGCGAACCCCATCGCCCGCTCGCCGAGCAGGTTGGCGGCGGGGACGCGGCATCCTTCGAAGCGGATCTCGCAGTGGCCGGGTCCGGCATCGTGTCCCATCACGGGGATCGGCCGCACCAGATTGAAGCCCGGGTTGTCGGTCGACACGCAGATCATCGAGGCGCGCGCGTAGGGGTGGGCGTCGGGATCGGTGACGACCATCGCGATGCAGAGGTCGGCGCCGACCGCGCCCGAGGTGAACCACTTGTGGCCGTCGATCACCCACTCCTCGCCGTCGCGCTCGGCGCGCGCCTGGAGCAGGGTCGGGTCGGAGCCCGACACCTCGGGCTCGGTCATCGAGAAGCAGGAGCGGATCCTTCCCTCGAGGAGGGGCTCCAGCCATTCCTCCTTCTGTTGGCTCGTGCCGTGCTCGGCGAGGATCTCCATGTTGCCGGTGTCGGGCGCCGCGCAGTTGAAGGCCATCGGCGCGGCGACCGGGCTGCGCCCCATCTCCTCGCAGAGCAATCCGTACTCCCAGTTGGAGAGCCCCGGCCCGAAGCGCTCGTCCGGCATGAAGAGGTTCCAGAGGCCCTCGGAGCGGGCACGCTCGCGCACCTCTACCAGGATCTTCGGGTAGGGGACGCCGGGGGCGACCTCGGCGTCGAGCGCCGCCATGATCTCCCGCTCCTGCGGGTAGACGTGATCGTCGATGAAGTCGAGGACGCGCTCGCGCAACGTCTCGACCTGGGAGCTCGGCTTGAAGTCCATCGGTGTCCTCTCCTCGCGCTTGGGCGCGGCGAACGGTAGATGATCGAATCGGAGAGCATCTCCGCCGCCGCCGGAGCTAGGTGCGCGTGCCCGGCGGGGGCTCGCCTCAGCGGCGGCGGTAGCGGGCGAAGAGCTCGCCGTCCTGCTCGAGCAGCCAGGCCAGCTCCAGCTCGGCGACCGCCGGCAGCTCCCCCTCGAGGATGCGGGGGGCGCCGCCGCCCGCCAGCTTCGGGGCGATCGTCAGGAAGAGCTCGTCGACTAGGTCGCGGGCCTGCAGCTCCCCGTGCAGGTGGGGGCCGCCCTCGCAGAGCACCGCGCGTATTCCGTGCTCCTGACGAAGGTGGCGCAGCGCTTCGGCCAGGTCGACGGCCCCCTCGTGGCGCACGACGCGCAGCGACGTGGCCGTCTCGGGCGGCTCCGCCTCCGAGGCGGTGAAGACCAGCACCCGGCCGCCGCCCGCGGTGAAGAGCGGCGCGTCCCAGGGCAGGTCGAGGCGGCCGCTGACGATCACCATCAGGGGATCGTGGGGAAGGCCCAGTCGCTCACGGTGCTCGCGCGCCTCCTGGTCGGCGACGGGGCGGCCGTAGCGCTCCGCCCGCATCGTCCCCGCCCCGATCATCACCGCGTCGAAGCGGGTGCGCAGCCCCACCAGCATTTCGGTGTCGACGCTAGAGCCGATCGGGCCGGAGCGCCCCTCGATCGCAGCCCGCCCGTCGACCGTGGCGGCGAAGTTCATCGCCACGAGCGGGCGCTCCTCGCCCGCCCACTCCCAGGGCCTGTGGGAGTCGAGCTGCTCTTCGACCGAAGTTGGTCCCTGATTGGGGATGAGGCGCTGCATAGCGCCGAAGGCTACTTGGGGGCGCCTGAGGCTAAGAACCTATCCCGGTAGGGGTGGAACGTCTTGTACTTTTTCGCGGCCAACCATTGTCGGTAGCCACAGACGCAGCTCGAAAAAGTTAAGTGGAACCCCTACCGGGATAGGTTCTTCGGCGGAGACCAAGGCACGTCTGGCTTCAGGAGTAGTCGAACCAACCCGCGAACTCGCGGCCGGCGAGCTCCTGCAGGGCGGCGACGTCCTCGCCGAAGCGGCCGCGGATCGTCTCGAAGAGGTCGTCGGGGAGCACCGGCTTGGGCGCCGGCGGCTTCTCGGGGTCGTGAACGATCTTCTCGACCAGCCAGCGCATCGACTCCGGCAGCCGGTCGAAGTTGCGGTCGAAGGAGCGCAGCCCGGGAAGTTTGACCAGCCTCTCCATGAACTGGTATTTGTCGCCCTGCTTGGCGCTCGACTTCTCCCACTCGCGGTCGAACTGCTCCGAGGTGAAGCTCTCGTCGACGCCGGCGAAGCGGAAGGCCTTGCGCATCGTCGCCTCGCGTTCGGTCTGCAGCTCCTCTTGGGCGATCACCTCGATCTGCGCACGGTCGAAGCGCTCCAGGTAGGGCTGAAGCTGCATCCAGTACATCGAGCGGTGGATGTAGGAGGAGTCCGGCTGCGAGAGGGTCGGGACCATCTCGCGGGTCTCGTAGCCGGCGCCGGTCGCGTGCACCCAGTGGGAGAGGATGCGCTTGATCGGGTCGCGCACCATGTAGATCAGGCGGGCGCCGGGGCAGTGCTCGTGGATGCGCTCGGCGACGCCGGTGAAGCGGGGCAGGTTCGTGTAGTGGGGGGAGGACTCGCCGCGCACCGCGAAGCGGGAGTCGAAGCGGCTCGCGTACCAGTCGAGCCCGAGGTCCCAGTTCAGCTCCCGGGCGAAGAAGTTGAGCTCCTTCGGCTTCGACATCTGGATCTCGGGGTGCAGGCCGAGGTAGTGGTGGATGCTGGTCGTGCCGCACTTCAACCCGCCGACGATGATCAGGTTGGGCAGCTCGGCGTGGCGCTTGCGGCGGCGGCGGAGGCGGCTCTTGCGGTCGGCGCTGTAGCGCTCGCGGGCGCGCCCGCACATCGCCTCGTCGGCGGGGTCGTGGGGTGCGGGGGGAGACTGGATCTGCGTCTCGGCCTCTGACACGAGCGGGCTAGTGTAGCTGCGATGCCCTGCGCCGATCTCGCATCGAGCTTCAACTCCTTCTTCAACGCGGCCACCGCGTTCTTCGACCACATCTCCGACATCCACTGGGGAGCGTTCGCCCTCGCCCTCGCCTTCCTGCTGGCGATGCAGCTCTCCCGCGCCTGGGCCTGGCGCAACGTGCTGCGCGCCTCCTACCCCGGCACCCCGATCTCCTTCCTGCAACTGAGTGCCGCCTACCTTGCCGGCGCCGGCATCAACGCGATCGTGCCGGCGCGAGCCGGCGATGTGACCAAGGTCTTCCTGGTCAAGCGCCAGATACCCCACTCCTCCTATCCGGCGGTCACCTCCTCGTTCCTGGTGCAGACCGTCTTCGACACGACCGCCGGGATCCTGGTCCTCCTCTACGCGATCTCCCAGGGCCTGTTGCCGGAACCGCCGCAGCTGCCGAACCTGCCCGCCTTCGAGATCTCCTTCTGGGCCAACCACCCGAGGACGCTGCTGATCGTCACCGCGGCGCTGCTGCTGGCGATCGCGATCGGGGTCTACTACCTCGGTCATCACGTGCGGCGTTTCTGGGACCGGGTCAAACAGGGGGTTGCCATCCTCACGCAGCCGCGCCGCTACCTGCGCGAGGTCGCGGCATGGCAGGGCATCGGCTGGGTCTGCCGCTTCGCCGCCTTCTGGCTCTTCCTCGAGGCGTTCGGGATCGGCGGCTCGGTCGGCAGCGTGATGCTGGTGATGAGCGTGCAGGCGATCGCGACGATCGTCCCCCTCACGCCGGGCGGCGCCGGCGCTCAGCAGGCGCTGCTGGTGGCGACCCTGGCGGGGCCATCCCGCACCGCTGTCCTCTCCTTCTCGGTGGGCACGCAGATCGCGATGGCGGCCTGGTCGGTCCTGCTCGGCTTCGCCGCGATCCTGCTCGTCTTCGGCACGACCGACTGGCGCGACCTGATCCGGCAAGCCGAAGAGGACGCCGGCCAGGAGAAGGCGGCGATCTCGGCCAGGAACTGACGAGCCCAGGCGTCGTAGGAGGCCGGCAAGGGGAGCGCACAGTCAGTGCGCGACCCGCAGATGGCCTATCGGGGACCCCGCAAGGCGGCGCCTGGGGCCGTCAGCTCGACCAGCCGGGGTATTTGGGCTGGACATGCCACTGCCACGGGGGTTCTTCACCGGATGGGAACTCGTAGTGGTTGCGGCCGGGGAGCGTCTCCAGCGGGACCAGGGCCGGGTCGTCCTCGAGGAGGACCGGGACGCCGCTGGCGGCATCGATCTGGGTCTGGCCGGCGCGGCGCACGACTCGTTCCCAGCCCAGGCCCGGCCGGTAGAGCCAGTAGGTGAGCTCCACCCAGCCAAGGCTGCGGCGGCGGTCGTCGAGCTGGGTGAAGGCGGTGGTGCGGCGGCCCGACGCGGTCAGGTGCGGCCCGGCGGCGACCGCACAGCTTTCGCGCCGGCAGCGGCGGAAGTCGACCGGGACGAGCGGCAGGCCGGAGGGGCCGGGCCTGGCGACGGGGGCCGGGGCCAGCGCCCGCGCCAGCCGCGCCAGGGGCCAGCCGTAGGCGGGGACCAGCGGGTGGTGCCGGCAGGCGTCGGGAAGGTGGGGAGCGCAGGCGATCCGCTTGGAGATCGCGCCGGCCAGGACGCGGCCGGCGTCGACTTCGCCGTCGGCCGCGAGGACCGCGATCGCGCCGAGCAGCAGCAGCGCGATCAGCGCCGCCAGCCCCGCCTGCTCGACGCTGGCCGATCCTCGCTCGTGCTGCCGCCTGGCTCGCATGCTCCTGAAGCTAGGGCAGCGGCGCGCGCGCGTGGCGCGCTGAATGTCAGGAGTCTGTGCGAACTCACACGCGTGCGACCGGCGTCGCTTGGCGCCAGCCGTGCGGTGATTTCTTGGAGACTCCAGCCTCTGGGCCGTGACCGTGCTTTCATGTAGTTGGTGGAGGGCAGCCCCTTTAACCTGTTCGGCGACCCGGACGAGTTCCGCGCCCGCATGGAGGAGCTCTCCGAGCAGATGCAGTCCTCGCAGCGCGTCGCCTGGGCCGACAACGCGATCAAGCTGGCGGTCGAGATGACCGTCGCCTCGATCGGCAGGCTCGACCTCTCGGGCAGCCCCGACGAGCAGGCGATGCAGGTGCGCGACGCGATCCGCGTCCTCTTCCCGGAGGCCGTGACGCTCGTCCGCGAGGCCCGCGAGGGCCTGGCCTAGAGCGGTAGCGTACGGCCCGTGCGGCTGAGCGAGATCATGACCGCCGGCGTCGTCACCGCGCCGCCGGAGGCAAGCGCCGTCTCGGTGGCGCGGCAGATGCGCGACCACCGGGTCGGCTCGGTCGTGATCGTCGACCCCGCCGGCGCGCCGGTCGCGATGGTCACCGATCGCGACCTGGCCGTGCGCGTCTTCGCCGAGGGCGTCGACCCCGAGGCGCCGGTCGGCGAGCACGCCTCGCGCCCGCTGATCTCCGGCGAGCCGGCGATGGAGCTCGACGAGGCGGCGGCGCTGATGGTCCAGCACCGGGTGCGCCGGCTCCCGGTCGTCGACGGCGAGGACCTCGCCGGGATCGTCACCCTCGACGACATCGCGGTGCGGACCGGCAACCTCGAGGTGGCGCAGAAGATGACCGCGGACGTC
>Ga0137371_10001267_pt1 | contig 20096 bp, 26 predicted proteins | sample SagtaG_7_FD_104919 | JGI IMG/M metagenome (GOLD analysis project Ga0137371, IMG submission 104919) | Vadose zone soil microbial communities from Sagehorn Ranch, Mendocino, California, USA - Sage1_R_40_16 metaG | ecosystem: Environmental > Terrestrial > Soil > Vadose zone | place: USA...
GGGTTAATAGACCAGCGCTTTTTAGCGCTGGGTCAGCCGCGCACGCTCACCATTAGCACGCTTCCAGCGTGCTTCTAATTAAGAGCTTTTATTTGCGGCTGAAGCCTCAGAGATAAGCCCGTTTCAAACGGGCTTTCGGACTTTGGCTGGGTCCTGACCCGGGCGTAAAACGCCCGGTCTAGTAACCCTGCGGGAAAGCCGTCTGAAGACGGCTAAGAGTGTTCGGCCTTCACAGCCGCAGCTCTTATGTTCCCCCCAAACTGAACTAGTACCTCCTAATGAGCCCAAATTGATCGATATTAGCGAGTTTAGCTGATACTTGTAATATCGCTAATATCCCTATAGACCTCTCATCGTGAATCCGATCAATAAGCCTTATGCCCCGGTGCGGGCACGCGTCCTCCTGAGCTAGCGGATCGCGTTCGCCTCACACCATCGGAAACAAATATCTTCGAGCAATGGCTGAGCTTGGTGCCGGTCCACATAGATCAGGAGATATTGCTGATACGCTGGATCGCAAAGTGACCGCTCTGGGACCCACACGCAACCAGTTGATCGCCAAGGGCATGATCTGGAGTCCTAACCACAGCGATACAGCATTCACTGTTCCGCTGTTTGACGAATTCATGCAACGAATTATGCCAGGCGACGATTGGAAGTTGTAGAAAGACGAGTTAGTAATTTGCCGACGCGTCGTTTGATTGCGGGAAAGTCCGCGTAGGTGCGTGAAGTTGCGCATCCGACTCCACTTCATCAATCTCATCTTTAACTAGTAGCCCGCAATTTGGCAGGCACATCGGTTGCTTAACTGTCAGCACAAGGCTCCATCAGGAGGGCACGTGGTGGAGGTTATGAGCGACGTAAGAGACCACGACGCAGATTCAGTCCAGAATCAAATCGAGTTTCACTTGATCGATCTAGTGCCTGGTAATTGCTGCCACGAAGAAAAAGTCGATCTCGAAACTAAACTTCAACGACTGGAACAGTCGCTGAATGGTTGGCTACTGACAAAGCTTGCCGCAATCGAATCCGAGCGCTTAGCCCCTACGGTCGATGGAACGAGCGCACATGTCTTGAGGCACAGTGAGTCAACAGTTGCGAGAATCGAAGGTCATGTTAGCGGCCAAGAGGAGGTGATTTCTATGAGAACTGACGATCGCGACATTCTTGAAGTCTTACAAGCAGAACTCGACTTCATCGAAGCGGGCGGCTATGGACGGTCTCCTCGAACGCCGCAAAAGGCGAAATCCCCGTTTCAGGATTCGTTAACCTGCATCAACTATACGTATCCGGAGAAGGTCCATCCTTGCAGTGAATGTCATTTGATCGACTTTGTACCTGGTGACAAGCGTTCGGAGGAAATCCCTTGCCATTTCATACCACTGAACGAGTCGGGAGACACGTTAGAGAAACTGGAAGCGACTGACGACCAACAGAAACTCGAGGAAGCGCTGAAAGCTTGGTTGCGTGCAAAGATCAAGGAAATCGAAGTCGCACGTGTATCGCCACAGGCGCCGGCTTAAGTTTCGTGATGTCCGCCCGGTCTCCTATAATCAAAGCCGCCTGCCTGCGAATCTCGCGGAGCAGATGGCTGGAAAGTGAAAGACAACACCCTGAAAGATCACAAACAGAAAATCCTCGTCGTCGATGACGAGAAGATGATTCGTTGGTCGCTTGGTGAAGCTTTGCGCGGTTGGGGCTACGAACCAGTCCAAGCCGAGACCGCGACTGCGGGGCTGGCGGCTTTTGACGCCGACCAGCCGGCGGCGATTCTTCTCGATATCAACCTACCCGATGGCTCCGGCCTCGAAGTCCTGCGCCAGATTCGGCATCGGCAGTCCGATGCGATAGTGATTATGATTACCGCCAATGTTTTGGTTGACGAAACGATCGCGGCATTGCGCGGCGGAGCCTACGATTTCATCGGCAAACCAATCAACCTCGAGGAATTGCAAGTAGCGATTCGCAACGGCATCGAAGCCAACCGCTTGCGCAAGGAAGTGAACCTGTTTCGTCGCGAACGCGCGCAGCAGTTCAGCTTTGATCAGATCATTGGTGAGTCGCCGGCAATGCGCGAGATGTTGGCGCTGGCGCATAAGGTTGCTGAAAGCGAAGTCTCATCAGTCTTGCTTCAAGGAGAGTCGGGGACTGGAAAAGATTTAGTTGCCAAAGCAATTCACTACCATTCGGCCCGCGCCGACAAACCATTTGTAGCCATTAATTGTGCGGCGCTGCCGGGCACACTAATCGAGAGCGAATTGTTCGGCTATGAGAAGGGCGCATTTACCGATGCCAAAGCGCGCAAGGAAGGATTATTTGAACAAGCCGAAGGCGGAACGCTGTTTCTCGACGAAATAGGCGAATTGGAACTGAGCCTGCAAGCGAAGCTCTTGCGAGTGCTCGAAGAAAGTTCATTTCGCCGTGTCGGCGGGCTCAAGGACCTACCGCTGGACGTTCGCGTCATTGCGGCTTCGAATCGCGATCTTAAAACCGAGGGTGAAGCCGGCCGCTTTCGCGCCGATCTCTTTTATCGCCTCTCAGTGATTCAGATTGATATTCCACCATTGCGCGAGCGCGGTGATGACTTCAGAGTGCTGGCGGAGCACTATATATCGAATTTCAAAAGTCGGCTCCGCAAGGATATTGACAGCATTACGCCGGAGGCGCTGGCCGCGTTCCGCAACTATGATTGGCCCGGCAACGTTCGCGAGCTGCGAAACGTCATCGAGCGCGCGATGATCCTGGAAGACGGTGATGAGATCACACCGAAGTATCTGCCACGGGGACTCGTTGGTGAATCACGTGCAGGAATCGAAGCTCGCGGTGGAACGCGCCCGGATCATATTCCGCTGCCGCCGGATGGAGTGTCGCTGGAGGAGGTTGAAATGTCACTGGTGCGGCAAGCGTTGGAGCGGAGCGGTGGAAACCAGACAAAGGCGGCGGAACTCCTGGACATTTCACGGGACCAGCTTCGCTATCGTATGAAGAAGCTGGAAGAAGTTGGCGCGGCCACAGCGACCGAAACTTGAAGCTGATCGACGGCGAGCAACAAATAGCATCGCGGATATTCAAGACCAGAGCCAAAGAGTGAAACAATCCAGGCAAGGCGACCAAACTAACGGCGACGCCCTTGAGCGTTCGCGCAAGGAGCTTGCGGACATCAAATTCGCGCTCGATCAGTCAACGATTGTCGCAATCACGGATCAGCGGGGAATCATTAACTACGTCAACGACGAATTCTGCCGTATCTCGAAATACTCACGGGAAGAATTGTTGGGTCAGGATCACCGCATCATCAATTCCAGTTATCACCCAAAAGAGTTCATCCGCAATCTGTGGACCACGATCGGTAGCGGCAGAGTCTGGAAGGGCGAGCTTCGCAATCGCGCGAAGGACGGCAGCATCTATTGGGTGGACACGACGATCGTCCCGTTTCTTAATCCCGAAGGCAAGCCGTATCAATACGTGGCTATAAGGCACGACATCACGCAACGCAAGCTAGCCGAAGAGCAGGTTCTTCAGCAGGCAGCGGAGTTGCAGCGCGCGGCACAGCTTTCTTTCGTGGGAGAACTTGCTGCCGGTCTCGCTCACGAAATCAAGAATCCGCTGGCGGGCATTCAAGGCGCGGTCGATATACTCATTCGCCGCCGCGATAAGAATGATCCAGAGCGCGAGGCTCTGGAAGGTATGCGCCACGAGGTTCAAAGAATCGATAGCACGGTACGCGCGCTGCTCGACCGAGCACGCCCGCGCCTGGTGTCTGTGAAAGCAACGTCACTCACCGACATTGTGGGGCGCACCGTCAATCTGGCGCGCGCGCAATTGACGAATGCGGCTGCGGCTGCGCGTGGTCATCGCGTCAGCCTTGAATTCGATCCTTCTGCCGACCCAATAACAATTCCCATCGACCCGGCGCAAATTGAAGATGCCGTCCTGAACTTGATCATCAACGCAATTGAGGCGGTAGATGGCGATGGTGAGGTCAAGGTTCGGGTTGAGCGATCTCAAGACGATCGGGCGGAAGAATTTGATAACGAGGCCATAGTCGAGGTCTCGGATAATGGCCGCGGTATCAATGAAGAAGATCTCAATCGCATCTTCAATCCGTTCTTCACCAGCAGACCCGGGGGAACCGGACTTGGCCTTCCCGCAGTGCGCCGCATAGCGCGGGCCCATGGTGGCCGCGTCGAGGTGACATCTTCATTAGGTAAAGGTTCGACATTTTCTCTTCATCTTCCGATAAACCCGCAGACATAGCTGCTGACCTTATGCCTGCGAGCATTTGAGTAAGCTCCCGCACCAGTGGGCGAAAGCTCGCAACTTCGCAGAATCCACAGGCCCTAATCTCGCCAAATCCGCAGAAATCTTCGTGGTACATCCTTTGCGCTACAAAGGCCGGGAGACGAAGTTTTGAACAAAGTCCTGAGTGAGAAAGAAGCGCTTGCGTTGGTGAGTGCCGGCAAGATCGGACGGCTTGGCTGTGTTGATAACGGCGAGCCATATGTGGTGCCGATCAACTACGTTGTCGAGGATGGATCGATTTACAGCCATTCTCTACCGGGAAGAAAGATTGACGCTATGCGGACGCATCCGCGCGTCTGTCTTCAAGTGGACCAGATCGCTGACGACTTTCACTGGCGCAGCGCGATTGCGTTCGGCGACTTCGAGGAAATTCGTGTTCCGAGTGATCGGGGATCGATCCTCAGCAAACTACTGGCACGCTTTCCGTTACTCACGCCGGTGGAATCAGTGATGGCCCAGGACGCCAGTCCGCCGGCCAGCCTCGTGTTTCGCATTCGTATCGATCGCATTACGGGAGTGGCCGAGGGCTAAGAGATCCTGGGTAGTAACCAGAAAGGAAGCAATCATGAAAGAGAGCATTGATCGCAGCGTTTGGATAAATTATTTCAACGAGTTCACCAGGCGTAACCAGTCGCGACCGACGCGGTTGGAAATATTTGGCGAACTCGGCGCGCAAGAGCAGGAACATGGGCTGCTGTTCGAGGGCATTACGATGCAGACAGGTCGCCGTGCTTTGCCTTCTGTCGGCATCATGCTGGGAGGGCATGAGGCGCTTGACTCGCGTCACTTTACGCGCGTGATCGCGAATGTGCAGGAAATCACGCCGAAGCGTACCGGAGATGGACGTGACGAAGCGCTTGAGATTGTCAGCGGAGAAGGTTACCGGAATCTGTTGCGCTTCGAGCCCGAGGCCAGGATGGCGGCGACCGCATGACGTTGGTCCGCCGGCACCACTAGTTGCGACGTCTTGAATTCACTGCTTGTGGGGAGATAGCTATGAGAAGAATGAGGCTCGGCGCTAACTTTACGGTCTTTGTGCTTTTCTTTGGAGTCGCGACGCTCGAGGCCTTTCAAACGCGAAATTGGCTCAAAGCCGCGATGTGGTTAGCCATTGGCACAGTATTCCTGGTGGCAGACAATTTAAGAAGCGAAAGAAAGCACCACATGCGCTGATTTCGGCAGTTGCTCGAGAGGTCTAGATCGCCACTGTTTAATCGGATCTTTGGTCGAAGGATGGAACACGAACGTACGATCGAGGCGATTCGGGAGAGGCTCTCCGCAGGGCCGCGCCAGAACTATCTTCGCGATTGGATCTACGGTGGTATCGATGGCTCGGTAACTACTTGCGGAATATCCCCTGAAGATTAAGGGATTATTCGCAGTTGCAGCTCGTGAATCATCGAAAATTCGCAGATTCTCTCCGGCACAATCGTTGCTCAGACCCCGTTAGGAGGCAGGGCTTCGAGCCCTGACGAAGCTTATGAAAATCGAGTGCATCCTTTGTCCAACCGATCTCTCGGCAGATTCTGACGAAGCTCTTCGATATGCGATAGCGCTATCGCGAGCATACAACGCTGAATTGATCCTCTTGCATTGCGACGCCTTTAGCGATGGTGTGGCGATGTCTGATGCCCACGACAAGGCAGCTCAGGCGATCAGGGCCGCTCTCGAGACGCATTCGGGTTCGGCTGATTTGGCTGGCCTCGATTGGAGGAGCTTAGTCGTCAATTGCGACGACACGGGTGAGGCAATCGCGCGCGAAGCCGCGAAGTACGGCGTTGACCTAATAGTCATGCGCTCGCGCCGGCGGCCGCATCGGGCGGCGTTGTTGGGATCGACGGCCGAATCGGTTTCACGGACGGCACCTTGTCCCGTCCTGGTCATGCACAGCGACGAACGCGATTGGGTAACTGGCCTTGATACCAGGATCGAACTGAAACGCGTTCTCGTGGCTTATGATTTTTCCGACTACTCCGAACTGGCACTAAACTCCGCGCTGTCGTTCGTGCAAGAATATCAATCAGAGTTGCACTTGCTGCATGTGCTGCCGCCTTTTACTCTGCAAGAGTCTGAGATTTCATGGTATCCACTCGGGCGAGAAGGGGCGTATCACAAGGCAGCACATCGATTGCAGAAAGCTGTTCCGCCGGAAGCGCATCTCTGGTGTGACATCAAGCACGCAGTCAGCGAGGGCCAGCCGTATCGCGAAATACTCAACTATGCGGAAAAGAACGACATTGATCTCATCTTCCTGGGCGCACATGGGGCGGGTTTCGGTATGCGGGCTCTATTCGGATCGAATGTGGATCGAGTATTACGTCAAGCTCCCTGTCCGGTGTTGGTGACGCGCCCGCTTAAACCGGCGAGCGCATTGTTAGCGAGGGCTGAACCCCGCGCAGCAGCCTTGACGCTATGAACTTTCGGCCGCACATTTAGGTCGAAGATGGGGCTAAGATGGTGGTGGTACGTGTTGATATGAAGCCAGCCGAAGCGATCCTTTGACGACCGCTAGCCGCATAAATACTGGCTCATGTCGTTTCGTAAGACTTGGTGATGCGGCCTCCAACGTTCTTAAAATCCGTTGACCGTAAGGTCGTGTGGGTTCGACTCCCACCCTCGGCACCAATCTCTTCAATAATTTGTCGACGCTGTTTGGTCGCGACAGCTTAAAGTAAGAACGGTTCGTTCGCTTCGGCTGCGCGTAAAGTCGTTGGACACAATCCGTCTTTTTTCTGTCGCGCTAGGGCCGCGAGGCCGGCTCAAACAGCTCAATCGGATTGCCGTCAGGATCTTCTAATTGGATTTGTTTGCCGCCAGGGCCCACCTCCATCTCATTGCGAAAATGGAGCCCGGCCTTCTTCAACACCTCAATGCGGGCAGGAAGATCTGTCACTTGAAGGATAACTCGATTCCATCCCCCAGGCTCTTGCTGACGGCCATCAGGCATGGGACGAGAACCCGAAGCGCCTGGCCCACTGAGAATGAGTTTGAGATTGCCGACGGAGACTTGGGCGAAAGCGGGCAGGGTTTGCTGATCCAGTTTGAGACCAAGTTGTTTTGTATAGAAGGCGACTGAGCGGCTCACGTCCTTCACTTGATACCGAACACCCCAAAGACTCAAGACAACGCTTTGGCCTTCCTTTGTGTTTGAGCCAGCCTCGGGTGATGTTTCGGACGATCCTTTTTGATTCATACAACCTCCTATCGCGACACCAATGAAACATAGAAAAAAAGCGCACCATTTTCTCATGATCCCACCTCCTGAATTTGCAGAAAAATCTAGACCCGCGCTTCTGCAGTGATTATGAAGTTCCGAAAGGGGCCTCGTATGCGAGCTTGTCCTCCCTCAAAGAGCCAAAAATAGTCGACGAATTCGCTAATCGGAGGCCCAGGAGCATAGGTCAGATAGAACATAAGACGCTCAGTCAAACGCAGAGGATATTCACGCTGTTGTTCGAGAGTATCATTTCACCAGAAATCGGGTCACCATGAAGATCTCAATGTTTCACTTCCGCTATGGCGTCCGCGTGACGATCGGTATGGCATGCTCCCCTACCTCCTGCGCGAATCCGCGCGTATTCAATAAGAGTGCGAGAGCGAATGCGCTGATAATGATCAGGGTGCGGTTCATATATTGTCCTCGCGACCAGCATTCAGATTGCGGCGGTCTGAAGCACCGGCGGCCGTAAACTGGTCGTAATAATCACGGCTGTTGCCTGTTTTAGCATCACGATGACCGCGTGACAAAAACCTATTTGTGTAGGCAGAAGTTGATGACAGGCCGGCTCGTGATCGGACGACTTCAGATCAGTCTTTCGCGCAGGGCCTTGGCGACGGCTTCTGTTTTGGAATGGACTTGCAGTTTTGAGTAGATGTTTTTTTTAAGTGGAACGAGACAGTATTGGTTGAGATACCCATCTCCCGGGCGGCAGTGTTCTTGTGATGCCCTTCTATCAGTAGCTTGAGCAGTTAGGATTATCAGGTAGTAGTTTCCCGGAAAGGCAAGTACAGTAGCCTTCTCTTCCTGTCCCTGCGTATTCTCGACGAACAGCGGAATAAATATGACGGAAACAAGTAGAACACGCCTTATTCAGGCGGTAAAATCGTATTTGGTTGCCAGCTGTTGGTTTTTGATCTGCGTAATCTGTGGATAAGCCTGTTGAAACATGAGCGGCGCAACGGAGTTGGGCTCACTTGACACCTCACTGCACCTGATGTATCTTGATGTCAAGGTATATAGGATGGGCGCGGATAAACTGGCATCGTTGACGGGCGGAAGTGGCGTTCACGTTTTCCTGGTGTTGTGGAAGGCGGCGCGCGCGGTTGAGGCCTATGCCGAAAAGAGCATCTCGCAGTTGGAGATGTGCGGCAGCGACTTCGCCGTGCTCGAAGCCCTGCTGCACAAAGGGCCGCTTCCCGTTAACGAGATCGGGAAAAAAGTTCTGCTGACCAGCGGCTCGATCACAGTCGCAGTTGACCGCCTGGAGACGAAGGGGTTGGTGGAGCGGCGCGCGCACGGCACCGACCGGCGGGCGAGAATAGTTCATTTGACGATGGAAGGCAGAAAGCTAATCAAACGCGCCTACGCCGATCACGCCGCCGACATGGAACGACTCTCATCCACCTCCCTGACTAAGGCGGAGCGCGAGACGCTCATTCGCATTTTGAAGAAGATCGGCTATGAAGCGGCAGCCGCATCAGAACAAAGTGAAGAGGAAAGCACGGCGTGACTCGTTCACGCGCGACAAGATCGGTAAAAAGAGAAGTTATTTATGTCGATGGTGAGTGAAGCATTGAGAAATGAGGAGACGCGCGTGGGTGGAAGGCGCACGGTCGCCGGAGTCGTGAACAGCATAGAGACTTTGGAGGGCGATGGCTTTCTTGTTCGCCGTCCCTTTCCCAAGGCGTCGTTTTCAGAGTTTGATCCTTTCCTCTTGCTTGATGAGATGGGGCCAATGGAGCTTCCGCCCGGTAAAGCGAAAGGCGCGCCGGACCATCCGCATCGCGGATTCGAGACGGTGACCTACCTGCTGTCGGGCGACATGGAGCATAAGGATTCTCGGGGACACGCCGGACGCCTGAGGGCGGGTGACGTGCAGTGGATGACTGCCGGAGCGGGCGTGATCCACTCGGAGATGCCGGCTGGAGAGTTCGCGCGCGACGGCGGGTATCTGCACGGATTCCAACTTTGGGTGAACCTGCCGAAGCGCGACAAGATGATGAATCCGCGCTACCAGGAGATTCCAAACTCGCGAATCCCTAAAGCGACTTCGGCGGATGGCCTGGTGAGGGTGCGTGTGATCGCGGGCGAGGCGATGGGCGAGAAAGCCGTCATTGAGACGCGCACGCCGATCATCTACCTGCATTACAAGATCGAGCCCGGAGGCGCGGCCACCCAACAGGCGCCGGGCGCTTACAACGCCTTCGCTTACGTCGTGGCGGGGGAGGGGTTGTTCGGAGCAGAGGGCGAACGCGCTGCGGACGGGCAGATGGTTCTGTTCGCACAGGACGGCGCGGAAGTGAGAATAGAAAATCCGGCGAACGCGAAGGCTACGCTCGAAGTGTTGCTCATCGCCGGATTGCCCTTGGGCGAACCAGTGGCGCGTTACGGGCCGTTTGTGATGAACACGCAGGCGGAAATCCGTCAGGCGATCGAAGATTACCGGCTCGGCAGGATGGGCGCGATTGACTTTTGAAGGGTGGCCTAACAATGAGTAACCAGAGGAATTCGGAAGCGGACCCTGGTGCCCTGCTCACGCCCGATAGTTTTGTACTGCTGCTAAAATCAGAAGGTAGGTGGAAATGAAAATCGTAACCTTGATCGCACGTCTTCTACTTGGGCTGATCTTTGTTGTATTGGGCCTCAATGGGTTCTTGAATTTCCTCAGCATGGGGCCTATGCCTACGGGATTGGCCGGCCAGTTTATCGGCGCACTCATACTGTCTCACTACTTTTGGGTTGTCGCAGCGCTGCAAGTTGTGGGTGGCGTGCTGCTGCTCGTGAACCGGTTCGTGCCGCTTGGGCTGGTGCTTCTTGGACCCGTAATTGTGAACATCATTTTATATCACGTGTTCATGAATCACAGCGGCGCAGGATTGGCAATCGTTGTGGTAATTCTTTGGGGGATTGTCTTCTACAGCCAGCGCCAATACTTCTCAGGCATATTTGTCCAACGGACGTAATCGGTACAAGATCTATGACGAGGGTTATGGGTATGAGATGCTTGGCCTTGAGTGGGCGTTTAGAGAACCGGCGTCAGTCGGGCGTTTCTTTTCCACACCTAAAAAGCCCGACTGAAGTCGGTACTCTAAACGCCCACTTAGGTCCATGACTCTTGCGGTGAAGCTGGAATGAGACGACAAATTGAATTATTGAACGACGAACCGTTTGAGTCGGAGGACGTACGAACTATTAGTGATCCTTTGGCTCATTCGCACGCGGACGACGACATCATGGATGCGTATTCGCGAGCAGTTATCACTGCAGCAGAAAAGGTCAGCCCGTCGGTTGTGTATATCGAAGTCCAGCAACCGGTCAGGAGCAGAAGAGGAAACGCTCCGCGAATGCCGCAGGAAGCTCGGGGTAGCGGCTCGGGTTTCATCTTCACACCAGACGGCTTCATTTTGACGAATAGTCACGTGGTGCATAGGGCTACGAGAATTGAAGTAACTATCTCAGATGGGCACAAGTACGAGGCTGATTTGATCGGAGACGATCCCGACACCGATCTGGCAGTAATCAGGATCGATGCGCCCAATCTGGTTCCGGCCCATCTGGGCAATGCGCAAAAGATTCGAGTGGGGCAATTGGTGGTGGCCATTGGCAATCCGTACGGCTTCCAGTACAGCGTGACTGCCGGAGTGGTAAGCGCGCTTGGGCGTTCGCTGCGCGCGCAGTCGGGCCGGCTGATGGATGCGGTGATTCAAACGGATGCCGCGCTCAATCCCGGCAATTCGGGTGGGCCACTGGTTAATTCCCGCGGAGAAGTGATCGGAGTCAATACGGCGATGATTCTGCCGGCGCAGGGGATCTGTTTTGCTACTTCGATTGATACTGCCAAGTTCGTTGCCGGCCGTCTAATTCGCGACGGCAAAGTCAGTCGCAGTTACATCGGCCTGGCCGGACAGAACGTTCCGCTTCCGCGCCGAATCGTCCGCTACTACAACCTTGCGGTTGAGAGTGGAATCTTTGTGGTGTCTTTCGAGGTGAACAGCCCGGCCAGGAATGCTGGACTACGCGAAGGGGACATCATCATTGCCTTTGACGATCACCCGACGGCCGGCATCGACGATCTTCACAAGCTGTTGTCTGAAGATCGCATCGGACATAAATCATCTCTGGTAATCCTTCGAGGCACGGAGAAACTGATACTCGAGGTGGTTCCTGAAGAGTCGCGGTAGTCAGAGGTCGGACTTATCCACAGATTACGCAGATTACACAGATTCAAACCAACAAGTTCAACTAACATAGGACCTTAGCCCCCTCTATTCTAAATCTGTGTAATCTGCGTAATCTGTGGATAAGTCCGACCTCTCCGACCTCTGACTAACTGCCGATCACTCCGCCGTCGTCTTTGGTGATTACAATGCAAGCCGACCGTGGCCGGCCTCCGCCTGGTCCATCCGGCCAGGAGCTATAGCGCTTGGGAAGCGCCGGATCGTTGACGCGGCTTGGCGCCTCACCCGGATGTTGAATACCAACAAACATCGTCCTTTCATCGGGAGTGAGCATGGCGCCGGTAATTTCACAGGTCTTTGGACCAACTAAGAATCTGCGAGTCTCGCGCGTTTCCGGATTGGCGCAGAGCATCTGATTGTTGCCAAAGCCAAGGTAATCGCCGGTGCCGATGGTTGTTCGACTAACGTCAGTTTGTATCCACAACCGCCCACTGGGAGCCACATAAATACCATCGGGCGAACCGTACTTATCGCCAATGACGTTTGAAGAAGTGCCGGCCTTTGTGGGGTCCCCGCACAACGCAAAAATTTCCCAGCGAAAATTCGCGTCAGTCCAGTCCCGGGCGTAAGTCCAGCGAATCACATGACCATATACATTTTTTGCTCGCGGGTTTGCGGCATCGACTGCGGGATGTGAGCCAACCCCACGGAGAGTATTGTACGTCAGGGTTGCAATCACGGTGAGGTTTGCAGGAAATGTGTCGATCCATTCCGGACGATCCATTTTCGTAGCGCCGAGGGCATCTGCGGCGCCGCGTGTGTTGATGAGGATGTCGTTAAGCGACCAGTTCTTAAGTGCGACATTGTCCGGCGTCAATGGAAGCCACTCCCCGGTGCCGTCCGCCAGGAATTTCGCCACGTAAAGAATGCCGTCGTCCAGCGGACTGATTCCCTTCCTCCGAGCCTCACGCCAGGGAAGGTTTGAAACGTAACGGTAGATGTATTCAAACTGTTCGTCGTCGCCCGAGTAAACCACAATCTTTCCCTGACGCGTTTCCTGTACCTTAGCTCCCTCGTGTTTTATTCTGCCCAGCGCCGTGCGCTTCATTGGAATTGACTGCGGGTCGAACGGATCGATTTCAACTACCCAGCCGAATCGATTAGGTTCATTCGGCTCATCAGCAACACGAAAGCGACTGTCCGTCGTGTGTACCAGATAACCCTCGCCTTTCGTGTCCAATCTATAACGAGCTTCGAGCGAGCCTGGCGCTGGGCCGGATGGCGTGCGGAAATAATCATCGAAGTTCTCTTCACAAGTGAGGAATGTGCGCCAGGGCGTAACGCCTATCGCGCAGTTGCTCAGCGTGCCCAAAACAAGACGGCCCGTTGGATCGTCTTTAGTTTTTAGCCTCTTGTCTCCGGCAGCGGGACCACCAATTCTGATTGGGGTTAGGCCGGTGACGCGCCGCGCGTACTTCGAAGGCCGCACAACCCTCCAATCGCGGTGATGCCCGCGCTCGATTTCGACAATGGACACGCCATGAGCTGCGAGCGTTTTCTTTGTCTTCTCGGGGGTCCAGTTTGCGTTGCCGTCTGGAAAGAGCAGAGCATCATCAATGTATTCGTTGTTCTGCGCCAGCAAACCTCTTGCTGAACCATGAATGGGAAAATAGACAAGTCCGTCGTTGTGCATTCCCCATTGCAAGGCTTGCTCGACTGATGTGTTGCTTGCGTCCTGTCGGAAAGCGGGACCGTCGGATACCGGATCGCCCCAGGCGATGAGCACCTTAACCGAATACCCCTCGGGCACGACGACGGTATCAGCAGCCGATACTGGAATCCCTTTAAATCCGAGTAGAGTTCGTTCGTTTCCCGGCTCGTCTCGAAGTGCGACCGCCGGCACTGCACTCAGCAACGACTCCACCTCGCCGAAATAGACTGTGCCTGTCGCCGCCAGCCCGGCTTTCACAAAGCCGCGCCGCGATATCGGTGCGACGGCGATCTCTTCGAAAGAATCGTTGTCGAGGTCGCTGATTGTTTTGTTACTCATTCTTCTTTTGTCATTCATTCCGCCTGGACGTCTTGAAGAACGTTCGCTACGGCTCTGCCCGCCGGATGTGCGGCGCGGGCTACGCCCCGCCGTCACTGTCGCCTTAAATCATGGGCTGCGCCCCTGGTCCGGGCTCTGCCTGTCAGACGGAATCAGTAGGCCCAGGGCCGAACCAGGGCATAGCCCCACAGCTAATTGAAAGATTCCGGCGGGGCACAGCCCGCGCCTCACATCCGGCGGCAAAGCCGTATCAGCGATACAGTGGGTATTGTCTACCCTGGTATGTGAAACTGGGAAGACATAAGATTCAATCAACCAGTATAAGGAGACTACTTCATGAATCAAGGAATCAAAACGATCATCTATCCCGTAAAAGACATAGCCCAGGCAAAGACGCTGTACAGCACACTCTTAGGTACAGAGCCTGTTATGGACCAGCCCTATTACGTTGGCTTTAAGGTTGGAGACCAGGATATAGGTTTAGATCCCAATGGCCACAAGCAAGGTATGACGGGGCCTGTCGCCTACTATCACGTCAACGACATCAAGAAGAGCTTGCAACAACTCCTGGACGCCGGCGCCCAGGCACAGCAAGCGGTAAGAGATGTTGGTGGCGGCAAACTGATCGCGTCCGCAAGAGACGCCGACGGCAACATCATCGGCCTTATTCAGGCCTAAACTTTTGGAGTGCGCCGCCTTGTCGGCGCTTTGGCCGCGAGTCACAGCAACCGCAAAACAAAAGCGGTAACAAGCTACCGCACTCCAAAGAGTTGACGCGTTACCCAATCCAATCCGCAGATTACACAGATTCCGCAGATGTCTAATCCCATCTGTGTAATCTGCGTAATCTGTGGATAGTTTCTGTGTAGGAGCTAGCTGCACGACGCGAACGCCGCCACCGACGCTCGCCGTCCACGCAAGACCGCTGGAAAGAATTCAACCCCGGATGTCATTTGGAAAACAGAATCCAGACGCGAGACTTCCAGCACCCTGCCTACCAGCTTGGTGATATTCATGAGTTCGAAGCGGATTCCTTTTGATTCAGCTTCCTGGCGCAACTCCAGCATTACTCCCAAACCGCGGGCATCGACTGTAGTCACCCGCGCCAAATCGAGTATGACGCCGCTGACGTCTGACACGGAATGCACGGCGTCGCGCAGAACCGCCGTGTCACCCCTCACAATTCGCCCTTGCAGGCACAGGATAACGACATTCCCCAAATTTTTGGCGTGTACTTTCAACATGACGATCTCCCTTAAAGCAGTTAACGCGAATCCCCTGATTTCGTTTCATTTTTTCTTGCCTCGCTATAGATAAAGACGTCTGAGTCCAGGGTTTTGTTAACTTTTGTCGAAAACTTTTCCATTCACGCCTCGATTCAGAGGTTAGTTAGGCCTTGAGTTTCGGAGTCCGCGGAGCGGACGCCAGCATAAAGCCTGGGGTAAAGCGCAGCGAAACCCCAGGACCTGGAACAAAAAAGAAAACATCGAGCCCGCGAAGCGGCCGAAAGCCGTTGAGATTACGAACGTCAATCATGATGATTCGTCTGCCGGCCGCTAAATCAAACCAGCCGTGTTTCGACATCGCTGGCGGCGGCTTGTTGGTCGCGCAACTACGCTAACGCCCTCCCTCACGGTCGGGCTACTGCCCCCACCTCACTGAAATCGTAATCTCGTTCGTGTTTCTCTCCCTTCCCCGCTTGGGAGAGGATGAGGGTGGGGATTTTAGGCGCGCCAGGTCCCTCTCCTCCAACCCCTCTCCCAGTGGGAGAGGGGAAGATTGGTGACATCCCGCTATTCCTTGTCGTATACCGCCCTGTTGCTGACCCTCTTGCCTTTGGAATTAGTTCCGGTTGTGGTCACGATGCGAGTTTTGCCGTTGGCTGAAACTGTTATTCGCCCGGTTAGATTGACCTTGCCACCTTTCTTGCCGGTTAAGGCCATCGTGTGGTTGTTTATCTTGCGGTATGAGCGCATGTCTGAAGCCGGATCGCCGGTTACGGGATAGAATTTGCCGTTAAACTTTCCCGTCCACTCGCTATGAATCGCATTGCCGTCGCCATCGACGCCATCAACTGTGACCTTCACGCTATCGCCCGAGGCCTCATAGACTACGGTGCTGTTCTTTGTTGCCCCCGGGCCGAACTTCGACTTTGCCTCGTTCAGTTTCCAGGTGCCCATATGCGGGTTATCGGCTAAGCACACAGTCGCGCCGCCAAACAATACCCCCAACGTAACCAGGATCAATATTCCTTTCATATCTCCTCCTCATTGAGTTGCAGAATGATAGAGCTGGGTTGTGCGGCGGGATTCTATTGCGACGGGCGGAATTAGGCAACTCCGTACATTGCCAATTCTCGATTTCCGATTGGCAATTGGCGACAGGGCCAATCGACATTTGGCAATTCGCAATCGGAAATGGTTACGGCCCACCTGCTACCGCATGGTGGTACTCGTGCGACGCTTCAAAATGTCTTGAGGAACGTTCGCTACGGCTGTGCCGCCGGATGTGCGGCGCGGGCTACGCCCCGCCGTGAGTCTGACCTTGAATCATGGGCTCCGCCCCTGGTTCGGGCTTTGCCCTATCGACGCCCACGCCGCCAATGGATCAGATCTTTATCCATCATCACCGGCTCATTCTCCAAAGGACAGCCTTGCCATATTCTGGCGCTGGACCAGTGGTAGTCTATCGCTCGTTCCACCAGTCCGGCGCGCACTGGATTCTGATGTATGTAGTTTAGCTTTTCCATGAACATGTCTTCACTGAAAATTGGCAGAACCTTCTTACTACGGCTGCGGCGGGGCGTAGCCCGTGCGCACATCCGGCGGCGAAGCCGTAGCAAATGCTCTTCAACGACAGTCAGATAGTTTCTATCCAGCGGTAGCTCGCGCCGGGGACAAGAATCACTCGCTATCGCGTGGTGGTACTGAGTTCCTGGGTGTATATTATCCGCGAATCCACACTTCATCTCTAAAGGAGTTAAAGCAATATGAAAAAGTCTTTGGTTCTTTCCGCGCTATTGGTCTTCGCTGCGGTGGCGGCGGTTTCAGTTGGCGCTGTTGCAGAGGCCCCGGCGGTTGGCACTAATGCGCCGGAGTTTACGTTGACCACGAACGAGGGCAAGCAAGCGAGCCTGAAGAATTTTCGCGGTAAGTGGGTCGTGCTCTACTTCTACCCGAAGGACTTCACCAGCGGCTGCACTCTCGAGGCGCACAATTTCCAAACCGATCTGGCTAAGTACAAGGCTATGCACGCCGTGGTTCTCGGCGTCAGCGTGGACACAGCGGAATCGCATAAGAGCTTCTGCGCCAAGGAAGGGCTCGCTTTCAAGCTTTTGTCGGATCCGGCCGGAACAGTTTCCAACACGTACGGCTCAGTGATGGAATACCAGGGCATGAAGCTTTCGGCGCGCAATACCTTCATCATCGATCCTAAGGGCAAGATCGCGAAAGTCTTCATGAAGGTGAAACCGGCCGGCCACAGTCAGGAAGTTCTGGCAGCGCTGGCGGAATTGCGAAAGAAGTGAGTGGTCGATAATCGCCTACCCAAACGTTTCTGATTCGCTGATGGTAGGGGCCTAAGAGTATCCGCAGATTACGCAGATTACACGGATTCAAACCCGGAACAAATGAATTAGGTTTGAACTTGTGTAGTCTGCGTAATCTGCGGATATCAACGACCGGAGCCGTCTAGTTCGTTCAAGGTGCAGCAGTGATTGTTGGTTTCTTAATCTGGTACACGAGGTGTTCGACAATCTTCCCATGAAGATTCGCTTTTTCGCGCCGCTCGGTCAGAACGCCACCGATCTTTTCAACCGCTTTTTGCGACCGGACATTCGTTAGCCCTATCATGAGAACAACGCTGTCTACAAATTTGAACGCATGGTCCACCATGAGGCGTTTCAATTCCGCGTTGTACTTTCCGCCCCAATAGGCGCGGGCAAGAAACGTCCAACCGATCTCAATTTCATTTTTCCCGGGTTCAAATCCGACGTACCTGGACGAACCAATAATCTCTTGTGTTTTTCGGTCTATGACAATGAAGGCGCCCCCCGACTCTAATGCCCCTCGAAAGAAATCTTTGAAAACCTCTTCTGTATAACGATCGGGGGCAGGATGCTGCTCCCAAATCAGCGGGTCCGAAGCCACTGCGAACAAGCTTTCCCAGTCTTCCGGTCGCAGCGGACAAACTTCAAGAAGATCGCCGACCAGGTGAGGCTGAAGGTCAAACGTTTCATGTTGATGACTTAGAAACTCTTCACCGTTCATAAGGACAGAATGGAGAAACACGCCTCCAAATTCAAGGAAAGATTCAAGGCCAGGTCATGGACTGCTAGATAGGTATATACTGTCTGACCTGTATTGCTTTACCGCAAAGCGGTTGTGACTCAAGGCCCAGGGTTGCCGCTTCGGCTACCCTGGTTAAGGAATTAGGTGGATTCAACCGCAACGCGGTTGTGTCCGCTGGCACAACCCTTTCCGGTTTGATAATGATTGGCATTTATTCACCCCAGGGTTGAAGCAACCCTGGGCTTTGAGACGTAACCGCTTCGCGGTACCAAAGCTCTTGTATTCGCCATTAGGTGACTTGAACGCGGCACATTCCAATCGCCAGCGAGGATAAAAGCATCCAATGCAAACAGCCACAAGATGCATCCGCCGAATGTTTCTCGGGTGTCTGCTAGCTTGCTTGCTGGTTTCCTTTTATTTCGTCTGCTCCCAGGCATGCGTAGCCCAAACCGCTGCTCCTGCTCCTTCTCCCTCACCGGCACAACCGACGCAGCAACAGGAGCGAATTAAGATCTACACCGAAGAAGTGCTCCTCCCTGTGGTCGCCACCGATAGTAGTGGGAGATTTGACCCCACCCTTGAAGCAAATGACCTGCTGATACTCGAAGACGGCGTGCCGCAAACAATACGGAGCGTTCGACGAATTCCCGCCAGCGTTCTTCTATTGCTGGATACCGGCGGCGCCAGAAATCCGGCGATGAAGACTAACGCCACACGCGATCTCTCCCTTCGCCTGGTTTCCCAACTGCGCTCAGGCGATCAAGTTGCAGCCCTTCAATTCGGCGGCAAAGTTGAATTGATTCAGAGGTGGACGACCGAACCGGAAGTCGTAATCCATTCGTTGAAGACCAAACTCTTCTCCGGACGCCGCGCTCGGCTGGCAGATGCCATGGCCGCGGCCACTGCGCAACTAAAAGATGCCCCACCCGGCAATCGCCATGTGGTACTGGTTACAGATGGTGGTGAGTCCCCTGTCGATGAAGCAGATTTGGCGACGGCGATGGAACAACTCTTCGCAACTCAAGCGACCATTCACGTGGTCAGCTATACCCTGATGGGACGCAAAACAATAAGGGAGCTCCATCCCAAAATTCCTGTGACGGTGACTACCGAGAAACGAAAGGACGCCAACGATACCGCTAATGACCTGATGCACCCGCATGATAGTGAAACTTTAGATTCGAAACTTCACAAGAAGCTATACCTGGTCATAGACACGGACTATGCCATGTGGCGATATAATAGAGACCATTTGAAGACTCTGAAAAAGAATGAACAGTGGCTGGCTGGGCTGGCGGAAGAATCGGGAGGAAGCATGACGCTGCCGGCTTCAGCGGAAGAGTTTTCGAAGCTTACTGACGACCTCACTCGAGAGATTGACGCTCAATATATAGTTACCTACAGACCAAAAAAAGCGGTCATGCTCAAACCAGACGAAGAGATTCGACGTATTGAAGTGGTTTCGCGCCGAGTAGGTCTGCAAGTCCGTTCCCGTCGAATCTACCTCGTTCCTGCTTCGCAGAAGGATTAGAGAATGCGTTCCCCAGAACCTGCGGTCTTGTGTTTTTCATCCTGGGTTACGCCGCGACCGGTTTTTTGCTGCAGCTCCTCGATGCGCTTGGAGGCCTCAGCCTTGGTGAGGTTGTCATCAAAATCCTCTCCCGCTTCGTCCGACAAAGTTTTGAGATATGATCGTTGAGCACCGGTCATCCTCTCCTCGCCGGTTGTCCATTCATCAGGATCCTTTACCGTGTTCGACATCTGATTTTCAGGCTCTTTATTTTTGACCATCTCGATCACCTCTGGAATCTGTTCCCTGTGGGTTTCGACCCATCATTTTTTGATTATGTGCACCTTCGTCCGTTTGCCCGACCCGCTGATCGGATTGTGATCCACCTCTCTGCTCCTTTAGATCATTCCGTGGTGGTTGAGTCTCTGCATACTCAAGCTTAGCCTTGTCGCCTTTTGCTGAGTTTGTATTGTCCTCATCCGGCATGGTTCTTCCTCCTGCAATCATTAGAATCATCCCACTGGCAGATAGTTTTGGGCGGCTCGGA
>Ga0137371_10001273_pt1 | contig 20063 bp, 14 predicted proteins | sample SagtaG_7_FD_104919 | JGI IMG/M metagenome (GOLD analysis project Ga0137371, IMG submission 104919) | Vadose zone soil microbial communities from Sagehorn Ranch, Mendocino, California, USA - Sage1_R_40_16 metaG | ecosystem: Environmental > Terrestrial > Soil > Vadose zone | place: USA...
AAGCCCGCTCCTTTTGTTTTTTGACAATCGAAGTACCTTTTTGAGAGAGATGAAGGCAGGGAGCCTTCAGCGGATGACAACGCCGTTGCTTTTCGAGAGTCCCGAGCGTCGCCATCCTCAGGAAAGTGTGCCTCGAAGTGTATTCGCGGTACGTTTCTCTCTGCCTTCATCTATTTTTTAGCATAATGAATTTGATTTTGCATGTGTGGCTGAGAAGCAAAAGCACCCTCCTCCGAAATCAGGCGTCCGGAGTGACTTCGTAGGTGCGAGTCCTACCACATGCACCAAGTCATTGCCGGTTGCCAATTGCGGATTTTCGATTGCTCCTCGGATTGCTGGGAACAATCAATCGCCAATGACCAATCGGCAATCGAAAATGTTCCTGGAGGGTAGCCTAACTGGTAAGGCAGTAGTCCCGAAAACTACCGCGCATTTGTCGCTTGCAGGTTCGACTCCTGTCCCTTCCGCCAAATTGTCGGAACCACCTGCGGTAGCGGGCGGTTGATTGTTGTCGTCCACAATCATGATATTCACGCTTCAACCGCCCGCTACCGCAGGTGGTTCTGACGATTTTTCTGGAGGCGTCGCCTAACGGTATGGCAGCGGTTTGCTAAATCGCCGCGCAACGCGCGTGCAGGTTCAAGTCCTGTCGCCTCCGCCAATTCTTTGGACCTGTAGCTCAGCGGAATGAGAGCGCGCATTGCCAGGACGGCCGTGTTCTGCCGCGAGCGCGGTTTCATGAAGGACCTGCCGGCGCTACTCTGCGTCGTGCTGTCGGTGAAGGACCGCGTATTGCTGAATGCGGTATTCCCACGCGTAATTGACAACGGCAAGATGCTGCGCAACTTTGTGCAGATCATTCGTTCGGGCGCAGTAGGTCGTAAGTCGCTCGGTACTGCGCCAAAGCGTCTGGTGCGCGAGTGGCTTGACGCCCGCGATCCGGCAGCGCTCTTTAAGGCAAACGTGGGCCAGGATCCTTCGCTCACGGATATCGTGAAGATGGTCCACCCAAAGCCAAAGGATGCTGTGCGCGAAGCACTGTTCGGCTACTTCATCGGTCGCGAACATCGGCAGGATGTTCTGCCAGAAGTCGTGCGCGCGTTCGAAGCCTTCAAGAAGGGCGAACCAGGCCAGAAGGGGGACATTCCTGATGTTCCGTTCCAGATGCTGACCGCGCTGGAGCTTGGCACAGCGGAATGGGCTGCGATCGCGCGGCGTGCGCCGTGGCAGATGACGCGAATGAACCTGAACACGTTTGCGCGTCACGGCGTGTTCGATCAACCAGGCATGCCTGAGCTGATTGCTGAGCGTCTACGTGATCCAGAGAAGATCGCTAAGGCCCGTGTGTTTCCGTACCAGCTACTGGTCGCTTACACGATGGCCAATGCGAACGCGGACATTCCGAAGGATGTTTGCGATGCGCTTCAGGATGCGATGGAAACCGCGATTGCGAATGTTCCGGCAATCGAGGGCCGTGTCTATGTTTGCCCGGACGTATCAGGTTCGATGTCGTCGCCCGTAACCGGCTACCGGAAGGGTGCGACTACAGCGGTGCGTTGCATCGACATCGCCGCCCTGGTCGCGGCTGCGGTGCTGCGCAAGAACCCGCGCGCCGAAGTGCTGCCGTTCGAGCACAACGTCGCGAAGATTGATCTGAACTCGCGTGACAGCGTTATGACCAACGCAGCGCGTCTGGCTTCGGTTGGTGGCGGCGGCACCAACTGTAGCGCGCCTCTGGCATTGCTCAACCGCCGCAAGGCCAAGGGCGATCTCGTGATCTTTGTTTCGGATTACGAGTCGTGGGTCGATGCCGGCGGAGGCTGCGGCACTGCCACGATGAGAGAGTGGAATGCGTTCAAGCAACGCAATCCGAACGCTCGTCTTGCTTGTATAGACGTGCAGCCTTATCGCACGGTGCAGGCCGTAGAACGTGAGGACATTCTCAATGTCGGTGGATTCTCGGATCAGGTCTTTGACGTGATTGCGGAATTCGCGCGCGGTGAATTGAACGCTGACCACTGGATCGGTGTGATCGAGTCGGTGGCGTTGTGAGGTCAGAACCGCCTGCGGTAGCGGGCGGTTGATCTCAGATTATCAATCGCTTCGTATTTTGTAAGATCAACCGCCCGCTACCGCAGGCGGTTCTGACTGTGGGCCGAATGCTGCCGGGACTACATCGCTAGAAATGAGATGTCTCGACGATTTCTCGTCGGCCTTTAGAAACTATGGCGAATGCTGGTGTGGAGTACATGGCAAGCGAAAGCGAGGGTTCGAATCCCGTCCCACTTGATTATCTCTCGTGGGATCCTCTCACCGATTTTGTCGCCATTAATTCTGGGGTGAATGCCGGAAGGACTACATCACTCTGGCTGCTAACCAGCGAGCCTCGTGGAGTGTGATGACTCTAGCGGTGGCAACACCGTGCTCGATTGTCTTTTCAATCTTGTCACCCCTTTTTGAAAGTTGTCTCAGTCGAACAACACGCGTAGAAACGCCTGGGACTAGCTGGAAGAAACAAAATGCGAACACTGGAAAATGCAGAACGAGAATTGGCCAAAGGTAATCTGTGGCGCGCCAGGGAGATCCTTCAAGGGTCGATCCCGAACGCTGGCTACGATTGCGAGCTGTTCGAGAAACTCGGAACGGTCCTTCTGAGAATGGGCGATCTACCTGAGGCCGGTCGATTTCTGTTTTTGTCTGGCCGCAGAGAGCCGGTGTACGATCAGGCTATTCAGATCTTTCTTTGGAAGCACAGAAAAGATCTGCCGCGTGATTTGTTTGCTACGTTTCCGCGACCGGCAAAATTGCCTACACTTTCCGAATATCCCGATAGTGTTCGTCTGGAACTGATAAGGTTGGGTTTTCCAGAAGTCTTAAGAGACAAGCGCGGAACTATGCTAACGCCGACTCAGGAAGGCGGCAGGTTCGAAAGCGTCGTCGTGTTGTTAATACTAGGTTCGATACTCGCTCTGTTGCTCTTGGGTGTCATCAAGATTATCGAAATTTGGCATTGGTTTAAGCCAACTTGAATGCGACGAATGCGGATGAAACTCCATGCCTTTACGCACGAGGATCCGGGTTCGAGTCCCGGTGGCTCCAACAAAGTGCGCGGGCCATAACTCAATTTGGCAGAGCACGCGTTTCATCAAAACTTGTTGTGGCAGTTTTGCTTTAGTTGCCCAACTTCGCGAGGGGTTCAGTGAAGAAGAGGCTGGTCTTTGTTAAAGAAGGTGGCGGAGGGGACAGGACTCGAACCTGCATAGCCTTTCGGCCGGCGGTTTTCAAGACCGCTGCACTACCATTATGCGACCCCTCCGCTTGGGGGTTAGAACTATACCGCAGGCTTTGGGGTTGCTCAATGGGGGGCAATAGCGAAGGCTTGGGCTAGTGGGCGTTTAGAGTACCGACTTTAGTCGGGCTTTTAATGGTTGAAAAAGGCCCAACTAAAGTTGGTACTCTAAACGCCCACTTCTCCGCTTACGTAGTTAATCGCCGATAGATTCCGGGCATGCGCTCCGGCAGGTTGAGCACGTCGTCGATAATCGTGTAGCCCACTTCACCGTAGAGGTCGCGCAGCTCGGCTTCGGATTCGCGATCGATGGTAATGCAGAAAGGCGTGATGCCCTGGTTCTTGGCCTGGCGCAGAGCTTCGCGCGTGTCTTCGCGAGCATAGCGAGCATCACCGTAATCGTGATCGTAAGGCCGTCCGTCCGAAAGCACGATCAGCAGGCGTGTGCGCGCCTCCTGCTTTGCCAGGCGCGCCGTCGCGTGACGTATGGCGGCGCCCAGGCGAGTGTTGTTCTGGTAATTAATTCCACCGATGCGCTGCTGAACGTCGTCCGAATAACTCTCGTTGAAATCTTTGACCACGTAGAACCTCACGTTGCGCCGCCCTTCGGAAGTAAAGCCATTAATCGAATAGACGTCGCCCACCGCTTCCAGCGCTTCGCTCATCAGGACCAAGCCTTCCTTCTCGATCTCGATGATTCGCTGGCCCGGATGCGTGTACGGTTGCAGCGGATGACGCCCGATAGTGCGCGCGGTCGAGGAGGACTGATCCAGTAGAAAAGAAACCACTACATCACGCCGGCGGCGCAGGCGTTTGGTGTAGATGCGCTCGGATTGGTGACCGCCTCCGACCCTGGCGGCGCGACGATCGATGACGTAGTCAACGACCGCGTTCAGATCGAATTCTTCCCCATCCAGCTCGTTCGCCACGCGCAGAAGATTTTCCGGCTTCATCAATTGAAACTGATGGCGGATCGAAGAAATCGCACCGCGATGGCGTTCGCGCGTCTGTTCGACAAAGGCGCGCGCGCCGCGGGCAACCTTCTTTTCCACCACCCGGCACCAGCCGACACGATGGTCCGTCAGGTCGCGGTCCCACTCGTCATAATTGAACGCTACCTCACCGGGCTCCAGGTCCTGTTCGAACATTTGCGCCTCAGTCCAGGACTCGCTGCCATCAAGATCGTCCGGCTCGCCTTCGGAGTCTGTGTTCCAGGCATTGAAAAGCTCGCGCGCGTCTCGCCGGTGCGGCGAACGATCAGTTTCCTGCGGCATAAAGGTCTCGCGCACGCCTTGCGGATCCTCTTCAGAGTCCGGCTCGTCCGGTATTTCCAACTGCTGTCCCGAATCGTCGAACGAGATTGACTGAAATAGCGAATACACGCGACTGGTCGCCAGCAGCGAGTCGGCCACGGTTGCACTGATGACCGCGAGGTAGTCAGCGACAATCGTTTCCAACTCGGAAACGATCTGGCCATAAAACTGGCGCGTGTCATCGAGCGCGCCGCCAAGAAGTGTTACCTGAAAGAGCAGCTCGAAGGGCACCAGCGCCGCCGGAAGATCAATGATGCGCGGCCGGCGACTGCGCAGATGCTCGCGAATCAGATTGAGGTCTCGCGCCAGACCGCGATAGGTGCTTCGCAGACGGCGATCAATGCGCCCATTTTCCAACGTGCCGAATATTCGCCGGGCCAATGGCCGAATCGGAAAGAGATGGAGGATGTTTTTGTAGGACAGGCATTCCTGCCTGTCGGATTCCCAGTTCAGGGAACGCTGACTATCGGACTCGGAGACAGACAGGAATGTCTGTCCTACGCTGAACGCATCCCGCGCCTCTGTGTTATCCGGATCGTAAAGCTCCGCAATTGCAGCATAGGCGGCGCGCAGGTCGGGCGTGTCCTGCTCGTACGTGCCAAACTCGATCTGGCCGGCCCCGTGCGCAGCCAGGACCTTGTAGAGACGAAAATCCAGGTCCTCGTCATCAAATTCGCCGACGGTCGCGGGCAAATGAATCGTACGGCCATCGTCGATGCGCGACTCAGACGGCACCGCCGCCAATGGCATAATCTCAACTTCATGGCCAGTGAGTCCTTCAACGTACAAACGCAGCAGATGCTGGATCGATTCCAGGGTCAGGCCGGCGCCGCCGGTGCGCAGGGCTTCATGACTGCCGCGAGTTTCGAGCGCATAGTAGCTGCGGCGCGCGCGCGCATCAGCCCGTCCGAACGAGAGTCCCGCATGGGCCCACGCTTCAAATTGTTCAATCGAAACAGTGCGCAGTGCTTTGGCGCTGGAGCGCAGGCAGGCAAGTGCGGCTTCGGCGTCGACGCGCGCAACCTCTCTCGTAAGGTTAATCACTCGACGCGCGAGCGCGGCGGCCGATTTCCGATCAGCGCCGGAGACGATCGCCTGGAAGAATGGCGGACCGGCGCGTATGAACGCCACCGCGCTTGCGTTACCCTCGCCGGCAACCGTCCAAAGCAGATCGATCCATTCGTCAAACACTTCCGGCAAAGCACGCATCACTTCGCCGCCCGCTATGAGTAACTGGATGGCGGCGCTGCCACTGCGCTCGAGAAAGTTGCCGGCACACTCAAAAAGCTTCAGGACGTTTGCTTCATCGAGCTTTGAGATGGCCGCCGGGAGCGCTGACCAGGCATCGCTGGCGATTCCGCCGGCGCGCGCTGCGAAACCTGCGGCGAGCTCTAAGGCTGATTGTTTGATGGCCTCTTCCTGATTGCGATCGCCCAGGCATGCGGCAACTGCCGGAGCGGCATTCAGGAAATCAACGCTGTGCTTTGCCGAACGTCGGGATATCTCCGCGGCAATTTCGAAGATTGAACACAGCAATGCTGAATCGCTAATCTCCTGAGCCAGGAGCGGTGCGCGACGAAAAGTTTCTATCGCGGCGGAACTTGAAAGCGTTGCCTGGCGGGAGCAGATTTGAAAAACGAACGGACGCGCTGTTTGTGGGATCTCCCGGAATGAGGCGACTCCAGCGCTGAAGAAATCGATCGCGGTTTCCGAGTTGCTCATCGCCACGCGCCGGCCTATCTCGCCCCACGAACGCAGCTCAGCCGGTTCCAGGACCTGCGATGCGCCCGTTGCTGCGCGCAGAAACTCAATACTTGCGCGCAACGACACGGCCGCAATCGAGGCACTTGCTTCGAGGGCCGCGCGGGCATGATCGAGCGGCAGCTTTCCGATCTCACGCACCAGGCCGGCGATCGTCTGGCGCTCAGCCGGATTTTTAACGGCGCTCAGGTGTTCGCGAAGTTCCTGATCGAAATTCTGATCCGGTGGGTTGTCCTGGGGTGGGTCGGTCACTGCTAAATCACCATCGTCACAATCTCGCGAATGCTGCGCTGCAACTCGCGATCGTCGGTCAAAGGCACTGGAGGCAAAGATGATTGATTTTAGGCCAGCATCAACCTCTGGCCTCGTGGTTCGGGCACGGGATCGCCGAAGTCATTGGCGGTGTCGATCCAAAGTTGGATTGCTTCATTAGAGTTAGCGAGGGCAAGCTCGTGAGTATCTCCGTGCGCCATGCAGCCAGGAAGCTCTGGGACTTCGACAACGTAAACCTGATCTTCATTACTCCAGTAGATAGTGACCTGGTACTTGTGCATCAGGGCTTGTTTATCCACTAGACAAACAATTCGGCGGATACGTGGAAGAAATCTGCCAGTGCTTTTGCTTGCGCCTTACTAATAGCCCGCTTCCCATTTATCACTTCTGACGCCCTACCTTTTGAGCCAAAAATCTGCAATAGATCGCCTTGCTTCAGTCCACGTGCGGCAATTAACTCTTGCAAAACTTCGTGCGGTTCAGCATCGTCAAGATGATAAAACTCCTCTTCAAAATCCGCTATCAACTTACCTAGCAGTCTTAATAGCTCCCCTTCCTCGGGCGTCAACTCGTTACCCTTCGCCATTAGCTGCCCGACCAGAGCGAGCATACGGTCATTCTCCTCTTCAGATCTAATAACCGTAGGCCGCACCTTAGCCAGCAGCTTGCCGTATTTCTGTGGGTTGATTGCTGTTACTACTGTACTCATAATTTCCTTGTCTTCGCCGTATTCCTCATGCGTCAAGATTTCTCGTATTAGAATTTGCTGAAATTGATAATTGATCTCCGCATTATCGGGAATCCTAAATCACCGTCGTCACAATCTCGCGAATGCTGCGCTGCAACTCGCGATCGTCGGTGATTGGTGAGCACATCGCGACTTCGGCGGCCGAAACCGGGGGAATACCGTAGGCGATCATTTGGGCAGCATAGATTAGCAGCCGCGTCGAGACTCCTTCTTCCAGTCCATGACCGCGCAGGTTACGAACCTTCTGACCAATCAGAACCAGATCGCGGGCCGTGCCTTCGTCGACGCCGCCCTCGCGCGCGACAATTTCCGCCTCCATCTCCGGTGGCGGGTAATCGAACTCGATAGCGACGAAACGCTGCCGGGTGGATTGCTTCAAGTCTTTGAGAATCGACTGATAGCCGGGATTATAAGAGACGACCAGCATGAAATCCGCGGGCGCTTCCAGGATGGTCCCGCGCTTTTCAATGGGCAGCCGACGGCGGTGATCGGTCAGTGGATGAATGATGACGACGGTGTCTTTGCGCGCTTCGACTATTTCGTCGAGGTAGCAGATGGCGCCGTTGCGCACCGCGGAGGTCAGGGGACCATCGTGCCAGATTGTCTCTTCGCCTTCGAGCAGAAAACGTCCCACCAGATCGGTGGCCGAAAGATCCTCGTGGCAGGCGACAGTGATTAGAGGACGTTCAAGCCTCCAGGCCATGTGTTCGACAAAGCGCGTTTTGCCGCAACCCGTCGGGCCTTTCAAAATCACCGGTAGGCGCGCGGCGTGCGCCGCTTCGAACAAATCAATCTCGCGACTGACGGCTAAATAGTACGGCTCGTCGGCGATGCGATATTCTTCTATGGCTCTTTCGGGCATGGACCGGCTTTCAGGTTTCAGTTCAGGTTCGGGTTTCAAGTTCTGAATCTTAGCATTCGTCAGAAACACCAGCAAACTTAGCAGTTTTGGTTTCAAGGCCTCTGCAGACTTGAAACTTGGAACTTGAAACCGGAAACTTATGACCAATGAAGATAGCGGTAGCAATGAGTGGTGGTGTCGATTCGTCCGCGGCAGCGGCGATCCTAAAGGAACAGGGACACGATCTGGTGGGCTTTGCAATGCAGTTGTGGAACCAGCGCCGAGGGATCAGTGTTGACGAAAACGGCGAGCCATTGCCGTCGCGCTGCTGTTCGCTGGACGACGTTTACGATGCCCGGCGGGTCGCAGAACAACTGGGCTTTCCGTTCTACGTTCTGAATCTGGAACGCGACTTCGAACGCGACGTAGTGCAACCCTTCGTGGCGAGCTACCTGAGCGGCGAGACGCCGATTCCCTGCGTGGCCTGCAACAGCCGTCTGAAGTTTGCTTCACTCGATCGGCTGGCCAGCAGCCTGGGCTGCGAAAAGGTGGCCACCGGACATTACGCGCGGGTGGAGCATGACACGGCGGCAAATCGTTATCGTTTGTTCCGCGGCCGCAATGCGCAAAAGGATCAATCTTATTTTCTCTGGGAGCTGACGCAGGAACAACTTTCGCACGCGCTTTTCCCGCTCGGCGACATGTCCAAGCCGGAAGTGCGCAGCGTTGCGCGCAGCAGCAATCTTGCCGTAGCGGACAAAGCCGAGTCGCAGGAAATATGTTTTGTGCCTGATGGCGACTATGCAGGTTTCATCGATCGCTACCTTGAAGCGGAAGACGCCACGGATGACCTTCCCGGCCCCGGCAAAATTGTGGACACATCAGGGAACGTGTTGGGCCAACATACCGGAATCCATCGCTATACAATCGGCCAGCGCCGTGGCATCGGCATTGCCGCGGAGCGGCCGCTCTACGTAGCCGCGATCGATGCCGCTAAGAACCAGGTTGTCGTTAGTCACGAAGAGGGTTTGCTAAGCACGGAGTTCGCCGCTACCGGAGTAAACTGGATTGCGTTTGACGCGCCGGCCGAAGCCATGCGAGCCGAGGTACGAGTGCGCTATCGCCATCAGGCTGAGCCCGCGATAATCGAGCCTCTGGCTAATGGCCGCGTTCGCGTGAAGTTCGATCAGCCACAGCGAGCCATCACTCCGGGTCAGGCGACTGTGTTCTATCGTGACGATGAAGTGCTGGGCGGTGGCTGGATAACCAGGTAGCGGTACCGCGAAGTACCGCGAAGCGGTTACGGCACACAGCCCAGGGTTGGTGCGCTTCGCGCCCACCGTGGGAAAGAAGTCGCGAAAGATATCAACCCCAACTGGGTTGTGTCGGTCTCCCGTCTTATACAGCTGTCACAACCCTGTTGGGGTTTGCAGCCTTTCCATAACTCGTTTCCCAGGGTAGGCGCGAAGCGCACCAACCCTGGGCTGCATCCCGCAACCGCTTCGCTGTAACTTGCTGTTCCTGCAAAGACGAAGCTTAATCAGAGGCTCTTCTCCGTCTCCGGCCGCCTGCCTTAAACCTTTTCTCCCACATCTGCGTACACACACGGGAATACAAGAAACTTCCCGTTGGTAACTTACTTTCTTTAGTCAGGAAACAACTATGGCAATGTCCAGCGGCAGAAAAACTGTTCTTATTATTTCCGGGATTGTGGTTGGGTTGATCTTACTGGCGGTCCTTTGCATCGCGGTGGTTGTTGCAGGGATGCGGGGTGGTCAACCGGAGATTCGTGCTAACAGCGTGCTGACGCTTCGAGTGGAGGGGGCGCTGCCGGATTACGTCCCTGACGATCCCATCAGACGATTGCTTGGCAATGACGACCAGTCGCTTACCGGCCTGCTGAACCAGTTTAAGAAGGCAAAAGTTGATAAGCGCATCAGCGCTGTTCTACTGGAAGTTGATATGTCCGGCGCCGGTTGGGCCAAGGCCGAAGAGATTCGCGCGGCGATTGCCGACTTCCGAACTTCGGGAAAACCGATCTATGCCTACATGGAGTTTGGTCTAAACAAGGAATACTACATTGCCAGCGCCTGCGACCGTATTTACCTTGCCCCTCCGGGCGAGCTTTTCATAACCGGACTTTCTGCCGACGTGATCTTCTTCCGCGGCACGCTTGATAAGTTGGGCATCTACCCGGATCTTTTCCAAATTGGAAAATACAAGAGCGCCGGCGACACATTCACGCGCAAGGACATGTCGGATGCGCATCGCGAGTTTATCAACTCGCTGCTGGACGATCTTTTCAACCGTTACGTGGAGGCGATCGCCACGGCGCGCGGCAAATCAGCCGCCGAAGTAAAGACCCTGATTGACAACGCGCCCTACAGCGCCCAACAAGCCAAAGATGCCGGTCTGATCGACGGCGTCGCCTACCGGGACGACCTGGAAAAGGAACTGAAGAAGCGACTGGGCTACAAAGATAGTGACGACCTGCATATCGCCAGGGGCTCAGACTATCGCCGGATCTCGCAGGAATCTCTCGGACTCAATAAGGGTGAGAAGATCGCGATCGTTTATGGAACCGGCGACATCGGATCGGGGAAGTCGGCGAACAGTTTCGGCGGGGATCAGTCAATTGGTTCCGAGACGATGGCTAAAGCCCTGAACGACGCCCGCGATGATAAATCAATCAAAGCAATTGTGCTGCGCGTCGATAGCCCCGGCGGCTCCGGCCTCGCTTCCGACGTCATCTGGCACGCGGTGGATGCGGCCAATAAAGTCAAGCCTGTCGTTGTTTCCATGAGCGACGTCGCGGCCTCAGGCGGCTATTACATTTCCGCCAGCGCCAGCAAGATTGTTGCTGAGCCTTCCACGATCACGGGTTCCATTGGCGTGGTTGGCGGCAAACCAGTAGTGAAGGGACTCTACGATTGGCTTGGCTTCACCAACGAATATGTGCTGCGCGGAAAGAACGCCGGCATGTTTCGCGAGACAGAAAAGTTTTCGCCCGACGAGCGCAAGAAGTTTGAGGACTGGCTGAAGACAACCTATTACAGCGACTTCGTTCCCAAGGTAGCCAAAGGCCGAAACAAGGATGCCGAATACATCGATTCAGTGGGCCAGGGTCGCGTTTGGACGGGCGCGCAGGGAAAAGAGCGTGGATTGGTTGATGAGTTCGGGGGACTGGATCGCGCGGTTGAAGTTGCCAAGCAGTTGGCAAAGATTCCGGCCGACAAAGGCGTTCACCGCGTCATACTGCCCTATCCCCGCACCTTCCTGGAAGAATTCCTGGGGACCGGTGATGACGAGACTAAAGCCAGCAGTCCTGAGCTAAAGCAACAACAAGCTATGCTGGCAATTCTTCCTGAAGACGCTCGCCGGGCATTTCGTTATGCGATGCTGCTGGATCGAGCTAAGAATGGCGAAGCGATGTTTCTGTTGCCGTTCGATCTGAAGATCAAATAGCAGCAGCCCGGTAATCAGATGTCTGGCGCAGAAGTTGAACAGGCGCAGGGAGCTTATCCTCCTTGCGCCTTTCTAATTGCCTCAAGGAACTTTCTGTCGTTGAATCGCGTGAAGCCAACCCTGGTCAGCCTTGCCAATTCTTTGAACTGTCTTTCCTCGACGGACTTGAAGTTGAAACACGACTTTCCCTGCATCCGCTTTTTCAATTCCGGTGACATTTTTATGAGTAATTCCGGCGAGGCATAAACCGGCATTAGATGAAAGCTGACGTAAGCTTTTCCTTTGCGTACACCCGCGAAAAACAGCGGCTGCTTGTTCTTCATGATATGGCGCGTGTTGAGATAGTAGTTATCACTTGTGTCGTGCACGACAATACATTTCTTAGCGTAGGGCGCAAGAATCGCTTTTAGTCCGGCGAAGGCGCCCGCGAAATCATCCTTGTTTGGCATCGGTACTTTCGATAACCTCCATTCCGTTCATGTACGGCCGCAGCGCTTCGGGGATGACCACAGAGCCGTCTGGCTGCTGAAAGTTTTCCAGAATAGCGATCCAGGTGCGGCCAACTGCCAGCCCGGATCCATTTAGCGTATGCACATACTCCGGCTTCGCGCCGCCGGCACGGCGGAAACGAATCTGCGCGCGTCGCGCCTGAAAGGCTTCGTAGTTCGAACAGGAAGAGATTTCGCGGAAGGCGTTCTGTGAAGGAATCCATACTTCGATGTCATAGGTCTTGGCATTGCTAAAGCCAAGATCGGCGGTGGAAAGATTCACGACGCGATAGTGAATCCCGATCCGCTGCAAGACAGTTTCAGCGTCCTCAGTCAGAGACTCCAGCTCCTCATAAGAGTTTTCCGGCAGCGAGTACTTGACCAGTTCAACTTTATCGAACTGATGCAGGCGAAAGATTCCGCGCGTGTCCTTGCCGTAACTGCCGGCCTCGGAGCGAAAACAGGGTGTGTACGCAACAAACTTCATCGGCAACTGCGACGCGTGAAGTATTTCTTCGCGATAATAATTGGTGACCGGCACTTCCGCGGTCGGCACGAGATAAAGCCCGCGATCGTCAGTCAACTTGAAAAGATCTTCTTCGAACTTAGGGAGTTGCCCGGTGCCGAACAGCGCGTCCTTATTAACGATAAACGGCGGCAGCGTTTCCTGATAGCCATGCTCCCGGGTATGTAGATCCAGCATGAAGTTGCCGAGCGCGCGGCTTAAACGCGCACCCGCCCCGCTCAGAATCGCGAAGCGCGCGCCGGAAATTTTAGCCGCCCGCTCCATATCAAGCAGGCCAAGGGCAGTGCCTAAGTCAACATGATCCTTTGGCTGGAAATTGAATGCCGGTGGCGAGCCCCAACGACGAACCTCGACGTTCTCCGATTCATCCTTGCCTACCGGCACGCTCTCGTGCGGCACATTTGGAATCGTGGTCAGCAACTCGCGCATGCGCTCTTCGGCTTCGTTACGCGCCGCCTCCAACTCAGCCATTCTTTCTTTTAACTGGTTGACCTCATGACGGCGCCGGTCAGCTTCCTCGCGCTTGCCTTCCTTGATAAGAATGCCAATCTCGCGGCTGGCAGCGTTACGCTGCGCATTGAGTTGATCGGTTTCCCCTATCAAGCGACGGCGCTCGGCGTCGGCAAGTCCAAAGTCGTCCAGGGCCGCGGCGGGGAAACCGCGGGCCTTGAGCGCAGCGCGCACCCGTTCGAAATTGTCGCGCACATAATTCAGATCGAGCATTTGTGATAATCCTCTAGGTTATGCTATGAAGTCCTCTTTGTTATCGTCTGACAAGCAAGTTCGAAAGAGGCAAGACTATTATCCTGAGGCGAAATCCGCAATCTGAGATCGGCAATTTGAGATCTGGAACCTGGAATCTGAGATCTGAATCTGAAATCTGAGATCTGAGATCTAACCGATGCCACAAAAAGTTCGCAAAGCAGTTTTTCCCGCCGCCGGCTTAGGCACGCGCTTTCTACCGGCCACCAAGGCCTCTCCGAAAGAGATGCTGCCGCTGGTCGACAAGCCGCTGATTCAGTACGTCGTGGAAGAAGCGGTGGCGTCGGGCATTGAGTCTGTAATCATCGTAACCGGCCGCGGCAAGGCCGCCATCGAAGATCACTTTGACGTATCTTTCGAACTGGAATCATTGCTGCGCGATCGCGGCAAGGCCGAAGACCTGCAAGCTGTACGCGACATTTCGGACCTGGCCACAGTATGTTACGTGCGCCAGCGTGAAGCGCTGGGGCTGGGTCATGCCATTTTGCAGGCTCGTGACCTTGTCGGCGATGAGCCTTTCGCCGTCATGCTCAGCGATGACATTATCGACGCCGAAGTACCGGCGCTGAAACAACTGATCAAAGTTTACGAAAAATATGAGGCGCCGGTTGTCGGCACGATGCAGGTTGCCGGGCAAGCCATCTCGCGCTTTGGCGTGCTTGACGTCGACGAAGTCGGTGACGGCGTTTACAAGATCAAGGACATGGTTGAGAAGCCGCCCTTCGCCGAGGCGCCTTCGGATCTGGCAATCATCGGCCGCTACGTTCTGACCCCTGACATTTTTGCTGAAATCGAGCACACGGCGCCCGGGGCCATCGGTGAAATCCAGATCACCGATGCTATGCGCTCCCTGCTGAAGAAGCGACCGTTTTATGCAGTTCGCTTTGAAGGGATAAGACATGACGCCGGCGATAAGCTCGGCTTCCTGATCGCAAATGTGGAGTTTGCACTGAAGCGACCAGATCTGGCGCAGGACTTCAGGGATTACCTTCGCTCATTAAAACTCGAATAGACTGAGGTCAGAACCGCCTGCGGTAGCGGGCGGTTGATCTTCCGGTCTGACTTGCTTGACATACTGGATCAACCGCCCGCTACCGCAGGCGGTTCTGACATCAAACAAGATCGTGACTTCTGAAGCAGAACAGTTCAAGGGACGCGCCGCCATCGTTACCGGCGCTACCCGCGGGATTGGGCGCGCGATTGCCCTTGAGCTGGCACGACGGGGCGCGGACATCGCGTTTAATTTTGCCCAAAGTGCGGAGGCGGCCGATACATTGAAGGCCGAAATCGAAGCGCTGGGCGGCCGAGTTATCTCCACGCAATGCGACGTCGCAAACACGGCGGCCGCTGCCGAGATGGTCAAACAGACGAAGGAAGCATTTGGCCGCATCGATTACCTGGTGAACAACGCGGGCATCGTGCGCGACACTCTGATCCTGCGAATGAAGGAGGAAGATTGGGACGCGGTCATCGATACGAATCTGAAAGGCGCATGGAACTTTGCCAAGGCCGCGTTGCGGGTAATGCTGCGTCAGGACGAAGGCGGGTCAATTCTGAATATCACTTCGATCAGCGGAGTGGTCGGCATGGCCGGCCAGTCGAACTATTCAGCATCGAAGGCCGGTATGATTGGTTTGACCAAAGCCCTGGCGCGCGAAGTTGCCAGTCGAAAGGTGACGGTGAACGCCCTGGCCCTGGGAATGGTTTCCACCGACATGGCGCAGGCGCTTAATGAGGATTACCGGACCAAGTTGCTCGAGCAGATTCCGTTGGGCAGATTTGCCGAACCTGATGAAGTAGCGCGCATTGCCTGCTTTCTTTTGTCCACCGACGCCCGCTATATCACCGGCCAGGTGATTCGGGTTGATGGCGGCCTCGCAATGTAGGTCATTGCCGATTTCCGATTGCCAATTGCCAATTGGTCGCCGGAGGTTTTGAATGTGATTATGATGGTCTCAGAATAATGTGACTGTCGTTGCCGGCAGCCAATTGGCAATTGGCAATTGGCAATCGGCAATGAAAAGAGGAAGCCCCGCCAACTCTTGCGAGCTGACGGGGCAAATACTTTCCGGGCAGGGTCGGGTAAATCAGGGTAGCGTCTGTTAAGAACTGAGAATCGTCACCTACGGCCGATCCCGTAATTCATAGGCGGTGCGTACGGGCGAGATAATTCCTTGCGGCATGTAGATAAAGACCGCAACCTTCCAAGGGTCCGTTTGGCAACCACCGAGCAGAGCCGGCAATTAAGAACGCCTGCGAAAATAATTCAAAGATCGGAACTTCAAAACTTCCTTCTTCCGACGTTGTGCGAAATTATACTCATTCGGAAGCCATGTCAAGTAAAAATTGACAAAGAATCTTGACAGCTTTGTGACACCTGGTAGGACAGACATTCCTGTCTGTCACTGTTCGAGACAGGCAGGAATGCCTGTCCTACTTGCCGCCTCGCATTTCACAAAGGCGTTGGGCCTGGCGGCGCACTCCCTCTGAGACGTTGCGGTTCTGCGACACGTTCTGCAAGTCCTTGGTGCGAATGCGAGGCAAGATGCCAAACGCGGTAGGCAGGGGAGTCCGTGGATTGCGCGCCAGATTGTGGATGACCGCATAGGAGCGGGTCCAGGCGCGATTCATTCCGATGAGACGAAGCACTTCCTCGTTGACGCTGCGCATGGCCGCGATATTCTCGACCTCGTGATCGGTGATGCGAGGATTGTTGATGACCGCCGACGACACGACCTTATTCGCATCCCGTATAAGGATGCTGCGGGCTTCGCGATCGCCTTTCATTCCAAGTTTGACGCGATCCTTCACGGTCATGAACATGATGCGTCGAATCAACGATATTCGCTCGGGATTAACTTCGAGGCCCTCCAGCCGCTCGGAGTTGATGACGCGCTCGGCATTGGCCGCAACCTGCTCCTCAGTCTCGGTGAGCAGCTGTTCAATCGCTGCCCCGGCGAGCCAGGAATCGTCTATGTCTTCATCCGAAACCTCAATGTGTTGGGCGATGATCCAGGCATCGTCAATCGAAAGGGCACCGCTAGGAGTAGTCAGGTCAGCGGTTTCGAAGAATTCAGCCGCGGCTGTGTTTCCGCGCGCGCGCAACTCCTGGGCGATTTGTTCGGCGCCGCGTTCTTTCTCAAAAAACTCGCTGCGAGTTTCGCGGGCCCGGCGTTCCGCCTCGGGGGTGCGCGCGGCGTTATTGATAATCGCCTCGATGATTGCCGGGGCGCGAATCAGCCGCTGTTGGTTTATGGCGATGGACTCGAGCAGTGCCCCATCGGTGGTCAGGCCGGCGAGCTGCGCGATGGCGTCATCGGGCGTGCTGGCGTTAAGTGCAACTGCTTCCTGAATCTCGCGACGTGTGCTGGCGCGGGCGGCAAAATAGGCAAGCACCGGCGGCGCGGTATCGCTGGACTTAACGACGTTCAGCAATTCATCTGATAGCTGGGCTTCGAGCGTCGCTTCCGCAGCCTGGGATAACGCCCCGTCGGCACTGGATTGCAGAAACACAAGAGCTTCGAGCAAATCAGCCTGCGGCAAAGGCAACAAACCACGGGCAGCAGCCATCGTGGCTGCCGGGGGCGCCTTGCCCGAGATGATTGCCTGGACTACCGGGTTTTGAGATGTGACATTGGCGCTCATGAAAAGTTAGTCGCTGATGACGAAATGATTCTTGAATCTCAGTAGATAGTGAAGGTGTATTCAAGCTGGGCGTACATAGAAACCGGCTTGCCATCTTTCATAGCAGGGATAAATTTGATCCGGCGCGCAGAGTTGATAGCGCTCCCGGTCAATCCGTCGGGAAGTCCCGACACCGGGCGAATTCCTATGACCTTACCTGTCGCCGCAAAGATGACTCTTAGTATTACAGTGCCGCTAACGTGATGTCTGCGAGCTTCCTCTGTATATGGCGGCTCCGGTTTGCTAAGGACGCGCGCCTTTACATCTACCTCTTTAGCTTTGAACAGAGTCTTAACATCAGCATCTGCTATGTCGGCGAATCCAAGTAGCGAGTCAGACCGCAAGCTCCACTGCTCGGTCTTCGATCGCGAAGGGTTTGAACTCAAGGCCAAATACTTTTTAGCACTTTCTCCCGCCTCAATGAATTGCGTCTTGAAGGGCAAGAGTAATCTGGCAAAGTCGTCGTCGTGCTGCACCTGTCCCAGTTGGTTGTTCAGCAAGTTTTCTCCCAACTTCGCCGCTTTCTCATGAGCTTTGCGAGCCCCACTGATATCGCCCTTCTTCTCGAAAACCAAACCCAGATAGTGCCACGCCCTCAGATCGTTTTTGTTACGCTTTACTACGCCACGCAGAGACGCAATCGCTTCTTCGTTTTGTCCCTGCTGGTACAGGCTGATAGCGCGGCTGGTTTCATCTGCGGGCGTCGCCGGTGCTGGTGACTGTTGTGGTATGCGGGCGTGAACGATGGCTCCGGCGCAAAACAGCACCGCCAGGAATCCAGCAAAGACTATGAAATTTGGCTGGCGAGGTTCGACCATATACCTGATCAAAGCGAAGACTGTTTTAAGCCCCGTGGCATTTCTTGTATTTCTTGCCGGAGCCACAGGGACAAGGTGCATTGCGGCCAACTTTCGGCTGATCCCGCACCATCGGTTTCGACTTGCCGGCTTCCTCGCCGGCCGCGGGTGCATCCTGATTGGGTCCCGTAAAACTCAGCGCTGAAGCGCGGCGCGCGCGCCGTTGTTGCAGCGTTTCCGGCGCCTGCTCGGCCACGACCTGAAGATTGAAGAGCGAGCGAATCGTAGTCGTGTCAATGCGATCCAGCATCGACTGAAACATATCGAAGCTTTCTTTCTTGTACTCGACCAGTGGGTCCTTCTGGCCATAACCAACCAGGCCGATTCCCTGCTTCAGGTGATCGATGGCCAGCAGATGGTCCTTCCATTGCGCGTCGATGATGTTCAGCATGATGATGCGCTCGTAGGTGCGCATCGCTTCCGCGCCAATCTGCGTCTCCTTCGCGGCGTATTTGACCTTGAGCTTCTCCCAGATGGCGTCGGCAATTTCCTCTGACGCGAGATTCTGAAAGTCGGTCTTTTCCGCCTCCGCGTCGAAATCATAGATAGCCTTGATTTGAATCGTGTAGTTCTCTACGTCCCAGTCGTCCGGCGCAACGTCCGGATTGAGATATTGTTTCGTTAAATCAGTCAGCAGGTCATAAGCAACTCCGGCCTGCGGCGGATCGCCGAAAAGGTATTCGCGCTGGTCGGGTTCTTCCATCAACTGCCGGCGCAAGCCATAAATCGTCTCGCGCTGCTTGTTCATCACATCGTCGTATTCCAGCAGGTGTTTGCGCGATTCAAAGTTGCGGCCTTCGACAGATTTCTGGGCGCTCTCAATCCGTTTGGATACCATCTTGGATTCGATAGAGACGCCCTTTTCCATCCCCAGACGTTCCATCAATGCTTTTACTTTATCGCCGGCGAAGATCCGCATCAGGTCATCTTCGAGCGAGAGGAAAAAGCGCGATGAGCCCGGATCACCCTGACGTCCGGCGCGACCACGCAACTGGTTATCGATGCGGCGCGATTCGTGGCGCTCAGTGCCGATGATGTGCAGTCCGCCGCAACCGACCACCTCTTTGTGCTCAGCTTCGACGATGCGCCTGGCGCGAGAAAGCGCCTGCTCCCATTGAGTATCATCCACTTCATCGGGATCGATTTCCTCTTCTTTGAGAAATTCGCGGGCCATGAATTCCGGATTTCCGCCCAGCAGGATATCGGTGCCGCGGCCTGCCATGTTGGTGGCGATTGTGACCGCGCCCTTGCGGCCGGCCTGGGCGACAATTTCCGCTTCGCGCTCGTGATACTTCGCGTTCAGGACGTTGTGCGGTACTCCGGCTTTCTGCAGCCGGCGCGCGATCAACTCCGAATTCTCGACTGAGACAGTACCAACCAGCGTGGGCTGGCCTTTTTCGTGGCACTCCTGAATCTCTTCGACCACCGCATCCCATTTTTCCGGCAGGGTGCGGTAAATGACGTCGGAATTATCGGTGCGCACCATGGGCATGTTGGTGGGAATGACGGCCACATCGAGTTTGTACGTGGAATGAAACTCCGCCGCCTCTGTCTCCGCCGTGCCGGTCATGCCGGCCAGTTTTTCGTAAAGCCGGAAGTAGTTTTGCAGCGTGATTGTGGCCAGCGTCTGATTCTCTTTTTCGATCTTGACGCCTTCCTTGGCTTCGACTGCCTGATGCAATCCATCTGACCAGCGCCGTCCCTTCATCAGGCGGCCGGTGAAATCATCAACGATGATTACTTCGCCGTCCTGGACCACGTACTGATGGTCCAGGCGGTAAAGCGTATGCGCTTTCAAGGCCTGCTCGACGCAATGCAGCAGCTCCATGTTTGCCGGATCGTAGAGGTTGCCGACCCCAAGCAGTCTTTCGGTCTTATCGACGCCCTCTTCCGTCAGCACGGCGGTGTGTTGTCTTTCGTCAACCAGGTATTCGCCGGTTTTCTTGCCATCGAGCTCCTCGCCTTTTTGCAACTGCGGAATAATCGCGTCGGCCTTGTAGTACTTGTCGGTGGCTTCATCTGACGGCCCGGAGATAATCAGGGGCGTGCGGGCTTC